>Ga0111539_10005857_pt1 | contig 15882 bp, 16 predicted proteins | sample RhiMethybrSRZTD1_FD_79667 | JGI IMG/M metagenome (GOLD analysis project Ga0111539, IMG submission 79667) | Populus rhizosphere microbial communities from Tennessee, USA - Rhizosphere MetaG P. TD hybrid SRZTD1 (version 2) (version 2) | ecosystem: Host-associated > Plants > Roots > Rhizosphere >... | reverse complement strand
TGTCGCTCATGGAGGGGCCGGCGTAAGCGGAACGACTGGTGAGCCGGTGCCTCAATTCGTCGATCTTCTAAGCACCCTCGATCGATGGGTGGAGCACGGCGAATCGCCCGGGGACCTGGTGCAGAGTTCGGCCGAACCCGATCCACCATTTGCCGCCACCGCGACGAGGCCTATGTGCCGGTTCCCGAATTTTCCTCGGTATCGTGGCACCGGAAATCCGAAGCTGGCCTCCAGCTTTGCTTGCGGGGCCAACTAAGCTCCGATTCAGCGACCTGACATCCGCCGGCGGGGACGCGCCGGTGCGGCGACCTGCCTGAGGGGGTCGCCCTGATTGGACCGCGTCAGAAGCGAGCGGAGCTGTCCCTGCGGCCGCCGCCGGACCAACGCCAGCCGTCGGCCAGGCGTTGGATGCCTTTCAAGTGGATGCGGAAGTCGGACGGATTGCGCCCGGGGCTGCCCGTGACCGCGACGCGATCGCCGGGCTTCAATGTATTGATGTCGACGCCTGACCGCGCCAGGCGCGACGGAGCGCCCCACTCGGCAGTGTACGTCCGCAACTGGCCTGTGCCGTCTGCTGCTCGCACGTACAACAGTGTGTGAGGATTGCGGAGCTGAAACTCTTGTACCTCGCCCTCAATGGAGATCGATCGATCCTCGAAGTAGTCACGGGCGAAGGAGTGGTGCGCGTGGCTGGTCACGCCCGCCATCAATCCAAAGACCAGCAGGCCAAACAGCATGCGTCTCACAGTTCCTCCTTCCCGGGTCGCGGTAACCGATTCGACGACAACCCATTGGCTACGACCGTCCTCGCAGTTTGAACACGTACAGCGCGTTGCCCGTTTCAGGATTACGGACTTCCCGTGCGAGGAGGGACGGAATCCGCCGCGGACTGCCGCCGCCGAGCCCAGTCGTGACCGCGATGTACTGCGTGCCGTCGATCGCAAACGACATCGGAAAGCCCTGCACCGAGGTCGTCAGGCGCGTCTGCCACAGCGGCTTGCCGGTGCGCACGTCGTAGGCGTGGACGTAGCGGTCGGCGTCGCCGACAAACGCGACACCGCCGGCCGTCGTGAGGACCGACGTGAGATACGACGCGCGTTGCTCGACGCTCCACACCTCTCGCAACGTGTTGACGTCGAAGGCGGCGAGCTTGGCGACGTTGCCGTCGGTGTCGGGCATCTCGAACCAGCGCCGGTCGCCGCCCGTGCTCCCCGATCCGTCCTTCAGCTCGACCTTGCGCCCCGCGATCTCGAAGCACGACTGGACGAGCGGAATGACCAGCACCTGCGAGTCCGCGTGGTACGACATCGCTTGCCAGTTGTGGCCGCCCGACGTGCTCGGGCATCCCTGCACCCAGTCGCCAATTTGCGCTTCAGCGATGTCGTTCCGATACCGTACGGCGCCGGTCTTCGGATCGATGCGGTCGAAGATGTTCTGGAAGACGGTTTCCTTGAATCCGACGAACTCGCCGCTCGTGCGATCCAGCTTCCACAGGATGCCGGTCTTGCCCGTCGAGAAGACGAGCCGTCGGCCGCCCGCATCAACCAGCACGCGCTCGAAGACTTCGTCCATGTCCATCGCTTCGCCAGGGATGTGCTGGAAATGCCAGGCGAGCGAACCGTCTGTGGTTCGCAGGGCGACCGTCGAGTTCGTGTAGAGCGCGTGGTCGAAGACGGTCATGCCGCGGCTGGCCGGCACCCACGGCTTGGCCTGCGCGACGCCCCAGTAGGTCAGGTTCAGGTCGGGATCGTAACTGCCCGTAATCCAGGTCTCGCCGCCAGCGCGCAGATTACCAGGCATCTTCCCCCACGTGTCACCGCCTGGCTGGCCCGGTTTCGCGACCGTGTCGAACTTCCATTGGCGCGCACCGGTCTCTGGATCGTAGGCGCTGATGTAGCAGCCGTCGTTTCCGAACCGCACGCAGCCGCCGAGGCCGACGATGATCTTGCCGCCGGCAGCGAGCGGGCCGCTGCTGTTCGAGTAACCCTTCCCGCGCGGAGCGATCTCGACATCCCACACCCGCTGCCCCGTGCGGGCGTTGAGCGCCACGAGTCGGGCATCGGTCGTTGCGACGTACACTTTGTCGTTGTAGAGAGCGAGGTTGCGCATCGGTCCGCCTTGTTCGGGACCGGCGCGATACTCCCACAGCAGGTCGCCAGATCGTCCGTCGAGTGCCTGGACGATGTTACCGGCGTTGATGAGATAGATGACGCCGCCGTGCGCGAGTGGCGCCGGCTGGTTCGAGCCGTCGTTCATGCCCCAAGACCAGGCGAGCTCGAGGTCGCCGACATTCTGGGCTGTGATCGACGCGAGCGGGCTGTAACTCCATCCCCGATAACCACCGCGCACCATCAACCAGTCGCCCTGCGGTGGATTCTGCAGCATTGCCTCGCTGACCGGCACGAAACCCTCGATGGTGCCGGCTGCGGTCACACCGGTCCGGCCCCGCAGCGACGGTGCTCGCGCTCCGTCGGCGTCGGCGGCCGTAGCCGGGCGCGGTGGCGTCGCGGTCGATGGCGTCGACGTCGCCGCGGCGCCGCCTGCCTGCGCCGCGGTTTGTCCGGCTCGCAGTCCCAGTGAGCCGAGACGAGCGTTCGTGCCCACAGCCAGAGGCTGACGGCCGGGCGTCGCCCCGTTCTGCTCCAGCAGAAACGCGACGATGGTCACGTAAGCCGCATCGGCAAGCGATCCCGGCGCCGTCGGCGGCATCGTCCGCATGACGGTGAGCAGGTCCGCAGTGGTACGGTCGGCCCAGGTGTTGAGAAAATCAGCACCGGCAAGCGGTGGCGCTTCGAACGATCCCTGCAGCGACGCGAGGTGACACACCGCGCAGCTTCGAGTATAGGCCTCGCGACCGGCGGCGGCCTGCTCCGCGGTGAACGAGACCCCGCCCTGAGGCGCCTGGCCCGTGACGGCGACCGCTGCCGCAAACAGCCCGCCAATCGTTATCGTCAGTGGGGTCAGCCGGACCAATGTGCGGTCTCTCATCGGGAGCGCTCCTCGGGCACCAGCCAGCCCCAGAGGTTGCCGTCAGGTGCCTTCTCACTGTGAATCTGGATGTAGAGGCGACGCAGCTTGAGATCTTCGATTTGATTTGGCTTGAGCTCGAACGATCCGGCGATCGTCCCTTGTGTCGCCTTCGTCAGCGTCAAGCTGATGAAAGCGGGACCGCGAATACCGAGCGGGCCTCGATGAAGGTTGGCCACGGTCGCTGGGCCACCAAGGCCTTCGAACGTTCCAGAGATCGTCAGCTTGGAACCGCTGATGATCGCGGTCGCCGATCCCGACCCAGTGACTGCGCCGAGTGAGACGAAATCAACCGGCACGGGGCTGAGCCGTGCCTTGTAGCGGATTTCAGATGGGGCAGACTGGGTTGCCTGCGGAGCCGACCGCGCGTCAATAAATGCGACAGCCGTTGGCAACACGAAAGCCGCAATCAAGAGACGTCCGGCGGTCCGGGCTAATCTCATCCTGTGGGTATCCATGGGCATGCCCCCAGCTTTTGCCAGCCGCCGAGCGTCTACCAGAGCGGCCGATACGCTTCGTGCACGACGAGACCGGGACGGCCGCTCGCGCCGGAGAAGATGCGTCCCCGATCGTCGACCCCGATGAACTCAGTGCCGGCGCCGCGCGTGGCCTCTTCATCGGGAATGAACGCCTTGAGGTATCCGGTCTTCAGATCGCCGATGCGGATGCCCCGTTCCCAGCCTGGATTCCAGTGGGGGTCGGACATGCCGTCGGCGACGTAGATGTTGCCCTTGGTGTCGATCGCGATGGCGCTCGGCTTACCGAACTGCGTCCAACGGGTCACGAAGTTGCCTTCCTTATCGAGCACCTGCACGCGCTGGTTGCCGCGATCGGCCACGTAGAGCCGCCCCTCCGCGTCGCGCTGGAGATCGTGCGGGTCGTTGAACTGAAGTGGCAGGCTCCCTTCTGATCCGATACCGCCGCCCCACGCCTTGATGAACGCCCCGTCCTTCGAGAAGCGCACGAGACGGTTGTTGCCGCCCCGCGATCCGTACATGTTGTCCTTGTTGGGTCCGCGTTGCGCTCCGCCGTGACCGTCGGTCACCCAGATGTCGCCGTTGTCGGCCACCACGACGCCGGTCGGTCCATTGAAATGCTTTTCGTCGGCGCCGGGCTTGCCGGCTTCGCCAAGCCGCATCACTACTTTGCCGTCCGGGCTGAACTTGTAGATCTGGTGACCCTTGCCTTGCTTGAAGCCGGCCGTGCCTCGTGCGTCACCGTCCGCCACACCGTCGGTGACCCAGACGAACCCTTCGCGATCGATGAAGAAGCCGTGCGGGAAGTTCATGATGCCCTTCCCGAAGCTCTTGACGAACTTGCCGTCCATGTCGACCTGAATAATGGGGTCGAGGTCCGACTCGGCGCAGCCGTTCGCGCCGCACCGGTCGAGGATCCACAGGTGCTTGCCGTCAGGGTCCAGCCTGATGCCGCTCGCGACGCCGATCTTGCGCCCTTCGAGCTTGTCCCAGTTGTAGTTCACCTTGTAGGGGTTGTTCGCAATCTGGGCCCGCATGTCGACACTGTCGACACCGACGGTGACCGCAAACGCTGCGGCTCCGAGAGCGATCGTCGAAACCAGGCGAGTCAGCCGGGACATAAGCACCTCAGCAGAAAGTCGCGTGGACGGGTTTGCCGCGCTGCGGATTGTCCTTCGTTGCCTGCCGCCAATCAACCCCGGGGCGCTACGTGGTCGGTGATCGCTTCCGGCTGCGACGCAGGCCGATGCGCTTTGAGAAAGGAGTGGATTTGGCGCACCGCCAGGGGAATTCGCTCCTTCGGCTCTTGCCACGGAAACAGGCTCAATTCGGATTGCGGCGCGAGCATCGCGCTCTCCATGGCGACGTCGTAAGGGTGGGCCGGGGAATCGTCCGGCAGGACCAGGATTGGCGTTTGGCAGCCGCGCGCCGGCAACGGTTGCGATTATAGTAATCGGCGGTCAGACGGTGGAAGCGCCCACGCAGGAGGAGATTCGCATGAAATTCGTGCATGTCGCCGCTCTCAGTCTCGTTGCCGTGCTCGTATTCGCCAACGGCGCGTCCGCGCAGGCCGGTCAGGGTGGCGCCGCCCCAGCCGCGCGGCCGCCTCAACCCACGCCGCCGTGCGGTCCGAATCTGCCAGGCAAGAACGTAGACAAGCAGTCCCGGTGCTTCGAGCTGCGCACCTATACCGTCCGCGAGGGAAGCTCCATCGATTTGCTCCACTCGCGATTCCGTGACCACACGACCGCGCTCTTCAAGAAACACGGCATGACCAACGTCGCCTACTTTCAGCCGCTCGACAAGCCCAACACCCTGATCTACATCCTCGCCTACAAGGACGCCGCCGCCCGCGACGCGGCCTGGGCGGCGTTCAACGCCGATCCGGAGTGGGTGAAGACCAGGACGGAAATGGTCGTCAGCGTCCAGGTCGAGGCCGTGTTCATGAGCGCAACGGACTATTCGCCGATGAAGTGACGCCCGTGCTGCCGGCCGGGTTCAGAGGCGGCGGCGTCTCGCGCTGACGACCAACGCCTCTTTCTGCGCCCGCGTGAGTTGCTTCACGGCGTACTCACGCGCCAGCGCCTTGCCCATCGACCGGAACGCCTGCTGATAGACGAGCCGCACCGGGCGCCGGCCGGCCGTGTATTTCGCGCCGCGGCCGCAGTTGTGCGCCTTCACCCGGATATCCGGATCGCGCGTATAGCCGGTGTACAGCGTGCCGTCCGCGCAGCGGACGATGTAGACGAAATGCATGCGAATCGGTATCGGGGCGGCACCGCAGTCGACGACACAGGCTGCGCGCGAAGTGGTAGTATGCGCCAAAGACCATGTCCCTCCGGGCGCGATCGGTCTTACTGGCGGGCGTGGCGGCGGCCGCGGCCATCGTCTTGCTGGTGATTTACGCCCTCACGGGCCGAGCGACGATCGACGTGCCGACGATCGCCGCGACTGGGACCGCCCAGAAGACGCCCTGGGGCGCGCCAGATCTCCAAGGTATCTGGTCCCGAGAAGTCGACATCCCGCTGGAGCGGCCTGCCAAGTACGCCAACCAGGAGTTCTTCACCGACGAACAACGCGCCGAACTCGATCGTCGGATTGCCGACATCGTCAATCGGGACAGCACTGAATCCAGACGGGCGCGGGGGACCGAGCGGGACGTCAACACCGAATTCGCCCAGGCACCCTTCACCGTGCATTTTCCGATCGGGAAGCGAACTTCGCTGATTGTCGATCCGCCTGATGGAAGAATCCCTCCTCTCACGCCGGAGGCTCAAGAGACCCGAAAATCTTTGCGACAGTTCCAACTCGCGTTGTTGCAACCGACGGCATCCTGCAGAGACAAACACCCCGGCTGTGCCGGCGGCAAGTACGGGCCGGTGTCACCGAGACGGAATGAGACGCCTCCGGTGTACCTGAGCGGCGTGGGGGTTGAAATCAACCGCGCCGACGGGCCTGAAGATCGCCGGCAGAACGAGCGCTGCATCGGCGCTCCGCTGCCGGATTTCGGGAGTTTTACTGGGGGCGGCATTCAGATTGCGCAAGGTCCCGACGGCATGTCGATGGTCTACGAGATCCTCTCAGGCAACAATCGGATACGCCATATCCCGATCGGAACAGGCCCGCACGTGCCTGCGACCATCCGCGAATGGTGGGGGGACTCACGAGGCCGCTGGGACGGTGACACGCTGGTCGTGGACGTCACGAATTTCTCGCCGAAGTCAGGTTTCCAGGGAGCTCACGAAAACCTGCATCTCGTCGAACGGTGGACACGTCTCGACGCGGACACGTTGGAGTATGCCGTCACGATCGATGATCCGACGACGTGGACCAAATCGTGGACCGTCAAGCAGGAGCTCAAGAAGCAAGACGACGAAGCCAATCGCATTTACTACGAGCCGCGGTGCCACGAAGGGAATTACGGGTTCGCGGCGCTGCTGAGCGGCGCGCGTGCGGCTGAAAAAGCCTTCGCAGCGAAGCGCGGTCCCGATCCGGCAACGATGTGCATCATCATCGGCGGGTGCGGCGGGTTCGTGCGCGGCGGCTTTGCCGACGATGGGCCGGATGCAGACCCGTTCCGCGACCCGCCACGGGTGCCTTAGAGATCGGCCTACTGGTCGCCAGACTTGGCGACCCGACCGCAGCTGTCCGGCCAGCCCTGATCGCACGCGCGCGCGTACAGTGACGCCACGTTACGATCGGCGATCGGCCCTTTGCTTCCTCGCAAGAGGATCGCCAGTTCGTCGAACGGCGGCGATTCTCTGGCCCATGAACCGCCGTTCGTGAGAGCAGTCGCGTTGGCACAGGCCGGCTGAAACCCGAGCGCGCAGCCCCTTTGCATCGACGCGTAGGCGCCCTGCCGATCCATCAGCGTCTCGGCCTGAAGAATGCCCAGCTCGTTGCACGACCAGCCGGAGGCGGCGCGGCAGTAGATGGTGTGCATCTGGGCGAGATACCGACAGGCGTGCGCACGATTCTGCTGGCACGCGCCCTGCCAAAACGGAATCCACTGGCCGCGATGGCCGTCGCCCACGCCGTCTGCGGCGGTCATGACGACGAACACCATCGCCCAGACAGACATGTACGCCAGATGGCGACGACGACCGGAGATCGAACGGCCGATTGCCGTCGGATCGAACCGCTGCAGCGGGCCGGAGCGGACGCCTCGGTCGATCGACTTGATCAGCAGGTTGAGCAGCGGGACCTGGAGCAGCTTGTCGTAGAAGGTCGGCAGGCCGGCAGCCATGAGCAGTGCGTACAGCGTGACGGTGCTCAGCCCGTAGAGAGCCCCGAAGATCATGCGGCCCAGTTCGGTCCGGGGCGACGTCGACGGATCGGTAAAGAGCAGGTGCATGCCGAGAAAGACCGCAATCGGAATGTAGGAGTCGAAGAAGTAGTACGTGCCCGTCACGGCATAGTAGGCGAGGCCAAAAAGATACGTCGTCAACACCGCCGACATCGTCATCGTCGTCACGCCGAACAGGAGCTGTCCCGGCAGTGCCACCAGAAACAGGAACAGGTACATGTGCGGTGGATAGAACTGCGTGACGGCGATGTCCTGGCCCCAGGTGATGTCGCTCGCGCCGGTTAGAAGCAGAGCCAGGGAAAAGACGGTCAGCGTGAACGAGGAAGGATTGAAGATGTGTGTCCGGCGCCCGTCTTTGGTCCAACAGATGAATTCCTTGGCGGCGAACCCTACCGCAATCATCACGAATTGCAGGTAGAACCAGTCCTGCTTGAACCAGAGAAACAGGTTCGTGCTCAGGATGATCGGGAACGGTCCGAAACCGAGCGTGTAGGTGTCGCGTCGCGACCAGCCGAGCAGCATGTCGAACGCGTATGCGAAGAGCAGCTGCGCGACGATCAGATGGGCCGTGTCGTACACGGGCCGCCAGTACCAACCCCAGTAGAGAAAGATAGACGTGTGGGCACACGCCTGGACGTAGTGCTGCGGTCGCAGCACGATCGTCAGAGTCAGGCTGCGACGCCGGCGCAGAGCGGAAACGAGAAGGACCGCGTTCCACGCGACGAGCGCGGCGCCCGTTCCAAGCAACGACCAGAGCAACCGCGGAGTCCGATAGACAGGCGGGTACAACGACCACGCCATCAGCAGGGCGGTGCAGAGGAGCGGCAGAACGAGCGCGCGCCGCGGCGACGACTCCCGCGAGCGATCCAGCGGGAGACTATCTGCGTTCTTGCGTGTCGACGCCGGGGCGTGCCAGCTCATACGGAGCGCCGGTACCCGACGAACCCAGGAACAGCTTCTTGCCGTCGGAGAAGGTCAGGTCTCGACCGTTCGCGCGCCGTGTGCCGTCCTTCGCCTGGTAGCCGCTGACTTTGATTGGCGTCCCTGGCATCAGCGATGCCTTCGTGAAGCCTCGCCGGAACAGCACGTTCGGGGTCCCGGCCTCGAACGCCCACTCCTCCGTGGTGCCGTCGGCCTTTTTGACGGCCATGTGGATCCAGACGTGGGGATTGGTCCACTCCATCCTGGTGACCGTTCCGCTGTACTCGACGGGCTTGTTCGCGTCGAATTCGGCCGCGAAGGCGTGATGCGCCGACACCGGCACGACGGCCCCACCAAGCCATGCGCCGACGAGCGCGATCCCAATGGCCAGCTTCACTGTCATGGGCGTCAACCTCCCTGTACTCCGGTTACCTTCTGTACCACTCGTGGAGACGATCGCCAGGCGGAATCTTGCGGGTGATGTCCACGACCATCGTTTCGCTTTCCCAGTGCTTGACCAACTGCTGCTTTCGCAGATGGCCATACATGAACTCTTCGGCGAACTCGATGCACGGATAGTCGAGGACCGTCGCATTCGCCTCCAGACGGCGATAGAGCGGCATCGCAATGGTCCACGGCCGCGTGAAGACCTTCGGATCCTCGATCGTCACTTCATAGTTGATGGCGTTGGGACCGAGCGGTGAGTAACGCTCCACCAGGTGCAGCGCGTCGCTGTGGAAATTCCCGGCTCGATCGAACCAGTTCTTTCCATTGAAGTTCGTCACCTCGACGACCAGCGTGTCGTTTTCCCAATGACCGACCGAGTGGCCCATGTACGTATCGTCGGGAGGCCCCTCGACCTTGTTCAGGTGGATCACGCGACCCGCGTTCGAGAACGCAAACGTCATGTGAATCTTGTCGGTGCCCTGCACGATCGCGAACGGATACGGCATGTACATCGCGCGCGGCGTGCCCGGCAGATAGCACTTGAGCTCAGGATCGCGGTCGATCCAGTTCTCACCGTTCGCTTGTTTGACGGTGGCAGCCTCCGGCTTGTACGGAATCTGACCGTCGCCCTGCACGACACCGAGGGACGCCGGCACGCCGGCCGCGGCACCCAGAGCGACAACGGGTGCCGCCGGGACCCTGGCGTAGTCGTACTCGTAGACGCCCTTCTGTGTGACCATGCCGGCGCGCGCGTCGTGCGCCTGCAGATCCCAATTGGCTTCGTTGAGCGCCTGCCACACGCCGTTGAAGTTGGGTTTGCCGTCGGCGGTGCGCGACGGACGCTCGGTTGACGGCGTCGGCGGCGGGGCGCTGCAGCTCACCAACATCGTCAGGACGGCGCCCACAGTCGCAGCAGTCACTGCGGTGACGACTTTCGGGCCGCTGAACCACCCTCGCATGGCGTCTCCTTCGATGTCTACTGCTGTTCGGCAGGATTGAGGAGGCAACTGGCCGTGTCCTGCGACGCCGGATTCGGCCCGCGACCTTCTTTGAACTTCTTGTCATCCAGTCTGGCGCCGATGAGCAACGCCGGGAGCCCGTAATTTCCCTCGTGGCACCGCGGCTCGTAGTAGATGCGATTCTCGGTGTCCGGCTGCATGGTCAGCTCCTGTTTGACGGTCCAGGGTGCCGTCCACACGGTCGGATCCGTGAGCGTGACCGCGTACTCCAGCGTCTTGGCGTTCAGCCGCGTGAACCGCTCGACCAGCGTCAGGTTTTCGGCGGCACCACGGATCGGATAGTTCGCCGAGAAGTTCGTGGTCTCGACGACCAGCGCGTTCCCCTCGAAGTGGCCGCGCGAGTCCCCGTGGCGGAGGCGGATGGTCTTCGGCGGGTGGCTCCCGCTCAAATAGACAATGCGCTGGAATCCCTGTCCCTGGCCGGTGTCCACGCCAATCGCGATCGAGTCCAACCCCTGCACGATGCGGCGGAACCCGGTAAAGTCTGGTTCCGCTCCCAACATGCAGCGGTCGCCCATGCTCTGATCCTCTGGGCCGTCGTGGCGGTTCATCCGCTGCGTGTTGTAGAACGGGGGCACCTGGTTAAGGGCCGGCGATGGCGGACCGTACTTCCCGCCGACGCAGCCCGACATCTTGTTCTTGCAGGTGTCGGTGTTCTGCAGGAGCGCCAGGCGGAACTCCCGGTCGAGACGGTTCCGCTCCTGCATCTGCGGCGTCAACGATGGGAGTCGGCCAGTTGGCGGGTCGACGACCAGCGACGTCCGCCGGCCGGTTGGCTTCGCCGAGGTGAACACGGCGTTATATGCGCCGGCCACGTCTTGCCGGCTGCCGACCTCAGCGCGCTGGTTGCGGCCGACGTTGCCCGAACGCTCTTCGTCTTGTGCGGTTCGTTCCGCATCTGTGAAGAACTCCTGGTTGGCGTACTTCGCGGGCCGTTCGAGCGGGGTATCGAACTCGTCGAGCCAGATCCCCTGCAGATCGGGATGGCCCCACGCCGTTTTGGGAACCTCAGTCGACGCCGCCGGCGGCTGAGCAGCCGGGGCCTGGCCTGCAGCGGATTGGTGCAGCAACAGAACTACGCCCGCCATCACCACCGCGACGCCCAGCGACTCGAGAAATCGTCGCTTCATCACATCTCTCCTGTAACCGGCTCATTGGCGAGGACGCCTGAACTCTACGGCGCTCGAAGGCGCTCATTATACGCGAGCCAGCGGGGGGGCGCGTGCGCGTCCGGCTCTCGCCGATTGACGGTCTTGGCGAAACGCACAGGCTGGCGGACAAGATCGGCACGGGGACCGTCGCCACCAGGCGGTCGACGGTCCCTTCATCCGCGCGTCGACTACGACCCGAGGGTGCAGACGGAATAGAAAACGAAGATCGGGGAGGTGATCGGACGGTCGAGCCAGTACGAACGATAGAGTTCAGCGGTCTTGAAGTCCTCGATGACGCTCAGGTGCAGTTCACTCGCCAGAGCGTGGATGTCGCGAATCCCCGACAACCACGGCGCACCCATGGCGGCAAAACTCTCGACCAAACTCGTGATGCCTGGATCGCCGGTCGTCTTCGAGACAACGGCTTCGGCCATGTAGTCGAACGAGACCCGGAATTGTCGCAGCGATGCCTTCAACTCGCGGAGAAGGCCTTTGACGTTCTCCATCGGGAGGTACATGGTGTTGCCTTCCCAGATGAAATACGTCGGCGCCTCGGCATCGAAATCATTCTGTAGCAGCAGATCGAACAAACCGTCGGTCACGTAGTTGCCAGGAACGAATCTCACGCGGGCTTGAATTCCCTGTTCGTCATAGCATCTCTCCTTCAGTTTCAGAGTGGCCGCATCGTCGATCTCGAAGTACGTGACGCCGGGCGCCTGCTTCCTCACGGCCCGTGTATCCAGGCCTGCACCCAGGATCACTACCTGGCGGAACGTCGAGAGGAGCTGTCGCTCGAGCATGTCGTCGAAGTACTTCGTGCGGATCCTGACCAGATCTTTGACGGGTGGAAAGCTGGCGGCGACTCGCCGAGCAGCGATCCGGCTGTCGTCGCTGATGAACAGGTCGACAACGGGATCCCGGTAGAGCGGCGTCTCTTCACGATTTTCTTCTGCCCTGAACTCCGCTACGACGAAGGCCGTTCCGCTGACATCCTTGATCAGTGACATAAGTGCTCCGATAAAAAATGAGACGTGGCCGACGGTTATGAGCGTTTTGCTACGAGCACTTCTGCATCGTAGGCGCACGGCTGACCTGACGTCGTAAGCGCGCGGTGAGGATGGCGTAATAGTTGGGGGGAGCGCCAGGTGCTGCCCGCCGCAGAGTTGTCAGTCGCTGAGTTACGCGGACTGAAAGCGATTCAGGTTCACGAAACGGCTGCAAGCGTTCTTGACGTGGGATGGGCCTGAAACTTGAGGGATGTCGTGGGCAGGACCTTTGCAGCCTGATGTCACATGTCCATTAGATTCGGTGCGATCATTCTCTTCGGTCTATTTCTCACTGGGTGCTCCGGCAGCGATACGGCTCCGACACCCACGCCCACTCCCACGCCAACGCCCACACCATCAGGCTCGACAGCAAGCGTCTCCATGGTCAACGGCGCCTTCAATCTTTCGACGACGGCATTTTCGCCGAACCCGCTGAGCGTCCCGGTCGGTACCACGGTCACCTGGATGAACAACGACATCACCACGCATGACTCAAGAGCGGATAACGGCTCCTTCAATACGGGCCTCATCTCGCCGGGCAGTTCGGCGAGCGTGACGTTCTCGACGGCGGGCAGCTTCGTTTATCACTGCACGATTCATCCCGGCATGGTGGGCACCGTCACCGTTCAATAAGACGGCGTGACGCGAAGGCGGAGAGTATTGCTGGCGCGCGCTAGCAGACCGGCGCTCTCAGCCTTCGCTCAGATCCCTGTTCGACGATGCCCCTCTCGCTGGTCACCGTGCTGACCGCGTTGGAGACAAAGGCTGCTCTCTACTTGGGAAATCTTGGGCCGGTGTACATCAGAAACCCGGTGAGGAGGAGATCCGCCGTGTCGCGGTCGCTCTCGAAGCAACCCTCCTCCATCTGTTCGTAACCCTTTTCCTTGTTCCGCTCGAGAGCGAACGCCATCGTCCATGGCCTGGTCGACACTTTCGGGTCATCGATCGTCGCGGCATAGTCAATCGTGTCGGCATCCACCATGGTCAGCCGCTCGGTGATCTTCAGCGCGTCGCTGAAGAAATCGCCGCCGCTGCCGAACCACGCAAGGCCCGTCAGATTCGTCGTCTCGATGACCAGGGTATTGCCGTCCCAGTGGCCGCGGGAGTCTCCCCTCCACAGCTTGATATCGGCCGGTAGATGTGGGCGCCCGTCCATGTAGATCACCCGAAAGGGGTGCCCGCCCGATTCGTTGACGATGGTCAGGTATCCCGGATACTGAGCAATCTGACGGGTCCGTGGGCTGGCCATGATGCGAGGCGCAGTGATTGGCAGACAATGCGTGTACGGATCGATATAACGGGCGACGTTCTCGGCTCGCTGTTCTCTCGCCCACGGTTGATAGGGAATCATCCCGTTCGGCGGGTCCACCACCAGAGAGTTCGGTACTGCGGCTGGGTTGTCGGCATCGCCACCCCTCCGGCCTTCAATGTTTCCCAAGCCGCCGGCCATCGGCGTTTCCCAGACTCCCTGCAGGTCGGGTTGACCATCCGGGGTGCGCGGAGGATTGAAGGTCTTCGCCTTGGCCAGCGCACAGAGATGAAAGGCGGCCGCGGTCGACGGGCATCCGGCCACCTGGCGGGGCTTCCGCATCTGGGCGCCGGTCGACGGCGAGATCCACACGACGACTGCCAGGGTTATCGCGGTCCGCACCGCGCAGTCGAACAAGCGGTATCTCATGGCGAATCTCCTTCGCACGCGCCAGCGTGTTGCGGCATTGCGAGCGTCTGCGGCGAGCGCGACGCGCGGGCCAACCTGGCCGACGATTGCGATGATGGTCAGGGGAACGCGAAGCACTCGTATTCCAGCAGCTGCGCATGCTCCTCTTTCTGACGATAGAAGAGCATGCTCATCTTCCACGGCTTCGTGAACACCTGCGGGTCCTCGATGGTCGCTTCGTACCTGATGTGATCCGGTCCCATCGGCGTGTACCGCTCGATGACATGCAAGGCGTCACTGTGAAAATTTCCGGCGCGATCGAACCAGGTCTGGTCGTTGAAATGGATGACATCGACCACCAGCGTGTCGCCTTCCCAGCGGCCGCGGGAATCGCCGAGCCAGAAATCGATGTGCCCCGGGTAATGCGGGGCGCTCCCCATGAAGATGTTGCGAACGGCGTGGACGTATTCGAAGAGGATCGAAATCTGCGTCGGTGCTTGCGCGATCTGAAAGGGATAGGGCATGTACATGATGCGAGGCACGCCCGGCAGGTAGCATTTCGTTTCAGGATCGGCGGTCGCGCGGTTCTTGAAGTTTTCCTGTTTCTTGACCAGCGCTTCCGGACGGTAAGGGATGTCGTTGCCCTCGACGACTCCCCTTCCTGCGGGGACGTCTTTTTCCGCGGCATGGTCCTGGATGTTCCATGCGGCGGCATTCATCGTCCGCCAGATGCCTGAGAAATCGGGCTTGCCATCGGCCGTCCGCCGCACACCGTCGGGTTGAGATGCGGTCACTTGCCCGGCGGCCGCGGCAGGAAGCAGCGAGCCGAGACACAGCGCCGCGACCGGCAAGCACGTGGACAGAACCCTTTTCCGCAGCGCGGCACGGTCCAGTTTCATCGGGGTCGCCTGCACCGCGTGCGATGGTGTTTCAGTTGCCGCGCGTGGTGGTTCCGGCACCCGGGTGCCGCTCAGCGGGCGCCCTCCTGAGCGCCGGCCGACGAGCCCAGAAAGAAGTCGCGTCCATCGGCAAAGGTGATTTCTCTGCCGTTGACCGTCGGTGTGCCATTCTTGGCGAGAAAGCCCTTGACCACGATCTCCGTTCCCGGAACGAAGTCGGTCTTTCTCAGGCCTCCTCTGATGAGCGTGTTCGTGGGACCGGTCTCAACCCGCCAATTCACCACTTTGGCGTCGGATCCCTTCACATCCATGTGGATCCATCCGTGCGGGTTCGTCAGTTCGACCTCCTTGAGCGTTCCCCGCAACGTGACCGGCTTGTTCTGGTCGTACTCGGCGGCGAAGGAGTGATGTGCCCACGCCGTAGCGGCGACCAGGACGCCGACGCCCATAACGACGAGTGAGAGCACCTTCTTCATATACACGCCCCCCCAAACTTGGTACACGCCCCCAAACTGGCAAAACCTACGCAATAAAGCAGGTCCTGTCAACTGGTTAGGCAAGCCTGCCTCGAGAGACCCCTTCCGTATAATCAGCCCGCGGCAACGTGTCACTCACGCTTGGCGTTCGCCTCGGCGCCTCCGCGATCCGCATCGATGGCATGCTGGGTGGCTGCAGATCCAGAGATACCCGTCTGGATTGGACGGTCGCCACGGCCTGGCGGTGTACGGCATGCGTGGTGACCGTCCTCGCGACCCTCGGCGTGGCCAGCGGCAGGCCGCTCGCCTCGGAAGATCAGGATCCTCCGGCCAGCGGACCTCAATCGGCGCCCCCGATCGACTTCGCCACGGCGCGGTTCGAGCGGGTCGTCCATGTGCTCCGCATCACGGAGCGTCTGACGATCGACGGCCGTCTGGACGAACCGGTGTGGGCGCA
>Ga0111539_10005856_pt1 | contig 15887 bp, 16 predicted proteins | sample RhiMethybrSRZTD1_FD_79667 | JGI IMG/M metagenome (GOLD analysis project Ga0111539, IMG submission 79667) | Populus rhizosphere microbial communities from Tennessee, USA - Rhizosphere MetaG P. TD hybrid SRZTD1 (version 2) (version 2) | ecosystem: Host-associated > Plants > Roots > Rhizosphere >... | reverse complement strand
CGAAGGCCCCTCCGAGCGCCGCGCCAAGTGCGAAGACCATCGTGGCCACGAAAAGCAGGCCGACCGATCGGGCGAGGATCGACCCCTTTTCGTTGTCGCGTGGGCGCGGCGCCGGAGGATCGGGCGCGTCCGGTCGCTTGGTCGAAGGCGGGGCGGCCTTCGATGGCCGCCTGAGCGCCGCCGCGAGCAGGCAGGCGAGGCCCAGGTAAAGCGCGACCTTTTGCCACAGAGAGCCCTTGGAACGCATGCAAGTGCAGGTCTACCGGGCGCCAATGCGGCAATCACCACCAAGACGATGAGCGGGGACCAGCCTTTTAGCGGGTTCCCCGCGTGCGCTCCCGTTCCAGACTCAACTGCGTATGCCAGCACCAGCGGGGAGGAGGTGACTTTTTAGATGCTGATCAACCTGTACAACCGCCTGCGGTACCGGGACGAAGAGGGACAGGCGCTCGTCGAGTACGCGCTCATCCTTGGTCTCGTCGCAGTAGTCGCGATCGGGGCGCTCACGACCCTCGGTACGAACGTGACCGCCGTCCTGAGCCAGATCGCCGCAGCGATCCCGGGCGCATAGGCGGCCGATCGCTTGAACGCCCGCGGTCCCGCCTCCCGATGGGAGCAACTCTCCCGACCGGGAGGCGGAACCCGGGACTTGACTGAAGGGAACTCGAACGAACGTTGAGACCAGACGCACGCACGAAAACCGGACGTTGTTTCCGAGATGACGAGCGCGGAGTGGCGCTCGTCGAGTTCGTGCTGGTCCTCCCACTGCTCCTGGTCATTCTCTTTGCGATGCTCGACTTCGGCCGCGTCTTCAACTACTGGATCGACTCCACCCACCTCGCGAACGAAGGTGCCCGGTGGGCGGTCGTCAACAACAACCCGAACACCTCCGGGACGCTTCAGGCCTACATCCAGCAGCAGGGCGACACGGACGAGCTGCGGAACGGCGGCACGGCGTCGGTTCCGGACCCTCTCGAGATTTGCATCACCTTTCCGAACGGCGCCGCGGTCGGACAGCCCGTCCACGTGACCGCGAACGTCACGTACAACTGGCTTCCGTTTCTCTCGAGCGACTGGTCGTTGGACTTTTTCGGCCACAAGCTGCCGCTTGCGAGCGAAGTGACCGGTTCGTCGACGATGCGCCTGGAGGCGCTGCCGACGAATTACTCGGCGGGATGCGCGTGAACCGGCTCGCGCAGAGACTCAGAGGAGCGTCGGACGAGCGCGGGGCCGTACTCGTGATGGTCGTCCTCTGGCTTCCCGTCCTCCTCGTCTTCTTCATGTTCGTCGCCGACGTCGGCAACTGGTTCGTGCACAGACGGCATCTGCAGATGCAAGCCGACGCCGGAGCTCTCGCCGGTGGCGGGGTTTTCAGGATTCCGTGCGACGACACGCCGGTGCTCAGCGAGACCCGGAACTACTCCGGCGATCCGAGCGTGGGCCCTGTCTACAACGCGCAGCTTCTCCCGACGGACCCGGCGAACGTCCACGTGCTCATCAACTCCACGTCGTACTGGAACGAGGGCGGCGCGGACTTCAGCGACGGCGGCAGTCCCTGCACGACCAAGTTCGTCGACGTGAAGGCGACGGAGGCGAACCTGCCATGGTTCATGCGCCTCGCCTTCGTGCCTGCGATCCAGGCCCACGCCCGCGTCTCCCTCCTGCAGAAGACCTCGGCAGCGGGATCGCTTCCGATTGCGGTTCCGGACGTGCGCCCACGAGACGCGGCGGCGTTCATCGTCAACGAGTCCACGGGGGCAATCCTGTCGTCGTCGAAGCTGACGAACGAAGGGCCGGCGACGATGAACGGCGTCTCGCTGACGAAATGGGACGCGACCATGCCGAACTTCGACTCGTCGGCCGGTGGGGGTGTCAAGAACGTCGGCGTCGTCTTCGCCCTCAGCGGCACGCTGGGTTGGTCGATCTCGGGAAGCCTCTCCACGGTCTGCGCCCAGCCGCTCGTCGTCTGTTACTCCAACAACGGGTCGACCGGTCTCGTCTACATGCACGGCTACTCGCCCACCGCCACCGGAACGGCGACGGCGCCGGTCGTGCGCAACCTCGGACTCTTCGCCGCAGGCGGCGCCCCATGTGGGGACACCTCTGCTCCGTCATTCGTCTTGCACGGCAGCTGCACGCTCGGTGTGCGCGCGCAGATCGACTGGGGGACGGGAGCGACTCCGCCGGCGGCTGCGGAGGTGAAGGTCGCGAACCTCGGCTGCCCGGGGTCGGGGAACCCGAAGGGCTGTGTGATGACGTACAACACGACCGGTCCCGATGCCGGCTACTGGGTTACCACGCAGTACCCGACAATCGCGAGCCTGGCCGGACCTCAGTCCATCGACTTCAACTGGGCGACGGGCACGGGGGGCGGGAAGATCAGTGGGACGATCACGGGAGCCAGCCGCGTCTTCAGCGCCAACCCCGCGGTCACGTCCTCCGGCCCGATCCAGTTCGCGCAGGCGATCGTGGACGGCGTCATCGGGCCCTCGTCTGTGACGTTCGGGACGCACAGCGCCTCCGTTGCCATCGGCGTGGCCGGGAACCTCGAGAACGATTCCTCGTTCAACGACCCGACCCAGCTTCTGAGGGTCGCGGACCCGAGCGGAAGCCAGAACTTCGCCATCGACTGCGATCCGGCCCCGCGCAACTTCCACGACGAGATCGCCACGGGCTGCCAGACGCCCTACCAGCTCAACACCGGTCAGGTGTGCCCGAACACGGTGATTCCGCTGAACTGCGCGGCGATCGAGACCGGCGACAAGGTCGGGCAGCTGCGGCAGGGGATGAACGACCGCTTCGCGTCGTGCCCGCCGAACAACTGGACGAACCCCGGGGATCCGACGCAGTTCCCCGACATCCAGCCCGGCGACCCGCGTGCGATCCCAATCATCCTCGTTCCGTTCGGATCGTTCAAAGCCTCCGGCAGCGGCTATGTGCCGGTCACCGACTTCGGCACTTTCTACGTCACGGGGTGGGACTACGTCGGGCGTGTCCCCTGCTCGGACAACGAGCCGTTCCCCGGCCCCGGGACGGATTCAAAGGGAGATCTGTGGGGTCACTTCATCAAGTACGTCGACTCGATCAACACCGGCGGAACCGGTGATGTATGCGATTTCGGCTCATTCGGCACGTGTGTTCCCGTGCTGACTCAATAAGGGAGGGAGACCAGTGCAAGCTGCGCAAAGACTTCTATCGACCCGGGGCGGGACTATCGCGGTGAGCGCCGTGGCAGCTGCGCTCGCGGCTGTCATCCTCGTCGCCTATTTGCATCGCTACCGGGACAGCGTCCGCAACTCGGGCGTCCCCGTGACGGTGCTCGTCGCCAAGGGGCTCATCGAAAAGGGGACCTCCGGCGACATCATCGCCAGCCAGGACCTTTACCAGGTGAGCACGCTTCCGAAGGGCGAGGTCACGGAGGGTGCCATCACCGATCCAGCCACGTTGAAGGGGCGCGTGACGACTACCGACGTGTTCCCGGGCGAGCAGCTGACGGCGGCAAACGTAGAAACCGGCGGCTCGACTTCGCTGGCCAACCGAATCACCGGCGACGAACGCGCGGTGACGATTCCCATCGACGCCGCACACGGGATGGCGGGAAACATCTCGGCCGGCGACCACGTCGACATCTACGCCGGCTTCAACGTCAAGAAGCTCAAGGCTGACGGCACCCCGGACACGGCTGCCGCGGAGCGCCCCGTCCTCAAGCTCCTCGTCGCGGACGTTCTCGTCCTCGAAGCCCCGGACGAAGGCTCGACCAGCATCGGGGCCGGTGGGACCAAAACTCAGCTCACCCTGCGGATGGGCGACCAGGATGCCGCGTCGACCGCCTTCGCAGCGGACAACGGCGTCCTCTGGGCAATCCTTCGGCCGAAGGTCAATGCGGACACGACGAGCCCAGAGATCATCTCGCTCGAGACCGTCCTCTTCGGCGTTCCCTCCGTGGCCGTCGTCAGGTCGCTAGGAGGCCACTAATGAACCAGACCGTCAGAGCGCTCGTCGCGGTAGACGAGGGCGTCGATCACGCGCTGGTGCAGTCGGCTCTGCCGGCGCACCAGCCCGAGATTCAGATCGTCGGCATCGTCGACGGCCTCGAAGAGGGCTGGTCGACTCTTCAGGAGACGCCCACGGACCTCCTCATCATCGCTTGCGCGGGCTATTCCGACCGCGTTCTCTTCCTCATCGACGGCGCGGTCAAGCAGAAGAGCGACCGACCGGTCGTCGTGTTCATCACCGCCCCTCCGGACGGATTCGTCAGGCGGATCTTCGAGGCCGGCGCGGACGACATCCTCGTGCTTCCGATCAACTCGGACGAGGTGGGTTTTGCACTCCAGAAGGCGATGGCGAGGAAGCAGGGGACGGGGGTCGCCACCGGCGTCGCCCTTTCTCCGATGATCGTCGTCCTCGGCCCGAAGGGCGGGACCGGGAAGACGGTGACTTCGTCGAACCTGGCGGTCAGCCTGGCGACCGCGGGACACAAGGTCGCCGTCGTCGACCTCGACCTGCAGTTCGGCGACGTCGGCCTGTCGCTCGGCCTCGCCCCGGAGAAGACCGTCTACGACCTCGTCAAGGCGGGCGGTTCCATCGACGGCGACAAGGTGGACGGCTATCTCGCCAAGCACGTGTCCGGTGTCGAGGTCCTCATGGCCCCGACACGGCCCGACCACGCAGGCGTGATCCGGACCGAGTTCCTCCGTGACATCTACACCACGCTCCGATCCACCAAGGATTTCGTGATCGTGGACACGCCGCCCGGGTTCACGCCCGAGGTCATCGCGTCGATCGACAGCTCGTCGCACGTCTGCATGGTGGGAATGCTCGACTCCCTGTCGCTCAAGAACACGAAGCTGGGGCTCGACACGCTCGAGCTCATGGGCTACTCGTCGGACCGAGTGCGTCTCGTGCTGAACCGCGCCGACAGCCGGGTGGGCATCACGCACGACGATGTTCTCGCCGTCGTCGGGCACATGCCGGACGTCTTCGTCCCGAGCGATCGCGACATCCCGCGCTCGATCAACGAGGGCATGCCGATCGTCATGGCCAAGGACAAGTCCGAGGCGGCGCGCGCGTTTCGCAAGCTTGCGTCTCTCTACGAGCCGGTGAACCCGGCCTCGACCAACGGCAAGCGGCGCATTCGCCTCGTCGGGAGGAAGCACTGATGGAACTCCACGAGCGTCTCTCCACCGTTCGTCCCGCGCCGATCCCGATCGGCCGGGATCCCTTCGCGGAGGTGAAGAACCGGATCCATCTCGCCGTTATCGGCGAGCTCGGCCCCCAGCTCTTCAACGTCAGCATGGATCCGAACGCGCTTCGCGAGCGTGTTGCGGAAGACATCAAGACGCATCTGGGCGATGAGCAGGGGCTTTCCCGGGACGATCGCGACCGGATCGCCGCGGAGATCGCGGACGACATCCTCGCCCACGGGCCCCTGGAGCGGCTCCTCGCGGACGACAGCGTGACGGAGATCATGGTCAACGGCCCGTACGACGTCTGGGTCGAGCGCCAGGGCCGGCTCTACGAGACGACCGTCCGGTTCACGGACGAGTCGCATCTCCGGCGCATCATCAACAAGATCGTGGCGCAGGTCGGGCGGCGCGTGGACGAATCGTCGCCGATGGTGGACGCACGTCTCCCCGACGGGAGCCGCGTGAATGCATTGATTCCTCCGCTGTCGCTCAGCGGACCGCTGCTCACCATCCGCAAGTTCAGCAAGAAGCGCCTTGACATGAACGATCTCATCCGGCTCGGGACGCTCAGCACCGAGACCGTGGAATTCCTGCAGCGGTGCATCCTCGCGGAGCTGAACATCCTCATCTCCGGGGGCACCGGTTCGGGCAAGACGACACTGCTCAATGCGCTCTCGACCGCGATTCCGGACTCCGAGCGAATCGTGACGATCGAGGACGCTGCGGAGCTTCGCCTCAACCAGAGGCACGTCCTTCGCCTCGAAGCGCGTCCGAAGAACATCGAAGGAGAGGGCGAGATCCCCATCCGTGAGCTCGTGCGCAACTCGTTGCGAATGCGCCCCGACCGGATCATCGTCGGGGAGGTCCGCGGTTCCGAGGCGCTCGACATGCTCCAGGCAATGAACACCGGCCACGACGGCTCGCTCAGCACGGTGCACGCAAATACCGCCCGCGATGCGCTCGCGCGTATCGAGACGATGGTTCTGATGGCCGGTTACGACTTGCCCGTGCGCGCGATCCGGCAGCAGGTCGCCTCCGCGATCGACCTCATCATCCACCTCGAGAGGCTCGAGGACGGGGGACGCCGCGTCACGGCGATCACCGAGGTGCAGCGAATGGAGTCGGAGGTCATCACTCTCCAGGACATCTTCGACTTCAAGATCCGGGAGATCACGAGCGAGCGGGTGGTCATCGGGAGCTTGCAGCCGACCGGCCTGCGGCCCACGTTCCTGTCGAAGTTCGAGAAGCGCGGGGTGACTCTGCCGGTCGGCCTCTTCATGGACGGTCGGAGTGGCAGGGGAGCAATGCCCGCCATGGACGGCGCGTGATGCAGCGGTGACGATCCGGGCTGCTTTCGCCGGGCTTGTTGCGGCCCTCGCTCTGTCCTCGACCGCCGCCGCTGCGGACGGCGTCGGCCTGCGACCGACCGGGGGGACGAACTTCCCGGACCGCGCCTACGTTCTCTCGCTCCCGACCGTTACCGCGCTCGGCCCGGGCTCGATCGAGGTCCGCGAGAACGGACAGGTGATGTCGAACGTCTCGATCGTGCCCGCCCAGGCGGCAGACAACGGCCAGTTCGGGGTGGTGCTGGTTCTGGATGCGAGCGCCAGCATGCGGGGCGACGGGATCGCAAATGCGGTCATCGCAGCGCGCGCATTCGCCGCGCACCAGCAAACGGGCCAGCTTCTGGGCGTCGTCATCTTCAACTCGACGGCAAAGGTCCTCGTACCGCTTACGACCAACTCGGACCTGGTCGACTCGGCGTTGGCGACAGAGCCGAAGCTCGGCGGCGGCACACACATCTACGATGCGGTCGGAACCGCCGTGACCATGCTGAAGCAGGCGGACGTGGCTGCTCCAGCGATCGTCGTCCTCTCCGACGGCGCCGACACGGGCAGCGCGAAGTCTCTCACTCAGGCGACCGCAGAGGCGCGTGACGCCGGCGTCCGGGTGTTCTCCGTCGGGCTTCGATCGCACGCCTTCGAGGCCGACGCGCTCCGCGAACTGGCGCGAAACGGCGGTGGCGAGTTCTCCGAGGCCCAAAGCCCCGAGGATCTGGCCCCAATCTTCGATGCCGTCGGCGCCAAGCTGGCAAGCGAATATCTGATCCGCTACCGCTCGCCCCAGGAGCCAAATCGAAGAGTGAGAGTGGCGGTGACCGTGAAGGGCTATCCGGGCGCGGTGACCGCCGGCTATCAGACTCCGGCGGTCTCCAGCACCGGTGAGGGGCCTTTCCGCCGTTCGTTGGCCGAACGGTACGTGCGGTCGACTGGGGGCATGTTCCTGACCGCGCTCATCATCGCGCTCATCTTCGCCAGCCTCGTGATGCACATCGTCAAGCCGCGCCCCCGTAACCTCAGAAAGCGCGTCGGAGAGTTCGTCTCCCTCGCGGAAACGGAAGAGGCTCGACAGGGTCAGGGAAAGAGAGAAGTCCTCTACGACCGCGCCGAGCGTTCCTTCGAGGGCGCCAAATGGTGGGGTCGCTTCAAGATGAAACTCGACATCGCCCAGATCACGACTTCTCCCGTGCAGATCGTGGTCTGGACGGCCATCGGGACCTTCATCGCCGTTTACGGGCTCAGCCTGCTCGCCGGGCCGCTCGCAGGGCTGCTCGGCTTTGTCGTGCCGTTCATCGTGCGCGCAATCATCAATCGGAGGGTCGAACGGCAGCGGCAGGCGTTCGCCGAGCAGTTGCCCGACAATCTCCAGGTTCTCGCCTCGGCACTCCGAGCCGGGCACAGCCTCGTCGGCGCACTCTCCGTCGTGGTCGACGATGCTCCCGATCCTTCACGGCGGGAGTTCAGACGCGTGCTCGCCGACGAGCAGCTCGGCGTGTCGCTCGAGGACGCGCTCGAGGTCGTCGCGGAGAGGATGGACAGCCGCGACGTGAAGCAGGTTGCCCTCGTCGCAGCGCTCCAACATGAGACCGGCGGTAACACCGCCGAGGTGCTCGACCGCGTCGCCGAGACCGTCCGCGAGCGATTCGAGCTCCGGCGCCTCGTCCGAACGCTGACGGCACAGGGACGGATGTCGCGGTGGGTTCTGACGAGCCTGCCGATCCTCCTGCTCGTCGTCATCACCCTGCTCAACCCGAGGTACGTCTCACCGCTCTACACCCACAGCACGGGCCGGGTTCTCCTGGTCGCCGCCGCGGTCATGGTTGCGGGAGGCTCACTCGTGATCCGTCGAATCATCAACATCAAGGTCTAGGAGCCCCGCGTGCTGATTCTTCTCATCGGACTTTTCCTGGCGGGTGCTTCGGTCTATCTCGTCGCGCGTGCGGTTGCCATGCCGAGGATGCGAACCGCCGAGACGATTGCTCAGATCGACGCCTACGGGTACTCGCGGTCGCAGGGAGACGAGGATGGCCCGTCGGTGATGAAGGGTGCGCTCGACGACATTGCGGGCGCAGTCGGCGGCGTGATCGCGGGGCGGTTCAGCTCTTTTCGCGAGGCCGAGCTCCGCAATCGTCTGATGGCGGCCGGTCTCTACACGACCGCGCCGAGAAAGTTCATCGGCTATCAGACTCTCGCCGCGATCACCTTCCCGGCGGCCTGGATCTGGCTCGCCAAGACGTCGGGTCTCAACGGAGCGATCGTCGTAGCCGGATTTGCGCTGGCGATCTTCCTCGGATGGAGATCGCCGATGACGATCGTCGACCGCAGGGCCCGGCGCCGACTCGAGGACATCGACTACGAGCTCCCGGAGCTCGTCGACATCCTCGTGGTCACGGTGGAAGCCGGTCTCGGTTTTGCCGGGTCGTTGCAGATTGCGTCCGAGCGGATCGAGGGGGCTCTCGGAGACGAGCTTCGACTCGCCCTTCAGCAGCAGAACATGGGCCTCACGACCGAGGAGGCGCTCCGCCAGATGCTCGAGCGGGCAGACACTCCGGCCGTTAGGTCGTTCGTGCGGGCGGTGACCCAGGGAGAGTCGCTCGGCGTCTCCATCGGCGACATCCTGCGGTCGCTTGCCAACGAGATGCGAAAGCGGCGGAAGTCGGCGGCCGAGGAACGCGCGCAAAAGGCACCGATCAAGATCCTCTTCCCGCTCGTCTTCATGATCTTCCCGGCCATGTTCGTGATCCTCCTCGGGCCGGCGATCTTCAGCTTCCTGGACGCGCTGGCAGGACGTTGAGCCGCCTCGCGGTCACCGCTCTCTTCGTCGGCGCCGCGGTTGTCACGGTCGTGGCCGCCTACGACCATCTGGTCACGGCCGTGACGGATTCCAGCGCCCGCACCTGGGCGCTCGCGGGCTACTGGATCCTGAGGGCGGCGGTCGTCGCCGCGTTTTCCTTCTTCGTGGCCGTTCGCGCGGACCCGCGTACGCACGCCCGGTCGCCAATCGCTTTCATCTCGACGGGAGCCGCGCTGGGCGCGATGATCCTGCTCAGACAGCCTGCGCCCGACACGGACACGGGGCTTGTCCTCTTTGGGGACACGGTCGCACTCTTGAGCTACATCTGGCTCGTCGTCGCGGTTCTCTATCTCGGACGCTGTTTCGGACTTCTGCCCGAGGCGCGCGGGCTCGTCACCCGCGGCCCCTATCGGCTCGTCCGACATCCGGTCTACCTGGGGGAATTCGGAGCTGTCGTCGGCTTCCTGATCGGCGCTCCCAGTGCCTGGAATCTCGGCGCCGCGGCGATGTTCGTCGCCGCCCAGGCCGTCCGGATGAGGCTCGAGGAACGCGCTCTCGGGCGTGAGTTCCCCGAATACACGGCCTATGCCGTCGCCACTCCGAGGCTCCTGCCTCGAATCCAGCGCCCGCGGACACAGGCCATCGCGGGCTCGCGCGTCCCGTCCTAGGGGAAGGCATGGTGATGTGGGCCGCGCATCGGGCGCGGCCGCGTTCTGGACCAGCCACCCTCGAAGGTAGTGTGGGGACCCCGACCTACGGGTAGTGTAGGTTCAGCGGTTAGCGGCCGATACAGCTCGGATGCAGCGCGATGGGGTGACCCAATGACAGTCTCTGAGTTCTTGATCGCACTCACTCTCGGCGCAGCGGCGTTGGCGCTCTGGATCAACTTTCGCTTCCCGGGAATCGCCCCAGCCGAGTTCAAGACGGCTGTGCTTCACGTTGCGGCTGCCCTCGTCGTTGGCCAGGCGCTTGTGCCCTTGCTGCATGCGGCCATGCCCGCAATGAGCCCAATTGCCCAGGCGCTCATCATGACGTTCCTCATCGGGCTCCCCGCGCTCGTCTACTCCCTGCTTTCGTCGATCTGGATCATCCGGCTCACGCAGGCCGCGTTCCGGCGCTAGTCGAGCGCGTCAACTAGACGGCGATCGCGCGCCCACGCGCCGGCGAGGGACGAACGGGCGTCGGTGCGGAGGATCGGAGCTCCGTGTCGCCGTGCCAATGGGCCACGCTCGCAGTCCAGGTCTGCCGGGAGTGGTATTCGCACACCTGGTAGTACTGCCCGTCGGCCGCCCGCACATCCCGGGTTGCCGTGCGGTCGCAGCGTCGGTTCTCGAGACGGTAGTAGCCTTCACATCGCTCCATACGCGTCGCATCATCGTCCGATGCGACTCGCGCGCTATTCCCCTTCGGAGTGAAGTCGCCGCCGCCAGGCCGCGCCGGCCGCCCGCCCTTCCGGGCTCGCGAGGAAGTGCTCGAGCGGCACGTGCAGGAAAGCGCCGCGAGCCTCGGCGAGGATCTCGCCGTCCAGACGGAGGTCGCCGTCGATGTGGATCCGCCGCCCGCGGCTCTCGGTCACCCACGCGGCGACGCGGAGATCGCGGTTGATGAGCACGGGCCGGCGGTAGCGGACGAAGATCCGGACGGTCACGGCCGGGAAGCGGTGCCACGTGGCGAGGAGGCCGCAGGCTTCATCCAGCGCGGCGCCGACGAGGCCTCCGTGGACGATTCCCGGCGCGGCCTGATGGCGCTCGCCGAAGGAGAACGTCGCCGAGAAGCGGTCGTTTCCCTCCTCGGTGGGGAGAGGGAGGTGGATCCCGTCTGGGTTGTCACCACAGCCCCAACACGAAGGGTCGTGGTGCGGCGGGATTCGGCTCAGCGCAGGCCGCCCCGCTCGAAGTGGGCCTTGTAGAAGTTCTCCGACCCGGCAGTGGCCATCGCCGCCGACGCGGAGATCTCGAGCGCCAGCGTCGCCGCGGCGACGATCTGCGCAAAGCGGTAGACCCTTCCCGCTCCGGCGCAGTCGAGCAGGCTCAGCCAGGCGTTCGCGGAGGGGAGGGTGGTGCCGCCGCCGATGGTCGCCACCTCGAGGCCCGGGAGCCGGATCGTCGCGTGCAGGCCGCCGTCGACCTTGTGCGCCGTCCCGTGCGCCATCGAGCTCGTGCCGACCATGCCGACGTCCTGGCCCGTGGCGATGAAGAGCGCTGCGATTGCGGTCGCCGGCGTGAACGCGACCGACTGCATCCCGGACGCGATCGCGCCGTGCGTCCCGACGAAGGCGAGAGCGGCGAGGTCGTCCAGCGTGGTCTTGAGGACTCGGCGGACGGCCTCCTCCGTGAGTGTGCATTCTGCGATGACCGTCTTCCCGTGCCCGCCGCGCTCGAAGTAGCGGTGGGACGGCTTTTTGTCCCCGCCCATGTTCCCCTCGAGGACCGCGCGCTTCGGCTTCACCGGGGCGTTCTCGAGCACGAAGCCCTGGTTCAGAGCGTAGGAGTTGCGGGTGATCATGTTCATCCCGACCGCGTCGCCGGTCGTGTAGGCGTAGAGCACGTGGCATGTGGGCCCGACGACGTGCGTCTCGAGCTCGCGCAGCTTCGCGTGCTTCGAGAGCCCGCCGATCGGCTCGCCCGCGAGCCAGTCGCGCATCGGGACGATCTGGGGCTCGATCCAGCGCGAGAAGGCGACCGCGTCGGCGGTCGAGTCGAACAGGAACGCCGATGCCCGCGTCACGCGGTCGTGAAGCACGTGCGTGCGAAAGCCGCCCGACTCGGCCGCGGCCTTCGCTCCGCGGAAGAGCGAGATCGAGAGCCCGCCTTCGGTGTTGGCGAGAGGCACGTAGACGGAGTCTTGGCTCCGCCCGCGCTCGACAAGCCGGCCGTCGGGCTCCTCCAGCTCATACTCGCCGAGCTCGAGCTCGACCGGGCCGACGACCGCGACCGGGACGACCGCGATTCCGGTGATCGCCTCGGTTGCCCCGGCGAGCGGCGACAGGTCGTGGTCGGTGACGACGCCGTCGAGGCCGAGCAGCTCCTGGCGGGTGCGGATCGACTCGGGGTCGTTCTTGCGCGGCCAGCGGCTGCGGGACGAGGTGCTCAGGACGGGATCTGGACGTCGGAGACGTCGAGGCCGAGCGACGTCGCGAGGCGCACGCCGGTCTCGAGGTCCTCGCGAAGCCGCCGGACGTCGGTATCCCGCATGAGCGCTCCGACGAGCTCGCGCGCCTTCGGTCTCCACAGGGCGTGCTTGGCGAAGATCGGCAGCATCCTGTTCGAGGACTCCACGATCTTCTTCTTGGTCGTCTCGGGCGCCTGCTCGATGAGGACGCGCGCGTAGGCCATCCCCGACCCGTGGTGGATGCCGTCGTCCACGGTGAGCCGGTTGCAGAGGTCTTCGAGGACGGTGCCGCGCGAGGAGCGGGCGATGAGGCGGAAGCGCGGGATGATCAGACGCTCGTAGAAGACCTGCATGTTCACGACCTTCTCCTCGAGCGTATCTGCCTCGATCTGCATCTTCGCGAGCTCGTTCAGATATGGGTCGGGCTCGCCGCGCCCGCCCGCGGCGTCGACGAGCCGAAGCCACGCCTCGGTATGGCGCGACTCGTCCTGCACCATCGTCGTGTAGTAGAGCTTCGCCTCGGGGTCGGGGGCCATGCGGAAGAGCTGGGTCGCCATCTCGACCGCGAGCTCGTCCGCCTGGAGCTGCTGCGTGACGACCGAGCGCCACATGTCCTGGCGCCGCGCCAGTTTCTGCGGGCTCCCCTTGTACTCCGGCACGGGCGGCATGTCGTTCCACGGGAGGTCGCGGACCTGCCATTCGGCCCGCTTGGCCAGCTCGTAGTAGCGGAGGACCCCTTCGTAGGCCGAGCGGTCCTCCGACTGCTCGAGCGGAGGTAGCTGTTCTGACTCCATTTGCCCCGGCAGGCTAACGTTTCGCGCCGTGACTGTCCTCATGGACGGAAAGGCGCTCGCCGAGCGGGTACGCGCGGAGGTGGCGCAGGACGTCGCCGCGCTCGCGCGGCCGGCCGGCCTTGCCACGGTGCTCGTCGGCGAGGACCCGGCGTCGGAGATCTACATCAAGCGAAAGCAGGAAGCCTGCCGCGAGGTCGGCATCGAGCCGTTCGACCACAAGCTCTCGGCCGACACGACCGAGCAGGAGCTTCTCCGGCTCGTCGCCGAGCTCAACGCGGACGAGCACGTGACCGGGATCCTCTGCCAGCTCCCGCTTCCCGAGCAGATCGATGAGGACCGCATCATCCGCTCCATCGCGCCCATCAAAGACGTGGACGGCTTCCATCCCTTCAGCGCCGGCCACCTGTTCCAGGGGACACCGACCTTCGTGGCGGCGACGCCGGCCGGGATCATGGAGATCCTGCACGAGTACGACGTCGAGCTCCTCGGTGCGCGGGCCGTGGTGGTGGGGCGGTCCAATATCGTGGGTAAGCCGATGGCGCTTCTGCTCCTGGCCGAGCATGCGACGGTGACGATCTGCCACAGCCGCACGCGGGACCTCGGAGCGGTGGTTCGGGAGGCAGACGTCGTGGTTGCCGCGGTCGGGCACGCGGCCATGATCACGGGCGACATGGTGCGAGAGGGGGCGACCGTGGTGGACGTCGGAATCAACCGGGTCGAGGGCAAGCTCGTCGGCGACGTGGCTGAGGACGTACGGGGCAAAGCAGGCCTCCTGACGCCGGTCCCTGGCGGCGTCGGGCCGATGACGATTGCCTCCCTTTTGCGCAACACCGTGAAGGCCGCCCGCTACCAGGCGGATCAGCTTGCCTTCCCCCTGGACTGACGCTACATTGATGGCGCCGCAGCACGTTGCGGTGTTTAGTAGCTACGCGGCGGCTCGTTGCCGGGCCGTCGTTTGTTTGTGAAGGAGGCAACACGTTGGCAGAAGGCACCGTCAAGTGGTTCTCGAACGAGAAGGGCTACGGCTTCATCGAGCGCGCTGAGGGAGAGGACGTTTTCGTCCACTTCTCGGCCATCACGATGGACGGCTACAAGTCTCTCCAGGAGGGACAGCGCGTCGAGTTCGAGGTCGTTCAGGGCCAGAAGGGCCTGCAGGCGGCGAACGTTTCGGTCATCTAGCCCGAAGTTCGAGCAAGCCGCTGACGGGCCCCCTTCAACGGGGCCCGTCTCTTTTTAAGGTTCGAGTTTTTAGAGTTCGAGGCTTCGGAGGTCGTATGGCGATCACGAGAGAAGACGTTTTGCACGTAGCGCGCCTCGCGCGCCTCGAGATTCCCGAGGGCGAGGTCGACCGCGTGCGCGACGAGCTCGGCGCGATTCTCGAAGCGGTGGGGAAGGTCGCGGAACTCGACCTTTCCGACGTCGAGCCGACCTCGCATCCGCTGGCGGTCGTCAACGTGTGGCAGGAGGACGAGTCGCGTCCCTCCCTCTCGCCGGAGGATGCTCTGGCCAACGCGCCGGACCCGGAGGGTGGGGCGTTTCGTGTCCCGGCGGTCGGGTCGTGACATCTCTTCGATTCTTTGGCTTTTTGCGCGCCACGGGTGCGCTTTTCCGCGCTAGCGTGAAAGCGGGTGGTGGCGTGGGGTGGCCCCAAGGAATCGGCCCGTGATCGACACGCTTCGTCTCACCGCGGAAGATGCCGCCGGGCTCCTCGAGTCCGGCGAGGTCTCCGGCGACGAGCTCGCCGGTGCGTACGTCGAGGCGATCGGCGAGCGCGACCCCGAGCTCCATGCCTACCTGCACGTCGTCGGCGAGCCCGGAAACGGCGTCCCGATCGCGCTCAAGGACAACATCACCACGCGCGGCGTCCCGACCACGGCCGGCTCCCGCATCCTCGACGGCTACGTCCCCGTCTTCGACTCCACGGTCGCGACGCGCGTCAAGGAGGCCGGGCTGCCGCTCATCGGCAAGACCAATCTGGACGAGTTCGCCATGGGTTCGTCCACCGAGAACTCGGCCTACGGCCCGTCGAAGAACCCGTGGGATCCCGAGCGCGTGCCCGGCGGCTCGTCCGGTGGCACCGCCGCCGCGGTCGCGGGCGGGCTCGCCCCGTGGGGCCTCGGCTCGGACACGGGCGGGTCGATCAAGCAGCCCGCGTCGCTCTGCGGCCTCGTCGGCCTGCGTCCGACCTACGGCACGGTCTCGCGCTACGGGATCGTCGCGTTCGCGTCGAGCCTCGACCAGGTCGGGCCGATCACGAAGACCGTCCGCGACTGCGCGCGCCTCTACGGGACGATCGCCGGCCGCGACGCCTGCGACTCGACGACGGTCGAGCTCCCCGAGCCCGTGGCCATCCCCGAGGCCGAGGATCTCAAGGGCATCCGCATCGGCATCCCGAAGGAGTTGAACGAGGCCGACGGCATCGAGCCCGGCGTGAGCGAAGCCGTCGCGAAGGCGATCAAGCTCGCCGAGGATCTCGGGGCTGAGGTAGGCGAATGTCGCCTGCCGCGCTCGGTCGACGACGGCCTCGCCTGCTACTACCTCGTCGCCCCCGCGGAGGCGAGCTCGAACCTCGCCCGCTACGACGGCGTTCGCTACGGCTTCCGCGCGGCCGGTGACGGCGACCTCACCGCGCTTTACTCGCGCACGCGCTGGGAGGGCTTCG
>Ga0111539_10005854_pt1 | contig 15889 bp, 12 predicted proteins | sample RhiMethybrSRZTD1_FD_79667 | JGI IMG/M metagenome (GOLD analysis project Ga0111539, IMG submission 79667) | Populus rhizosphere microbial communities from Tennessee, USA - Rhizosphere MetaG P. TD hybrid SRZTD1 (version 2) (version 2) | ecosystem: Host-associated > Plants > Roots > Rhizosphere >... | reverse complement strand
CCTCTATATCCACGAGGCGACCGTCCCTTCGGGCATGCCCGAGCCGATCCTGTTCATGCAGTCGCTGGGGTGGGCCGACGAGAAGGGGCTGGCCATTCGCTATCGAGGCATCTACACCGAAGGGTACGGTGAATGGAAGTTTCCCCACGAGCCCCCACCGTTCACCGTTCGGGATCTCAACACGTCCATCGATGGAACCGTCGTACGACCAGCGCGGTGAGAGGAGGCGAACATGGAGCTCAAGGCCTTCGGCGTGGCGTTCCTGGTTGCAGTGGCGGGCGTGTCAGGTCTTGCCCATCACTCACACGGTAACTACGACCTGACGACGTGGACGGTGATGCAGGGCACGGTCAAGCAGGTCGTGTTCATCGTCCCGCACTCGATCGTCTACATCGACGTCAAAGGCGAGAAGGGCGAAACGGCGACGTGGGCCCTCGAAGCCACCAATCCTCAGGGCATCTTTCTGAAGGGCGCCAAGAAAGAGGACGTGCAGGTGGGCGACACGATCAAGGTCCGGTGCCACCTACTCCGCGACGGCGGAAAGGGCTGCCTGCTCGGCTTCGTGACGCCGATGCACGGGGACAAGGCGCGCGGGCACGGCGTCGAGATCGAGTGGGATTGATCCGGGAGTCGGGATTCGGGACTCGGGATTCGAGATCGCAGACGTCACTTTCGAGAGTACGGCTTCGAGGAGCGGCGTCATCATCGCGAGCCGTTTCGCGCGGATCACCATGTCCCACAACGGCTCGAACTTTTTCCACCCCACCGCATAGAAGAAGTGTTTGGCCTGATGCTTCACTGAGTCGTGCGAGCGCGCGCCGCGTGCAATCGATGACCACCGGTAGAAGTCGCGATAGGCGCGGTCGTATCCGTCTGTGAGCGCCTTCGGCGTGAGACGCGCTGGCCGATAGACCACGTGACGCGTGTCGTAGAGGTTCCAGTCGCGTGTCGTGATGCGGCCGTCTCCTTCCATGCGTGCAAAGAGTCGCGTGCCCGGATACGGCGTCTGGATGTGATAGGTCGCCGTCGTGAGCCCGTGCTCGATGCCCCACTCGACCGTCCGCTCGAAGACCGTCTCGTCATCGTCGTCCATGCCGAAGACGAAACTGCCATTGATCATGATGCCGAGGTCGTGCAGGCGCTTCGCGACCGCGGCATAGTCGCGACCGATGTTCTGTCGCTTGTTGCTCTCGACGAGATTACGGGCCGCAAGCGTCTCGAACCCGACAAACAAGCTGCGCAGGCCAGCGGCGGCAGCGCGCTCGACGATGTCGCCGCGAAGAATCGAGTCAACGGTTGCCGCGCCTTGAAACAGCCGGCCCATGCCGCGCATGCCCTCGAACAGCGCGGCCGCGAAGCGGTGGTCGCCGAACAGATGGTCGTCGAGGAAATAGAGATGACGGCCCGGCAGCCGCTCGATCTCGGCCAACGCGTCGTCGACGCGTTGGGTGTAGAACGAACGGCCCCCGGCGAAGAAGGCGTCCTTGTAGCAGAAGTCGCAGTGCTGCGGGCACCCGCGGGTGACGACGATCGAATTGGGAACCAGGTAGGCGTGGCGCCGGATTAGATCGCGACGAATCGGAGGCACGCGCTCGAGCGTGCGCCCTGACGTGGACACGTAGCGTGGCAGCGGCTGTCGCGCGCGAAGGTCGTCGAGAAACTGCGGGAACGTCTGCTCGCCAGGTCCGAGGACGATCGCATCGGCGTGCGAAGCGGCCTCGTCCGGCAGCGCCGTGACATGCAGTCCACCCAGCGCGACAAAGACGCCTTTGCGGCGGTAAGCGTCGGCCAGTGCGTAGGCTCGCCGCGCATTCGTGATGTACACCTGGATGACGACGAGGTCCGGGCAGTCGTCTGTGTCAACACGTTCGACATGCTCATCGACGATCACGGCCTCGTCATCGTCACGCAGGTAGGCAGCGAGAGTGGCGAGGCCGAGCGGCGGAAACAGCGAGTACTTGATGGGACGCCAGAACGGACTGGTCGCCTCAGTCAGCGCCGGCAGAATGAATTTCACGCGAAGGCGTCGTCGAATCATCGCAGCAAGTTCTTTGTATCACAAAGTTAGTCCGCCCCAAAGCCTCGGCGTGTTCGGCCATCGACGGCGCACTCACACTCTTCTGGTATAGGCTTAGGCCCCGCGGGGACGATCTCAGCGACCAATTTTTCATGGGGAGGACGGTGTAATGCGGAAATTTCTTTCGCGCCTGCTCGTGCTGGCAGGCGTGCTGCTCCTTCCGGCGACTGCATTCGCGCAGGCGTCGATCGCCGGTACCACCAAGGACGCCTCTGGCGCCGTACTGCCCGGCGTCACTGTCGAAGCATCGAGCCCGGTGCTCATTGAAAAGGTCCGCACAACGGTCAGCGATGACCGCGGCCTCTATCGCATTGTCAACCTGCCGCCCGGCACTTACGTGGTGACGTTTACGCTGCAGGGCTTCAACGTCGTGAAACGTGACGGCGTCGAGTTGACCGGATCCTTCACCGCGCAGATCGACGCCGACCTCGCGGTCGGTGGACTCACCGAAACGATCACCGTGACCGGCGCCTCGCCGATCGTCGACGTAACGAGCGTCAGACGTCAGACGACGATCAGCAGCGAGTTGCTCACCTCGATACCCACCGCGCGTTCGTGGGCGGCGACGGCGCTCCTGATCCCCGGCATCGTCACGATTGGCGGCAGCCCGGCGGACGTGCAGGTCACGCCGCAGATGACGGTGTTCGGCGGCGCCGGCGGACGCAACAACGAAGGCCGCATGCAGGTGGACGGCTTGAATACCGGCGCAGGACTCGGCGGCAGCGGCGTCTCGACTTACGTCGCGGATATCTCGAACGCGCAGGAAGTGGTGACGACGACGTCGGGCGGACTCGGTGAAGCCGAAGTCGGCGGCCCCACGCTCAGCATCATTCCGAAAAGCGGCGGCAACACGCTCTCCGGCAACGCCTACGCATCGGGAACGGGCGGCGGCATGGTGGGCAGCAACTACAGTCCGGAGTTGCAGGCCGCCGGGTTGACGACCCCAGGCACGCTGCTCAAACAGTGGGACTTCACGTTCGGCATTGGAGGTCCCATCCTGAAGGACCGCCTGTGGTACCGCGTCGCAGCCCGCGACGAGGGACAGCACAGGAAGATTCCGAACATCTATCCGAACCTGAACGCCGGGACCGCCGAGAGACTCTATCTGCCCGATCGCACCAAGGAGGTGCGCGGGGCTGAGAGCTGGCGTCTCTACACGATGCGCCTCACATTCCAGGCCACGTCGAAGGACAAGATCAACGTCCACTGGGACGAGCAACACGCGTGCAACGGTGCGACGTTCAACACCAGTGAGGATGGCTGCCGGCAGCAACCAGATAGCGGCAATCGAGTCGGGCCGCTCGGACTGGGCGGACTCAGCTCGACGACGTCACCAGAGCTCGGCCAGTATCTCAACGCTCACCCGCGTGTCCGTCAGGTGACGTGGTCGGAAACCGCGACGAACAAGATGCTGTTCGAAGCAGGCTTCGGCGCGTATCAGGCACCCTTTGGCCCCTATGAGAGTCCTGGCAATACGACGCGACCGTTTGCGCGCGTCACCGAGCAGTGCGCGGCGGGGTGCACAGCCAATGGTGGCATTCCCAATCTCACGTATCGCTCGCAGAACTGGTCCGACAGCTGGGACGCGCAGTACACGTGGCGTGCGTCTGTCTCTTACGTGACTGGTGCGCACAACCTGAAGGTAGGCTACGGCGGTGTCGCGCTGGTGTCGGACCTGCAGGGCTTCACCAACGACAACAACTTGAGCTACACCGTCAACAACGGTGTGCCGATCTCCCTGACGCAGACCCTGCTGCCGTTCACGACCAGCTACCGAACGCGCAACATGTCGCTCTTCGTGCAGGATCAGTGGACGCGCGGGCGGATGACGCTGCAAGGCGCGCTGCGCTTCGATCGCAACTGGAGCAAGTTCCCGGAACAGCGCATCGGCCCGACGAACTTCCTCTCGACGCCGATCGTGTTCCCCGAGACTGATGGCGTCACGGGGTACAAAGACATCTCACCTCGCGGCGGCGTCGCCTACGACCTGTTCGGCAACGGCAAGACCTCGCTGAAGGTGAACTTCGGCAAGTATCTCGAGCCGACGAGCAACAACAACAACTACATCCTGTCGAACCCGATCGGCCGCATTGCCACCAACGCGTCGCGCTCGTGGACCGACAACAACAACAACTTCCTCCCGGACTGCGATCTGAGAAGTCCGGCGGCGCAGGCTCCCGGCACGACGGGCTCGATCGATACGTGTGGGGCGATGAACAACCAGACATTCGGCACGACGGCACTGACCACCGCCGCCATCGATCCGAAGATCCTCGAGGGCTGGAGCGTGCGGTCGAACGACTGGCAGGTTGGCGTCTCGGTCCAGCAGCAGGTGCTGCCCCGCGTGTCAGTCGAGGTCGGCTACTTCCGCCGCTGGCTGAACAACTTCACGATCACCGACAACCTGGCAGTGGGTCCGAACGACTTCACCCAGTACAGCATCACCGCTCCGGCGTATGCGGATCTGCCGGGCGGCGGCAACTACGTGGTGAACGGCCTCTACAACGTCGTGCAGGACAAGTTCGGCCAGACGAGCAACAACATCACGCTCGCCGACGATATCGGCGATCAATATCAGCGCTACAACGGCATGCTGCTCAATGTCAGCGCGAGGCTTGGCCAGGGTCTGCAGTTCCAGGGCGGCATCAACATGGGCAAGACGGTGCAGGACAACTGCGCCGTGCGCGCGCAAGTGCCGGAGCTGACGACGGCCGCGGGTGTCAGCCCGGCGGTGAATCCCGGCAACCCGTTCTGCCACAGCGATCCCGGCCTCATCACCAAGGCGACGGCACTCGGCAGCTACACCATCCCGAGGATCGACGTGTCAATCGCTGGCACGCTGCGCAGCGATCAGGGCGGTATCCTCGCCGCCAACTGGAATGCGCCGGTCGCGCTCGTCTCGGCGGCGCTGGGCCGTCCGGCGGCTGTCGTCGGCACCACGGTGCCGATCAGCCTCGTCGCCCCGGGCCAGGTGTGGGGCGACCGTGTCAACGCCTTCGATCTGCGGTTCGGCAAGATCCTGCGGTTCGGGCGCACCCGATACAACGTCGGCATCGACGTCATCAACGTCACCAACTCCGGCGCGATCCTGAGCTACAACCAGAGCTTCAATCCGGCCGCGACAATACCGGCGCAGCGTTGGCTCGCGCCAACGTCGGTGCTCACGCCCCGGTTCGTGAAGATCGGCGCGCAAATCGACTTCTAATCGTTCGTAGGGGCGAGGCATGCCTCGCCCCTACAAGCGTCCTGACGGGCGACACGCGTCGCCCCTGCTGCTCGACCTCATACATCCGTTTTCGGGGGACCCCTATGAGACAGTTCGCGACGTGGACGACCGCTGCAATCGCTCTTGTGATCGGGATCGTGGCTGGTGCATCAGCGCAACAACCGGCCGCGCCCACCGGCCCACAGCCGTACTCGGTCGGCAACCGCCTGGGTATGCCGATCAACCCGGCACCCGACGGCAAGTTCGACCCGATGTCGAAGAATGTGAAGGTCTACGGCGCGATCTACTCGGCCGAGAGCTGCTCGTACGACCCGATCCGCAACGTCATCGTTGTGCCGAACCGCGGCGTCGGGCAGAACCTGCAGACCAATAACGCGTGGATCTCGTTCATCAACCACGACGGCTCGGTCCACACGGCGCGTTGGGTCGGCATTCAGAATCCTGGCGACCAGCGCTCGACCATGAAGCCGGCGCTGGTCCTGAACGAACCGCTTGGCAGCGACATCGCCAATGGCGTGCTGTACCTCGCGGATCGCGACGGCGGCACGAGCCCGACCGACCCCGCCGTCTCCGTGATTCGGAAGTTCGACATGAAGACGGGCATGCCAGCCGGTGAGGTCAAGATCGAGAAATCAACCGGCTTCAACGACATCGAAGTCGCCGACGACGGCACGATCTACGGAACGCAGACCGGCGCCGGCGGACAGAACCCCGATGCGACGACGTGGCAGGTGTGGAAGATCACGCCAAGCGGCAGCGCGTCGATCTTCATCCAGGGCGCGCCACTGCGTCAGCCGAACGGCATCGCCTTCGACGAGAAAGGCAACATCGTCGTCGTCAACATCGGGACCAGCGACGTGTTGACGTTCGGGCAGGACGGCAAACTCTTGAAGACCGAGACCGCTGTACAGCCCGGCAACGACGGCCTGGTGATCATGAAGGACGGCACCAAGTACGTGAGCAGCGTGGTGCAGGGCGGGGTCTCGCGCATTCGGCCCGGCAAGCCCGCGGAGCTCATCGCGCAGAACATCCCGAACCCGGCATCGATGTGCTACGACGCCGGCGCGAATCAGCTCGTGATTCCGATGAACGCCAACAACGGGCTCGCGTTCATTCCCTTGAAATAACCCCCAACTACCAACGAATTGGGAGTTAAGCCGCTCTCCGCGAAGCGTCGCGGCTCTGGAGATATTTCAGGAGGGCCAACAGGGCGATTTCGTCGGCGCGCAGTCCCGCGATCCTCGCCGGCGCCTTCTTGCGGCCCGACACCACGACCATCGTTCTGTCGCGATAGGCATCCACGACTCCCGGATGCACGTACGACTTGCGGCAGACGGTCGGCGTGTTCCCCAAGAGTCCAGCGACCGCTTCGATCGCCACGTTCACGTGGCGCTCGGTTTCGCGCTTGGTGCCGGGCGGCGGCACTTCGCGCAGTGCGGTCGCGGCGAGCACCGTGCCCGACCACGTGCGGAAGTCTTTCGCCGTGAAGTCCTGGCCGGTGATCTCCTTCAGGTAGCCGTTGATATCACCTGAGTCCACGACCTGCGCTTCGCCGGCTTCGTCGAGGTACTGAAAGAGTTCCTGTCCCGGCAGGTCACGGCACTGTTTGACAACGCGTGCAAGCCGGCGGTCGTTGACGCTCACCGAATGGCGCACGCCGCTCTTGCCACGGAACTGGAAGCGCAGCGTGCCGCCGTTGACGCGCACGTGACGAGACCGCAACGTGGTGAGACCGAACGACTGATTGTGTCGTGCGTACTCTTCGTTGCCGACGCGAATCAGGCTCTTCTCGAGGAGCTGCACGATCGTCGCGAGGACTTTGTTACGCGGCAGTCCGGACTGCTCGAGATCGGCATTCGTGCGGCGGCGAATCAGCGGCAGCACGTCGGCGAACGCCTGCAGACGATCGAATTTCGTCTCATCACGATGCGCGCGCCACGCGGCATGATAGCGATACTGCTTGCGGCCCTTCGCATCGCGTCCGGTCGCCTGGATGTGCCCGCGTTGGTCTGGACAGATCCACACATTCGTCCAGGCCGGAGGTACTGCCAGCGCGCGAATGCGATCGAGCACGGTCGTGTTGCGAATCGTTTTTCCGTCGGCGCCCACATAGACGAACCCGTCTCCACACCGGCGGCGCTCGATGCCAGGCTGTTCATCGCGTACATAGCGGAGTCCCGCCGTCGCCGCTGCGGCGAGCGGACAAGCATCCGGCGGACGTTTGGTCCGGCCTGCCCTGAGCCCAGTCGAAGGGCGGGGACGGGACGAGCGAAAGGCGCGAACGCGGCGCACGAAGAGCTGGACCGTGCAAAATTGCCGCCGTCCGAAATTCGCACAGGTTTTCGCATGCCAGCGCTATCATCACCGTCGGAATTCTGACGGCTGACCGGACATTCTGGAGACTGTGATGACCAAGACGTGGGTCGCAGGCGTGCTCGCCGTTGCCGTGGGGTGCACAGCGGCAATCGTGGAAGCGCAAGGTGGACGCGGTGGTCGCGGGGCGGCTGCCGGCGCGCCAACCACAGCAGGATCGATCGAACGGATCACCGTCCATGGCACGTCGCTCGAAGGCAATCTCGAAGGCGACTCACCCGATCGCGACGTCACGGTGTATCTCCCACCAAGCTATGCCAGCGATCAGAACCGCCGCTTCCCCGTCGTCTATCTGCTGCACGGCTACGGCGGACGCGAGGACACATTCACTACGCGCCTGGCGAGTCTTCAGGAGAGTGGCGATCGGCTGGCGATCGCACAAGGCTTCAGCAGCGCGATCGTCGTCACGCCGAGCTCGTACACGCTGCACAAGGGCAGCATGTATTCGAATTCGCCGACGACCGGCGATTGGGAGCGCTTCATCGCCGAGGATCTCGTCGCCTACATGGACAAGAACTACCGCACGCTACCCAGCCGCTTGAGCCGCGGCCTCGCCGGCCATTCGATGGGCGGTTATGGCGCGCTGAAGATCGGGATGAAGCGGCCGGATGTGTTCGGCGCGCTCTACATCATGAGCGCGTGCTGCCTGTCGGCGAATCGCAATCCGCGGCCTGAGACGATGGCTGCCGTTGAAGCGATCAAGACGCGGGAGCAGGCCGAAGAGGCGGCACGTGCGCCAGGCTTCGGTCCGTCCACGACGCTGGCGTCGGCCGCGGCGTGGTCGCCGAATCCGAAGAACCCGCCGCTCTTTCTCGACCTGCCGGTAAAGGACGGCAAGGTCCGCCCGGACATCGTCGCGAAATGGGTGGCCAACTCCCCTCTCGAGACGCTCGAGCAGTACGTGGCCAACCTCGGGAAGTACTATGCGATCGGCATCGAGATCGGGACGAAGGACACCCTGATCGGATCGAATCAGCAGCTGCATGCGGCCATGACCAAGCTGCGCATCCCCCACTACTACGAGGAGTACGACGGCGACCACACGAACAAGGTCCGCGAGCGGATCGAGCAGAGCGTCCTGCCGTTCTTCGCGAGGAACCTTGTCGCCCCGGCGAATCCGACCAACCCACAGATCCAGCCGTGACGACGAGGCGCGCACTCGATCAGCGGCTGTGCGTAGCAGGTCCCTCCGCAGAAAATGGCATTCCACGGACCATGCAAAACTCATCAGTTCTTGATTCGCTTCGAGCGGTGGCTGTAATCCTGGTTCTCCTTGATCACCTCGTTGAAACTATTGGCGCCGCGTCCTCGCCCATTTCGATACGAATCGCCTGGCAGCTTGGAAGGCTTGGGATCATCCTATTCTTCGTTCACACCACTTACGTCCTGATGATGTCCATGCAGCGCAGGGGATTCACGGGGTCGACGCTCGTGAAGGATTTCTATGTCAGGCGCTGGTTCCGCATCTACCCGTTGAGTCTGGCCACCATCGCCACAGTGATCCTGGTTGGTGTGCCCCGTACGCCCTGGAGCGGGCTCCATCCCGAATTGACGCTGGCGACGGTACTTTCGAATGTGCTGCTCGTTCAGGACTTGACGCACGCGGAAGACCTGCTCGGTCCGATGTGGAGCCTTTCCCCGGAAGTGCTGATGTACCTGGCGCTTCCGTTCCTGTTTTTGATCGTTCGGGCAAGGCCGTTATGGAGCACGGTTGCCGCCCTCTGGATCTGCGCGGTGATCGTGGCTGTCGTGGTTGGGACCGATCTATCGGTGGGATATTTTGCGCCATGTTTCATGAGTGGCGTTGTGGCTTTCTGGGTCCGAGAGAGGCCAGGAGGATCACGATGGCCATTTTGGGCGTGGGCGCTCGCGCTCAGTTCGATAATCGCCCTGTATCTCGGGATCGGGAGTCTCAGCGAAGAGGTAAATGTCGGAGCTGTCGGCTCGGGTTGTTGTCTGCTCATGGGTGTCTTACTGCCTGGGTTTGCTGAGACCGACAATAGGGCCGTCAGAGTGACGAGTCACGTCGTGGCAAAGTATTCGTACGGCATTTACCTTGGGCACATGATCGCGCTTTGGCTGGCTTTTTCCGTGCTCTCAGAGTGGTCGCCAGTGGCGCGATGGGGCGTGTTCGCCGCCGCCATGGTTATATTGCCCTACGCCGGTTATCACCTGATCGAAGGGCCAATGATCCAGATCGGCAATAAGGTCGCCGGCTTTGTGACTCGCCCCCGCCTCTCAGCGTTTCTTCCAGAAGTCTCGTGAAATTGACGCCGGAGTTTAAGTCAACTTTCCTTCATCTCGGCGCCTGACACTCCACCACCTGAGGCGCGACGCGGTCGTGGCCGCGGTCCGCAGGGGCCGATCATCGGGCCTGGTTCATCGTCATCAAGCGGTAACGACGTTCCACATGAGTTTGTAATGTGTAAATAGTTCGCGCGACTGACCAGGCCAGTGAGCCAAAGTAAAAAACTACCTAGCACTTTGATCAGGCTCAGTAGCGAATCAAGACGATTTTGCCCCTCTTGTGTTACCCTTCTTGTGTCGATAGATCGTTCGTCGATTGAAGTCCTGCCAACGCCGCTTTTTCCGGACTATTGCTGACCACCGTCGGAAGGCAGAAGAGAGGAAGAAAGGCACGGGAGTCTTTATGCGCTCTGGTTGTGTCTTCTTCCGGATCTCGAGTGGCCTTGGTCTACTGATGGTTACTCTTGCGCTGGCCACCACTCTAGCGTCGGCGGCGGAATGCGCGCCCGCCTCGGCAGCTGCCGAAGAGAAGCTGCAATCGATTCTGTCGGACCTCAAGGCGCGACTGTCGATTTCGGTCCCGGTTGTCGTCGCCATCGTGCCGACGGATCCCTTGATAATGTCGGTGAAGCCGCCAGACGGTCCCAAAGATCCGTTCTTGTTGTCAGTTGATGCCGCGTTTCTCGACCAGCTGACCGATGATGAGCTCGAAGCCGCGATTGCACATGAGCTCGGACATCTGTGGGTGTTCACACATCATCCTTATCTTCAGACCGAAGAGCTTGCCAACCAGATCGCGATGCGCGTGGTGAGCCGCGAAAGCCTCGAGCGCGTGTACGGCAAGGTGTGGGAGCGAGGCGGCACGAAAGGCGACCTGAACCGTTTCCTTGGTTCCACAGCCGCTGGTCTCGCGCCACCAACTCAGTCCCGATAGTTCGTCCCCCCAAAGCTGACCAGAGTTCGGTCGTACTGTGGAAAATTTACGGCCGTCATCCCCTTGAGTTAGATGGAGACTCCCTCGATCGCAAGGCCTTAACTGAGCGATCGAGATTGGCATACTCTTCGCCGAGGGTCGCGCGGAGGTCGATATGGCTACGATGACTCGTGGAGTTGTCGCGACGCTCGGCGCGCTTGCCTTGGTTTCATACATCGGGCTGCAGCCGGCGTTCGCTGATCAGGCTCAAAACCCGTCTTCGGCTCCGGGAGCTCAGGCTCCAGCTCCAGCTCCAGCTGCTCAGGCGCAGGCTCCGAAGTCAGAGAGTGCAAAAGGAGAGTTACAGTCCGTCGACACTGCTAAGAAGACGCTGACCATTGCTGAAGGAGGATCGCCTCAGGTCTTCCAGTACACGGATTCAACCAAAGTGACCGGTGCCAAGGGCATTGAAGGACTCGGAACGATGTCCGGACGTCAGGTCACCGTGCAGTTCACCACGAAGGGCGCCGACCGTATTGCGACATCTGTAGAAGTCGCTGCAAAGTAGGCGTCATCCGAAACAACCAAGCTGGGGAACAGACGCAGCGTGTACTGCGCGGCGTCTGCCCCCGTGCGCTGGTCGATTCCCTCCTGAACGATTCCGTCCGCGAAGCTGCTACCATCCGCGTCATGACGACGCATGCGCTGATGGTTCGAATCCTGTCGGCAGTTGCCGTGCTCTGTCTCGTCGCCGTTGCTGCCACTCCGGCGCGTGGTGAAGTACTGGAGAAGTCAGCGCGAGTGGGACGCGTGACCGTGCAGTACAAGGTGGTCTTGCCCAGTGGCTATGACGCCATGAAAACGTATCCGGGCATCATCGCGCTCGGCGGCGGTCCCCAGACGATGAACACGGTCGACGGGGTTCTGAATCGCAACTTCCGCGCTGAAGCCGAGAGACGCGGTTACATCGTCATCGCGCCCGCGGCGCCGGAAGGACAGTTGTTCTTCGAGGACGGCGCTCGCATCTTTCCCGAGTTCCTGAAGCTCGTTCTCGCTGACTACAAGATCCAGGACGGCAAGTTCCACATCGCGGGACCGTCGAACGGTGGCATCGCGGCGTTCCATGTGGCGGCAGCCAACCCGCAGTACTTTCTGTCGGTCACCGCGTTTCCTGGGTACATGTGGGATCCGAACCCGGCGAAGCTTCAAGCGATTTCGAAGATGTGTGTCTTCATGTACGTCGGTGAAAACGATGAGTACAGATGGCACGACGAGATGAAGCACGAGGCCGAGTTCCTCCGCTCGAAAGGCACCGTCGCGCGTTACTCGGTCGAAAAAGGGCAGCCACATCGGTTGGAGACGCTGGCAGGGCCGAATGCCACGCGCCTGTTCGACGGCTTCGAGGAAACGAAGCGAGGCTGTAGCCGGTAGTGCCGTTTGCGCGCCCCATTTCGCGTGATGGCAGCCATGGCTGCACACTGACCTTGGGTCACCGCCGACACACACGTCTGGCCTGGTGTCTTGCTGTCGCGATGTACTGGGTGGCGGCATTGGCCTTCACCGTCGCGACGTACGAACTGACAAACGACCAGTTCGGACGCATTTCGCCTGGCTGGCAATTGGCCAGGTTCGGTGACGTGCCGTTTCGCGACTTCCGCGATCCAGGCTACTTCCTCACCGAGCTCGCGACGGCGGCTCTCCAACGACTACTTGGGGAACAGCTACTCGGCGAGATGATGCTCAACGCCGCCTTCATCGCCACCGGGACGGTCCTGGTGCTGTGGCTGTCGTCTCAGGCGTCGGGGTCCATCATCGCCGGGTGGACGGCGGCCGTCGTGACGCTGCTGTCGATGCCGCGGGCGTACGACTACGACAAGGTTCTGCTGTACCCACTCGGTCTGCTCGTGTGCTGGCGCTACCTCGATCGGCCGAGTCTGAGGAACGTGGTGTGGCTCGGCATCGTCGTGGCAGTCGCGGGACTCTTCCGTTACGACAGCGGCGTCTTCATCGGCTGCGCGGCCGCCGTCGGACTGGTCATCCTGCACGCGGGCGACTGGCGATTGCTGACACGCCGACTGGGTCTGCTTGTCGCCACATCGGTCTGTGCGGCGGCGCCGTTTCTGCTCTGGATCGGGTGGCACTCGGGATTGGCGGATGCCATCGATCAGATGTGGACCTACGCCATACGCGAGGGCGCGCGAACACGTATCGAGTCGAGGCCCGCATTCGCGCTCGGCGACCTCGTGGCCATCGATCCTCCCCCGTCCCTGGGTGTGATTCACATCACATGGAGTCCGGCGGTCGGGCTCGTGGCCAGACGCGCGCTGACGGAGCGATATCAGCTGCACGATGAGGTGCCGGAAGGGCCCGCCGAATGGAGGACGTGGTCCTACACTCTCGCCGATTCTTCTCCCGGCAATCTTCGTCGCCTGGTGAACGATCCGTTCGTTGAACACACACCGTCGAGCGCTCCCGAATCCGTCTGGCAGAGGGTCATGCGGAGGGTGCCGCTGACCAGGACGCGGCTACTGCCCGGCCTGCGCGACCGTCGCAACGGGTCCGCGTTCCTCTACTACATGCTGACGTGGCTTCCTGTCGTGGGGGCGCTGATGCTCGTGTTCCAACGGCGATCGAGTGACGACGATGCTCGAATGGAGCGGGCTCGCATCGCTGCGCTGGTCACATTCTGCCTTGCGCTCAATATCTTCATTCTGCGCGATCCCGTCAGCGCACGAATCGGCGGCATGGCGGCACCGGCCGCCGTCTTGTTCGTGTGGATCGCCGGGGGTCTCATGCGTCGTTGGGCAGGAAGACTCGCCGTCCTCCTTTTAATGGCGTGCGCGATCGCCAGCCTGTCAGGCACCGCCGAGTGGGAACGGCGCTTGAGGTTTGAGGAGTCAGTCGTGAGCCGCGTGAGGCGAATAGTGACCATCATGGCGGCGACGCCCCCTCTGATCACGACGCTCCCGAATGCGCAACTGTGGGGCCTGGCCGCCTACCTTCGTGAATGCACCGTCCCGGCGGATCGTGTGTTCGCTCCAGCCTTTGTCCCGGAGCTGTATTTCTTCGCTCAGCGTGGCTTTGCGGGAGGCGTCGTCGCGACATTCGGAGGGCATTGGTCGGAGCCCCGCTTCGAGCAGCGGACGGTCGACGCCCTGTCGTCGCAGTCAGTCCCCCTCATCATCGTCGAGTCGGGCGACATTCAGGGTTTTGCGGTCACGTATCCAGCGCTCGACCGATACGTACGCGAGCACTATCTCAAGGCAGGAGAGATCACGTTCGAGGGTCCGGACGCACGCCCCTATGACGTCTTCGCCCGCCGCGATCGACGTCAGGTTCGCATGCACGATCGCCTCTCGTTGCCGTGTTTTGCCTGAAGTTACTGCCGAACCACCTTCCATCCTTCTCTACTTTCGTTTTGAGTTAGAGTAATTCCGCCATGACTACCACACGCCGCGACTTCGTCAGAATCGCCGGCACGGCAACAGCCGCTGCCCTGCTGTCCTCACCCGCTTTCGGTGCGAACGAACCGGCGCTGGGGCTGATCTTCCCGCCCAAGGACTATCCGATTCCTCCCGACGCGAAGCGGCTGTATCCGAGCGGCGTCGAGTTCCTCGGCGACGGCGTCGGCCTGCCGGGCGGCATGACGATCGAAGGCTACGAGGAAGCGATTCCTCGCGTGGTCCCGGTCGCTGAATCGCTGGCCAAGCGCGGCGCCAAGGTCATCTCCGTTTTTGGGTCCTCGCTGACCTTCTATAAGGGCGCGAAGTTCCACGAGGAGTTGATGCAGCGGGTGACGAAGGCGACGGGCATGAAGTCCACGACGCAGAGCAACGGTCTGCTCGATGGTCTGCGCACAGCCAACGCCAAGCGCGTCGCGCTCGCGACGGCGTACACCGACGTCGTGACCGAGCGTCTGAAGATCTTCCTCCAGGAGTACGGGTTCGAAGTCACCGCCGCGAAAGGACTCGGATTCACCTCGGTGCCCGAAGGCTCGAACACAGAGGCCATCTTGCACAAGCTCGGGATGGAAGCCTATGCGGCGTCGCGCAAGGCCGATGCGCTGGTGATGTCGTGCGGCGCGCTGCGCACGCTCGATGTCATTGTCCCGCTCGAGAAGGCGATCGGCGCGCCGGTGGTGTCGTCGACACCGCACGGACTGATGAACGGCGTGCGGATGCTCGGCGTGAACCCGCGTGTGCAGGGCTATGGGATGGTCTTCGCGCGCGCCTGACCTGATGTAGTGTCCGGCTTTAGCCGGACATTCGATGTAGTGTCCGGCTTCAGCCGGACATTCGATGTAGTGTCCGCCTTCAGGCGGACCAGGTGTCTCATGACTCGAATCGCTGTACTGATCCTTCTGCTCCTCGTGTCTGCGTGCTCGCGTCCCGCCGAACAACCGGCGGCCGCCGCGCCTGCTGCGAACACAACGGCTCCAGTCGCTGTCGCGAAGATGCCGTCCTTCGATGCCCCCCGCATGCTGGCGGACATCAAGTCACTCTCCTCCGACGAGTTCGAAGGCCGCGCGCCGGGTTCGAAAGGCGAAGAGCTGACCGTCAAGTACCTCGAGGATGCGTTCAAGAAGATCGGACTTCAGCCCGGCAACACCGACGGCACGTTCGTGCAGTCGCTGCCGCTCGTCGGCATCACCGCCAGCAACACCCGGCCGCTGACGATCCGCGGCCATGGTAAGACGGCGACGTTCAAGTGGCGCGATGACCTCGTCGCCTGGACCAAGCGCGTGACCGACACCTCGTCGCTCGACAACTCCGAGCTGATCTTCGCCGGCTACGGCGTCACCGCGCCCGAGTTCAAGTGGGACGACTTCAAGGACGTCGACGTCAAAGGCAAGACGATCGTCGTGCTGGTCAACGATCCGCAGATCCCCAGCGCTTCGGATCCGTCGCAGCTCGATCCGTCGATGTTCAACGGCAAGGCGATGACCTACTACGGCCGCTGGACGTACAAGTTCGAGGAAGGCGCCCGCCGCGGTGCTGCCGGTATCCTCATCGTCCACGAGACAGGTCCGGCCGGGTATCCCTTCGCCGTCGTT
>Ga0111539_10005853_pt1 | contig 15892 bp, 13 predicted proteins | sample RhiMethybrSRZTD1_FD_79667 | JGI IMG/M metagenome (GOLD analysis project Ga0111539, IMG submission 79667) | Populus rhizosphere microbial communities from Tennessee, USA - Rhizosphere MetaG P. TD hybrid SRZTD1 (version 2) (version 2) | ecosystem: Host-associated > Plants > Roots > Rhizosphere >... | reverse complement strand
CGACCCACGTTGTCGAGACCGTTCCAGCTCACCTCGTGCGTCCCAGCGTCCGTGTACTCGTCCTGCTTCAGCGTCCGAACCAGCCGGCCGCTCACGTTGTACACGTTCATCGTCACACGGCCCGCCTGGCGCGTCGTGTACGCGATGCTCGTCTGCGGATTGAACGGATTCGGGTACGCCGCCACGTCGACCGCGTTGCCCGACGACTTCACCGTCACGACCTTCGTCGCGCGAAGCGGCATCGTCCCGTTCGACAGCTGGATCGTTCCCTTCACCTCCAGCGTCACCGCCGTGTTGTTCGGAACGTTCGAAAGAAGCGAGTTGATGTCCGCACGCGTGAAGTACACCGCTAGCTCCTGAAGTCCGTCCAGGTCCATGTCCGTGATCGTCGCGCCCTTCGTCTGCGCCGCAATCGAGCTCACGGAACCAGCGTTCGGGTACGTCGTCGACATCTTCAGCGTGCCCACGAGGATGCTCGTCAAAGGCTGCTGCGTCTCCTCGATCCCCACCTTCTCCTTGCCACCACCGTGCGTGCGGATCGTCGAGGCGTTGTTCTTCAGAACCAGCGTCCCCGTCACCTCGTTCTGGACCACCACCGACGCGAAGTCCGACGCGCTGAGCTGCGGCGTGCCGTCATCCGTCACCGTCAGCGTCGCGATGTACGTGTTCGGAGCCGTGTACACGTGGCTCACCACCGCGCCGTTGCCCGACGTGCCGTCGCCGAAGTCCCAGTGGTACGTCAGGACCTGCCCCGCGTCCGGATCGCTCGAAGCCGAGCCGTCCAGCTGCGTCGGCTGGTTCGTCGAGCCAGCGTAGCTACCGCCGGCATTCGCCGTAGGCGGCCGATTGCCCGCCGTCACCGTGATCGCGATCTCCGGGGTCGTCGACGTCAGACGACCATCCGACGCCGTGAACGTCGCCGCATAGGTGCCGGCGTCCGTGTCCACCGGGCTCCACGAGAAGGCACCCGTCGCCGTGTTGAACGTCGGGCCGGGAGGAAGATTCGAGCTCATCGAGTACGTGATCGCGTCGTCCAGCGTGTCGTCCGCGTCCGTCGCCACGACCGTGAAGCTCAGCGTCGTGAACGCAGCCACGGTCTTGTCACCCACCGGCGCGATCGACGGAGCCGCGTTCGCCTGGCCCGTCACCGTCACCGTCACGTTCCCGCCGTCGGAGCCGACCATGATGTTGCCGCTGTGGAACGCGCCATCATTCGGGAAGAAGCTGACGGCCATGATCACCGACGCACCCGGACCGATGGGGCTTCCGAGACCCGCAATGAACGCGGGGTCGCTCGAGGAGAGCGAGGTGATGTGCAGGGGCTGGTCACCGATGTTGCTGACCGTGAAATTGAATTGGGTGTTCGTCCCGTTGTCCTGCACGCCGTAGTCGTGCGCCAGCGGGGCTACCTGGAGAATCGGGCCGCTCACCGCGGTCGCGTGCACCGCGGCGCTCGAGGCGAGCATCTCCGACAGGTCCTGGCCAGCCGCCGCAGTACCCGGCATGAAGGCGAAGGCCAGAAGCCCGAGGAGAGCGACTTTTAGAAAAGCATGGTTGCGCATTGCGTGTCCTCCCTCATTCGAAACTCGTTCTACGAAGCCATCCGATGAATTCGAGCTTGTACCCGTCTACAGCCGACGACCGGATGCTCACCTCCTCTCGATCTCGTTCCTGTTGGTCGTGTTCTCCATTTTCATCTCCAAAAATCGATTCGTCGTTCGATCGCCTCACGCACCCGGGCGCGTCGCGAGCGACTCGCGCATCGCGGCGGCGCGGGGTGAATTGGGATTTCGTTCCAGGGCCAGGTCCACCATCCGCTTCGCCTCCGCCGTGTTCCCGTCCTCGATGGCCAGCGCGGCCAGGTTGAGGAGCGGATCCACGAACTCGCGGCGGCCTTCACTGGCCTCGCGGAAGGACTGAACGGCCTTCGACCGATCGCCCGACGCGAGGAAGGCGACCCCGAGGTCGTTCCGGATCTCGGCGTAGTAGGGGTTCTGCGCGAGCGCGGCCTCGAGCTCGAAGCGCGCCCTCGTCGCACCCTGGGAACCGAACACGTCCGTGTGCGCCAGATAGAGGCGGGCGAGCTGGTGACGCGTCACCGGATCGTTGCCGTTCAGGGCAATCGCGCTCTTGTAGGAAGCCTCGGCTTCCCGGAGCGCTGCGATCCCGCGCCCCCCACGGGCGGCAGCGACGGCGGCATCGGCACGACCGACCCAGTAAAGGTCGTCCCACGGCGCCAGATGCGTCGCTGCGGTGCTACGTTCCATCGCCCGCTCCACCTGACCCGCCGCGAAGGCGGCCTGGGCCGCACGCGCGTCCGTGGCCGCGACCGCGCTCGAGACGCTCAGTCCCAGGCCACAGACGGCGGCGAGGATCCCCAGGGCGCCGATCCACCGCGCGCGAATGCGAGAATCGCGGTGCGGAGGCAATGCCGCCAGGAGTCCCAGGTTGGCTGCGAGCAAGGTTCCATGCGGCGCGAACGTGAGGTTGTCCTCGAGCGCGCCGTGAATCAGAAGCGCCGCCACGGAGGCGATGAGTCCCGCCGCCAGCGGCCGGAGGTCGGGGGAGGCCGATCGAAGAGCCGCGAGGCCGGCCGCAAGACCCAGCCCCGCGAACACCAGAAGCGCGGCGAGACCCAGAACGCCACGCTCGGCCAGCGTCACGAGATAGACGCTGTGCGCTTGATCGGCCGTACGCGCCCCTTCCGCCTCCAGGCGCTTCAACACAGGAGACTTCGAGCGATCGTAGGCTTCACGGAAGGCGCCGATGCCCCATCCCAGTACGGGACGCTGGGCGGCCGCATGGAGCGCGCCCGACCAGATCGCCTTCCGCATCGCACCGCTTCCCTCGCGCTCCGGATCGATCGGCAGGTTCCATGAGGAGCCGGTCGCCGGTGCGGGTTGGAGCCGGGCCGCGATGCCCGAGGCGAGCCATACCGCCGGAAGCACGAGCGCGACACCCGCCGCGATGGCGAGCGCCGGACGCGGCATGAGGCCAGGCGTCGACGCGACGATCACCCCGAGCGCGACGAGGCCCGCCGCAAGACCGAGCCAGGCGCCGCGCGAGTAGGTCGCGACGAGGCAGAGGGTGAGACAAGAGACCGCGGCGAGGAGCGCCACCCGGAGCACGCGATCCTGGACTGCAAACGAAAGCGCGATCGCCACCGGGACGATCGCGATGAGGTATCCCCCGAGACGATTGGGCTGTCCGAACGGTCCGAGCGCGCGGCCGGGATACGGATTGCCTGGGGGAAGAATGTCGGGACGGAAGTGCTGGGCGATGCCGAAGGCGGCGACGGGCACCGCGGCGAGGACTTCGAGGAGCGCGACCGACCGCAGGAGCCGGTTGCCGCGCAGGAGGAAAGCCGCGGCGAGGAAGAGCCCAGCGATCGCGAACAGGTTGATCATGGCTTCGAGACTCTTGCCCCGATGGACCGAGATCGCCGCCGACAGGAGCGACACGGCGATCAGGAGCAGGGCTCCCGCCGCCGCGCGCGCCGCCCATCGACTGCCGACGAGCATGCCTCGCATGGTGCCGAGGGAGACGACGAGAAGCGCCACGAGACCCAGGACGCGGAACGCGAGCTGGATCCATGGTGTCTCTGCGCCGAGCACCCAGGGCGTGAAACCTAAAGCCGCGACCAGGGTAGTAGACGCTAGTAGGGACAAGCGACTCCCGCCGTCATGCAACTGAGGCTTCCCTTCGGAAGACCTCATCCTGCCTCCAGTTCGGAAGATCCCTATCTAAGTGTCGTCTGAGCGCGGATTTAGTGCGAGAAGCAGTATAGCAACCCCCCACCCCAGAGTCAACTAAAAAAGCTTTACAGTGTTACCGGTGTCTTCCGCCCTGTGTTTTGTGTCGTCAGTCTTTTCGGTTCGAGGCGGAATCGAGGGTCTCGGGCTGGGCCAGACGGAGGGGGGCAACGTGCTCCCGAATCGCGAAGTAGGTCCCCAGAATGATGAGCGGGAGGAGCTGGGTGAGGTGGTAGAGGATGGCGAAGGCGAGGGCTTCCGGTCCCCGGACGTTGACGAAGCCCAGGCCCAGGACGCAGGCCCCTTCCATGATCCCGATGAATCCGGGGGAGGAAGGAAGCGAGATCCCGACGCAGACGACGAAGGTGAGGAGGAACGTCGACCAGAACGGGAGGGTGATCCCGAGGCTCTGACCCACCAATAGGAAGGTCCCGCAGCTCACAAACCACGACGCCGCCGACCAAAAGGCCGCCTCGAGCAATAGCCCCGGCCTTCCCACGATCTGGATCCCCACGCCGAACGCCGACACGGCCGATGAGAATCGATCCTTCATCCGGTCGGGCACCCGGGCCATGACGCTCCTCCGCAAGCGGCTCGACCGTCCCCGAGACGCGTTCAGCAACCAGATCCCGCCCCCGATGACGACCGCGATCGCGATCGTCACGTAGCCGCTCCACTTGAACCAGGGCGGAAGCGGAGCAAACAGAAGCGACAGCGACCAAAAAATACCCAGAAACACCATGTCGAAGATTCGCTCCACGGCGACGGATCCGATGACGGCTGCGGTCGAGATCCGTTCCTTCCGAGCCAGTCCAAAGGCCCGGACCAATTCTCCCAGTCTTGCGGGCAGCACGTTGATGGCAAGGAATCCGATCATGTTCGCGCGGAAGAGCCGGCCGACGGTCGGACTCGCATGCGGCTTGAGCAGCGACTGCCAGCGAAGCGACCGGAGCCAGTAGACGACGATCGTGAGAATGTTGGCGGCGAGGAACCAGGGGATGGACGCGCGCCCGACCGATCGCACCGCCTCCCCGACGTCGATGGAGCGGCCCAGCATCACGATCGCGGCCGCGCTCAGGGCGAGGCCGAAGAGGACGAGGAGGACCCGGGTCTTCGTCACGCGGTGGGACGCCGCCCGAGGTAGAGCGCGGCCAAGAGCGGAATCCAGAGCTCGTGCGGGCCCACGAACGAGTGGCCGTGCCCTCCCGCGAGGAGCGGACGCTCGAGCACGTTCTTCTCGGGCCGGTAGTGGCGGATCTGATCGAAGTTCGCCGCGGTGAACCGGGCGGCGTCGTGGCCGAGATTGCGCACCGTGGAGAGCGCCTTCAGAAAAACCTCGGGCAGGATCACCGCCGAGCCGAAGTTGAACACCACCCCCCCTTCGAGATCGCGGAGGGCCGCCGCGAAGATCCGGAAATCGCGGTGCGTGGCCGCGCCCGTGGAGGCTCCGTCGAACGACGGGTGCTGGTGGAGCGTGTCCGTCCCAATGGCCACGTGCACGCTGCACGGGATCCCGAGCTGGGCGGCCCGGGCGAGCAAGCTGAGCGACGCGTGCGGCGCATCGGCCTCGTTCAGGAAGTCGCCGAGCGCCTCGCCCATTCCCTTCTCCCGCTTGGCTCCCTCGTTGACCGCAAGATTCATGAGCGACGGCGTCTCCTCGACGAGACCGAACTGTCCCGCCCCGAGCGTCTCCTCGACCGGCTCCGACGTGCTTCCGAAGAGCGCGATCTCGAAATCGTGGATCGCCGCGGCCCCGTTCATCGCGACCGCGGTGAATGCGCCCGCCTCGAGGAGTGCCAGGAGCGGGCGCTGGACGCCGGTCTTGATGACGTGGCCGCCCAGCATCGCGACCGCGGGCCGTCCATCCGAGCGCGCGAGAACCCACGCTTCCACGAGGCGGCGGAGCGCTGCTCCGGTGAGGAGATCGGGGAGGAACTGGTCGAAGGACCCGACGGGCGCGTCGGGATCCGGCGCGGGAGCGAACTGCTCCGTCCGGACCTTGGTCGGCCGCTGAGCGACGGGGATGGTGCGGACGCCGGTGAGATCGATCTCGGAGTGGCGGCTCATCGCGCGGCGCTCGACCGGGGCCTCAATGCCGCCCCGGGAACGCGAGCCTCATGTCGGTGAGGCTCACCGTGACCGATCCGACCGGAATCTTGCTCTTCACCATCACGGGAATCCGGCGCGCATCGTCCGAGAGGTAGACGAGAATGCTCCCCTTCGACTTGAATACGCCCTCCGATTTGAGGATCGGCTCGACGACCACGCAGTCGAACTTGCCCGCCGGGACCTCCACCTTCTCCCGGCCGTGCACCTTCACCACCATCTCGTACGTCTTCTCGTTGTCGTGCGTCGGAATCGAGAGCGTCGCCCCGTCCAGAAGGGGCACGGTGCGCACATAGTAGAACGCGGAGAGCACGTCGTGCACGCGCTTCGGCACGTCGTAGGTCTTGCCGTCGTCGTAGCGCGCCTTCCCCGTCGCCTGATCGAAGCGGACGTCGACGTCCTTCTTGTAGCCCCCCTCGCGCAGGTGCTTCACGAAGCGGACGCTGTAGAGGGACTCGGCGTCGACGAAGGATTCGGCCCGGTCGCGCACCTTGTAGAACTTGGAGACGAACGAGTTCGATTCCGCCTTGGTGACGATGCGGTAGGCCCGGCGCCCGTCCACGCGCACGATGTTCTGAACCTGCATGAGCGAGCCGCCGCCGTTCAAGCCGTTCCAGTCGATCGCGAACTGGAAGTACTCCCCGATCTTCCACGGCACCGGCGCGAGACCCGCCTTGAGCCCGGCGTCCGCGCTGTCGGAGTCGGCGGACGCAGCGGCGCCGGCCCCGGCCGGCAGCGCGGCGGCAGCGGCGGCTGCGCCGGCCTGCGACTCATCGGCCATCGCCGCGCTCGGCATGTCGGAGCGGGCAGGCAGGAGGACCAGGGCGACGCCCGCCGCCATGGCGATTTCGAGCCACGAGAGTCGCCGTTTCATATCGAGACGAACACCCCGGTGGGAGCCCTGGGTCCCCAGGGGGGCCTCACCGCCCGGTATGGCCGAACCCACCATCGCCGCGGGTCGTCGTGGTGAGCGAGGCCACCACTTCGATCGACGCCCGGACGACAGGAGCGATCACGAGCTGCGCGATCCGATCGCCGCGCTCGATGCGGTAGGGACTGCGGCCCAGGTTCACGAGCAGCACCTTGACCTCGCCCCGGTAGTCGGCGTCGATCGTACCGGGAGCGTTCGGAACGCCGATCGCGTGCTTCGCGGCGAGCCCGCTTCGGGGGCGCACCTGGCCCTCGTACCCGACGGGGATCTCGAGACGCAGCCCGGTCGGAACGGCGACCACCTCGCCCGGAGCGATCTCGATCGGGCGGTCGATGGCGGCGACGAGATCCAGCCCCGCGGCGTGCTCCGACTGGTACTCCGGCGCGCCGACCGCGTGCTCCTCGAGCGTGATCTTGAGCGGGACCGTGGTCACGCGGCCCCCCGCGCGCCCTGGTCGAGGAGATCCGCGGCCACATACGGCCGGTCCCCGCGCCCGCCGAGCGCGACCAGACAGAGCCTCTCGCGCTGGAGGAGCTCCCCCGCGAGGCGGCGCACGTCCTCCTCGGTCACGCGATCGATCGATTCGATGAGCTCCCGGACCGGCACGTTCCGCCCCGCGTAGATCTCGGCCCGCGCGAGCCGCGTCATCTCGCTCGATGTGCTCTCCGTGCCGAGGAGGAGGCTCCCCTTGAGCTGCATCTTCACCGACTCGAGCTCGTCCGGTGGAATTCGCTCCTGCGCCACGCGATCGAACTCGGCGAGCGTGAGCTTGAGCGCGCGCGGACCGTTCTCCGGCTGCACGCTCATCGCCGCGCAGAAGAGGCCCGTATCGTCATACGAATCGGCGTAGGTGTAGACCGAATAGGCGAGCCCCTCCTGCTCGCGCACGCGCTGGAAGAGCCGCGAGCTCATCCCGCCTCCGAGGAGCGAGGAGAGGAGAACGAGCGCGAACCGGTCGGCGTGCTCGTGCGGCAAGCCGACGCCGCCGATGCAGAGATGCTGCTGCGCGAGATCCTGAACGTGATGGAAGACGCCGCCGCCGTTGGGTGAGGCCTCGGCGCGGCTCTGCGACGGCCGTCCGGGCGCGGCCACGAAGTGCCGCTCCACGAGACCGACGAAGCGATCCCAGTCGAAGCTTCCGGCCACGGAGAGAAGCAGGTTGGGCGCGACGTAGTGCCGGCCGTGATACTCGGCCACGATCTCCGGCGTGAACGCGGACACCGTGTCCTCGTCGCCCAGGATGCGATGCCCGAGCGGGTGCCCGCGCCAGACGGTGTCGGCGAACAGGTCGTGGACGCGGTCGTCGGGAGTGTCCTCGGAGCTATGGATCTCTTCCAGGATGACCCCCTTCTCCTTCTCCACGTCGGCGGGATCGATCTTGGGAGAGAGCGCGAGGTCGGCGATCACGTCGACCGCGATGTCGAGGTGCTCCTCGAGGACGCGCGCGTTGTAGCAGGTCACTTCCCGTCCGGTGAACGCGTCGAGGCTTCCGCCGACGGATTCCAGGGAGAGCGCGATCGCAAGAGCGTCGCGGCGGCGGGTCCCCTTGAAGACGACGTGCTCCAAGAAGTGGGAGACCCCGGCTTCGGGGCCGACCTCGTGCCGGGATCCGACCTTGATCCAGGCCCCGACTGCGACGGAGCGAACCGCGGGCATCCGCTCCCCAACGATGGTGATTCCGTTGGGGAGCGTGACCCGCGTGAATTCTTCGGCAGTCAACCGCACCGGCGACGCCGAGGCGCCGCTAGCGGCGCGAAGGCTCCGGACGACGGCGCCCACGGTCGCCGTCACGGCCCCCCCCGTCCCGTCCGCCGCGACCTCCACGGTCGCTGCGCGGTTCGGAGACGACCACCGGATCGTTCTCGTGACCCGGTAGCGCCTGCTTGCGGCTCAGCTTGATCTTTCCTTCGCGGTCGATGCCGATCACCTTGACGAGGACCGTGTCCCCCTCGTTGATGACGTCCTCGACGCGCTCCACCCGCTTGGTCTCGAGCTCGGAGATGTGGACGAGCCCGTCCTTGCCGGGGGAGATCTCTACGAACGCGCCGAACGGAACGACGCGGCGCACCGTGCCCTGGTAGACGCGGCCGATCTCGGGATCCTCGGTGATCGAGCGGATGATCTCCCGCGCGCGGTCGCCGTCGGCGCCGGAGAAGGCGGCGATCCGGATCTCGCCCGTGTCCTCGATGTCGATCTGCGTGCCCGTCTCGGCCGAGATCTTCTTGATCATCTTGCCGCCCGGTCCGATGACCTCGCGGATCTTGTCCGGGTCGATCATCATGATGTAGATGCGCGGTGCGTACGGCGAGAGCTCCGTGCGCGGCGCCGAGATGGTGGCATCCATGATGTCGAGGAGGTTCATCCTCGCCCGGCGGGCCTTCTCGAGCGCCTCGGCCATGAGCGCGTAGGACACGCCCGAGATCTTGATGTCCATCTGGAGGGCGGTGATGCCATTCCTCGTCCCCGCCACCTTGAAGTCCATGTCGCCGAGGTGATCCTCGACGCCCTGGATGTCGGTCAGGATCGCGAAGTCGCTTCCTTCCTTGACGAGTCCCATCGCCACGCCTGCCACGTGCGTCTTGATCGGCACGCCCGAATCCATGAGCGAGAGGCTGCCGCCGCACACCGTGGCCATCGACGAGGAGCCGTTCGACTCGAGGATGTCGGAGACGATCCGGATCGTGTACGGGAAGTCGACGTCGCTCGGGATCAGGGACTCAATGGAGCGCTCCGCGAGGGCGCCGTGCCCGATCTCGCGCCGGCCCGGCCCCCGGAAGGGACGCACTTCGCCGACCGAGTAGGGCGGGAAGTTGTAGTGGAGCATGTAGCTCTTCCAGCTCTGTCCTTCGAGCTCCTCGACCCGCTGCTCATCGACCTTCGTGCCGAGCGTGGCCACGACCAGGGCCTGCGTCTGCCCGCGCGTGAAGAGGGCGGAGCCGTGCGTCCGAGGGAGCACGCCGACCTCGCAGGTCACCTTGCGCATCTCGTCGAAGCCGCGGCCGTCCGGACGCTTCTTCTCCTTGACGATCGTCTCGCGGACGGCCCGCTCCTCGAGCTCGCTCAGGACCCGCTTCACGTCCTTGGCCGAGCCGGGATGGGACGCCTCGAACTTCTCGAGGGCCTCGGTCTTGAGGGCGTCGAGCGCCGCCTGGCGCTCGAGCTTCTCCGAGATCCGGTTGGCCTGGTGCAGGCGATCGCGGTAGGCGTCGGCGATCTGGCGGTCCAGCGCCTCGTCGCGCTTCGGAAGCGGGAAGCTGCGCTTGGGCTTTCCGACGCGCGCCTTCAGCTCGTGCTGGAGCTGGTTGATCTTGCGGATGGCGACGTGCGCGAACTCGAGTGCCTCGACGATCGTCGTTTCCGACACCTCACGCGCGCCCGCCTCGACCATCACGATGTTCGAGTCGGTGGCGGCGACCACGAGATCGAGCTCCGACTCGGCGAGCTCGGCGAACGTCGGGTTGAGCACGAGCTGCCCGCCGACGAAGCCCACGCGGACGGCCGAAACCGGCTCGGGGAACGGAATGTCCGAGACCATGAGCGCCGCCGAGGCGCCCGTCACCCCGAGGATGTCGGAGTCGTTGGCCTGGTCCGACGAGAGGACCGTGGACATGATCTGGATTTCGTTGCGATAGCCGTCCGGGAAGAGCGGCCTAAGCGGCCGGTCGATGAGCCGGCTGCTCAGGATCTCCTTCTCGGTGGGACGGCCCTCGCGCTTGAAGAAGCCGCCCGGGATCTTGCCGGCGGCGTAGGTCTTCTCGCGGTACTCCACGGACAGCGGGAAGAAGTCCTTGTCGATGGGGTCCTTGCTCGCGACCGCCGCGTTCAGCACGACCGTCTCACCGTACTGGACCCAAGTGGCCCCCGAGGCCTGCTTGGCGACCTTCCCGACCTCGATGGACAGGGTGCGGCCGCCGAGCTCGACGCTCACTGATTCGGGCATTCGTATCTCCTCTCTGAAACTCCATGACTCGGAACGGCATCGGGCGCCCCTGGCGAGCCATGGGCCAGGCGGGGCGCCGCGGGAGTGTCCTAGGGAGGAATTACGGCGAGGTCCCGCTCGCGCGGGAGGAGCTACTTGCGGAGGCCAAGCTCCTTGACCACCAACCGGTAGCGCTCGATTTTCGTCGCTTTCAGGTAATCGAGCAACCTACGTCGCTGACCTACCATCCGGAGCAGCCCTCGGCGACTGTGATGGTCGCGCTTGTGGACCTTGAAGTGCTCCGTCAGGTACTTGATTCGTTCGGTGAGGAGCGCGATCTGGACCTCGGCCGACCCCGAATCCGTCTCGTGGGTCTTGAACTGGCCGATTACTTCCCGCTTCCTCTCAGGCGTCAGCGTCACCGGTGCCACCTCCATGACTTTCCCTCTCTGTGTACGAGCGAGCACTCTAGCACAGGGGGATGGGGTTTCAAGGGCATTCCTACCGAGCCGGGTCTGCCTGTGGGGCGCCGGCCCAGAAGGCGCGTGCGCGGGCGAGATCGTCATCCATCGCCCGGATCAGCTCATCAGCCGATCGGAACACTCTATCGGCGCGGAGCTGGGAAATCAGCAGGGTTTTGAGCCAACGACCCCTCAAAACGCCTGTGTAATCGATTAGAAACACCTCGACCCGAACGGGCCCGGGACCAAAGGTCCCGGCGCTGCCGACGTACGTGATGCCCGGCCAGGTGCGGCCGTCGAACTGGTTCTGGGACAGGTAGATTCCCGATGCCGGAAGGAGCTTCTCGGGCCTCACCTCGAGGTTCGCGGTCGGGAAGCCGAGGGTCGTCCCCCGCCCCGCGCCGGAGCCCACCGTCCCCTCGAGCGCGTAGGGCCGCCCCATGATGTCGGCCGCCTGCTCCATGGCCCCGGCCGCGATCTCCTGCCGGAGCCGGGTGCTCGAGAGCTTGGCCCCGTCCGATTCGAGGAAGGCGACCTCGCGATACACGAAATCGCGCCTTTGGCCCAGCTCCTCGAGGTACGCCCGGTCGCCGATCCGCCCCTGACCCATATGGAAGTCCGGGCCGGCGACCAGGGCCTTGAGCGGCGCCCCGGGACCAAGCACCCGGTCGAGGAAGCCCTCGGGGCTGAGGCCCCGAACCTCGCCGTCGAAACGTACGGTCTCGACCCGGTCCACCCCCATCGCGTGAAGGAGGGACGCACGCTCGCCCGGCGGCGTGATCCACGGCCGATCGGGCGCTCCCCGAACCACGGAGTCGGGATGGGGGTCGAACGTAGCGACCCACGCCGCACCGCCGCGCGACCGCGCTTCGGCCAGCGTCGCACCCACGATCTCCTGATGGCCCCGATGCAGTCCGTCGAAGACGCCGATCGTGAGCGCGATCGGACGCGCGGTGGCGCTCATCCGTCCGCGAGCACCCGAAGGAGCCGCGTCGTGAGACCGGACGTCTGCTCTTCGGACGCGTGCGCGATTCCGAGGAGCGCGCCGTCGGGTCCGAGGAGCGAGAGGGGCCATCCTGCCGCGCCGGGAGGGAGCGGCCAGGTCCCATTCGAAGGCTCGACGCGTGCGGGATCGAACACCGGAGCCTGGCCATGGCGAAGCCGCGCCGCCTCGTCCTCCGTGAGCCGGACGCGCGGGAGGAATGCGAGCGCCTCCTCGGGCGCGAGCGAGCGCTCGCGAAACACCTCGCGTCCATGCTTTTGATCGCGCTCGCACGAGAGCGCCCGGTCCACCGTGAAGGGACCGCTCGCCGTGCGGCGAAGCTCCGTCAGATGGGCCCCGCAGCCGAGCATCTCGCCGAGATCGTGCGCGAGCGTGCGCACGTAGGTGCCGCGGCTCACGGTGACGTCGAGGACCACCTCGGGCGGCTCCGCGTGGAGGAGCTCGAGCGCGTAGACCTGGATGGGCCGGTGCTCGCGCTCCACCTCGACGCCGCGCCGCGCCGCCTCGTATAGGCGCTCGCCGCGCACCTTGACGGCCGAGTAGAGCGGCGGCCGCTGGCGGAGCGCGCCCCGGAACGAATCGAGCGCCCCGGCTATGTCCTCGCGGCGCGGGATGTCGGTGGAGCGGCCCAGGACCTTGCCCGTCCTGTCCTGCGTGTCGGTGGTCACGCCGAGCAGCGCCCGCGCGTGGTAGCGCTTGGGGAGAAGACCGAGACATCCGAGGATGCCGGTCGCCCGGCCCTCGCCGACGAGGAGGAGTCCGCTCGCGAAGGGATCGAGCGTGCCCGCGTGCCCCACGCGACGCTCGCCGAGCACGGTGCGCATCCGCGCCACCACATCGTGCGAGGTCCAGCCTTCCGGCTTATCCAGCAGATGGAGGGAGTCCGCCATTCACCGCCTTGTCGAGCGCTTCGAGAGCCTGGTCGTGGATGGCGCGGAGGTCTCCCTTCACGCGCGCTCCGGCCGCTTGCTTGTGTCCTCCGCCGCCGAAGCGTGCCGCCACCGCGTTCACGTCCACCGTTCCATCGGAGCGGAAACTGAGCCGGATCTCGCCGGGGACCACCTCCTGCACGAGAAGGCCGACGCGCGTGCCGATGAGCGCCTTCGCGAACTGGACGATGCCGTCTGCGTCCTCCGACGTGGCGCCCGCGCGCTCGAACATGTCGCGGCTGAGCGTGATCACGCCGACCTGTCCTCCCGAGCGCGACTCGAGCGACGTGAGCGCCATGCCGAGGATCTTGAGGCTCGCTTCCGATTTCCGGCCGTAGAGCGCTTCCGCGGTGGCAGCGGGATGCGCGCCGCGCTCCACGAGCCGCGCCGCGAGATGGAGGGCGCGCGGGGTCGTGTTCGGATGGCGAAACGCGCCCGTATCCGACGCAACGCCGGCGTAGAGGCACTCCGCGGTGTCGGCGTCGATCGGAAGCCCAGAGGCCTCGAGGATTTCGTGGATCAGCTCGGCCGTGGCGCTCGCCTCCACGTTGACGAGGCGGGGATCGCCGAAACCGTCGTTCGCCGCATGGTGGTCGATGTTCGCGACAGGCATGCCGGGTGTGACGAGGCGCGCCGCATCGGCTCCGGCGCGGTCGAGGCTCGAGCAGTCGAGCACGAATGCCGCGTCGAACGTGCGTCCATGGACATCCGACGGTCGAAGGACCTGGTTCGCATCCGGAAGGAAGCGAAGGCTGTCCGGGAGCGGCGAGTCGTTCACCACGGTCGCTCCCTTGCCCATGCCGCGGATCGCCCGCGCGAGCGCGAGGCACGATCCGATCGCGTCGGCGTCGGGATCGACATGGGAAAGGATCAAGAACTCGCGGTGGGCTTCGAGGTAGGCCTGGAAGCGATCGTGCGCGATCGCGGTCACCCGCCTTCCGGATGCTCGAGTTCGCGCAGGAGCTGCTCGATCCGCGTGCCGGTCTCGATCGACTTGTCGATATGGAACGTGAGCGTGGGCACGATGCGAAGGCCGAGCCTCGGCGCGAGGTAGGAACGGAGGAACGGCGCGGCGTGCGCGAGCGCTTTCAGGACCCCCGGCTCTTCCTCGGCGGTCATCGTGCCGCTCACCCAGACGCGGGCGGCCGAGAGGTCGCGCGAGATGCGCGCCCCCGTCACCGTGAGGTTGCGGAGTCTGGGATCCTCGACCTTCGACGCGAGGCACTCCGCCAGCTCGACGACGATGCGGTCCGCGACGCGGCGCGTCCTTGGGCTTTCAGGCTGGGGCATGGGTTCCGTCCGGTTGGTTCAGTCGACTTGAATGTGGTAGTCGAGCACGGCGAGGCGATCCTCGCGCTCGATGGCGGCGAGCACGTCCCGGAGGACGCGCTCGAGCAGGACCGGCTCGGCCCCCACGACCGCCACGCCGAGCGAAGCGCGCTGCCAGAGATCCTGCGAGCCCACTTCGGCCACGGCCGCGTTGAACCGCGACCGCACGCGATCCTTCACGTGGTTCAAGATCGAGCGCTTGGCCTTCAGGGAATCGGACGCCGGAAGGTGCAGGTCCACCTCGAGGGTGCCCACCCGCATCTCACGAAAGCCGTCGTGCGACTTCCTCGAGGACATAGGATTCGATCAGATCCTTCTCGCGGATGTCGTCGCGGCCCTCGAGCCCGATGCCGCACTCGTAGCCGGACGCCACCTCGCGGACGTCGTCCCGGAAGCGGCGGAGCGAGGCGATCTTGCCGTCCCAGACGACCGTCCCCTCGCGCACGAGCCGCGCGCGGGCGCTCCTCTGGATGTTCCCGGAGAGAACCATGCAGCCGGCGATGACGCCCGACTTGGTCGTCCGGAACACCTGACGGACCTCGGCCGAGCCGGTCGCCGTCTCCCGGATCTCCGGCGCGAGGAGGCCGGACATGGCGTCCTTCACGTCGGCGACGGCCTCGTAGATGATGTCGTAGAGCCGCACGTCGACCTTCTCCTTCGACGCGAGCTCGGCGGCGCGCTGATCGGGCTTCTGGTGGAAGCCGATGATCACGGCGTCCGACGCGGCCGCGAGGAGCACGTCCGACTCCGTGATCTGCCCGACGCCGCGATGGATGACACGGAGCTTCACCTCGTCGGTCGAGAGCTTGGTCAGCGAGTCCTCGAGAGCTTCCACGGAGCCGTCCACATCGCCCTTCAGGACGACGAGGAGATCGCTCACCTTGCCGGCCTTGATCTGGCTGTAGAGGTCGGTCAGGGTGACATGCTTGAAGAGGCGGTGCTCCTGCTCGCGCTGGAGCTGGCCGCGCTTCGACGCCAGCTCGCGGGCCTCGCGCTCGTCCTCCATCGCGACGAACGTGTCCCCCGCCTGAGGCGGGGAGCTCCAGCCCAGAACCTCGACCGGAGTCGACGGGCCCGCTGTCTCGACGCGAGAGCCGCGCTCGTTCAGCATGGCGCGCACCTTCCCGCTCGTGGACCCGGCGACGAATGGGTCGCCCACCCGGAGCGTCCCCTTCTGCACGAGCACGCTCGCGATGATCCCGCGCCCCTGCTCCACGCGCGACTCGATGACCACGCCGCGCGCATGCTTCGAGGCGTCCGCCTTCAGCTCGAGGAGCTCCGACTGGAGGAGGATCATCTCGAGCAGCTTCTCGACGTTGGTTCCCTTCTTGGCCGAGATCGGAACGGCGATCGTCTTGCCGCCCCACTCCTCGACGAGCAGGTTGTGCTTCGACAGATCCTGCCGGACCATCTCGACGTTGGCGTCGGGGAGATCGATCTTGTTGATCGCGATGATCATCGG
>Ga0111539_10005850_pt1 | contig 15898 bp, 15 predicted proteins | sample RhiMethybrSRZTD1_FD_79667 | JGI IMG/M metagenome (GOLD analysis project Ga0111539, IMG submission 79667) | Populus rhizosphere microbial communities from Tennessee, USA - Rhizosphere MetaG P. TD hybrid SRZTD1 (version 2) (version 2) | ecosystem: Host-associated > Plants > Roots > Rhizosphere >... | reverse complement strand
GCTGGCCATCCCGGCAGCACTTCGCGTCTGCTCACTCCCGCTCAGCTACAGTTCCAGCGTAGCGTCAGCATACCGGCGTTCATCGCGCGCAACTCAGAGCTGCGCGGCCGCATGATCGAGTGGGCGAAGACCGGCGACGAGCCGCGACGCATCGTCGACGAAAATCTGCTCGGCCTGGAGAACGGACTCAAGGTGTATCGCGGCCTGCAATCTGCGCTGCTCGAAGACGCGCTGATGCAGCGGAAGGAGACGGAGGAAAGCGATCTGCGCCGACAGGTCCTGGCCAGTCCGCAACTCGCGCAGCAGACCGGCAACGCCTGGGACGACGTCGCCAAGGCGCAGGTTCGCTATCGCGAGATCTACGATCGTTACGCCTACCTGGAAAGCGGCACGGGCTTCAACAGCAAGCTGTTCGCCTATGCGCGCCAGCTCGTGCGTGGCGCCGCGGAGCGCGCCAAGCCGAACGAGCAGCGCCTGCGCGAGTACGCCGACTCGAACCTGGGTAAGCTCAGCGCCGGGCTGCTCGCGACGATTCCGATCTATCCCGCATACGAGCAACTGACGCTGTCGTTCTCGCTCGACAAGCTGCGCGAGATCCTCGGCCCGGATGATGAGGTGGTGCGTCGCGTGCTGAGCAAGGATTCGCCCGATTCGCTCGCGGCGAGACTGATCGGCGCGACCCGGCTCGCCGATCCCGCGGTTCGCAAATCGCTATGGGAAGGCGGCGCTGCGGCGGTCGATGCGTCGACGGATCCGATGATCGAGCTGGCGCGCTCGATCGATCCCGATGCGCGCGCCCTGCGCAAGATCTACGAAGACGAAGTGCAGGCGCCGGTTGCGACCGGCCAGGAGCGGATCGCGAAGGCGCGCTTCGCCGTGCTCGGCACGAAGGTCTACCCCGATGCGACGTTCACTCTGCGCATGAGCTACGGCGACGTGCGCGGCTGGCCGGAGAAGGGACAGCAGGTCGAGCCCTTCACGAAGCTTTCGCGTCTGTACGAGCGCACGACGGGCGAGGATCCGTTCCGGCTGCCGCAACGCTGGCTTGACGCGCACAGCAAGCTCGATCCGAACACGCCGTTCGACTACGTCACGACGCACGACATCGTCGGCGGCAACTCCGGCAGCCCGGTGGTGGACGCGCAGGGCCGGCTGGTCGGCCTCGCGTTCGACGGCAACATCCACTCGATCGCCGGCAGCTACTGGTACGACGAGCGCATGAACCGCGCCGTCGCCGTACATCCCGCCATCATCGTCGCGGCTCTTCGCGACGTGTACGGAGCGAAGGCGATTGCCGCAGAACTCCTCGGCGGCCACGAATAGCGGTGCCGGGAGAGAAAAAGAGGGGAAACTGAGCAGTGCAGCACGGGCCATGCTGCGGTGCTGAGTTTCCCCTGTTTTCTTCTCCCGGCACCGACTCGGCTACTTCTTCTCTGCGACGACCCTGAACTTGATGTGCAGCTTGTCCTGCACCTCTAGCGCGCCGAGCGCGACGCTGAACGGCTTCATCCCGAACTCCGTCTGCAGAACATCGAACTCGCCGCTCGCCGTCAGCTTCGCGCCTGCTGCTTCGATCTTTACCGGCACTTCGACGTCGCGGCTCGTCTCCTTGATCGTGATGTGCGCCGTCACTTGCGGCGCTTCGAGCGTGCCGCCGACTTTCGCGGAGAGCAGCTTCACCTCCGGGTAGTGCTCGCCGTCGAGCACCTCGGGCTTGAGCATGTTCTTGCGCGTGCCGTCCTTATCCGATTGCGGGATCTCCGGCGGGAAATCGCTGCCGGCTGCGCGCCGTGCTTCTGCATCGTCGATGACCAGCTGCGCCACCGGGAACGACAGCTCGAACCCCGAGCGCGCGAAGTCCGGATGCACCCACACGCGGCCGCTCAGATTCTGCGAAGTCATCACGTGATTGTGGCCGAGCTTGGAGAACTTGCCGCCGCGGAACACGTAGATGGCGAGCTGCGAGCTCTGTGGGCTGACGTCGTACACAGTCGCGCCGCGCGTGTCGGGCGCAGTGGGCGTTTGCGGCTGAGTCGGTACAGACGGCTCAGTGGGCGTGGGTGGCGGCGGACGCACCGGGCGGGGGCACGCGGCCAATAACAGGCTCAGGCCGATCAGACCCCCCACTCGAGTTAGCTGACGCATGCTGTCTCCTGTATGTATGCCATTCAGGTTAGTCGCTTAAACTACTGGCTGTCTGCCCGGTACTCATGCCCATGCACCTGAAGAACACCCTGACGCGCTACGGCGCCGTGGCGCAGCTCTTCCATTGGGCAATCGTGGCGCTGGTCATTACGCAGTTCGTGCTCGCCCAGTGGGTCGAAGGTTTATCGCCGATCCGCAAGATCGGGCCATTGGCCACGCACAAGTCCATCGGCATCACCATTCTGGGCCTGGCGCTGCTGCGGCTCATCTGGCGTTTCTTCAATCCGGTGCCGCCGCTGCCAGCCGGCGCGCCGCGCTGGCAGGACCGTGCGGCGCACGTCTCGCATTTCCTGCTGTACGCGCTGCTTTTCATCACTCCGCTGCTCGGCTGGTGCATGTCCTCGGCGCGTGCCTTCAGCGTCAGCTGGTTCGGGCTGGTGACGCTGCCGGACTTCATCGCGCCGAACCGCGCGACCTACGAGACGCTGCACACGGCACACGAGATCATGGCGTACAGCCTCGCGACGATCGCGATCGTGCATGCGGCCGCCGCGCTCAAGCATCATTTTCTCGATCGCGACGACGTGCTGCGCAGGATGCTGCCGGCGCCCGATCGCTCCACTCATTCGTAATCGACCCAAGCGACCCATCATGCGCAAATACCCGCAACTCTCGTACCTGTTCATCCTGACCCTGGTGTGCGGCGGTGTCGCGCTCGCCGCCCATCAGTGGACGCTGCAGCCGCAGGAAAGCAAACTGACTTTCGTCGGAATCCAGGCCGACGCAGAGTTCGAAGGCGCCTTCGAGCGCTTCGACGCGGACATCAGGTTCGACCCGCAGGATCTCGCCGCCAGCCGCTTCGACGTCAAGATCGAGACGGCGTCGGTCAACTCGCGCGACAGCGAGCGCGACGACGCCATCAAGAGCGAGGACTTGTTCGCGGTCAAGCAATTCCCGACCGCGCACTACCTGGCGGACAAGTTCACGGCGAAAGGCGGCAACAAATTTACGGGCCTGGGCAAGCTGACCCTGCGCAACGTGACGCGCGACGTGCCCATCGAGTTCACGTTCGAGCAGAAGAACGGCAGCGCCTGGCTGAAAGGCTCCGCGCAGCTCAAGCGCCTGGACTTCGGCGTCGGCCAGGGCGACTACAAGGACACCAAGGACGTCGGCAACGACGTCAAAGTGAGCTTCGTGCTGGTTTTGAAGTAGGCAAGAACTACAACAATCCGCGCGCGGCAAGCGCGCGGCGCCAATTGCGGTTACGCTTCGGTTTCAACAACCAAGGAACTCGATTGGCGGCATGAGTCAGCCGACGCCGGTTCGCTACACCAGTCCCGAAGAATGCGTCGAAGCCACCCTGAGCCGCGTCGGCAAGCACGTGGTGCTCGGGTTGCCGGTCGCGATCGGCAAGCCGCACGGATTGGTCAATTCCTTCGTTGCGCGCGCCGTCGCCGATCGTTCGATCCACCTCACCATCGTCACTGCACTGTCGCTGCGTAAGCCGCGCGGACGCAGCGATCTCGAGCGGCGCCTGGTCGAGCCGCTCGCCCAGCGGATCTTCGGCGACTATCCCGAGCTGGACTATGTGCGGCTCATCGAGCAGGGCCGGCTGCCGGACAACATCGAGGTCATCGAATTCTTCCTGGAGCCCGGCGCCTGGCTCAACTGCGCGCCTCTGCAAGAGAGCTATCTCAGCGCCAACTACACGCACGTGGCGCGCGATGTCCTGCGGCGGGGCCTGAACGTGCTCGCGCAGCTGGTTGCGCGGCCGCCGGCCGGCGAAGCGCCGGCGGGGCTATTGAGTCTCGGCGCCAACCCGGACCTCACTGCCGACCTGCTACCGCAGATCGCGCAAATGCGCGCGAAGGGTCAGCCGTTCGCGCTGATCGGCCAGGTGCACAGCGAGCTGCCCTTCATGTACGGCGACGCGCTCGTGGCGGCGGACACGTTCGACTTCCTGCTCGACGATCCCGGCACGCGCCTGTTCTGTCCGCCGAACGCGCCCATTCCGCGCGCTGAATATTCGATTGCGCTGAACGTGAGCACGCTGATCCGCGACGGCGGCACGCTGCAGCTCGGCATCGGCGAGCTCGGCGACGCAATCGTCTATGCGCTGCAGCTGCGGCACCAGCAGCCGGCGATCTATCGCGACGTGGTCGAGTCCTTCGGACTGCTCGCGCGCCACCGCCGCCTGATCGAGACCGAAGGCGGCACCGCGCCGTTCGAGCGCGGTCTGTACGGCTGCTCGGAAATGCTCGCCGACGGCTTCCTGGATCTGTATCGCAGCGGCGTGCTGAAGCGCCGCGTCTACGCGAGTGCGAAGCTGCAGCGGCTGCTCGACGAAGGTCACATCGACGAGCAGGTCGGCGAGCGCACGTTGGCCGCATTGCACGAAGGCGGCATGCGGCGCATGTCGTTCGTCGACTTCCACGAGTTTCGCGATGTCGGGCTGTTCCGCGACGAGGTGGAGTACGACCGCGGCATGCTCATCACTCCCGACGGCGCGCAGCTGCGCGCCAACTTCGACGACCCGGAGCAGCGCAAGCAGATCGCCCGCACCTGCCTGGGTGAGCGGCTGCGCAACGGCGTGGTCGCCGACGCCGGATTCTTCTTCGGACCGAAAGGATTCTACCAAGCGCTGCGCACGATGCCGGTGGCGGAGCGGCGCCTGTTTGCGATGCGCGCCATCAGTTTCGTCAACGAGCTGTACGGCCACGAATGGGAGCTGAAAGTGGCGCAACGCCGCTACGCGCGCTTCGTCAACACGACCATGATGGTCACCGGTCTCGGCGGCGCGGTCTCCGACACGCTCGACAGCGGCAGAGTCGTCAGCGGCGTCGGCGGCCAGTACAACTTCGTTGCGATGGCGCACGCGCTGCCCGAGGCGCGCTCGATCCTGTGCGTGCGCGCGACGCGCGCCTCGCACGGCGAGCTCTCATCCAGCATGCCGTGGAGCTATGGCAACACGACCATTCCGCGACACCTGCGCGACATCGTAGTCAGCGAGTACGGCATCGCCGATCTGCGCGGCCGGACGGATCGCGAGGTCGTCGAGGCGCTGGTGGCGATCATGGACGCGCGCTTCCAGGACCGCTTCGTCACGGAAGCGCAGCGAGCCGGCAAGCTGCCGCGCGACTATCGTGTGCCGGACGCGGCCCGCAACAACCACCCGCAGCACCTGGAGCAGCGCTTTGCGCCCTGGCGCACCCGCGGCCTGTTCGACGACCTGCCGTTCGGCAGCGACATCACGCCGGAAGAGGTCGTGCTCGCCAAGGCGCTGCGCGGGCTGCAGACCGCGACGCATTCGTGGCCCGGTAAGATCGGCGCGGCCTTGCGCGCGCTGCTTGCGGATGCATCGGGCACGCAACTGCGGCCGTATCTGGCGCGAATGGGGCTGGCGCAGCCGCGCTCGTTCGGCGAGCGTCTGCAGCGCGGGCTGGTCGCGAATGCGGTGGCGGAAGTGATCAGAAAAGAGTCAGGCTGAGACCTGACATCGGCTCCCGCAACCTTTCTCCGACCCTTCGCGTCCAACCGAGCATCCGCACCCTGGAAGGATTCGCCATGAACAAAAAAGTCACGGCCGTTGCCGTCGGCTCCGCCCTCCTGGCCTGCACGCTGGCCGTTCCCGCGCATGCCGACGACTGCAAGCACAGTGCCCCTCGCACCGCAAACTCCGCAGGCCCCGACATCAAACGGGTCGTCGTCGAAGCCGGCGCCGGCGACCTGACGGTCCGCGGCGGCGACGGCCGCGACGTCAAGGCCGAGGGCAAGGCGTGTGCGTCGTCCGACGAGCTGCTCCAGGACGTCAAGCTGGAAGTCCGCCGCGAGGGCGACACGGTGTACGTGCGGACCGTGCTGCCCGAGACCTCGGGCATCGTGTTCGGCTTCGCGAGCTATGCGTACCTCGACGTGACCGTCGACGTGCCGAAGACCGCCTCGCTCAAGCTCGACGACTCCAGCGGCGACATGCGCGTGAGCAACGTGCAGGGCGCATCGATCACGGACAGCTCCGGCGACCAGACGCTGGAGCACATCGCGGGCGACCTGGACGTCGCCGACAGCTCGGGCGAGATCAGGATTACCGATGTCAGCGGTGGGCTGCGCCTGCGGGACAGCTCCGGCGACGTGGACGTAAACGGCGTGCAGGGCGACGTCGTCGTCACCGTCGACAGCTCGGGTGACCTGGACATCAGCCACGTCACCGGCGGCGTGCACATCCTGAGCGACAGCTCGGGCGACATCGAAGTCACGGACGTCAAGCGCGACGTCCTCATCGACGACGACAGCTCCGGCGGCATCGCGGTGCGCGATGTCGGCGGCAACTTCACGGTGGGCAGCGACGGCAGTGGCGGCATCCACTACGACCGCGTCGCCGGCACGGTGCACGTGCCGTCCGACTGATCAGTGACCGAGCTCGGCCAGCAGCCGATCGGTCATCGCCCCGGCCTTCGCCAGGTACTCGCCGCCGAACAGGTTGAAGTGGTTCAGCACGTGGTAGAGGTTGTAGAGCGTGCTGCGCGTGCCGGCCGCCTGGTCGAGCGGCCACGTCGATTGATACGTCGTGTAGAAGGCGTGGCCGAACCCGCCAAACAGCCGCGTCATCGCGATGTCGGCTTCGCGATCGCCGTAATACACGGCGGGATCGAAGATCACGGGCAAGCCGTCATCGTCCGTGCCCCAGTTGCCGCCCCACAAGTCGCCATGCAGCAGGGAGGGCACCGGGCGATAGCTGGAGAAGAACGCGTCGAGCAACTCGCACAGCTGGCGGCCGCGGTCGACGATATGCGCGTCGGCGCCTTTCGCCGTCGCCAGCTCGAGCTGGTGCAAGAGCCTGCGGTCGCGCAAGAACGTCACCCACTGCTCGCACCACGCGTTCGGTTGGGGAGTGGCGCCGATCGTGTTGTCGCGATCCCAACCGAACTGCGCGCTGGTCTGGCGATGTTGCCAGGCCAGTTGCTCGCCCAGCAGCGCCTCGCTCGCCTTGGTCGATGAGCCGAGCGTGATCCACTCCAGCGCGAGATAGGCGCCTTCGTCGCTGACGCCGCACAGCACGACCTTGGGCACGCGGACCGTTTCGGTGCGCGCCAATGCGTTGAGGCCGGCTGCCTCACACTCAAACCCGGCGGCAGCCGCAGCCGAGCCGGTCTTGACGAACAAGGGCCCGCGCGCAGTCTCGTAGCGCCAGCACTGACTGACCGAGCCGCCGGACACGGCGCGGCGCGAACGATCGTCGATCGGCGTGCCGACCACCCGTGTCAGCGCGGCAGCGATGGTCTTGTCCTTCAAGACTCTCTCCGAAGGCCCGCGAAGCCGCTACAGCAGCGCGCGAGCCTGCTCCTGGAGATGGGCAATCGTCGTGCGAATCTCGTCGCGCTGGCTGCCGTTCGCGAGAATTGCTCGCGACACGTTCGGCAGCACGCGACCGCGACCGGCGGGCATGCGCGCGAGCACATCCCGCATCGTTGCGCCCTGCGCACCCACGCCGGGCGCGAGCACGAAGGAGTTGGGCAGCGCCGCGACGGTCACATCTGCGTCTTCGCAGGTTGCGCCGACCACGGCTCCGATGGGACCGAGCCCTTCCAGTCGCTGCCGCAGATTGCGCGCGGTGATCTCGCAGCACAGGCCCTGCGCGACGGTCTCGCCGCTCGCAAGGTGCGCGGTCTGGAGCGCCTGGCCTTCGGGGTTGGACGAGCGCACCACTACGAACACGCCGCCGTCAGCAGCGATCGCAGCCGAGAAGAACGGTTCGAGCGCGCCCAATCCGAGGTAGCAATGCGTCGTGATCGCATCGACGCGCAACGTCGTCGTAGCGGAAAAGTAACCTTCGGCGTAGGCAGCCGCAGTGGTGTCGATATCACCGCGCTTGCCATCGAGCAGTACCAGCACTTCGCGCGCGCGGGCGAATCGGACCAGCTCTTCCAGCGCACGAAAGCCGGAGCTGCCGAAGCGTTCGAAGAAAGCGGACTGCGGTTTCAGCACGCCGATGCGGAAGTCCGCGGCTTCCAGCACGCGCCTGCCGAAGTCGAGCGCGCCCTCCGCGGAATCGGGCAAGCCGCAGGATTTCAGCAGGGTGGCGGAAGGATCGATCCCGACGCACAGCGGGCTGTGCTCGCGGATTTTCTGCTGCAGGCGGTCGGCAAACGTAGGCATGGCGCCATTGTACGACCGACTACGGAGCTTGGAAGCTGTCGGCGCGAAACGTCAGCACCAGCGTGTCGCGAACGCCATCCGGGCCCGCCTTCTGGATCGGCGTGGTCTCGTGTACGACTTGCGCGTCGTCAAGCAGCAACGCGGTCCAAGGCTCGGCCATCGTAAAGCGCACGCCTGCCGGTCCTTGCGCATCGAATACACGCGTTTCGCCGCCGCTCACGTCGCTGCGTTTGACCAGGATCACCGCGACATAATCGACGCCATCGCGATGTGCGCCCTCCGGCGTAGGCCGGCCGATGCCTTCCGCGGTATCGATGCGGAATTGATGCGCCTCTACGTACCAGCGCGGCACGGGCCGCACGGACGCGAAAATGTTACCGAGCGCGCGTAGCAGCCCGCTCCATATTGGCGCATCCAGCACGGCGCTCTCGATCGGCTCGAACCAGCGCTCCAGGCCGCCATGCAAGGCGTTGTAATCGCGAGGCTGCCAGTGCGCGCGATGCGGCACGAGCTGCAGCGAGTCCGCCGCCAGCTCATGCACGAAGCAACTGTGACGGCGATATCGATAGCGGCCGCCATCGAGCAGATACGTGTCGCGCGGCAGGCGCTCCCAGCTGGCGCGCAACGCATCGAGAGCGTCGAGCTGTACTGCGCACGCGCTTTGCAACTGTGCAGGTGCGAGCAACGAACAGCCGGACTCGCGCAACGCCCGCGCGACGTCTGCGCTGCGGGCGTTCAGGTCGGGGTTGGCGACCGATTTCAGAAGTGCGGACATGATTGATTTTGCGCCGGTTGACCGGTGGTCAGTTTACTGCCGGAAAGCTGCCGATGCCTCGACCGGAGCCCCGGAGCTATGCTCGGCCCATGAGCCGGGCATTCGTACGCGAGAACGACGGGGCCGAGGTGCCGCAGGACCTGCCGGAGCGGCCGGTCAGCTCGCACCCGAATTTCGTCACCGCGCGCGGCTTGCAGCAGATCGAAGATCATATCCGCGAGCTGGAAGTCGCGCGTGAGGCGCCCAAGCGCAGCGAAGACAAGGACGCGCTCGCACGGGTCGATCGCGAGCTGCGCTACTGGCAGCAACGCAAGTCGTCCGCGAAGCTGGTCGCGCCGGAAGCGGTGCCGACCAAAGTGCGCTTCGGCGTGCGTGTGACTCTGCATCTGCAAGATGGCGCGGAGCGCAGCTACACGCTCGTCGGCGAAGACGAAGCGGATCCCGCGCACGGCAGCATCAGCTGGATCTCTCCGATCGCGCAGTCGCTCATCGGGCGTGAGCTCGGCGATGAAGTGAGCTTCCAGGGACAGCTCGCCGAGATCACTGCGCTCGACCATCCCTGACACATCCTGGCACGCGAATGCAGTAGGCTGTCGCGCTCCGAAATCACTGGAGCCTGCGGCATGTCCTTGCGCACGACGACTGTAATCAGTGGGGCCATTTTGCTCTCGATGCTTGCGCCACAGCAGCCCGCAACAGCAGCGCCGCGCGCGCCGGCACACCCGGAGCTGCGTACTGTGGCGGAGCAATCGGGCAACAAGCGCACCGGTCGCTACGACGAAGTCGAACGCTTGTGTCCCGCCTATCAACAAGCGTGGCCGAAGCAGGTGCGCTGCTTCGAGTTCGGACGCACGCCCGAAGGCAGACCGATGCTCGCGCTCGTTGCTTCGGCCGACGGCGTGCTCGACGCAGACGCAGCTCATCGTGCGCAACGGCCGATCGTGCTCATGCAAGGCGGCATTCATGCGGGCGAGATCGATGGCAAGGATGCGGGCTTCTTCGCGCTGCGCGAGATGCTCGACAACACGGCTGCGTCCGGCGCTCTCGCTGCGACCACATTCGTGTTCGTGCCGGTGTTCAACGTCGACGGCCACGAGCGCTTCGGACGCTGGAACCGGCCGAACCAGGTCGGCCCGGAAGAGATGGGCTGGCGCGCGACCGCGCAGAACTACAATCTCAATCGCGACTACATGAAGGCCGACGCGCCGGAGATGCAGGCGATGTTGCGGCTGCTGGACCAGTGGGACCCGATTCTCTACGTCGATCTGCACGTCACCGACGGCGCGCAGTTCGAGCACGACGTTTCATACAACGTCGCCCCGACGCTGGCCGGCGACGCCGACCTGCAGCGCACGGCCGTCGCGGTGCGCGACGAGCTGATGCAGCGCATCCGCGCCAGCGGCTCGCTGCCGCTCGACTTCTATCCTGCGTTCGTGCGCGACGACGAGCCCACCTCGGGCTTCGCGGTGCAGGTCGGGCGAAAGTTCTTTTCGCAGGAATACTGGGCCGCGCGCAACCGCATCGGCGTGCTGGTCGAGACGCATTCGTGGAAGGACTATCCGACGCGCGTGCGCATCACGCGCAACTCGATCATCGCGATGATGGAGATGGCGGCGCGCGACGGGCGCAAGTGGATGGATGCCGCTAAAGCTGCGGACGAGCGTGCAGCGCGCGCGGGCGGCACGAGCGTCGCGTTGACGTACGAGAACACGCCGCACGTGCGGACGATCGAGTTCCGTGGCTACGAGTACACGCGCGAGGCTTCAGCAGTCTCGGGAGCGCTCCTGACGCGCTACAACCCGAAGAAGCCACAGATCTGGCGTATCCCGCTCGCGGACGAAGTGCGTCCGGCTGCGACGGTCACGGCGCCGCGCGGCGGGTACATCGTGCCGGCGGCGTATGCGCAGATGGTCGGAGACAAGCTGGCATTGCATGCCGTCGAGTTCCGCAAGCTGCCGGGCGCGACTGCCGGTGTGGACACTGAAGTGTTCCGCGCGACGAAGGTTACGCCGGCTCCGGCATCGTTCGAAGGGCATACGCCAGTCGCGCTCGAAGGTCAGTGGAGTCGCGAGCGACGCGACATTCCCGCGGGCTCGCTGTTCGTGCCGATCGCGCAGGCAAACTCGCTGATGGCGATGGCGCTGCTCGAACCGAAGGATCCGGACTCACTGGTCCGTTGGGGCTTCTTCGCCCCGGCGTTCGAGCGCAAGGAGTACATGGAGGCGTACGTCGCGGAAGACGTGGCCGAGCAGATGCTGAAGAGCGACCCGGCCGTACGCCAGGAGTTCGAAAAGCGGCTGAGCGAGGACGCCGGGTTCGCGCGCGATCCGAACGCGCGGCTCGACTTCTTCTATCGCCGGCATTCCGCCTGGGACGAGCGCTACAACCTGTACCCGGTGTATCGGGTCGACGCGGCGCCCTGATCTGTCGGCACTTGGGTTATCAAGGCAGCTCGAACGACTGCGGCTCGTGGCCTCTCGTCCGTAGCCAGTCGCGCAGCGCGAGGCCCGTGCCGCCGGGCCACACGCGGCAGCGCTCGAGCGCCACGTGCTTGTAGTCGTCGAGCTCTTCGTTGAGCGCGATCGTGCCCGTCGCAGTCACGTGATAGGCGATGATCACCTGGTTCATGCGCTCGAAGGCGTACACGCCCACCAGCGTCGGCGGGCCGGCATCGAGGTTGAGCTCTTCCTTGACCTCGCGCACCACGCAACGCTCCGGTGTCTCCTCGCGCTCGAGAAACCCGGTGATCAAGCCGTAGAAGCTGCGCGGCCAGGCGCGATTGCGCGCGAGCACGACCTGTCCTTCGTGCTCGACGATGGCGGCGACGACTGGCGTCGGATTGTCGTAGTGAACGAAGCCGCACCCTGCCCCGCAGACCCGCCGCGGCTCGCCCTGGACTACCTTGTCGACCAGGGGCGCGGTGCAACTGGGGCAGAAGTTGAACGCCGGCATCAGTTGCGTGCTTTGGCGTCCAGCTCTTCGGCTTTCTTTTCGTCCGCCTTCGCTTCCGCGTCCTTGTTCATCGCGCTGTACGCGTCGGCGCGGCGATAGTACGCGTCGGGCTCGTCCGGCTTCAGCGAGATCGCCTTGTTCGCGTCGTCGAGCGCCTTCTCCGGCTTGTCCATCGCCAGGTAGACGCGCGCGCGATTCAGGTAGCCGTACTCGTCGTTCGGCTCGAGCTCGATGTACTTGCTCGCATCGTCGAGCGACCCGTCGAACTGGCCGGACGACTCGCGCGCCCGCGAGCGCAGCATGTACAGCTCGGCCGAGGTCGGGTCGAGATCGATCGCCTTGCTGAAGGTTCGCATGGCGTCGCGCGGCTGACCTTTGCTCATTTGCTGCTGGCCCTGCGTCATGAGCTCGTGCGCCTGCTTTTTGTTGTCCTGAGCGTGGGCGGTCACCGCGAGCAGCGCGGCCAGCACGGCGCACGGCAGCGCCCATGCGTTCGTTCGCATTCGGTAGGCAGACATGGCAACCCCCCTGAGCTTGGTCTCGTAATGAATTCGGCGCGCACGCCGCACAGATCCATTATGCGCCCAGTGCTGCGGCGCCGGTACCACCGGTGCCTACCGACACTCCTTTGCGCGCCGTTGTGCCTCCAGCTTTGCCTTGCGCGCCCGCAACTGTTCGCCCTCCTTGGCGTTGTAGCCGGCACGCATGCGTGCAGCGATGTCTTTGAGCGAGGTGCGGAGGCGCTCGCAGTCCGTGGCGTGCCGGACCTGGTCTGCGTTGGCTGCAGCGGACGCGCGGCCACGACGGGTGCGCGGCTCCGGCAGCGGCTGAGGTGCAGGACCGGGCGGCGGGGGACTGTACGTACTGACCCGGCTGGTGTCCGGCTCGTATCGAGCCGCAGCGGGCTCGCAGGGACGGTCGGAGAACACCGTGACGTCCTGGACCGTACATCGGTAGACGGCGACGACGGCGAACGCGAACTGCACGGCAACGATGTGCGAGAGCATTTCGCGAGGTTAGCGCGGCGGCGCCCGGATCTTGCCGCGGAGTGCCCGGCGATTCGGGCCGAAACTCAGGCGGCGTCAGCGATACGCTCGGCCTGGTTGCGCAACAGGCGGCCGAACCCGACTGTGTCGTAGAAATCGTTGAGCGCGTCGAGATCCGGCGGCCGGCGCACGATGCGCTCCAGGTCTGCGTCGATCGGCACGTCGCACGCGATCTCGGTCAGCTGGCGCGCCAGGAACGCCGACTCGCGATGATCGCGCAACTGGCCGCAGACGAACCCGGGATTGCGCAGCTGCTTGAGCTTGAGCACGCGATCCAGGTCGTCGTAGAGGTGCGCGAGCGACTCGAAGTGCCGGAACAGCATCGATGCCGTCTTGCGGCCGACGCCGGGCACGCCGGGAATGTTGTCGACCGCGTCACCGGTCAGCGCGAGGAAGCAGGCCATCCGCTCGGGCTGCACGCCGAAGCGCTCGGCGATCTGGTCGTAGCGGAAGCGCTCCTCGCCGATGTAATCCCAGTATTCGTCGCCCGGGCGAATCAACTGCGCCAGATCCTTGTCGCGCGTGACCACGGTGACGCTCTGCCCCGGCGAGCGCATGCGCGTCGCGAGCGTGCCGACGATGTCGTCGGCTTCGTACTCGTGGCTGGTGAAGCTCTTGATGCCGAGCGCCTCGCAGATGTAGCGGCACAGGACGAACTGCCGCTTCAGCTCCTCCGGCGCCGGGTCGCGATTCGCCTTGTACGCGGGGAACAGCCGGGCACGGAACGAGTCCGCGAGCTGCGCGTCGAACGCGACCGCGATGTGCACAGGGCGCACGCGCTCGATGAGATCGCCGAGGAAGCGCGCGAAGCCGTGCAGTGCGTTGACAGGATTGCCGTCGGGATCGACGAGGGCGATCGGGACCGAGTGGTAGGCGCGCCAGACGAAAACGGAAGCGTCGATCAGATAGAGCACGGACGCGAGTCTAAACCCGTCGCCGCGTCATTGCATCGCGTGTGCTTTCAATCTCGCGTGCAGCGGGCTGCTGCGCGGGAAATGCGCCAGCAGGTATTCCATCTGGTCGGCGAGCACGCGCCGGCCCTTGAGGTAGATGTACTCGGCGTACGTAGGCTTGAACGGCACCGCGAGCAGCTGTAGTCCGGCCTGCTCCGGCGTCTTCGATGCCTTCAGGTTGTTGCAGCGGCGGCAGGCAGTGACGACGTTCATCCACGTGTCGCGTCCGCCCTGGCTGAGCGGCCGGATGTGGTCGCGCGACAGCTGACTGGTCGGGAAGCGGTTGCCGCAATACAGGCAGAGGTGCGCATCGCGCTTGAACAGTGTTTGATTGTTCAGCGGCGGCGTGTAGTCGTTGCGCAGGTTCCCGGGATTGTGGGTGTGGCCGGTGGTCGCGATGATCGAGTTGACCTCGACGATCGTCTGCAGGCCCGAGCGGGCGTTGGTGCCGCCGAACAGCCGGTACAGGCGGATGCCGCAGGTGTAGGCAACCTGTTCCGTGTGATAAAGCCGCACCGCATCCCGGTAGTCGATCCACTCCAGGGGCATTCCCGAGACGTCCGTCCTCAGGATCTCTTGATTGAGGCTGTACGGCGCTTGCACGACGCTTAGTAAGATACGCGAGGGTCGTGCGAATATCCAACAACAGCCGTCGTGCCAGCACAACACGGTGCAGCGGAGCGGCACTTGTGACGCCTGTCACAAGTGACGGCGCGACAACACTGGTTAGTGGCCGCCTTCCAACGACTTCACGGCCTGGGTCATGGCGACCATCACCTTCTGCGCGTCGCCGTACACCATGTTGCAGTTGTCAGCGAAGAACAGCTCGTTCTCCACGCCGGAGTAGCCTTTGCCCTGGCCGCGCTTGATGACGTACACCTGCTTCGCCTGGTCCACGTTCAGGATCGGCATGCCGTAGATCGGGCTCGACTTGTTGGTGCGCGCTGCCGGGTTCACGGTGTCGTTCGCGCCGATGACGATGGCGACGTCCGCTTCCTTGAACTCGTCGTTGATGTCTTCCAGGTCGTAGATCATGTCGTACGGCACGCCGGCTTCCGCCAGCAGCACGTTCATGTGGCCGGGCATGCGGCCCGCGACCGGATGGATCGCGAACTTCACGTCCACGCCCGCATCGACCAGGAGTTTCACGAATTCGTAAAGCTTGTGCTGCGCCTGGGCGACCGCCAGGCCGTAGCCCGGCGCGATGATGACCTTCGCCGCATAGCGCATGTTCACGGCGGCGTCGGACGCCTCGGCCGCTTTCATGCTGCCTTTGATCTCGCCCTGCTGCTCGTCGCCCGTGACGCCGAAGTTGCTGAAGATGACGTTGGCGACGCTGCGGTTCATCGCGCGCGCCATCAGCAGCGTCAGCAGCGTGCCGGCCGAGCCGACGACCATGCCCGCGATCATCAGCGCCGGATTCTGCAGCACGTAGCCTTCGAAGCCCACGGCGAGACCGGTGAACGCGTTGTACAGCGAGATGACGACTGGCATGTCGGCGCCGCCGATCGGCATCGTCATCAGCACGCCGAAGATCAACGCGCCGCCGAAGAATGCAGCGACGAGGCCTGGAGCCGCGTGCCCGTCTGCGCCGAAGACGATGTACGCGCCGACCGCGATAGTCGCGACGAACAGCGTGCCGTTGACGAGCTGCTGGCCGCGCATGCGCCAGGTCTTCTCGATCTTGCCGTCGAGCTTGGCCCAGGCGATCAGCGAGCCCGACAGCGAGATCGCGCCTATCAACGCGCCGACAATCGTCGCCAGCAGCGGGACCAGCGCGTGTTCTGCGGTGGGCCGCAGCAACTCGACGGCTCCGATCGCCGCCGCGGCACCGCCGCCCATGCCGTTGTAGAGCGCGACCATCTGCGGCATGG
>Ga0111539_10005849_pt1 | contig 15899 bp, 13 predicted proteins | sample RhiMethybrSRZTD1_FD_79667 | JGI IMG/M metagenome (GOLD analysis project Ga0111539, IMG submission 79667) | Populus rhizosphere microbial communities from Tennessee, USA - Rhizosphere MetaG P. TD hybrid SRZTD1 (version 2) (version 2) | ecosystem: Host-associated > Plants > Roots > Rhizosphere >... | reverse complement strand
TTCATCCGGCGTAAGGACCGTCGTAATGCGAGGAACCTGATTGGGATCGCGGTGGTCTGAGGCGCGCATACGACTCGGAGCAGGAAGTTCGCAGGGCATGCTGCATCCGGGTCGTCACGTGTGCGTCACATGAACAGCAAGCATGAACAGCAAGCATGAACAGCAAGCATGAACAGCAAGCATGAACAGCAAGCTTGTTGCTGATTGCTGCACGCTGGTACTGGTTGCTGGAGCTGGTTGCTGGAGCTGGTTGCTGGTTGCTGGTCGAGACCGGGCTATATTTCGCCTCGTGGACAGCCGGGCAGTCGCAGTGCGTTCCGCTTCGGCGGTACGTGTCTGAGGAAAGTCCGGGCTCCATGGGCAAGGCGCCAGGTAACCCCTGGGCACGGCGTTCGCGTCGTGACGGATAGTGCCACAGAAAACAGACCGCCACAGAACATCGTGGTAAGGGTGAAACGGTGGGGTAAGAGCCCACCGCGCTTTCCGGCAACGGAGGCGGCACGGCAAACCCCGCCGGAGCAAGGCCAAATAGGCGGTGAGGAGAACGCCCACTCCGATCAAGACACCGCGGGTAGGCTGCACGAGGACGGAGGAGACTCCGTTCCCAGAGGAATGACTGCCGCGGAGCTTCGGCTCCGACACAGAACCCGGCTTACAGGCTGTTCATGGCGACGCCCAGGGTCTCGAGAGAGATCCTGGGCGTTGTTACTTCAGCGTTTGGCGATCAGCGACCAGCAAGCGTGTAGCGAGTAGCAGCCAGCGGCCAGCAACGACAAGCTCAGTCGACTAGCCGCAATGGCATTACGAGGCACACGTACTTTCCTGCGCCTGCCCAATTCTCGGGAATCACTGTCGCGGCACGCTCCGCGGTCTTGAACGTGAACCGCACCTCGTCGGTCGGCATGTAGCGCAGGATCTCGAGCAGGTACGAGCTGTTGAAGCCGATGTCGAGCGAGTCGCCCGTGTACTGCACAGGAATCTCGTCCTGGCCTTCACCAACGTCCGGCGTCTGCACGGTGAACTTCAGCAACGCGGTGTTGAACGAGAGCTTCACGCGATGCGTCTGGTCTGACGCTACGACCGCCATGCGGCGAAGTGCGCTTACGAGCGAGGGACGGTCGACGACCGCGAAGCGATCGTTGTCGCGCGGAATGACCTGGTCGTAGTTCGGATACGGTCCTTCGATGAGGCGCGTCGAGACGCTCGCGATCGGGCTGCGGAAGGCGAGATGATTCTCACCTTTCCCGATCTCGATTTCCTCCTCGGGAGGAAAGACTCGACGAACCTGGTCCAGGGCGCGAGGCGGCACGATGAAGTCGCCGTTCGAACCCTTGCCCAGTTCCGCTGGTGATTCCATCAGCGCGAGCCGGTGTCCGTTCGTCGCAACCATCCGAAGCAGCTGCGCCCGAACTTCCCACAACACACCGTTCAGTATTGGACGGCTCTCTTCCGTCGAAACGGCAAACGCCGTGCGCGATATGAGCTCGTGCAACACCGAACTCTTTACGCGCCAACCCGTGTTGTACTCGACCGGCGCAAACGCGGGATACTCGTCACGGGGAAGGCCGAGCAGCTTGAATTTGGTCCGGCCGCATTCGAGCGTCGCCCGCTGTTCGCCGAGCGCGGCGATCTTCACCGGCGCCGGGGGCAACTCGCGCGTGATCTCACCGAGTCGCTTGGCCGGCAACGTGAGCGCGCCTGGCATCTCGACATCCGCCGGCACTTCCACCGAGACCGCGACGTCGAGGTCCGTGCCCGAGAACCTCACACCACGTTCCGACGCTTCGACGAGAATATTCGCGAGTACGGGAAGCGTCGTCTTCGCCGGGACTGCCGGCGCGACGTTGGTGAGAGCTTCCTGAAGTTTCTCCCGCGCGATCGTGAAGCGCATTCAAGCCTCGATGGGGAAAGAACTATTGCTGTTTATCTATATAGATAAAGAACATCAGTAACAGCAGTACTGTTGAGATGCGGAGAGAATCGCATCACGCCGCGCCGGCGGGAAGCTCAAGTACCGCGAGTTGAAGACGTTCGGCGAACTCCTGGTCAGCAGCACGCAGATAACGCGCACGTTCAAGACTGTGGATAACAGTCGAATGATCCCGACCACCGAACGCGTTTCCAATATCTGCCAGGTGCGCATTCAACAATTCACGTGATAAAAGCATCGCTGCCTGACGAGGCACGGCGACTTCACGCGTGCGGCTCTTCGACGTCAATGCCGATGCGCTGACGCCCCACGCCTTGGCGACGGCGGATTGGATTGTTGAAATGGAAAGGCCGCGACCATCGCTGCCGCTCGCCGATGCCGTGGGCTTGATGCGATCACGCAGCGCTTCGATCGCGAGATCGACAGTGACTGGTTGCTGACGCAATGAAGCGAAGGCGATCAGCTTGATGATGCATCCCTCGAGCTCACGCACGCTGGAGCGAACGTGTTCGGCGATGAGATGCAGCACATCATCGGGAATGGTGTGTTGCAGGTGATCCTGCTGTGCCTTGCTGCGCAGGATCGCGATGCGATGCTCGAAGTCGGGAAACTCGATGTCCGCGACCATTCCCCATTGGAAGCGCGTAACCAGTCGCGCTTCGATGCCCGGGATTTCGCTTGGCGGGCGATCGCTGGTGAGGATGATCTGGCGCCCACCTTCATAGAGCGCATTGAAAGTGTGAAAGAATTCTTCCTGCGTGGCTTCCTTTCCCTTCAGGAAGTGCACGTCGTCGATCAACAGGAGGTCGAGCTCACGGAAGCGACGACGAAAGTCGTGCGTGGTCCGCGCCTGGATCGACATCACGTATTCATTCGTGAACTGCTCGGCGCCGAGGTATGCTGCCCGGGTTGCCGGCTTGCGAGCCAGGATGGCATGAGCCACGGCCTGCATCAGGTGAGTCTTCCCGATGCCGGTGGAACCGTAGATGAACAGCGGGTTGAAGTCGCGCCCGGGCGCTTCCGCGACCGCGAGTGCCGCTGAAGCCGCGAGCTCGTTCGACTTCCCGATCACGAACGTATCCAGCGTGTACTTCGCGTTGAGAAGCGGGCGAGGTGCAGCCATCGCACCGTTTGTCTTCGTCGATTGAGTGGCGTGCGCGCTTTTTTCGACGAAGAGATCCATCTGGACGCGCTGGCGTGAGCGAGAGTCCACGACGAATTCAACCTGGCACGGTTGGCCGAGCGCTATCGGCGCGAGTGACGTGAGAAGTGCCGCGTGCTTTGATTCGTTCCAATCTGCGGAGAACTGGTCGGGCACCGCGACCGTGAGTTTGTCTCCGCGCAGCTCGACCGCTTGTGTTGGTTCGAGCCAGGTTCGGAAAGTGTGCTCCGCAATTTCGCGCCGCGCGCATTCAAGCAAACGACTCCAGACTTCTTGCGGCGCCAGATCCATGTCTGTTGATAATCTCAAGGGGCGGCGAAGCTATTTCTACCCTGTTGAAAAGTCAACGCGCAAAATCGTGAGCATTACACAATGCATCATCATGCACTTCTAAGGCGTTGACACTCTTAAGGTAAGAGGGGTAGGTTTCTCTCCCCGTGTTGCATTGTCAGTCAGTCTTGTCTCACATACGTAGCTTATGGGTAAGCCCACTTATCGCCCACGCAACAAGCGCCGAATCCGGAAGCACGGATTTCGCACCCGCATGTCGACGCGCTGGGGTCGCGAAGTACTGAGCCGGCGCCGCAAGAAGGGGCGGAAGCGCCTGACGGTTAAGCTTCCGTCCAAGTACGCCGCAGCGTAAGTCGCGCCTGCGGTATTCGCGGGCGCAACGCATCAGTCGCGGCGCTGACATCAGGCGTATTCAGGAAGAGGGGAAAGTCGTACGGACCCGGCACTTCTCGATCCGGGCGTGCGCTTCCCCTCTCGGCTTTCCGAGAGTTGGCATCATTGTACCGCGCCATGGACAGTCAGCGGTGAATCGCAACCGGCTCAAGCGTCGCCTGCGAGAAATCATTCGCCTGGACGTGCTTCCTGGCGACCGTGGGCTCGACATCATCGTGCGGACCGCGCCCGCCGCGTACGCTATGCAATTCACAGACCTGCGCACGGCGATGAACAGTGCGCTCGGTCGGCTGATGAGTTGAAACAGGAGCTACCGTGCGTTCCGTCCTGATTGCGCTGGTGCGTGGTTACCAGCTCTTCCTGGGACCGTTGCTCCCATCAGTCTGCCGGTACTCACCCACATGTTCCCAGTACGCCATCGAAGCGCTCGAGAAACACGGAGCGTGGCGAGGGCTGGTGTTGACGATTCGTCGCATTGGACGGTGCCATCCGTTCCATGTCGGCGGATATGATCCTGTTCCCTAATCAAAGGTTCTCATGGACCGACGCACTGTCCTTGCGCTCGTCCTCGTTGCGGCGGTCATTCTGCTCACGCCACGGCTTTTCCCACCACCGCCGCGTGCACCACTGTCGCCGGCGGATTCGATCGGGCTTGCCGACTCAACGCGCCGTGCTGCGGACACTGCCGCAACTGCTGTCACTCCCGCGCCAGCAGTTGTGGCGCAACGCGACACTGCTGTCGTGCGCACTCCGGCCGAAACGTTGCACGTCGCCGACACCAACGCCGCGTTCGCATTCGTAAACAAGGGTGCAGCGCTCGAGCGAGTGGAATTGCGCCACTACAAGTCTCTCAGCAAGGCGCTCGGCGGCAGAGACGGTCAGGTCCAGCTCGAGGGAAGGGGAGCTCCTCTCCTCAAGTTCAGGGGAATCGTCGGTCGCGACACGATCCGATTCGATACGGCGACGTTCCGCGTCGTGCGAAACGAGGCTCGTGGAACAACCACTCAAATCGCGATGGAAGGTGTCGTCGCAACCGACACACTCGCGATCGACTACGATATCGATCCGGACAGCTTCCTCGTTCACGTCGATGGCCGGGTGCGCGGTCCGCTCGCGACCAATGGGTTCATCCTCATGGACTTCGCGCCGACGCTCGGTTCGTACGAGGCCGACTCCATCGATGACCAGCGCCACACGGGGTTTGCCTACGAAATCGCGCACCGCGGTTCGAAAGGCACCGCCTTCGGCAAGCTGGATCCCGGTGAACAGATGCTTGTTCCCGGTCCACTCACCTGGGTGGCGCTCAAGAACAAGTACTTCATAGTGGGCGTGTTGGCCCGCGACAGCCTGTCGCCGATGGCCGAGTTGAGAATGACGGGCCTCGCGCGCTCATCGCGCATCGCGACACGCGCTCAGGGCACGACGGTCATTCAACCGCAGCAAGGAGGTTTCGCGCTCGATGTTTACGCGGGCCCGCAGCAGTCGACACGCCTGCACGCGCTCGGCCGCGACTTCGAGAACTCCAACCCGTACGGCGGCTTCCTGCAACCGGTGGTACAGCCGTTCGCCGGTCTCGTGCTGAAGATCCTGCTGTGGATGCGTCACACGTTCAACATCGGTTACGGGTGGGTGCTGGTCATCTTCGGCGTTGCCGTGCGGTTCATTCTGTGGCCGCTCAACCAGACCGCCATGCGCACCAGCATGAAGATGCAGCGCATCCAGCCGGAGCTTCAGGCGCTCCAGACGCGCTACAAGAGCGATCCGCAGAAGCTGCAGACAGAGATGATGCGTGTGTACAAGGAGCACGGCATGAGCCCGTTCAGCATGTTCTCGGGCTGCCTGCCGTTGCTCCTGCCGATGCCGGTGCTGTTCGCGCTGTTCTTCGTCTTCCAGAGCACCATCGAGTTCCGCGGCGTTCCGTTCATGTGGCTGACGGACATCTCGCAGAAGGATCCGTTCTACATCCTGCCGCTGCTGATGGGCGTCTCGATGTTCGTGTTGTCATGGATTGGCAGCCGCAACACGCCGCCGAATCCGCAGACGAAGATGATGATGTACATGTTCCCGGTGATGATGACGTTCCTGCTCGCCAACCTCGCGTCGGGCTTGAACCTGTACTACGCGGTGCAGAACCTGGCCGCGCTTCCGCAGCAGTGGCTCATCTCGAACGAACGGGCCAAGGCGGCGGCGAAGAAGAAAGGCTAGTCCAGGAACGAAGTCCACGTCCAAGTTCAAGCAGGGCGGTACAATGAGCGTCGCCGAGGACACGATTGTCGCGATCTCTACGGCGACTGGCCGCGGCGCGATTGGCGTGATTCGAATGAGTGGCCCTCTGGCGCACGGCATCGCCGAAAGGTGCCTGAGTCGATGGCCGGACGCGCCGCGAACGGCGCTGCTCGCGGACGTGCGCGATCCGGGCAATGGATCGACGATCGACCAGGTCGTTGTCGTCCGGTACGATGCTCCGCACTCGTACACCGGTGAGAATCTTGTCGAGATCAGTGGTCATGGCGGTGTGCTGTCGCCGGTTGCCATTACCGCGCTGCTGATTCGCGAGGGCGCCAGGCAAGCCGAACCCGGTGAGTTCACGCGTCGCGCGGTTCTCAACGGAAAGCTGGACATCCTACAGGCTGAAGGCATCTCGGGAGTTGTCGACGCTCGGACTGAGGCAGCGCGCAGGAGCGCGCTGCACCAAATCGACGGCGGAGCGTCGCGCCAGATCGGCATGCTGCGCGACGCGGTGCTGGAGCTCGAAGCGTTGCTCGCGTACGAGATCGACTTTCCGGAAGAGGACGACGGGCCCATTCCCCAAGAGCGCATCGATCGGGCACTCGTCGCAGCGCAAGAACAGGTCGATCGGCTCCTCGACAGCGTGAAGCTGGGCGAAGTCGTTCGTGATGGCGCTGTTGTGGTGCTTGCCGGTCCGCCGAATGCGGGAAAGTCATCGCTGTTCAACGCGTTGCTCGGCGTGGAGCGGGCAATCGTGCACGAGACGCCGGGCACGACGCGCGACGCAATCGAAGCGGTTATGGAAGTGAACCGCTGGCCGCTCCGCCTCGTGGACACGGCGGGTCTCCGCGAGAGCGACAACGAGATTGAACGAACCGGAGTCGAGGTGAGCCGTCGCTATCTCGCCGGCGCGCACCTGGTGCTCGTTTGTGGTGAAACGTCTGACGAGCTCTCAACCGCTTCCGAAGTCGTAAAGAAGACGACGAACGCGCCGCTGGTCCGCGTGCATACGAAGTCCGACTTGAAAGGGCACCATCACGTTGAGAATGGTGCCGCAAAACGCGTGAGTGCTCACCGGCGCGAGGGCCTCACGGAACTGCTCGAGTCGATCGAGAGTGTGCTTGACGAAACCTACGGCTCGCTGGATCCCGATCTTCCGCTCCTGACGAGAGCGCGTCACCAGTCAGCGTTGAACTCGGCGGCTTCGGAACTCGCAGCCTTCCGCGATTTGAGATCGACTAATGCCGTCCCGGTCTCGATCGCCGCCGTTCACTTGCGCTCGGCAGTTCACGCTCTGGAAACACTTGTTGGCGCCGTCGACGTCGACGACGTGCTGGCGCGTGTCTTCTCGACGTTTTGCGTTGGCAAATAGCAGCGACCAGCGACCAGCGATCGGCGACCAAATCAAGCCGATGCCGCGGCTGCCGATTCGGCAACATCGATGACTTCGTGCGCGGCCGCCCGCACGGCCCACGCCGGGCCATTCATTTCGAGAGCAGGCGACACAAGCCTCGAGCCGACGAAGTAACCTGCCCGCTCCGGAACGACTGTTCGGTCAACCAGACGCGCTTCGTCTGCCATGCCGCCAGACAGAAAGCGAAGTCGCAAGCCAAGGGCCGCGTTGTCGAACTCCGAGAGAATGGATCGTGTTATGGAAGGTTCGAGTTCGCGAACGCGAGCGTACTGGCGGCGCGCATACCCGAAATACTCCCACGCCGCGTGCCCAGGGCTGACGAGCCTCGATACTTCCACCGCAATGCCTTCGTTCACCACGTGCTCGCCAAGCGAAGCTCGGCGGCCCGTCTCCCAATACGAGTAATAGCCGTCAGCTTCGTCGATGAGCGCGCGAATCTCGCTGCGACTGCGCGGCGAAGTGTACCGGACCGCGTGCGCCATCTCGTGTGCCAACCACATCGGGATCAGCTCGGGATCAAGGCCGAGTCCCTGCGTTTCGGAGTTCGGTACGCCGGTGAAATGCTCCAGGCATACGAATGCAATTCCGCGGCCAGCGACAACGAGTTCGCCCGCGTTGGCTGCACCGACGCCAACCATGAGCACGACGTCGACGTCGACATCGATCTCGAGCAGTGCCGCACATTGCGCCTCTGCGGTGCGCGCGAGCGAGACCACGTCGGTACGCTCGAGCATCGCGAGCAAGTCTGATCGATCGGCGAGAGCCGCCATTCGCGCCACCTCACTGAAGTGAGGCGTCTCGGGATCGAGCACGTAATTATGCCAGTACGCCGCCAGGCGGTGGCGATGTGCTTCGTAATATCGATGGTACGCTGCAACCCGATCGGAGCTGTTCAGGACTGCTAGGAAGTCCGGCAGCAGGTTGACGAGCATCTATGACCAGGCGCGGGTGGGCGGCGCGGGCGTGTCGCTGAAAAAACGCGCGGCAAGATACTCGCGCATCCAACGAGCTACAAGAGAACCGCGAAAGAAAAAAAAATGAGTGATTGTTCAGCGAGTTCCGAACAATCGATCGCCCGCGTCGCCGAGTCCTGGAAGGATGTAGCCGTTCGCATTCAACTCGCGATCGAGCGCGGCCGCGATCACACTCACGTCAGGATGTTCTTCACAAAGTCGAAGAAGTCCTTCCGGCGCGGCGACAAGACAAAGGAAGCGGATGCGAGTGGCGCCGGCACGCTTGAGTGAAGACACGGCAGATGCCGCGCTGCCTCCTGTGGCGAGCATCGGATCGAGCAGCAGAAAATCCCGTTCCGCTGCGTCGCCGGGAACCTTGAAGTAGTAGTCGACCGGCTGAAGCGTGGCGTGGTCGCGATACAAACCGATGTGACCGACACGCGCCGAAGGCACGAGACTCAACACGCCTTCGACCATGCCGAGTCCCGCACGAAGAATTGGCACCAGCGTCAACTTCTTGCCGCTGACGCGGTAACCAGTCGTGGCTTCAAGTGGTGTGTGCACCGGAACTGCTTCGAGTGGCAATGAGCTGGTGGCTTCGTAGGCCAGCAGCATCGCGAGTTCATCAACCAGTTCCTTGAAGATCTTGGTTGGAGTGTCGCGACTCCGCAGCAGCGAGAGCTTGTGCTGAACTAATGGATGTCGGACGAGCGTGAGATTGGCGTGGGCCGGGCTGGTGTCCATGTTCGGCAAGCTACTAACTTCGCGGGCATGGCAGAATACCGGGCCACGATGGCGCACCGATGATGGAAATCACATTTGCCGGTGCAGCACGTGAGGTTACCGGATCGTGTCACCTGGTCCGCGTTGGCGATCGCCGCATCGTGCTCGATTGCGGGATGTTCCAGGGCCACCGCACGGACGCCGATCGAAAGAATCGAGAATTGCCGGCGCCACTGGAAACGTTGTCGGCGCTGGTGCTTTCACATGCGCACATCGATCACGCTGGCCGGATTCCGCTCCTCGTGCGCAACGGATTCGACCGTCCGATCTATTGTACGCCGGCTACGCGCGACCTCTCCGCGTACATGCTGCTGGACTCAGCACACATCCAGGAGAAGGATGCGGAACATCTTGCGCGTCGCGGCAAGGGATTCGTGGAGCCGTTGTACGACAGCAAGGACGTGGCTCGTACGATGGAACAAATGATTTCCATGCCATACGGGCGAGAGTTCGAAGTCACGCCAGGAATACGCGCGAGTTTCGTGGATGCCGGCCACATTCTGGGCTCTGCATCAGTGATTCTGGACTGCCATGAAGATGGCGCTCAGCGTCGACTTGTTTTCTCCGGTGACATCGGACGGTGGGGCCTGCCGATCATTCGTGATCCAGTGATGCCGGGCGGCGCCGAAACCGTCATCATGGAATCGACTTACGGGAATCGTGTCCACGGACCAACCGAAGACGCGCGATCCCGGCTCGCGACAATCATTAGTGAGACGGCCGCAAAAGGTGGTCGAGTACTCATTCCCGCATTTGCTGTTGGGCGCACGCAGGAACTGCTCTATGACCTGCATGGGCTCTTTCGCGAGGGGCGAATTCCTCGAATCCCGATCTTCATCGATAGTCCGCTCGCGTCAGATGTGACCGCAGTCTTCGAAGTGCATCCTGACTGTTTTGATGCTGGCGAGGATCTGGTGCGGAGAGTCGACCAACTGTTCCACTTCGATCTTGTTCACTACACGCGAAAGGTCGAAGAGTCGAAGGCATTGAACACGATGCGGACGCCGTTTGTCGTCATTGCGGCGTCCGGGATGGCTGAAACGGGACGGATTGTACATCACCTCGCGAACGGCGCGAGCGATCCCAGGAACACAATCCTTATAGTAGGCTTCCAGGCCGAACACACACTCGGACGGCGGATTGTCGAACGAAGGCCGACGATCCGCGTCTTCGGGGAAGAGATTCCGCTGCGCGCACGAGTTGAGGTGCTGAACGGGTACAGCGCGCACGGTGATCGCAACGAGTTGCTGCGGTGGATTGAGGGAGTTCGCGCTCAATCGCCTGGACTTCGACAGGTTCACCTGGTTCACGGCGAACCGGACGCGCAGGACGCGTTCGCCAACGAGCTGCGGGTCCGGGGTCTCGACGTGACGACGCCATCGCGCGGTTCCAGCGCCACTTTTTGACCAGTTGCCAGCCTGCCTACAATTCGGCCCGGGACTAGACTCTACTGTAGGCCACTAAACGACTGATGATCGCGGAAGGAGCGAGTCTCGTGCCTGTCAGTGACGCGAGGGTGAAGTGAAACGCTCTTTCCTGCGGACACTCGCCGGGTACGTCCTGTTGTGTGGGATCGTCGCCTGGATTGCAAGCATCATCGCCGTAGTGGCCTGGGGCGCGCGAGACACGGCTCGTAAGGCAGACGCTATCGTGGTACTGGGAGCAGCGCAGTACGCCGGCAGGCCATCACCGGTGCTGAAAGCCCGACTCGATCACGCGGTGTCGCTCTGGAAACGAGGACTGGCGCCGAAAATGGTGCTGACCGGCGGACGAGGCACTGGCGACACGACCAGCGAAGCCGCGGTTGGACGCCGCTACGTGATGAGGGCGGGTGTCGCCGACAGTGCGATCCTTCTCGAGAATGAGGGTAGGACGACCACCGCTTCGATCGCGGCAGTTGCCGGCATCATGCAGGAGGAGCACCTCGAGAGGGCCATTCTCGTCAGCGATCCGTTTCATATGCTTCGGCTGCAGATTCTCGCCCGTCGATTCGGCCTCGCCTCAGTGACCTCGCCCACCCGGACCAGCCCCATCTCCGCAAATCGACTTGAAGCTTTCGCTTACATCTTGAGCGAATCGGTGAAAGTCCCAGTCACGATGGTGCTGGGGATCCTTGAGCGCTAAAAGCGGTCGCGGCCTCGCCGCATTCGCGCTGAGGACCTGCACGGCACTCCTGACCTCGTTCGCGGCGCCAGCGCTCGCACAGCGTGGCCCCGTGTTCGAACTTCAGCCCGGCATCACCATCTACGATTTCGTATCCGTGCCCGAGGGCACGATGACGAACTCGGCATTCAGCCTGCGCTTCTCGACTCGATTTCCGACGAGCTTGTCGTGGTTTACGCCGGTGATTGGCGCAGTTTTCCTTCCGTATGGCACGACGCAGAATACGGTACGAAATACCGATGCCCCGACACTGTTCGCCGGGAACATCTTTTCGGTGGTGACCGAGCAGAAGACGTCCGGCTGGTTCACGGTTGAAGTCCCGCTGTTGATCACGCATGCACCTGGAGCGGCAGCAAGCGGAAGTAGTCGCGATTACGGCAGGGATCTTGTCGTCCTTCCGACTGTTTACTTCCACCTGGGTCCGAAGGCGTTGAAAGAACTCGGGGCAGTCTGGTCGAAGTTGAATGTTGTCGTGCAGCTGGAGCAGAACTTGACGCCTAATCCTGATGCGGTGGGTCATCGCGATTACCTGAATCCAGTCGCCACAATCGGGATGTCGCTCGCCATTGGCACGCCCTGATCCATCCATGGCCACGCCGCGAGCCGCGCTTCCGCTCCAGACCTCGCGACTGGAAAACGGATTACTGGTCACTCTCTCGCCGGATCGCACCGCGCCAATCGTTGCGGTAAACCTCTGGTACCACGTTGGCTCGGCAAACGAACGGGAAGGTCGCACAGGGTTCGCGCACCTGTTCGAGCACATGCTGTTCCAGGGTTCGGAACACGTGGCCGCCAACGAGCACTTCGAGTTGATCCAGCGAGCTGGCGGAACGCTCAACGGCTCAACGTGGCTGGACCGCACGAACTACTTCGAGACTGTGCCATCGCAGCAGCTGGAACTGGCGCTTTGGCTGGAGGCGGATCGCATGGGACGCCTGCTCCCCGCGATGACTCAGGAGAAACTCGACACCCAGCGCGACGTGGTGAAAAACGAACGTCGCTGGTCAGTCGACAACCAGCCATACGGATCGTGGTGGGAAAAACTTCCGGCGCTGTGCTTTCCTCCGTCGCATCCGTTTCATCACTCGCTGATGGGGTCGATGGAAGATCTCTCTGCGGCGAGCCTGGACGACGTCGCAGCTTTTTTCCGCGCGTTTTATACGCCCGATAACGCGGTGCTGTCGATCGCCGGCGACGTCGACGAAAGCGAAGTCCTCACGCTGGTAGATCGCTACTTCGGCTGGATCCCGCGCGGAAACGGACGTCCTGCACTCGGCGCGATGGACGTTTCGACGACCTTCGGCACTGCGTTGCGCGAAGTCGTCGAGGACGATGTCGCGGTTCCGCGCGTGTTTGTCGCCATGCGAACGCCGGTGTTCGGCAGCGAGGGGTATTACGCTGCCAGCGCGATTGCCGCGATCCTCGGCACCGGAAGAGGGAGCCGGCTTCACCAATCGCTTGTGAGGGAGCGGCAGCTCGCCTCAGCGGCGAGCGCATTCACGTTCGACCTTGCGAAGGGAACCGACCTGCTGGTGATCGATGCGACGGCTCGACCTGGCGTGAGCGTGGAAGCGCTCGAGCAGGGAATAGGTGATGTGCTGGACGAGTTGCGCGACAAGGGTCCGAGGGCAGGAGAGCTCGATCGCGTTCTCGCGCAAACCGAGACGGAGTTCGTGACATCGATGCAGGGCGCAGGCGATCGCGCCGAGCAATTGAGTCGCTTCGCGACGTACTACGGCGATCCAGCGCTGTTGAATGAACAAGTCGCGCGCTACCGCGCGGTCACCGACCACCGCATCGGCGCGATGGGATCGGACCGGCTTGGACCGGATAACCGCGCGAGCCTGGTTTACGTGCCGCGGAACGGAGTGGCAGCATGAGCGCCGTTGTTGTGCGGCCGGTGCCGGGCCGGTCACGACCGTACCAGTTCCCGTCGTTCGAGCGGATGACGCTGCCTAACGGGTTGGAGCTCATCATCGCGCCAGTCAGGCGCCTCCCGCTCGTCACCATCCGGTTCGTGCTCGATGTTGGAGCACGACAGGAACCACGGGACATCGCGGGAGTCGCGTCGCTCACAGCCGCCGTGCTCGCCGAAGGGACCGAGCGCCTCGACGCCGGCGCGCTGGCCGAGGAGTTCGAGCGGCTCGGTGGCTCGCTTTCGTCGTATGCCACGTGGGACGCAACGCACGTCCGGACTACCGTTTTATCCAGCCGACTCGAAGGTGCACTGGCGTTGTTGAGCGAAGTGGTCCGCAAGCCCGCATTTGCGCCTCGGGAAGTTGATCGGCTGAAGGAAGAACGACTCGCGGAGCTGCTCGAGCTGAAAAGCGAGCCGCGCGGCCTCGCCGATGAGAAATTCTCGAGCTTCCTCTACAAGCAGTCGTCGCGGCTCAGCATCCAGGAGGGTGGTTCGCAGCGAACCGTCAGGCAGCTGTCGGTGAACGAGTGTCGCGAGTGGCATGCCTCGCAGTTCGCTCCGTCCGCGACTGCCCTGGTCATTGCCGGTGACGTCGACGTCGACAAGGTGATGAAGTTGACCAGCGACGGTCTCGCCGACTGGTGGAGTCCTCCTCAGGCGCCATCGGGGGTGGATGACACTCCCGACCGCGAGTACGCCAGCGCGCGCCTGCTGGATCGGCCAGGCGCCCCGCAAAGCGAGCTTCGCCTCGGGCACGTGGGCCTGAGGCGCGACCATCCGGACTACTTCGCCGTCGTCGTGATGAACGCGATCCTGGGAGGGGTGTTCAACTCACGAATCAACCTGAACCTTCGCGAGAAGAACGCGTTCACCTATGGCGCGTTCTCGTCCTTCGAGTGGAGGCGTGACGCGGCGCCTTTCCTCGTTTCCACCGCAGTCGCGACGCCCGTGACGGTGCCTGCCATTCGTGAAGTCATCGCGGAACTGGTTCGCATTCAATCGGGGCCGCCTGACGAAGACGAGCTGTCGCTCAGCACCTCGTACCTGGACGGCGTCTTCCCCATCCGCTTCGAGACGACCGATGCGATCGCGGGAGCGTTGGCGAGCCTCAGGACGCTGCGACTCGGGAACGACTTCTACGACACCTATCGCGAAAACATCCGTGCCGTGACGGCGGACGACGTCATGCGCGCCGCGCAGCGCCACATCCACATGGACCGCTTGCAGGTGCTCGCCGTCGGTGATCGCGCGCAGGTGGAACCGGCGCTGCGCGACCTGAACCTCGGGCCGACAAGCATCGTCGGTGACGATGACGAGTAACGACCGTGGCGGCGCCGGCGGGGCCCCGCGCGAACGGGCTTCCACGGTGTCCTCACGGCGCTTGTACGAGGGGCGGGTCCTGAATCTGGACATCGACCAGGTCCGCTTTCCCGACGGGACCCTTGGCGAACTGGAGCTCATCCGCCATTCGGGGGCCGCGGCGGTGGTGCCCTTCCTTGACGAGCCTAACGACCATGGCGCGCGAGTACTCCTCCTGCGCCAGTTCCGCTATGCGGCCGACGGCTTCCTGTACGAGATCCCGGCCGGGCGGCTCAATCCGGGTGAAGCGCCTGACGAGTGCGCGCGCCGGGAGCTGCTCGAGGAAGCGGGCTGTACGGCGCGCTCACTCGTTTCCATCGGCGGCTTCTTTACGACGCCAGGATTCATCGATGAATACATCCACGCATTCATGGCCACCGGGCTCACGCGTGGCGTCGCTTCACCCGAAAGCGACGAGTTCATCCATCATGAATCACATACCCTCCAAGAGATATTGCGTATGATCGATCGCGGCCAGATAGTGGACGCGAAGACGATCATCGCATTGCTCATGGTAGAGCGACTGATCCGTCATCGTTGAAAGCGGCCGTCGGGCTCTGCAGTCCAAGTGTCCCGTTTCTCGTAACGCTGGTGTCCCCAATCGGGGACGAGAAAGCCGCGTACGGTTGAGGAGTCGCTGTCGATTCTCCCGCAACACGTTGTGTTGTCGCGAGTTGTCTCGTTAATCGTCGCGTAACGATCTGTCGGCACGATGAGTGCCTCAGTTCATGTTCCAGGAGATGGCGATGAAATGGCAAACAAACGCAGCCGAGTCGCCTACATCGGAGGGGATCATGGCTGACACAGCTTTTCGTCCGGCTGAAGTACTGCCGGGTTCTGCGACTCGAGAACGCCTTCGCGGGCTCGACGACAGCGGTGTCGTTAGTGCCTTTCTCGATGGCGAGTCGCGTGCATTCGACGAACTGGTAAACAGGTACCAGAATCGTCTCCTGAATTTCGTCTATCGCACGACGGGCGACCGCGAGCGCGCGGAAGACCTCGTGCAGGAAGTCTTCGTTCGCGTCTACCGTCACATCCACCGGTTCGACCGCACGCGGAAATTCTCCACGTGGATCTATACGATTGCGTCGAACCTGGCGAAGAACGAATTGCGCAACCGGTCGAGAAATCCGCTCGTGTTGTTCCAGACGATTCGTCGCAACTGGGAGGATGACGACCGGCCACTGCAGTTCGAGGATCCGGGGACGCGGCCGGACGATCTCTTCCGCAAGCGTCACCTGCGCGAAGTTGTCGAAGAAGCGGTCGAGAAACTTCCGCCTCATCATCGGAACGTGTTTGTCCTT
>Ga0111539_10005848_pt1 | contig 15900 bp, 17 predicted proteins | sample RhiMethybrSRZTD1_FD_79667 | JGI IMG/M metagenome (GOLD analysis project Ga0111539, IMG submission 79667) | Populus rhizosphere microbial communities from Tennessee, USA - Rhizosphere MetaG P. TD hybrid SRZTD1 (version 2) (version 2) | ecosystem: Host-associated > Plants > Roots > Rhizosphere >... | reverse complement strand
GGCGTGAGCCGGACCATGAACGGGGCTAAACAAAAAAGCCCCGCTTTGCCGTGTGGGGAGGTCGAATGAACCTGCGAAAGCAGGTGGAGCCGCTGTTATCGGTCGCGCTTCAGGCTTCCTCGAAGCAGAGGCATGCACAACGCGCGACCTCGCAGCTCACTTGGGATTAACGTTGGCTCAGACGAGCCTCCGAAAACCATCACGAGCAAAGCAGGAGCTCAAGGAATCTTATCGTGCGACCCGGGGCCGGTCAACAGGGCCTAAACGGCTCTTTTGACCGAGACTTGCGCGAGCGCTTCGTCCACGATGCGCTCCAGCCGCGCGGCCCGTTCGTGGAGCTCGCCCGTGGGTGGGTGGACCTCACGGTCGCGTTCACGGAAGAACTCGTCCGCGATGTTCAGCGCGACGAGCACTGCCAGGCCGAGCATGTCGCTCGCTGGTGCGGCGTCGGAAGCGGCGCGCATCTTCTGGTCGACGTACGCCGCGAGCTCTGTGACGTAGCGCTCGTCGAGCGCACTGCGAATCGGATATCGCTGTCCCGCGATTTCGACCGTGATCACGCTGCTCATTCCTTGCGACGATACACGTCAGATCGCGTCGAGCTGCTCGAGCATCTCGGACACGCGAGCGCGGATCAGGTCGCGTTCCTCGCGCAAGGCCGACAATTCGCTGCCGGTCACTTCGTTCTCGACCAGACGCGCGCGCATGTGGTCGAGCTCGTGCATCAGACGCGAGTTCTCGTCGAGGACCTTCGCATGCTCGCGTCGGAGCTGTGCGACGACGCTGACGAGCAGTTTGACCTTCTCTTCGAGCCGATCGATTGGGTCGAGATCAGTGCGCGCTGCTACCGCCTGTTTTGCCATCCGGATAGGTTCCTTTGATCGGGGAAGTGTGGAGGAGATGGTGCCACGACCTCACAGAGATCGCAACTCCCAATTCCCAATTCCCAACTACCAACCACTCCCAACTCCCAACTCCCAACTCCACCAACCACCAACCACCAACCACCAACTCCCAACTCCCAACTCCACCAACCACCAACCACCAACTAGCGCTGCACCGCTCCGTGCCGTTGGTTCAGCGCCGCGAGAACGCCCTCCACGGCTTTCTGCACCTCGCTGTCGGTGAGCGTGCGATCAGGTGCCCGGAAGGTGAGCCTCAACGAGAGGCTGATTTGTCCGTCGGGAATGCCCTTGCCTTGATACCGGTCGAACTCGCTGATGCGGACGAGGGTGTCGGGGGCGTTCTCCTGCACCGTTTGCCGTACGGTTCCCGCCGCGAGCGTGTCGGCGACGAGGATCGAGATGTCGCGTGTCATCGACGGATGTCGAGGCAGCGCCTCCACCTGCAGGTCATCGTCCAGAGGCGGCACGCTATCGAGATCGATCTCCGCGACATAGATCGCATCGCTTGCCGACAACGTCTGCTGCTCGACAATCGACGATGCGAGAAGGCCCATCGTGCCGATGCGCACGTCGTTGGCCAGAATCGCCGCACCGCGCCCGGGTACGAGCCACGGTTCGGCGACGCCTTCCATCCGCGGGTCCACGCGCAGTGCCTGGCACACTCTGTGGACGACCCCCTGGACGTCGAAGTAGTCGATGGGCCGTGTGCCGCCGCTCCAGTGATCGGCGCCAACCGCGCCGGTCCACGCCAACGCGAGGGACCGCCGTTCACCGCGTGCCCGGGAAAACCAGGCACCAATCTCGAACAGGCGTACGTCTCGCTGCTCGCGGCGGCGATTGTGCGCGACCGCCGCGACCAGGCCGGGCAGGACCGACGGTCGCAGCACCGCGAAGCTCTCCGACAACGGGTTGGCGATGGGCACGATGTCGCCGTCCGCGGCGAAGGGTGCCGCCGAGGATTCGGAGATGAAGCCGAACGTCACCGCCTCGGAGAAACCGGCGCCGGTCATGATCGTGCGCAGCGCGCGGGCCTGCGTGATGCGCGGATCCATTGGTGGCGGCGCCACCGTCACGGCAGGGAAGGTAGCGGGAATGCGATCGAAACCATTGTGCCGCGCGACTTCCTCGATGAGGTCCACTTCGCGAAGCACATCGACGCGGCGCGTCGGAACGGTGACGTCCCAGCCATGCTCGGCCTCGCGCAGCGCGAACCCGAGACTCTCGAGTATTCGCTTGATATCCGTATCGGGAACCGTCGTCCCGAGCAGCCCGCTGACGCGGTCGCGTCGCAGCCGCAGGACCGCGGGCTCCAGCCGGATCGGATATCGATCGACGAGGGTGCCGCGCGCCGTGCCCGCACGAACGAGCTCGAGGAGCGCGCACGCGCGTTCCATCGCTGTCACCGGCAGCCGCGGGTCGGTGCCGCGTTCGAAGCGGGTGCTCGCTTCGGTCTTGAGGCCGAGCCTCTTGCTGGTGCGACGCACCTGCTGTGGCGTGAAATAGGCGCTCTCGAAGACGATGGTCTGCGTCTCGGCGCTGACCTCGCTGTCGACTCCGCCCATGACGCCGGCAATCGCAACGGCACGCTCCGCGTCCGCAATCACCAGCATCTCTGGCGTGAGCGTGCGCATCTGGCCATCGAGTGTGCGCAGCGTCTCTTCGGGCCGCGCGGTCCTGACGCGAATCGCGCCGCCGCCCAGCTTCGTGGAGTCGAACGCGTGTAGAGGTTGCCCGAGCTCGATCAGTACGTAGTTGGTGATGTCAACGATGTTACTGATCGGCCGGATACCGGCGGCACGCAGACGCGCTTGCATCCATTCCGGCGACGGCCCAACCGTCACATCGGCGACCGCTCCGACGTAGCGTGGACACAACTCTTTGTTCTCGATCGCGATCTCGATGTCGCCTTGCTCGACGGACTTCAGCGACGTCAACGCCAACGATGATCCGCCGGCCACAGGACGACGGACCTGCAGTCCGTAGGCCGTGGCAATCTCGCGGGCCATGCCGGCGACCGACAGGCAGTCCGGACGATTGGCGGTGACCTCGAAGTCGATCACCGCATCCGCGCTGGCTGCGGGCGTGCGCGCAACTGTCCCGTCGGCGGTGACGGCCTCGGTGAACTCTGGCAGCGACTCGATGCCTTCGACCGCGAACCCGCGCACGGACATCGTCGTGGCAATCTGTTCAGCAGTGCCTGGGACGTCGACGAACTCGCGCAGCCATGACAGCAGGATCTTCATGGCACCGGAAACTGCTCGAGGAAGCGCACATCGTTCTCGTAAAAGAGCCTGATGTCGCTCACGCCGTACTTCAGCATCGCGACACGCTCGAGCCCCATCCCGAACGCGAAGCCGGTGACCGCCTCAGGGTCGTAGCCGACCGCTTCGAACACGGCCGGATGGACCATCCCGCTGCCGAGGATCTCGAGCCATCCGGTCTGCTTGCACACGCTGCATCCTGACCCGCCGCAGCCGTGACAGGTAATGTCGACTTCCGCGCTGGGCTCCGTGTAGGGAAAGAAGCTGGGACGCAGCCGGATCTTCACGTGGCCGAAGAGCGACGTCAGCATCGCTTCGAGCGTGCCTTTCAGATCGGCCATCGAGATTCCCTTGCCGACGACGAGGACCTCGAACTGCTGGAACATCGGCGTGTGGGTCAGATCCAGGTTGTCTCGACGATAGACGCGGCCAGGCACCATGATTCGGACCGGCGGCGGGAACGTCTTCATGTAGCGGATCTGCATCGCCGACGTGTGCGTGCGCAGCAACGTCGCGGCCCGAACCTGTGCCTCGGGGACGTGGCCGGGGACCGGGGAGCGGTGCGCACCCCACGTGCCGCCGACGATCGGGTGCGCCAGATACAGCGTGTCCTGCATGTCGCGCGCCGGGTGCTCGGGCGGCATGTTCAGCGCCTCGAAGTTGTGGAAGTCGTCCTCGACTTCGGCGCCTTCGAGGATCTCGTAGCCCATGCGCGTGAAGATGTCCTCGACCTGCTGACGGACGCGCATCAGCGGATGCACGTGACCGAGCGGTGTGAGTCGGCCGGGCAGCGTGATGTCGACGGCGCCGGCAGGCGGCCGCGACGACTCCAGCGCGTGCCGCTTCTCGTCGATCGCGTTTTCGATTTCGGTCTTGAGCGTGTTGACCAGACTGCCGAATTCGCGCCGCGCCTCGTGCGGCAGCGAGCCGAGCGTCTTCATCAGGCCGGTAATCGTTCCTGACTTGCGGCTGAGAAACTGGTCCTGGAGCGCCTTCAGCGCGGCGACAGTCTCGGACGACTCGAGGCGGGCGCGGAAGCGGTCCCGGAGGTCGTCGATAGTGGAGCGATCGGGAGGAGTGTCAGACATGGTCAATGCTCAATGCGGAATGCCCAATGCTCAATGCCCAAGGAGAGCATTGCGCATTGAGCCTTGAGCATTGGGCATTGACTACGCGGCGGTTCCGACAGGTAGCGCCGCTTTCGCCTGGGCGGCCACTTTGGCAAACGCGGCCGGCTGCCTGACAGCGAGGTCGGCCAGCATCTTGCGGTCGATGGTGCTGCCGGCCGCTTTCAGCCCACGCATCATCTGCGAGTAGGTGAGTCCGTTCTCGCGCGCGGCGGCGTTGATGCGGACGACCCACAGGCGGCGGTACTCGCGCTTCTTGTTCTTGCGGCCGACATAGGCGTACTTCAGCGCCGTGTCGACCGCCTCTTTCGCAGCACGATACAGCTTGCTCTTGGTCTGATAGAAGCCTTTGGCGCGGTCTAGAAGCTTCTTCCGCTTGGCGCGGCGAACTGTTCCTCTTTTTACTCTCGGCATTTCACTGATCCCTGCAATTCAAAATGCAAAATTCAAAATGCAACCAATGCAAAACGCCTTTGCATTCTGCATCTTGCATTTTGCATTACACGCTTCACTTATACGGCAGCATCCGCTCCAGCTTCGCCGCATCCTGTTCGGCGACTTCCTTCGTGCCGCGCTTGTGACGCTTGGTCTTCGTCGTCTTGCTCGTCAGGATGTGGCGCTTGAAGGCGCTGGCCCGGACGATCTTGCCCGTTCCGGTCTTCTTGAAGCGCTTGGCGGCGCCTCGATGTGTCTTCAGTTTCGGCATGTGTCTACTCGTCTGCTGTCTCGGGCCCGCCGGCCGCGTCGGACTTGGCTTTCGGCGCGCTCTTCCGTCCGGTTCGCTGGGTCAGGATGACGTGCATCTGATTGCCCTCCTGACGCGGCATCGTTTCGGCCAGTGCGATGTCGGCCAACTCGGACATCAGCCGCTCGAGAATGCGCCGTCCGATCTCCGGGTGCGCCATTTCGCGACCGCGGAAGAAGATCGTCGCCTTGACCTTGTCCCCCTCGGCCAGGAAGCGCTCGATGTGCTTCTTCTTGAACTCGTAGTCGTGCACATCGACTTTCGGCCGGAACTTGATCTCCTTGACCTCGATGACCCGCTGGTGCTTCTTCGCCTCACGGGCGCGCTTCTGTTCCTGGTACTGGTACTGGCCAAAGTCCATGATCCGGCAGACCGGAGGCACTGCGGTCGGAGAGATCTCGACCAGGTCGAGTCCTTTCTGACGCGCGATGACGAGCGCCTGCGGCGGCGGCATGATCCCCAGCTGTTGTCCGGTCTCGTCGATGACCCGGACTTCGCGAACACGGATGCGTTCGTTGGTACGAACGCGATCATCACGTCTGGGCGAGCGATCGAATGCGATAACGTCCTCCTAAGCCGGTTTCTGTTCGGCCACGGGCGCCGGTCCCGACTGATCCTTCTGACGAATCTCCTCGAGCGCGTCCGAAATGAACGTGTCGAGCCCACGGGACCCCATGTCCCCAGCCGAACGACTGCGCACCGAAACCGCCCCTTCGGCGGCCTCGCGATCGCCAGTCACCAGCATGTAAGGGATCTTCTGCAGCTGGGCCTCTCGGATCTTATAACCAATCTTCTCCTGGCGGTCGTCCAGTTCGACGCGCAGCCCGGCCGCAGCCAGCCGGTCGCGAACCCCGGCCGCGTAGTCCCGGTGACGGTCGGAAATCGGCATGACGACGGCCTGAATCGGGGCCAGCCACAACGGCCACGCGCCGGCGAAGTGCTCGATCAGTAGCGCAATGAACCGCTCGAGGCTGCCGAAAATGGCACGATGGATGACGACGGGCCGGTGCTCCGCGTTGTCCGCGCCGACGTATTTCAGGTCGAACCGCTCCGGGTTCTGGTAATCGAGCTGGATCGTGGAGCACTGCCACTTCCGGCCGATGGCGTCGGTGATGTCGAAATCGATCTTCGGGCCGTAGAATGCCCCGTCGCCCTCGTTGATTGCGTAGGGCTTGCCGGCTCGGTCGAGCGCCGCTTTGAGCGCCGCTTCGGCGTCGTTCCATGTCTCGATGGTGCCCATGAACTCTTCGGGCCGCGTCGAGAGCTTGATGGAATACTCGAGCCCGAAGTCGTCGTGCACGCGCTGCACCAGGCCGAGCAGACGCTCGACCTCCTCGCCAATCTGCGACTCCATGACGAAGCAGTGGCCATCATCCTGGCTGAACTGCCGGACACGGGTGAGTCCCGTCAGCACGCCCGACGCCTCGTTGCGGTGCAATGGCGTCTGCTCGTGGAACCGGATTGGCAGATCGCGATAGCTGCGGACCTCGCTGGCGTACATCAGATAGTGGCCGGGGCAGTTCATCGCCTTGAGGCCCATCTGCTCGCCTTCGGACTCGACGAGGAACATGTTCTCGCGGTAATGCTGCCAGTGTCCCGACATGACCCAGAGGTCCTTGTTGAAGACGATCGGCGCCTTGACCTCGGTGTACCCGTTGGGAATCAACAGGCCGCGCATGTAGTTGCCCAGAAGGTTGTAGAGCACCGTTCCCTTCGGCAGCCAGAACGTCGCGCCCGGCGCCCAGTGATGGAACATGAACAGGCGCTGATCGCGGCCGATCTTCCGGTGGTCGCGCTTCTTGGCCTCCTCGATCCGGCGCAGATGATCCTGCAGCTCCTTCTCGGAGAGGAACGCGGTGCCGTAGACGCGCTGCATCGGCTGGTTGCGCGCGTCGCCCTTCCAGTACGCGTTCGACGTGGTGAGCAGCTTGAACGCCTTCAGCCTGCCCGTTGACGGGACGTGTGGACCCACGCAGAAGTCCACAAACGTCTCCTTGTCCTTGATCGTGTAGCAGGAGACGTGCGTCTGGCCTTCGGTCTTCTCCTCGATCAGCTGCACCTTGAGCGGCTCGCCGCGCGCGCTGAAGAATCGTTTCGCCTCATCGCGGGGCCACATCTGGCGCTCGAAGACCAGATCCTGGTCGGCCATCTCGCGCATCGTCTTCTCGATGGCCTCGAGGTCCTCCGGCACGAACGGCCGCGGGACGACGAAGTCGTAGAAGAAGCCTTCGTCGGTCGGCGGACCGATGCCGCACTGCACGCCGGGGAACATGTTGGTCACCGCCGCTGCCAGCAGGTGCGCGGTGCTGTGCCGGTACAGCGGAAGCGCGTCGGTGGGATTCTTCGACGTGATGATCTGGACCGCTGCGTCGGCGTCCAACGGATACGACAGATCAACGAGACGGTCACCGACCTTCGCGGCAAGTGCCGCCTTGGCCAGCCCCGGCGAGATCGACGTCGCGAGATCGGCGACGGTCGTACCGGCAGGCACACTCCGACTGGATCCGTCGGGAAGTGTAATCGTGACCTGGCTCATTAGCGTCGTGAAGATACTGAGGAAGCTCTCGTTACTCTCAAATCGATTTGGGCCGTCTCTGAGGTCCGCCTTCGCCGCTTCGCGGCTTCGGCGCGACAACCTTCGCGTGGCTTGCCAACCGTAAGCTCACGCTCCCGTTGGCAAGCGTGAGCGAAGGTTGGTAGGCGCGGGTGGACTCGAACCACTGACCTCCTCCGTGTCAGGGAGGCGCTCTAACCAACTGAGCTACGCGCCTATGGCTGGCGAAATCAGGCCGAAAACGAACGTTCAGTATAACAGAAGGTCAAAAGGCAAAGGTCAAAAGGCAAAGGCGAGGGTAAAGGTGCGGGTGCAGGTCAAAGGTGCAGGTCAAAGGTGCAGGTCGAGGGCAAAGGTGTTGGTCCAGGGTGTACCTCACCTTTGACGTTTGCCCTTTGCCCTTTGACCTGTTGAAAGAGCACGTTCTATCGCACGTGCTCTTTCAATGCCTTGCCCACGCTGAAGCGGACGACGCGGCGCTTTGGAACCCTGATGGCGGCGCCGGTCTGGGGATTGCGGGCCATGCGCGCTTTGCGCAGCGCGGTCTTGAACGTCCCGAAACCGACGAACGTGATCGAGTCACCCTTCTTGAGCGACCTGGTGATGCCATCGATCATCGAATCGACAGCGGCCGCTGCGCCCGCTTTCGACGAACCCGTGTCCTTCGCGATCTTGGCGATCAAGTCCTGTTTGTTCATCGAGATCTCCTCCCCGACCGCAGGCGCGCGACGTGTTCGCGCGCACGCACGTCATGGCTCGCGGTTATACGCGACGGTCAGAGGAGTGTCAACAGAGATCGAAGGTTCGGAACGTTCGATCTACGCGGCTTTTTTCTCGGCGAGTCGCTCGAGTGCTTTGTCGAGCGTCTCATCTTTCGCTGGCGGCGTGGCGCCGAACTCGACGTCAGGTTGATCGACTTCAACGTCGGGTGTGAGACCGCGCTCGTGAATGCCTTCGTTCTTCGGCGTGAGATAGCGCGTGGACGACAGCAGCAGTCCGCTGCCATCGGGCAGCTTCACGAGCTGCTGACGCGCGGCGCGTCCGAGCGTGCGTTCGCCGACGAGCTCCGCGCGGTCGTTGCCGGCGAGCGCCGAGGCAAACACTTCAGCCGCAGCCGACGTACCCTGATCGACGAGCAGTTCCACCGGCGCTGTGATCACGGCATCCGCCACCTGCGCTGACACGACATCGCGTCCGGTCTTCGTCTGTTTCACGGTCAGAATGCCGGCGCGCACGAACAGCCGCGCCGCCGCGACGCCCTCGTCGAGATCGCCGCGCGCAGTGCCCCGCAGATCGATGATGTAACGCGTCGCGCCGGTCTTGGCGAGCGCGTCGAACGTCTGCTTGATCCTGGCCGGGGACTCTTTCGTGAAATCGATGATGTGGATGTAGCCCGTGGTGGGATTGGCCATCCGCGAGTTCAGCTCCGGTCCGCCAATGCGCTCGCGGACCAGCGCGATCTCGTGAGGATCGGCGGCGTTGCCGCGGAAGACGAGCAGCGTGACTTTCGAGCCGGCCGCGCCGCGCAGAAGACGCGCGCCTTCGTACGCCGACATGTCGCGGGTGGGTTTGTTGTCGATCGCGCGGATGAAGTCACCAGTACGAAGGCCGGCCTTGGCCGCCGGAGATCCCTCCCGCGCCGAGACGACCCTCAAATAGTACTGACGGACCAGTTCGATACCGACGTCCGCGGGTCCGGCGCTCGAGTTGCTTTCGACGGTGCGCACCAGATCGGGCGTGAGGAAGGCGCTGTCGGCGTCGAGCGCTTCGGCCAGGCCGCGCATGGCGCCGCGCATCGCCTGCTTCAGATCGACTTCCTCGACATAGTTGTTGACGACGTGTGTGACGACATCATCGAACACCCGGAGGTGCTGATAGGTGTCATCCTTCGCCATCGCCTGACCCAGGTATCCGCCCACCAGGACGAACACGATGATCGGCGTCGATATGGCGAGAACCCACAGGCGGGTGCGAGCAGTCATCAAGAACTCCGATGTCGTTGGATTACCGAGCCTTGAGCCATTGTACGGGATCCGTCGGTTTACCGTCGATCCTGAGCTCGAAATAGAGCGCCGGCGGTCCAGCTGGCGACGCGCCGACGCGGCCGATCTCAGCGCCGGTCTCTACAGTCGCTCCCGTTTGCACGCCGGCAGCTCCGAGATAGCCGTAGAGCGAGTAGTTATTGCTGCCGTGGTCGAGGATCACCAGCGTGCCCAGACCGGTAAAGGCGTCAGCGTACGCCACCGTTCCACCGTGTACCGCCCTGACCGGAAGGTCTTCCGTCGAGGCGATCTCGATGCCGTTTTTGACGGCACTTCCACCCAGCCGGCCCTCGGCCTGGCCGAACCGGCTGCCGACCCGGCCCGTCGTCGGCCATTCCAGGGCGCCACGGAAGGGGAGCAGCGGGACGTTGACAGCGTCACCACGGCCCTCGGTTGCTTTGAGCTCCTGCTGGATCTTGTCGTAGGCCACTTGCAGTTCGCCCACGTACTGCGCGTTGAGGTCGCGGCGCGAGTCGATCTCCGCCATCCGGGCCGAGCGTGCCGAGACGGCGCGGTCCGCCTCGCTGCGGGCCTGGCGGGCTGCGGCGTCGCGTGTTTGCAACTCGCGCGCCCGCTGCGCGAACGCCGTTCGCTCCTTCCGAACGGCATCGAGCGTGCGCCGATGGTCGTCCATCCGCTTCTGGTTGATCGTCGCCAGCGACCCGATCGCGCGCGCGGCGCGCGCGAACTCGCGCAAATCGCGGGCGTCGAAGAGCATGCGCGCATATCCGCTGCGGCCGCGTTTGTAGACATCGACCAGCTGCTTCTTCATGTCCGGCAACTGGGACAATCGCTGGAGTTCGAGGTTGGCGAGCCGATCGGTGGTTTCCCGCAGCGAGTCCTGTGCAGCCGCGGCCTCGGCCGCCGACTGCTTCGCTTGCTCGGCTTTGAGGTCGCGCTCGATCTCGAGCTTGCGCAGATCGCCGACGAGCGTCCGCGCTTCGCCGGCCAGTCGATCGGCTTCGCGTTGAAGCGCGCGGATGCGATCGGTAATGCGGTCACCCTGATTCCCGGTCACCGTCGGAGTCTGCGCCACCAGGGTAGCCGCCAGCGCAGCCGTGAGCGCGGCGGCTCCAACCACCGCCGCCATTCGACAGAGAAGAGAAGATGAGCGAGGAATGCGAGAATTATACGTCGTGGGACGCGTGGCAGGACTCGATGTGGGTAATCGGCGGATTGGTGTGGCGGTCAGCGACGTCACGGGTACTCTGGCCCGGCCGCTTGGCGTACTGCAGACCTCCGGCCTCGAGGGCGACGCGGTCGATCGAGCCGTGACCGAACTCGCTCGGCTCGCGGCAGAAGAGGATGGCCTTGCTTCGCTGGTGGTCGGGCTTCCGCGGCGGCTCGACGGATCGCCCAACGACATGACGCCGCGCGTGCAGGCGTTTGCTGCCGCCGTCGGCGCGCGCATTGCGGTGCCGGTCATCCTGCAGGACGAACGTCTGACGAGCCGGGAAGCCGAGAGTCGTCTCGCCCTGCGCGAGAAAAACTGGCGGGAGCGGAAGAAACAGATCGATGCCGCGGCCGCCGCCATCATTCTTCAGGACTACCTCGACGAACAGTGATTCGCAAACTGCTGCTCTCGCTCATCGGCATAGTTGTTATCGGCGCCATCGCCGGCGGACTACTGGCCTACCAACTGCGGCAACGCCTCCAGGAGCCGTACAAAGGGTTCGCTGGCACTGAAGTCTTCGTCGAAATTCCGCAAGGGGCGGGTTCCGCTGAGATCCGCCGTCGTCTGGTCGAGGCCGGCGTCGTCTCCGACGACTTTCTCCTTCGAGCGGCGATGTGGTGGTCGGGCCGCTCGCGCGCGCTTCAGGCGGGGGAGTACCGCTTCGATCAGCCAGTCAGTCCGCTCGCCGTCGTTGACAAGATCGCCAGCGGCGACGTGTATACCCAGCGCCTGACATTCCCCGAAGGCCTGACCATCGCGGAGATGGCGAAGGTGTTCGAGGCGCGAGGCTTCGGACCGGCACGAGCCTTCATCAAGGCGGCCGGCGATGGCGCGCTGGTGAAGGATCTCGACGCAAAGGCGAGGGATCTTGAAGGCTATTTGTTTCCAGAAACCTACCCGCTGCCGCGCCGCGCCGACGCTTCGCGCCTGGTCGCGATGATGGTCGATCGATTCCGTGCCTCGTACGACGACACGTTGCGGGCTCGTGCCGAGGCGCAGCGGTTGACGACGCGACAAGTGGTGACGTTGGCGTCGCTCATCGAGAAGGAAACCGCGAGAGCCGACGAACGGCCGCTCGTCGCAGCGGTCTATCGCAACCGCATTAAGCAGGGCATGGGCATGCAGGCCGATCCGACGGTCGTCTATGCGCTGATGAAGGCGGGGAAGTATGACGGCAACATCAGGCGTGAAGATCTGAACTTTGACTCGCCCTACAACACGTACCGCTATCCGGGATTGCCGCCGGGTCCGATTGCGGCTCCCGGCCGTGCCTCTCTGGAAGCGGCGCTCTCGCCTGCCGACGTCCCGTATCTCTTTTTCGTCAGTCGGAACGACGGCTCACACGTGTTCGCCGCGACGCTGAAGGAGCACAACGCGAACGTGTATCAGTACCAGGTCCTGTACTTCCGAGCCCAACGCGCGGCGCGTGCCTCAGGTGGGAGCGGACGCGCCGGGGGGCCCTCCAACGCGTCGCCGGAGGCGCCGAGGCGGCGGTAAAGCGTCGCACACACCGCCGCCGCTATTCGACGAATGCCGGTGCCTTTGCCAGCTTCGCGTGCGTGGCGATGTCGTGTTCAATCCATAGCTGCGCGCCGGCCTGCTTGATCAACGCTTCGATCTTCGCGCGGGATGCCTTGGATTGCTCGGCGTTGAACTCGAAGGTCGGAATGCGGCCGGTCGTGCGTTCCTCGGGGTAGTGATACAGATCACCCGCCAGGACGACGGGGCCGGTCTTCGGCAGCTTCACGAACAGCACCTGATGGCCCGGCGTGTGCCCGGGCGCAGACGTGACCACCACCGCCCCGTCGCCGAATACGTCGAAGTCTTCGTCGTTCAGTAGTTTGGTTTTCGCATCCTTCAACGCGCTGTACTGTGCTGGTTGAATGATGCCTTGCGGCTTGTCAGAGAACATGAAGTCACGCTCGGCTTTTTGAACAATCCACGTCGCCGCGGCGAAGGCGTTGGCGTTGGCCGTGTGATCCGAGTGGTAGTGCGACATCGCGAAGTAGGTGATGTCCGACGGCTTATAGCCGGCCGAGGCGAGCTGCGGCAGCAGGGGCTTGGTGGCGGTCATGATGCCTTCGCTCACCGGTGCGCCGTCGCCCTTGAAGTGACTGTCTTCAACCGCGCCGGAATCGAACATGAGCGTCCCCTTTGGGTGGACGATGAGGTAGGACGTGTTGGTGAAGTCCACCTGCTTGAGTTCTTCGCGCGTGAAGTTGAACAGCTTGGGGTCGAGACCGCGAATCGATCCGTTCTCGAATACGTATAGCCGAACGCTTTTGACAGAAGCCCGTTCGACTCCGCTCAGGGCAGGCGGGCGCTGCTGCGCTGCGGTCAGCGTCAGCGTGGCCAGCGCGAACGCCGCGATCGTGAAAGCCAGTCGTCGAATCGTCATCGGTAGCTCCTTCTATTCGCGGCCGCCGCGTTCTCCCCACTTCAGCTTTTCGCGCAGCAGCTCGAAATAGCTGCGCGGCGCCTTGACCAGCTTCAGTGTCCGCTCCGAGCGGCGCACGCGGACGATGTCGCCCTCCTGCAGGGGGTAACCAGACTGGCCGTCGTAGGTCACGAAGATCTCGTCCAGCGTCCCCTGCACCTGCGGGCGGATTTCGATGACTTCGCTGCCCGGCACGATGATCGGCCGGTTGGTCAGCGTGTGCGGCGCGATCGGCGTGAGCACGATCGCGTCAGCACGGGGATGGATGATTGGGCCGCCTGCCGCGAGGTTGTACGCCGTCGATCCGGTCGCGCTCGCGATGATCAACCCGTCGGCCTTGACCTTCATCACCAGCCCGCTGCCTACCGACACCGAGAGCTCGATGATCCGCGACAGCGCCGCCTTGGTGAAGACGACGTCGTTGAGGACGATGCGAGAGTCGAAGTGCTCGCGTGAGCGGTACGCATCCGCGGCGAGCATGGCGCGATCGTCAAAGGTCGCCGAGCCGTTGAGGACCGATTCGAGCACCGTGTAGAGCTCGTCGATGCGCGCTTCGGTGAGGAAACCGAGGCTGCCGAAGTTCACGCCGAGGATCGGGATATCGCGGCCCGATTGCGCCGTCCGCGTCGCCATGCTGAGGAGCGTGCCGTCGCCGCCGAGGACGATGATGAAATCGACTTGGGCGGGCAGCGTCTCGCGCGAGTAGGTCGGCGCGCCTGCGGTGTCGCCGGCGAGGGTCGCAGTATCTGTTTCGAACACCGGCTCCAGCTGCCGGTCACGCAGCCATTTCGCGAGGCGATGCAGATGATCGGCGGCGGCAACCAGGCCGGTCTTGGCCACGATGCCGACGCGAGTGATTTGTGCCTGGGTCATGACGCGCGGAAGTGACAGAGGAACTCGACGTTGCCTTTCTGGCCCGTGATGGGTGACGGAGTGGACGCCACTCGCGTCAATCCTACCTCAGCGGCCGCCTCCGAGACTTCGTCGAGGACCCGCGCATGAATCGCCGCGTCGCGAATGATGCCTTTGCGCACTTCCTCGCGGCCCGCTTCAAATTGCGGCTTGACGAGCGCGACGATGTCCGCGCCTGGCTGCAGCACTGGAGGGATGACCGGCAGAATGCGAGACAGGGAGATGAAGGAGACGTCGATGGTGACGAGATCCACCTTGCCGGGCAGCATGTCGAGCGTCAGGTTGCGCGCGTTCACGTGCTCGAGGACCACGACGCGCGGATCTTGTCGCAGTCGCCAATCCAGCTGGCCGTGACCGACGTCGAGCGCGACCACGCGCGTCGCACCGCGCTGCAGCATCACGTCGGTGAAGCCGCCGGTCGATGCGCCAATGTCGAGCCCTTCCCGGCCGGCGACCGGTATCTGAAAAGTGTCCAGGCCGTGCGCGAGCTTCAGCCCGCCGCGGCCGACGTACGGATGATCCGGCGCGGCGAGCGCGACTTCCGCCGTGTCATCGACCGCCGTGCCCGCTTTGGTGACCGTCTTGCCGTCCACGGTCACCTGCCCGGCGATGACCAACGCCCGCGCCCGCTCGCGCGAGGGTGCGAGCTGTCGATCGAGCATTAACTGATCAAGTCGTACGCGAGACATCTGGGGTCAGATCTTGATTCTTGCACCGTTCGGCTGGCACACCGCTCATGGGTGCAAGAATCAAGATCTGACCCCAGTCACTTCGATCTCTCCACAATCCAGCGGCCGATGCCGAGCAGCCGCGCGTCGGCCAGGTTCGCTCCCGCAAGGACGCTCTCCGCGCGTGCCAGACAATCGCGCGCCATGCGCCGAGACGCCTCGAGCCCGTAGAGTTGCGGGTACGTCGGCTTGCCGGCCGCCGCATCTTTGCCGGCCGTCTTGCCAAGCTCCGCCGATGCACCCTCGACGTCGAGAATGTCGTCCACAATCTGAAACGCCAGACCGAACTCGCCCGCCGCGCGATCGATCGCCTCTACCTGCGCGTCGTCACCACCACCCATGATCGCGCCCGCCTTCGCCGAGCCCCGAATCAACGCGCCGGTCTTCTTGCTGTGCATCATCTTGAGCGCCTCAGCGTCGAGTGACGCAGGCATCTGTCCAGACCGATCGGGTGTGACGGAGGCGAGATCGATCGCCTGTCCGCCCACCATGCCGGCCGCGCCCGCCGCGCCGGCGATTGTCTCGATGACACGAAGCTTGCGCGCGTAGAGATCCGGGTCGGACGTGCGCGGCTCACGCGCCAGCACGTGAAACGCTTCCGTCAGCAACCCGTCGCCCGCAAGGATCGCCATCCCCTCGCCGGCGACGACGTGCAGGGTCGGCCGTCCTCGTCGCATGACGTCATCGTCCATGGCGGGGAGGTCGTCGTGAATCAGCGAGTAGGTATGGATCAATTCGATGGCGCATGCCGCGGGCATGGCAAGTGAGCGGTCTCCGCCGACCGCATCGGCGCTGGCCAGACAGAGAATCGGACGCAGACGTTTGCCGCCGGCCATGAGGCTGTACTGCATCGCTTCGGCGACGACAGATGGGCAGTCTGGGCTGCGCGGGAGGATCGACGTGAGTGCGGCTTCGACTTCAGCGAGGCGCGCGTCGAGATAGACGGTAAGCTCTATCGCCGTCAAACCTTCGACTCATCGTCAGAGGTCAGCGTCGCCGGTGCCGGTTTGAGCTG
>Ga0111539_10005847_pt1 | contig 15901 bp, 7 predicted proteins | sample RhiMethybrSRZTD1_FD_79667 | JGI IMG/M metagenome (GOLD analysis project Ga0111539, IMG submission 79667) | Populus rhizosphere microbial communities from Tennessee, USA - Rhizosphere MetaG P. TD hybrid SRZTD1 (version 2) (version 2) | ecosystem: Host-associated > Plants > Roots > Rhizosphere >... | reverse complement strand
CGACACGCGCGCGAGCGCGCGGGCAGCGGCGTTGTCGGACGCGATCAGCACCAGATGCAGCAGGTCGCCGGCCGTCACCTTGACGTTACGCGACAGGTGCGTCGTCGAGGCCTGATAGACGTCGCTGCGATCGATGGTGACGACCTGATTGAGATCGGGATCGTTCTCGAGGAAGACGGTCGCGGTCATCACCTTGGTGATGCTGGCGATCGAGCGCTGGCTGGTGCCGTTCTCTTCCCAGAGGACCTGATTGGTTGCGGGGTCATAGACGATAGCGGCGGCCGCGTGCACATCCGGCACGAGATCGCCGCTAGCGTCCACCTTGTAGCGCGGAAGGGCCGTGTCGGCCATCTCGCGCGCCATGGCTGCAGCGCGGGCCCGGGCCAGTTTCGCCTTGCGCGACTGCGAGCGCGCGGCCGAATAGGCGCCGCGCGACTTGGTCGCGGACTTGAGGGTCTTTGTACGCGTGGCCGCGTCAGACGGCGTAATGCCGATACTGACGAGTCCGACGAGCGCAAGGTGACCGATCCAGAAAACCGATTTTCTGTTCACTTGGGCTGCCCCGGGTCGTGCTTGAAAAAGGTGACGAGCCAGTCTAGCAGATAATTGCTAGACTGCAAGGGGATTATCGCTTCGCATGAGCCAAATCCCGGGAATGGATGAGCCCGCACAATCTGAACCCTTCACAACTCCCGTGCCAGGAAGCGCCCCCCTGTATTCCTCTTATCGGCGGAGAGCCGGAAACCAGCAGGAGGAAACGACATGACTTTCGAGACAGCGCGTGCAACGGAGGAATACAAAGCCTTGCGCGCGACGATTCGAGAGCGGGGAACGGCACGGATTTGCCTGTTTTGTGGAGGATTTGTCGGCTGGGGCGCCCTGACGCTGGCCACCGCGGCGCTGGCGTCGACGCCGCTGGCGACGTTCCTCCCCCTCCTGGTGCTCGCGGCGCTGTTCGAAGGGATTTACGCCCTGCACATCGGCGTCGAGCGCATCGGCCGGTACGTGCAGGCGTTCCATGAGCCCGACGCCGACGGCTGGGAGCACGCGGCGATGGCCTTCGGCCGTCCCAGAGGCGCCGCCTCGATCGATGCGCTGTTCACCGTGCCCTTCCTGCTCGCGACGATCGTGAACATCGCGCCTGCTATCTATCTCAGCCCGACGACCGAGGAAATCATCTTCGTCGCCGGCGCGCACGCGCTGTTCCTGGTGCGGCTGGTCTTCGCGCGCGCGACCGCCGCGAAGCAGCGGCAGATCGATCTGGAGCGGTTCGCCGCCATCAAACGCCCCGGCGCCTAGAAACCCTTACTGGCGCAGCATCGCTGCGACGTCTTTCAGATCCTTCTGGTAGAACGCGGGCGGGGCGACGCGGAGGAACCGCTCGAGATACGGCCGCGCGGCGTCGCGCTGGCCGCCGCGGGCAAGCGTGACGCCCAGGTTGTAGAGCGCGTCGGCGTTGTTCGGATCGAGCTCCACGGCGCGCTTCCATTCGGCAATCGCCGCGTCGCGGTCGCCGGCGCGCACGGCGACCACTCCGAGGTTGGCGTGCGCGCGCGCGGATCGCGGATCCGCCTGCACGGCGCGCTCGAACTGACGGCGGGCACCCGCAAGGTCGCCGCGCTCGAGCGCGAGCATGCCGAGATTCTCGAGCGGCACGCTGCTCTCGGCGTCGATCGCCAGCACCCGCTCGAACACCCGCTGCGCATCGTCGCCGCGGCCGGCGCGCACGTAGGCGATGCCGAGCGAGTTCAGCGTATCCGGATCGGCATCGGGCGATTTGGCCAGCGGCTCGAGCAGGCGCAGCGCGTCGGCTGCGCGATCGACGTCGGACAGATAGCCACCGAGCTGCGCGACGACGGCCGGCTGCGTGACGCCGGCAGCCAGCGCGCGCTGCAGCACGTCGACTGCCGCGGCAGGCTTGCCGCGCTGCCACTCGATGAATGCCAGATGGCGGTACGCGATCGCCATGTCCGGCCTGCGGCGCAGCACGCTGCGATAGATCTCCACTGCCTCGTCGACGCGCCTGGCGGCAAACGCCTCGACGGCGCGATGCATCGATGCGTCGATCTCGACCAGCCGCTTCGGGTCGTCCTCATCGGTGTAGCGATCCTTGCGCGGCGCCTGACCGGAGACGTAGCCGAGGGCGCGCAGACGCGCCTCCGCGTCGGCCGGCTCCGCGCGCCGCTCGCCTGCCGGCAGTGGATTGAACTCGCGAAGCCTCGCCGCCAGCGCGCGATCGCGTTCCGGCGCGCGGCCGATGAGGTTGGTCCGCTCGCCGGGATCGGCGGCGACGTCGTAGCGCTCCGGGATCGGCAGATCGATGAACTTGTCGCGATCGACGGCGACGCCGGAGAGCGGCGCGCCGCCGCGATTGAGCATCGCCGACATCGCTTCGAAATACGACGGCCTCGGCGCCGCGCCAGCGGCGCGCTCGGCCGACGGCAACAGCGTTCGGCCGGGAAGATCGCTCGCGACCGGTTGACCGGTTGCGTCGAGGATGGTCGGCAGGATGTCGACGTGCCGCGCCGCCACCGTGGAGACCGATCCGCGTTGCGCCCGTTGGCCGTCCTGCGTCCCGTGCATCTGCGCGATGATCAGCGGGACGCGAAGCGTCGACTCGTAGGCGAACAGGCCGTGCGCCTCTTCGCCGTGATCGCCGAGCGCCTCGCCGTGATCGGCGGTGACGATGACGAGCGTCGGCCGTGCCAGCGCGCGCACGTCGTCGACGAGCGGCGCGAGCGCCGCATCGGTCGCCGCAACCTCGCCGTAATACGGCTTGCCGGGATACTGCGCATCGAACGGCGGCGGGGGACGATACGGCGCGTGGGGATCGAACACGTGCAGCCACACAAACCACGGTCGCTCCCCACCTGCCCCGTCAGACCCACCCGCCCCCCTAGCCGCCCCACCTGCCCTACCCGCCCCACCCGACCCACGAGACCCACCCGCCGCAGCGCGCGCCGCGATCCATGCGCGCGCCAGCGGCACGACCGCCGCCGCCGGCCGCTCCGGCATCACGAACTCGGTCGGCGCGCGCGTCTCGCCGAATCGATCGTCGTAGACGTCGAAGCCGGCGTTCAGCCCGAAGCGCGAGTGCAGTGGAAATGCCGAGACGAACGCGGCCGTCGCGTACCCCGCCGCTTTGAGCAGCGTCGCCGCGGTCGGCATCCCGGCCGGGAATCGATATCCAAGGTTGTCGCGGATGCCGTGCTGAAACGGATAGCGCCCCGAGAGGAGGCTCGCGTGCGACGGCAGCGTCACCACCGCATGCGCGTGCGCGAAGTCGAAGCGGACGCCTTCCGCCGCCAGCCGATCGAGCGCCGGCGTTGCCGCCGGCCCTCCGTAAGCGCCAAGCGCATCGGCGCGCAGCGTGTCGATGGTGACGAGCAGAATGTTCTGGCCGGGAAGCGCGCGAAGATCGGCGGTGGGTGCATCGCGCCCGCACGAGGTGAGCGCGATGACAGCGGCGAGGACGAGCGCGCGCGTCATGGCGCGCTCATTTTTGTGCCAGCGCGATCGTCACCAGCAGCGCGTGTTGTGTGCCCATCCACGAGTCGGTGGTGTCGAACGACTCGCTCAGCGCATGGGCCTCGCGGCCGCGGCCGCCGCCGCCGATGGTGATCGCGGGCACGTTCATGCTCATCGGAATGTTCGAGTCGGTCGATCCTTCGCCGAGGTTGGCGGAGAAGCCGAGCACGGTGGCCGCGGCCAGGCCGGCGCGCACGATCGGCGCGTTCTCGGGCGTGTTCCCCGCCGGCCGATCGCCGACCAGTTCCTTCACCGCGGTGATCATCCCCGGCTTCGACCAGCGCTGGTTCTCTTCCGCCACCGCCGCGTCCACCGCTTTCTGGAACGACGCGTCCACCGCGGCGAGCGACGCCGGGTCCGACGATCGCATGTCGACTTCCATCCACCCTTCGAACGGGATCGAGTTGACCGAGGTCCCGCCGCCGACGCGGCCGACGTTGAACGTGGTCTTCGGCGTCCTCGGCACCTGGAGCTCTTCGATCTTCGCGATCGCGCGGCCCATCGCGCCGATCGGGTTGGCCAGCCCGAACGCGCCGAAGCTATGGCCGCCGGGGCCCTTGAACGTGACGCGATAGCGGTGGCTGCCGACGGCGACGTTGGTCACGTGGACACCGGTGCCGTCGATCGAGACGAAGCGATCGATTTGATCCTTGAGCGTCACGCGAAACAGCTCCTTGACGCCGCGCAGATCGCCGAGTCCCTCCTCGCCGACGTTGGCGACGAAGGTGATCGTTCCCGGCGTCTGCACCCGCGCCTTCTTCATCTCGCGCACGATCGCGACGACGACCGCGAGCCCGCGGCAGTCGTCGCCGATGCCCGGACCGTGCAGCACCGCGCCCTGCCGCTTGACCTTCACGTCGGTGCCTTCGGGAAACACCGTGTCGAGATGCGCGGCGATGACGACGCGCGGGCGCGGCGCGGCGCCTGGATAATCGCCGAGCACGTTGCCGACCTTGTCCACACGTACGTTCTGCAGGCCGAGCTGTTCGAACGCGCGCTTCAGCTCCTGCCCGCGCACCTCTTCTTTAAATGGCGGCGCCGGAATCTCGCAGAACCGGATCTGGTCGGCGATGGTCTGCGATTCGCTTGCCTTTGCCCCGTCGAGCGCCGCCTTGATTGCCGCGTTCTTCAAGAGGTCAGCCGGAGACGCCGCCTCCTGAGCGGACGCTGACGCCGCGGCCAGACCTGATATGAGCGCACCGATCGCAACGAATCGCAGCACATGCACCTCCGACACGTATTCACGTGAAGTTCGATGAAATGGTAGCGCAGCATGCGACGCAATGGCGGTCCGCCGACCGACACCGATCCAAGAAAACGTATCGTTCGTTGGGAATCACGAAAATCGGCGCACTTTTCTGGTCGCGGGAAATGCCATCCAACATATTCTGGCCGGCACAGATCTATCGCAGTTTCATGCCTGAGGAGGTTACTTTGACACGCACGATTCTTCGCGCGTTCGCGGCTCTTGCCGTCGTGCTCACGTTCGGTCTCGCACCGGCCGCGGCGCAGACCGGCCAGACGTTCGGCGAGCTGGTAGGGAGGGTGGTGGACGACCAGGGGGGCGTGCTCCCCGGCGTAACCGTCACGCTGTCGGGCCCGGCGGCCATGGGCACGCCGACCGCCGTTACCAACGAGCAGGGCCGCTATCGGTTCCCCGCCGTCAATTCGGGAACCTACTCGCTCAGGTTCGAGCTCGGCGGCTTTTCCCCGATGGTGCGCAATGACATCGTCGTCCCGGTGCGCCAGACGATCACCGTCGACGCCGCACTGAAGCTGGCATCGCTGCAGGAAACCGTCACCGTCAGCGGCTCGTCGCCGACCGTCGACGTCGAGAACACGAAAGTCGGCGCGCGGCTGTCGCAGGAAGTCCTGAACGACGTTCCGACCTCGCGCACGATCTTCGGCTCCACCACGGTGCTCCCCGGCATGACGATGGGGCGGCAGGATCCGGGCGGGCTGAATGCCGCGACGTCGACCGGCATGACCGCGCACGGCGCGTCCAACTACAACCTGAACTACTACGGCGTGACGGCCGATACGCCGCAGAACTACGGCTCGATGTACTACATGGACTTCGGGTCGGCGGAAGAGATCTCGGTCGACACCGCGGCGATGGGCGCCGAGGTCGGCGGCGGCGGCGGCGCGAACATCAACGTCATCCCCAAGTCCGGCGGCAACACCGTGAAAGGCACGGCGTTTTACGGCATCACCGGCAAGGGCTATTGGGACAAGTTCACCGGCAGCAACATCACCGACGACCTGAGGGCGCAGGGCATCACCGATCCGTCGCTGCACCAGCTGAACGACTTCAACGCCGATGCCGGCGGGCCGTTCGTCAAGGATCGGCTGTGGTGGTTCGGATCGTTCCGCAACTACAGCACGGTTGACGTCCAGCCGGGCTACACCACGGTCAACGAGGACGGCAGCCTCACGAATCCGTTCGACTCGAACCTGCGCAACTACACCGCCAGCGGCAAGTACCAGTTGAACAAGAACAACACGCTGGCCGCGTTCTGGACCTACAACAAGAAATTCCAGCCGCACCGCAACGCAGGCGTCGTCCAGCCGCGGCCGGAGGGCACGCTGCGGCAGGAGTCGCCGAAGAACCTGTTCAACGTCAACTGGACGTCGGTGATGGGACAGAACACGTTCCTCGAGGTGTCGTCGACCTACTTCCACATGCACTGGCCGAGCACCTGGACGACCGAGTTCGACGCGCTGCCTGCCAACCAGCAGTTCCCGTCGACCTTCAACATCACCACCGGCATCTACATCGACGGCCCTGAGCCGACCGGCGAGCGGTTCCGCGACGCCTATCGGCACCAGACCAATATCGGTCTGACGCGGTACATCGACGGCTTCCTCGGCGCGAGCCACCAGCTGAAGACCGGCTTCGAGCAGTGGTGGACGCCAACTGGCACCGACGGGTTCGTGATCCAGGACGACACGCGCATCCGCTACACCGGCCCGGCCGCCACGTGCAACGCCACCGTGCGCAGCGGCTGCGTGCCCAGCGAAGTGTTCCTCTACAACACGCCGCTGACGCAGGAAACCCAGATGCGCAACTTCGCGGGGTTCGTGCAGGATCGCGCCACCTACAACCGCATCACGCTGAACCTCGGGCTGCGCTGGTCGTACTTCGACGGCAGCGTTCCCGAGCAGACCGGCGGCGGCGGCAAGTGGTTCCCGGTCACGACCTTTGCTGCGGTCGATCCGGGCTACAAGTGGAACACCATCGCGCCGCGCACCGGCATCGTCCTCAAGCTGACCGAGGACGGGAAGAACGTCGCCAAGGCGAGCTACAGCCGCTACTACGAGTCGATGTACACGACCGAGTATTCGAGCGTGAACCCGAACTCGATCCAGACCGGCGGCGTGCAGACCTGGTCGTTCCTCGGCGATCTGAACAACAACGGCCGGGCGGAGCGCAACGAGCTCGGCGTGCTGCGCAGCCAGTTCGTGCCGCGGTCGAACGCGATCGACCCGAACCTGAGGGATCCGAAGAACGACGAGATCATGTTCGCGTTCCAGCGAGAGCTGGCGTCGAACTGGTCGTTCAACGTCGACTGGATCCAGCGCTGGTTCCGCGACATGACGACCGATCAGAACTGCTACGGCATCCCCTGCGACCAGGTCGCGTCGACCGTTTACACGCAGACTCGAGTCGTGACCGATGCGGGCCCGGACAACCTGGCTGGCGGCGCCGATGCGCGCTCGCTCAGCTTCTTCGACGTCAGGCCCGAGTTCCTCGGCAAGGACACGTTCTTCCACACCAACTGCGGCAACAACGTCTCGATCGACTGCGTGCAGCGCTACAAGGCGCTCGAGATGTCGATCAGCAAGCGGATGTCGAACCGCTGGCAGATGCAGGGCTCCTACGTCTGGTCGCAGCTCGACGGCGTCCAGCCGGGCCTCACCACCACCACGACGACGCTGCGGCCGGCGGGTGTGTTTGACTACACCAACCCGAACAACCTGATCGACTATGTCGGCTTCGGCCGCGGCGGCAACGATCAGCCGCACGCGTTCAAGATCCTCGGCAGCTACCAGGCGCCGTGGGGCATCAACGTCGGCGCCAACTACCAGGCCCTGAGCGGCCTGCCGCGCGACCGCACGCTGACCGTTCCGCTGGCGCAGGGCTCGCGCAGCATCCCGGTCGAACAGCGCGGCACGTATCGCTACAGCACGCTCAACCTGCTGTCGCTGCGCGCCGACAAGGGCGTCCGCTTCAGCGGCCACCGTGCCGCGGTCGTGTTCGAGCTGCACAACGCGCTCAACTCGAACGCGGTGCAGAACAACGTCGGCAACCTGACGCAGGCGTTCGCGAGCCAGGCGGCGTTCGACGCGGCGCGGCGGACGACGTCGTACTTCGGCCGCGCGCAGGAGATCGTCGCGCCGCGCGTGCTGAAGATCGGGTTCAAGCTCGACTTCTAAGAGCTGGGGCTGGGGGCTCGTTGCTAGGGGCTAGCTGCGAGTCAGAGTTCGGCTGAAGCCGGACACTACGATGAGATCTACGGGCCGGCATCTGACACCAGGTGCCGGCCCATTTTTTTTGCAAAGAGAATCGTAAAAAAACGGTTTGACCCGCTCCGGGCGAAGTGCTGAAATCGGCGCGTCCGCCGCCCGTTACTTCCTGCCAAGGAGGGTCAGCCGTGGCACGAGCACGTTTCGCTGCCCTGGGGTTCCTCGCCGTCGTCACTCTCGGACCTGCGACCGCCGCGGCTCAGGAGATGCGCGGCCGCATTACCGGCGTCGTCACCGACAACACCGGCGCGGTTCTGCCGGGGGTCACGGTGACCGCGGTCGGCGCGGCCATTCTGCAGCCGCAAACCGCCGTCACTGGCGGCGACGGCACCTACCGCTATCCGGCGCTGCCGCCGGGCGTGTATGCCCTGACCTTCGAGCTCACGGGCTTTCAGACGCTCAAGCGCGAGGGCATCCGCCTCGGCCTGAACCAGACGCTCACCGTCGACGGCCAGCTGCAGCTGTCGTCGCTGCAGGAAACGGTGACGATCACCGGTGAATCGCCTGTCGTCGACATCAAGAACACGACGGTCGGCACCAATTTCACCAAGGAGCTCCTCCAGGACATCCCGAACGCGCGCGACATCTGGGCGGCGCTGGCGCAGGCGCCGGGATTCCAGATGACGGGCTACGACGTCGGCGGGTCGCGGACGGGCACGCAGACCGGCTATCAGACTTATGGCGTGAGCGGCCAGAACAAGACGCTCTTTGAAGGCATCAACGTCACCGAAGGTCAGGATGCCAACGCCGGCTATTTCGACTTCGGCAGCTTCGAGGAGATGCAGGTTGGCGGATCGGGCAACATGGGCGAGCAGTCGGGCCTCGGCGCGCTCCTCAACCTGACGGTCAAATCGGGCGGCGACAAGTTCAACTCGCAGGTGTATTACGACTTCGTCGGCGAGCACACGCTGTCCAACAACGTGCCCGACGCGTTCAGGTCGCCCGGAGGCGTGGACGGAAGCGGGTTCAAGGCGCCGACGATCATCGATCCCGCGACCGGCGAGCGGCTGGGGCTCGCGCGCGGCAATCCGATCACGAAACAGTACGACTTCAACGTCAACGCAGGCGGGCCAATCAAGAAGGGCCGTCTGTGGTATTTCCTCAGCTACCGCGACAACAATCAGTACAAGACGATCCTCGGCCTGCCGGGTGAGGAAGCGCAAAGCCAGTTGGTCAACAAGACAGCCAAGGCCACCTACCAGCTGACCCGCGCGAATCAGCTCATTTGGTTCTACAACGAGCGGTCGAAGCTGCAACCCTTGCGCGATCTGTCGCTCGCGATACCGGTGTCGGCGGCCAACTGGCAGAACTCGAAGAACCGGCCGCAGAAGATCGAGTGGACGAGCACGTTGAGCAGCCGCGCGTTCCTCGACGTGCAGTTTTCGCACTGGGGCAATTACTTCCCGCTGTATCCGACGCAAACCAAGACGACGTCAACCGAAGGCGTGCCGGTCGGCCGCGTCGACCTCGATACGAACCAGCAATCCGGCGCGTCGGACTACTACCACAACCGGACGACGTTGAAGCCGCAGCTGTCCAGCGCGCTGAGTTACTTCCTCGATGGCGCCGGCGGCAGCCACAACTTCAAGGTCGGGCTCGAGGCTTACCGGGAGCGGCGGCAGTTCCTGCGGTTCCAGCCGGGCAACATCTACTATCGCGATCACGGCACCACGCCCTCCGAGGTCGACATCTACAACACGCCAAACGAGGGGATCGACGACTCCACCTCTACCAGCATCTACGCGCAGGACGGATGGAATGTGACGCGACGCCTCACGATCAATGCCGGCGTGCGGTTCGATCGCTACAAGATTGGGTGGCCCGAACAGAGCTTCACTCCCGAGCAGATCGCGTACTTCCAGCCGGTGTCGACGTCTGAGACCACCGTTGCGGATTTGAAGTCGGTGAGTCCGCGTCTCGGCTTTGCGTGGGACCTGACCGGCAACGGCAAGACCGTCTGGAAGGCCTTCTTCGGGCGCTTCTACTACAACCCGAGCACCGACATCAGCTCGCTGGAGAATCCGGTGGGCCAGGCCGCGCTGCGGTACCAGTTCCGGGATCTCAACGGAAACCGGATCCTCGACGGGCGGCAGGAGCTCGGCAACCTGCTCACGACCGTGGGCGGGGCGGGATTCGTGGCAGTGGATCGCAATCTCCAGCATGCCTTCGGACAGGAAGCGTCGATGCACTTCGAGCGGGAAGTCGTTCCCTACCTGTCGGCCCGCGGATCCTACGTGTACAAGACCACGCGCAACGGCTGGGCCGAAGTGGACGTGACGCGCGCGAATGCCTACACGATTCCGTTTGCGTTCACCGATATCGGCGCCGACGGCGTGCGCGGCACCGCCGACGATCAGCAGCTCACCCTCTTTGATCGCCCGGCTGATACACCGGAAACCCGCGTGTTCACGAACCCGGGTTCGGTCCCCGGCGTGCCGGCGCTGGATGGCGACTATCACACGGTCGAGTTCGCGCTGAACCGGCGGTTCCACGACAAGTGGCTGCTGATGACCTCGTTCGAGAACACGTGGGCCGACGATTTCCGGAACACCACGACCGGCGTCACCGCGCTCGACGTGGTCCGTCAGGGGACGACCGCCATTTCCGGCGCGAACAACATCATCTGGCGGCCGAACCGGCGGCGGCTCGGACGTCAGCAGACCACCTACTGGAATTACAAGGTTCTCGGTCGCTACGTCTTCCCGTACGACATCGGCGTGAGCGGCTCGTACAAATTGCAGAGCGGCTACAACTGGGCGCGCAACACCAACGTCGCGCTGCCGAATGCCGGCAACGAGTCGGTGCTGATGGAGCCGCTCAGCGCCAACCGCACCGCCAACGTGCACATCGTCGACTTCCGTGTGGAGAAAGGCTTCCGGATCGGACGCGGCGGCAAGGTGACCGGCATGATGGACCTGTTCAACGCGCTGAACCAGAACCCGATCGTCGGTTTCCGCACCGTGACAGGCGCCAGGTTCAAGGAGCTCATCGCGGTGCTGGATCCGCGCGCCGCGCGGTTCGGCATCCGCTGGGACTTCTGAGCACTGAGCAGTTGCTGGTTGCTGGTTACTGGTTGCTAACTGTCAGGTACCTGGCATCCAGCAACTAGCAACCAGCAACTAGCAACTAGCAACTAGTCCGCCGTCCGCGCGCTCGGATAGACTCGTGACATCCGATGAGAGCGCGCCGCCTCTTCCTCCCTCTCTACGCGGCGTCCGGGACGGCCGCGCTCGTTTACGAAGTCACCTGGACGCGCCTCCTCACCCTTCAACTCGGACATACCGTGGCGGCCGTGAGCACCGTGCTCGCCGCGTTCATGGGCGGCCTGGCGCTCGGCGCGTGGGTCGCCGGCCGGCGGAGCGTCGCCTCGCTGCGCGCATATGCGGTGCTCGAGATCGCGATCGCGGTGGCCGCGGTGCTCTTGCCGCTCGCCCTCGGCGCCTCGCGGGCGCTGCTCGCGTCGGCGTACGCAGACGGCGGCGCGCCGGCCCTGTTCGCGATCGTGCGCGTCGTGCTGAGCCTCGTTCTCGTCGGCGTGCCGGCGGCTGCGATGGGCGCGACGTTTCCGATTGCCGCCGCCTGGTTTGCCGCCGGGGCGCGCGACGCCGCCGCGGCCAGCGCCCTCTACGCCGCCAACACCGCGGGCGCGGCCACTGGCGCGATCGCCGCCGGCTTCTTCCTCATCCCGGCCATCGGCCTGCGCGGCACGACGTGGGTCGGCGTCGCGCTCAACCTGATCGCGGCGGCCGGCGCGTGGGGGCTCGCTGCGCGGACGATTGGGAACCCGCAGCCCGCGGAGCCCGCCGCGCCGGTCAGATCACAGTCGCCGAAAGCCAGGAAGAAAGGTTCCAAAAGGGACTCTTTCTCGCCCGCACCGGTGCTCGCGTGCGCAGCGGTTGCGATCTCCGGGTTTGCGGCGCTCGTTTACGAGGTGGCCTGGACCAGGCTGCTCGCGCTGGTCATCGGCCCGACCACCTACGCATTTGCCACCATGGCGGCGGCTTTCATCAGCGGCCTCGCGATCGGATCGGCGCTGGGGACGCGGCTCGTGAAGTGGACCACGCGGCCGGCCGTCTGGCTCTCGATGATGCTCGTGGTGGCGGCGATTGCGGCGACGTCGGGCGCCTACTTCACCGCGACGCGGATGCCGCTCGTCGTCGCAGCCGAGGTCGCCAGTCCCAACGCCGCCTTCGGCGACGTCGTCTGGCGGCAGGCGCTGGGCACTGCCCTCCTGCTGTTGCCGATGACGCTCGCCCTTGGCGCGGCCTTCCCGCTGGCCCTTGCGGTCGCGGCCGGCGGTGCCTCGAGCGCGGGAGCCGACGCGGCACGGGTCTACACCGCCAACACCCTCGGCGCGATTGCCGGGTCGCTGGCCGCCGGCTTCGTCCTCATCCCGGCGTTCGGGCTGCAATCGACCTTCAAGATCGCGGCGCTTTTCGCCGCCGCCGGCGGCGGCGTGTGCCTGGCCGCCGCGCTGCGTCCGCTGGTGCCGCACACCGTGCCCGGCACCGTGCCCGGCACGGTGCCGCGCACGGTGCGCGGCACTGTCTCAGGCACCGCGCTCATCGGGCCGGCACTGGTGGCGCTGGCCGCGGTTGCGGCGATCCTCCTGCTGCCGCCATGGGACCGTCAGCTGCTCTCCAGCGGCGCCTACAAGTACGCCCCCTACGTCGGCGCCGACAACCTCGAGACAGTACTTCGCGCCGGCGAGCTCGAGTATTACAAGGAGGGCGCGGCGTCAACGGTCAGCGTCCGCCGCCTCACCGGCACCACGTCGATGGCGATCGACGGCAAGATCGACGCGTCGAACGCCGGCGACATGCTGACGCAGCGCCTGCTCGGCCTCCTGCCGGTGCTGGTCCACGGCAATGCGCAAGAGATCGCGGTGATCGGCCTCGGCAGCGGCGTCACCGTCGGCTCCGCGCTCGCCGCCGGCACAGTCCGCCGCGCCGACGTCATTGAAATCTCGCCCGAAGTGGTGGCGGCGTCGCGCTTCTTCGACCGCGAGAGCGGCAGCGTGCTGCAGCAGCCCGCGGTCCGGCTGATCGTCGGCGACGGCCGGTCGCACCTGCTGCTCACGCCGCGGCGCTACGACGTGATCGTGTCCGAACCGTCCAACCCCTGGATGGCCGGCGTCGCGGCCCTCTTCACCCGCGAGTTCTTCGAGGCGGCGCGGGCGCGGCTGAAACCTGGCGGTCTCCTCTGCCAGTGGGCTCACACCTACGACATCAGCGCGGCAGATCTGAAATCGATCATCGCCACGTTCCAGTCGGTGTTCCCCGAGGGGACGATGTGGCTGGTCGGCGAGGGAGACCTGCTCCTGATTGGCGCTGGCGACGGCTCGATTGCCGGACGGCTCGAAGCCGTCGCGTCCGGTGTGAAGCATCCGGCGGCGGCCGCGGCGCTGGCGTCGGTCGGCATCGACCCGGCGTCAGCGGCGTTCGACCTCCTGTCGCTGTATGCCGGCGGGCCGCGCGAGCTGGAGCGGTACGCCGAGGACGCGCGGATCCAGACCGACGATCGCAACGCGCTCGAGTACTCGGCACCGCGTAGCATTTACGGCCGAACGACCACGGACAATGCACGCAGCATCCAGGAGCTGGGGGGCGATCGGCCGGCGGCGGTGCGCGTGGCGCTGGACAAGGCGACCGATCGCGACTGGGCGTCGCGCGGCCGGATGCAATCGCGCGCCGAGGCGCACGGGCTGGCGTTCGACGCCTTCCGCCGCGCCGTCACCCTCAACAGCCGCAACGCCGACGCGCTGGCCGGCCTTTCGGAGGCCGCGGCCGGCGCCCGCCGGCAGGACGAAGCGCGCGATCTTTTGCGCGGCATCGCCGCCCGCGAGCCGTCCAATGCGCCGGTGCGCGTCGAGCTGTCGCACATCCTGGCCTCGGCCGGCGATTTCAACGGCGCGATCGACATGGCCACCGAGGCGCTGCGGCTGGTGCCCGACGATCCGCGCGCCGGCGAGCAGCTGGCGTCGATTGTCGCCGACGCCGGCGACGCCGCCCGCCTCGAGCCGCTGGCCGAATCGCTCGCGGCGCGCTTCCCCGACCGGCCCGATCCGAAGTACTACCTCGCCACCGCGCTGTTTCTGCGTGGACGAACTGAAGACGCCGTGACAGCCGTACGTCACGTGACCGACGGTCATCCCGACCATGCCCGCGCCCAGAACCTGCTCGGCGCGGCGTGCGCGACGCTGAAACGCCGCGACTGCGCGCAGCAGGCGTTCGAGGCGTCGCTGCGCGCCAGCCCGCGCGACCCCTCGACCTACGTCAACCTCGGACAGTTTTCGCTCGAGTCGGCCAACCCGGCGGCGGCCGCGCGCTATTTTTCCGAGGCGTTATCGATCGATCCGGCGCTGGCGGCGGCGCGCGACGGCCTCGCGCAGGCGCAGTCGTCGCTCGGCAACTCGTCCCGCTGACTCCAAACTTCCGGAGATCGATTCAAAAAACATTCGCGCCCCTCGGCCGCTTGACACGCGCGATCCCGTGCGCGCTCTACGCACAGAGCGATCAGCGATGGCTCGGCCGCGGCATGCGTATTGCTCTGCTTTTTTCTGGAGGGCGTCATGAGTCTCGTTCGACTTCTCGGCTTCACCACCCTCGGCTGTGGGTGCGTCGTTGGCCGGTACCGCGAAGTGGCCAGCAGCCGGGAAGTTACTTACGTCGAGGAGAAGGGAAAGAGCTGCGCCAGCCACGGCCATCGCCGCAATCACACGATCGCCGCCGAGCGTCTCTCGCTCTCCGCCCCGGTTGGCTTCGGAGCCATCACCAGCAAGGCCTCCTAGCGCGCTGTGACCGAGCGGCCACACCGCCTGTGGCGTGGCCGCAAAAACCCCTTCGAACCTCAGGCCTTTCCGCCCTCCAGCCTTCCAGCCTTTCCACTAACGTTCCTGTCGTTTGGCACCGATAATTTGGTGTGTCAGTTCTCCTGAAGCCTCACACCACGGTCCCGATCGGGTCGACTGCGAGCGCGAAGTTTCATCACGCCGACTGCCTCGAGGTGTTCCGGCAGCTCCCGGCGCACAGCGTCGACGTCATCGTGACCTCGCCGCCCTACAACCTCGGCATCGCCTACAACCGGTACGAGGACAAGCTGTCGGCCCGCGACTACCTCGAGTGGACCAACAGCTGGATCGCCGCGGCGGCGCGAGTGCTTCGACCCGACGGGTCGCTGTTCCTGAATGTCGGCGCCCGTCCGAGCGACCCGTGGACGGCGCTCGACGTCGCCCAGGCCGCACGCTCGCACCTGCGGCTGCAGAACATCATTCACTGGATCAAGTCGATCGCCATCGATCGCACCTCGGCCGGCGCGGCCGCGGGGTTGACGCGCGACCTTGCCGTCGGCCACTACAAGCCGATCAACAGTGACCGCTTCCTGAACGACTGCCACGAGTTCATTTTTCACCTGACGCCCGCCGGCTCGACCAGCCTCGAACGGCTCGCGCTCGGCGTCCCGTACCAGGACCAGTCGAACATCACCCGCTGGCGCGCGGCCGCCGACGGCGTCCGCTGCCGCGGCAACACCTGGTTCATCCCCTACGAGACGATTCAGCGCCGCGACCGCGACCGGCCGCACCCGGCGACGTTCCCGTCGAAGCTGCCGGAGCAGTGCCTGCGGCTGCACGGCCTCAGCCGCGTTCAGCTGGCGATGGATCCGTTCACCGGCCTCGGCAGCACCGCCGTGGCCTGCGCGCGGCTCGGCGTCAACTTCATCGGCGCCGAGATCGACGAAACCTACCTGGAGGAAGCGATCGCGCGGACGCGCGACGCCAAGAGCGTGCGCATGACGAAAGCCTCGCTTCGCTCGGCGAAGGCAGGTGGGGCTGGTAGGGCGGGTGGGG
>Ga0111539_10005845_pt1 | contig 15906 bp, 9 predicted proteins | sample RhiMethybrSRZTD1_FD_79667 | JGI IMG/M metagenome (GOLD analysis project Ga0111539, IMG submission 79667) | Populus rhizosphere microbial communities from Tennessee, USA - Rhizosphere MetaG P. TD hybrid SRZTD1 (version 2) (version 2) | ecosystem: Host-associated > Plants > Roots > Rhizosphere >... | reverse complement strand
CCGGCAGCGGCGAGCATCCCGCCGACACAGGCAGCGATCATCAGGCAGACGAACGTGGACCGGACCCGACAGTACATCGTCAGAAATTCAGCTGCAGGCCGAGCGCCGCGCCGGCTCGCGCAATCGAGTCGGACTGCGCGCGCAGCGCCGCGATCAGCCGGCGCACGGCAATCCTGCCCGGCGCCTTGTCCGTGCCTTGAACCGCGCGATCGAACGGCGCCGGAACCGCCGCCGCGGCCGCGACGGCGGCGTCGACCTGCTGCGCCAGCGTGCGCGCGAGCGCCGGATCGACGATCGCCACGAGATCGCGAAGGCCGGCGCCTTCGACATGCTCGCCGCCCACTCGCACGTAGCGCCCGAGCCACACGTTTTCAATCCCCTCGACGTCGTGGACGATATCGAGGTGCGTGGTGTCGCTGAAGCAGGAGTGCTCGTCTTCCTGCTCCTTGGTTTCGTAGGCGACCGTCAGCCGTTCGCCGGCGAGCTCGGCGCCGCTGAGGATGCCGATCCCTTTCAGGATGCCGGCGAGTGCCTCGTCCGGCGGCATCGCCACGAAATGCGCGCGGTAGTTGCCAGGCTTGTCGGGCGCCCACTCAGCGACCACGCGCTCGAGATCCTCGACCAGCAGCTGCGACGCGACGCGCAGGTACTGCCGCCGCCGCTCGGCGTTGGTGCCGTGGCCGTCGACGTAGTCGGTGAACTGACGCTCGCCGGGGCCCTCGTCGTTCAGGTCCTGCCCCCACAGCAGGAACTCGATCGCGTGGAAGCCGGCGGTGATGTTCTTCTCGCCGCCCTTCTCGTTGAGCGAGGCGATCAGCGCGCGATCGATGACCGGGAACTGCCGCGGCTGATTGACGATGCCGGCGTCGGGCTCGCCGTCCACGTAATCGATCAGGTTCTCGTCGATCGGCCACGAGTTGACGAGGCCTTCGACCGCCTCGATCGGGCCGTCGTAGAAGCGAAACGCCTCGGACTGCAGGTAAGGGACGCGCGCGTCGATCCACGCCTGCCGGGCGCGCTGTAGCGACTCGGCGGACGGCGCGGCGAGGAACGCCTCGATCGCGGCCGCCAGCCCGCGCGCGCCGGCCAGCGCGTCGTCGTAAGTCGCCTGCGCGATCGCGGCGTATTGCGCGATGACGGCCTGCTTGCGCGTGGCCAGCGAGGGGTCGCCGGCCAGGGCCGGGAATGGCGGCGAAACCAGCCAACAGATGAGCGCCAAGACGGGAACCAGCCGGTGCATGAGTCACCGGACCTTAGCAGCGCGGTTTAGCGAAGACGTGTCCGGCGGGTAACGGTTGTGTGACGGGAAGGAGATCAGGGAGCGTTCGCCCGACCTCCTCCCGTCGTGGTCTCGGTCACTGCCAGTCGTCGCGGTCGCGGCGATGCCGGCGGACGTCGAAGCCGCTGATCTTCAGCAGCGCGCCCACGCCGGTGGCGCGGTGCTGCAGGCTGACGAACATCGTTTCGCCCGAGGCGTTGAAGATGATCCCGGTCGGCTCCGACGCGGTGTCGCGCAGCGACGCGATTCGCACGCAGCCGTCGCTCTGCACGTCGTCGTCGTCGCCGTCCGCGAGGCAGAACAGGATGTCGTTGCCGCGCAGCTCGGTGGTGCCGTCTTCCTTCACGACCTCGACCTCGCCGTCCTCCGCCAGGGCGAAGTTGCCGCTGTGAGGCTGGAAGGCGATGTTGTCGAACATGGCGAACTGCTGGTTGCCGGCGACGACGCGGCGGACGGTCGGGATGGCGCCGCCGGGCGCGGCCGCGTCGGCCTCGTCGGTGAGGCACATCACCTCGCCGTAGATCGCGGCGGTTTCTTCGACGCTGCCGCCGCCGTTCGACATCCGGCCGGTGTCGGTCCAGCAGACGCGCACCTCGTCGTTCGAGAGCGCGATCGGATCGATGTCCATGTCCTCCGGCCGGTAGTAGCCGGTGAACCGCAGGGCGGTCTGCGCCGCACGCAGCCGGATGTTGCCGTTGGCGTCGGCGAACGCGGCCTCGTCAATCGCCGTCCACACCCCCTGGCCAATCTCGGTGCCCTGGCCGAAGTCGCCGTTCGAGCCGACGCGGAGGCCGAAGAGCTGTCCGGATACGAACGGCGACGATCCCGGCACGGTGATCACGCCGGCGCCGGCATACGGGATGTCGGGGACGAACTTGTAGATCGCGCCGCCGGCGTTGCCGCCGCCCGGGCGCAGCTCGTCGCCGAAGATGATCGACCCGTCCGGCAGCACCGGGTTGCCCTCGAACGCCAGCTGCCCCAGCGCCTTGCGCTTGACGACGCGCGGGTCGCTGGTGGCGCCGGTAGCGCGGTTGGTGACCGCGATCGGCGACGCGATGCTCAGCGGATCCATGATCTCGTAGGTGCCGCCATCGGTCGATTCTTCGGCGACGGTGATGCTGCCCCACGGCGTGCGCCGGATCGGATCGCACGAGACGATGCCGGTGAGGATGGTGCTGGCATTGCTCGCCGGCGGCTGCGACAGATCGACGCGCTGGACGGCCGGGTTCGAGCTGCTCTCGTCACAGACGAACAGGTGTGTCGGATGGCGGTCGTCCGGCCACAAAACGATCTGATCGGTCGAGGGGTGGACCGCCGACGACACCAGCGAGACGCGCAGGCCGCGCGCCACCGTGATCGCCTGCGTGCTGTCGGTGCCGGTGAACGGGCCGAGCGCGCTCCGGCTCAACGATTCGGTGCCGAACAGCTTCTCGGCGTGCTCGTTCAGCTCGCGCTGCACCCGTAAGCCGAAGTCGCCGCCGTCCTCATCCGCAATCACGCGCGGGGCGATCGAGACCACGGTTGCCGCAATCGCGATCGCGCCCGAAATCCAGACAACTTTCTTCATGAACACCTTCTCTCCTGCGCGCCGGCGAGGTTCGCCGTGAACAGCCCGGCCGCAGCAGCGAATCTATGGAGAGGCTGTTTCGATGACGTGTCGGAGGCTGCAATTCGCTGTAACGGGGGCGGGAGGGGCAGGTAGGGCAGGTGGGGTCGGCAGGTCGGGCGGGTGGGACATCGGGTCAGAAGTACGAAGCGGGAACCACCCCACTTCGTACTTCTGACTTCGTACTTACGAGCGTCAGACGTTCGCCGCGAGCGGCTCGTGCATCGGGCGGCCGTGCTCGAGCGCCAGCAGGATCTTGTCGGCGGTGACGGGCGCGCGCCTGAACACCTCGTCGCCGACGGCGGCGGCAATCGCGTTGACGATCGCGCCGAAGCCGGCGCCGACCGGCGACTCGCCGACGCCGCGGGCGCCGACCGGCGTTTCCGGATCGGGGATCTCGACCGCGGCCCACTGCATGCGCGCGGGCGCGTCGAGAATCGTCGGCGGCTTGGTCTGGTAGAAGCGGCGCGCGACGGCCACGCCGTACTGCTGATCGAACACCCAGTGCTGCGCGTGCGCGTGGCCCAGGCCGAGCATCACGCCGCCGAGAATCTGGCCGCCGAGGTTGCGCGGGTGAATCACCGTGCCGACGTCGGCGACGGCGACGTAGTCGAGCACCTTGTAGACACCCGTCTCGACGTCGACCTCGACTTCAGCGAAGCCGGCGACGTACGATTTCGACGTGCCGTCGCGGCCGTAGTTGTCGCGCGCGACGCCCATCAGCCCCTGGCCGGCGAGCGCCTTCGCCGAGTTCTTGGTGTAGTTGTTCACGTCCTCCGGCAGCTCGTGGCCGTCGTACTTGCCGCCGAGCTCGATTGCCTTCTTCGCCGCCTGCGCCAGCGTCATCGTCCGGCCGCCGCCGGAGATGCCGCCTCTGGTCAGCTGATACGACTCGGGATTGCCGCCGAAGGTCTTCGCCGCGATCTCCTGCAGCTTCTTCTTCGCGTCGGTGGCCGCCGCGTGCGCCGCGCGCGTCATCGCGTGCGTCGTCTGGCTGCCGCCCTGGCCGCAGGTGTTGGGCACGTTCTTCGACGTGTTGCCCCAGGTGACGTCGCACTGCTCCCAGGGCACGTTGAGGATCTCGGCGGCGACGCGGTGGCAGTCGAACACCGACTCGGTGCCGAGGTTGCCGATGCCGGACTGGATCATCACGCGGCCGTCCGGCTTGATGACCAGCAGGCCGTCGAATCCCATCGAGCCGGCGGAGTAGGCGCTGACCGCGACGCCGACGCCGCGCACCTTCGAGCCGTTGCGCTTGCCCGACAGCGCCTTGCGCTCCTCCCACTTGAAGAGCTCGGCGCCCTTGTCGAGCGCGTTCTTGAGGAAGGCGCTGGTGGTGTAGTTCTGCCGGCCGCGGGCGTTGGGCGCGCCGAACGGTGCCTTCCCCTCGGGCGCGTTGAGGCGATGGATCGCGACCTCGTCGATGCCCAGCTTGCGCGCCGCCTTGACCATGATCGGCGCCATCAGCGCGTTGCCCTGCATCCCGCCCGGCGCGCGCTGCGCGCCGCGGGGCGGCGTGTTGGTGAGCACCGTCAGCGAGCGCCAGCGCATCGCCAGCGGCTGGAAGCAGAGCGAGATGTGATCGCCGGCCGATCGCGAATCGCCGACCACGTCGTACGGGCCGTTGTCGACGACGACGAAGCCGTCGAGCGCGGTGATGCGGCCGTCCTTCCGGAAGCCGATCTTGATGCGCGAGTGCAGCGCCGGCCGGGCGCGGCCGATGTTCTGCTCGTCCTCGCGGGTGATGCGCATCATCACCGGCGCGTTCGCCTTCTTCGAGAGCAGCGCCGCCACCGCGGTGAAGACCGACGACGACCCTTTGCTGCCGAAGCCGCCGCCCGTGTACTCGCTGATGATGACGACATTCGCCGGATCGATGCCCACCCAGCGGGCGACGGCGTTGACCGTGCGCATCACGCTCTGCGTCGAGCAGTGCATGTAGAGCTTGCCGTTCTGCCAGTAGGCCATCGCCGTCCGCGTCTCGAGCGGCTGGTGGCTGGTGTTGTTGCCGACGAAGGTCTCGTCGAGCACGAGGTCGGCCTGCTTGAAGCCGGCCTCGACGTCGCCGACGGTCCATTCATCGGTGTGCTTCCCGAGCGGCAGCTGCCCGTCGCCGGCGGCGGCGAAGTCGGCGTCGGTCCACTTCAGCTCCTGCACCTTCGGGCCGGCGGGCGGCGTCGGCGCCGAGCCCGGCTGCGCCGGCGGCGCGGGCGCGGGGCGCACCCAGACGTTGCCCTGCGAGCGCGCGTTCGCGCCGCCAGGCCGCAGCGATTCGATCGGATCGGTAACGAAAGGAAGCGGCTCGAACTCGATGTCGATCGCTTCGATCGCCGCCGTTGCGGTCGCCTCGTCCACCGCCGCGACGGCCAGCACAGGCTCGCCGACGTAGAGCGGCTCGTTGGTGAGGCCGCGCTCGCTGAGCGTGCTGGCGATGATCCCTTCGCCGAGGTTGGCGCCTTCGACCACCGCCGGCAGATCGTCGACGGTGAGAATCGCCTTGACGCCGGGCATTGCCTCGGCGGCGCGGGTGTCGAGCCGCGCCACCCGCGCGTGGGGCATCGGGCTGACGAGCAGCTTGGCGAACAGCATCCCCTCGACGCGGTAGTCCTCCGCGTACTTCGCTCGTCCGGTCACCTTGGCCACGATGTCGGGCGTGGTGTAGTCGTGGCCGACGAGGGTCGTCTTCTTGTTTTCAGCCATGCTTCGTTCCTCGCATTATGGCGAACGTTGAAACCGGGGACGGCTGGCTCATGAATTCAACCGGAAAGATACGCCCGAACCGGGGCGTTTTCAACGACCAATGCTTGCCTCGCCGCAGCTCGCGTCTGGTTCGCACCGCGAGCGAAGTCGGGCGTCACCGCGGCGGCGGGGACCCGTGTTTGCCGGGCGTGACGGTCGCCGCAACGGCCTCCTCTGCCGTCACCGACCAGTCGAGGTTGGCCGATTCGACCGCGAGAAAGAAGGGGCGCGGGTCCTCGGTCACGTAGGCGGTGGCGCTGCCGACGCCCTGCACGTCCACCGCCTGGACGAGCGACCGGCCGCTGACGTCGCTGTGCACGATGATGCGGAAGTAGCCCGCGCCCGGCGCCGACTCGTTCCGCGTCTCCCAGCGCAGCCGCATCGTGCCGGTGTCGCTGATGAAGGCGTCGGTCTGCATCGACCCGCGCCCCGACCAGAAGCCGAGCGACCGCCAGACAACGACGGGTTCGCCCGCGTCAGGTGCTGCCCCGTGGCAGCCGGCGGTTAGAAGGGTGACGACCGCGAGCGCCGGAATCGTGGAGCTTGAAAACATTTGCAGACAAACGACGCGGGCGAGTCAGGGTTCAGGGTTCAGGGTTCTAGGTTCTGGGTCGGTTCCGGTTCGGCGTTCGCGAACCGAGAACCCCGAACCCCGAACCCCGAACCCAGAACCCAGAACCGGAACCAACCCAGCACCCAGAACCCAGAACCCCGAACCTCACCCGCGCGCGGCGGCCGCCGAAAGCGTACTCGATCGGCGGACGCCGTCTCTCACACACATTTGTAAGGTTGCAATATCGCACCGCCATTCCATGTATAGTCTCGTCACGCATTCGAGTTGAGGAGGCAGTCGTGCGACGTTTCCGGCACATCTCCATCGCCACGCTGTCGGCCTGCCTGGTGGTGGCCGCGGTGGCATTGACCGAGTCCCAGGGCCGCGGCCCGTCCAGCGAGTGGCGTTATTACGGCGGCAACAAGGCGTTCAACCGCTACTCGCCGCTCGATCAGATCACCCGCGACAACGTCAAGAACCTGCGCATCGTCTGGCGCCGTCCCGCGGTCAGCGAGCAGCTGACGCAGGCGTTTCCCGATCTCCGGGTGAACAACTACCTGCGCGCGACGCCGATCTTCATCGACGGCCGCCTCTACACGCAGAACGCGCACGGCCTGGTGGTGGCCTTCGATCCCGGGAGCGGCAAGACGGTGTGGGAGCAGGAGCTGTTCGCGCGCACGCGCGAGGAGGCCAACGGCGCCGCCACCCGCGGCGTCGACTACTGGCGCGGCGGCGAGGGGAACGCCGACAAGCGGATCTTCGCGATTCGCGGCGAGTACCTCTACGCGCTCGATGCCGACACCGGCAAGCCGGCGCCCGGCTTCGGCGATCAGGGGCGCGCCAGCCTGCACTTCGATGAGAACCAGCCGCTCGCCGGCCGCTTCAACGACTCGACCGGCCCGCTGGTGGTCGGCAACGTCGTCGTCGTCACCGGCAACACCGCCGGCGCCGGCGACACCGGCACGATGAAGAAGGAAGCGGCGCCGGAAGACGTCCGCGGCTTCGACGCGGTCACCGGGAAGCTGCTGTGGACCTTCCACGTCGTGCCGCGGCCGGGCGAGTTCGGCAACGACACCTGGGGCAACGACTCGTGGAAGATCGCCGGCGATCTCGGCGCGTGGAACCCGATGACCGCCGACGAGGAGCTCGGCTACGTCTACATCCCGTTGACGGCGCCGACGGCGTCGGCCTACGGCGTCTGGCGGCCGGGCGACAACCTGTTCGCCGACTCGCTGGTCGCGCTCGACGCCAAGACCGGCAAGCGCGTGTGGCACTTCCAGACCGTTCACCACAACCTCTGGGAATGGGAGAACGTCGGGCCGGCGATGCTCGGCGACATCACGGTCGACGGCCGCCGGATCAAGGCGGTGATGCAGCCGAACAAGAACGGGTTTCTCTTCGTGCTCGATCGCGCCACCGGCAAGCCGGTGTGGCCGATCGAAGAGCGGCCGGTGCCGCAGTCGAACGTGCCGGGCGAGAAGACCTCGCCGACGCAGCCGTTCCCGACCAAGCCGCCGGCGTTCGATCGCCAGGGCGTGACCGACGCCGATCTCATCGACTACACGCCGGACCTGAAGCAGCGCGCGCGCGACATCGCCAAGGATTTCGTCACCGGGCCGATGTTCACGCCGCCGACGATTACCACGGAGGAGCCGGGCACCAACCGCGGCACGCTGATGCTGCCGGGCTCGTGGGGCGCGGCCAACTGGAACACCGGGGCGTTCGATCCGGAGACCGGCATCTACTACGCGATGTCGGCGATCCTGCCCGGACCGTCGAATCGCGCGATCAAGAAGATGACCAGCCCCGAGGCGACGATGGAATACGCCAGCGTCGGGACGTTCCCGGATATCGAAGGGCTGCCGATCATCAAAGGACCCTACGGGCGCATCACCGCGCTCGATCTGAACAAAGGCACCGAGGTGTGGACGGCGGCCAACGGCGACGGCCCGCGCAATCACCCGCTGCTGAAGGAGTTGAATCTACCGCCGCTCGGCGTCCCGAACCGCCCGGCGCCGCTGCTGACCAAGACGCTGCTGTTCCTCGGCGAGGGGAGCAACGCGGTGAGCGGCACGCCGCAGGTCGACTGGGGCTGGGGGAAGAAGTTCCGCGCCTACGACAAAGCGAACGGCAAGGTGATCTGGGAAACCGAGCTGCCCTCGGGCACGACCGGCGGCCCGATGACCTACATGCTGCGCGGCAAGCAGTACATCGTCATCCCGATCGGATCGCGCAGCGAGCCCGCGGAGTACGTGGCGCTGGCGCTGCCGTAGGTCTTTGCTCGTAGTGTCCGGCTTCAGCCGGACCTGCGGCGGTCCGCCTGAAGGCGGACACTACGGGCGACACTACGGGCGGACACTACGGGCATCCGTGATCGCGAGGATCCACACATGAGCAGCAAACGACGATGGCGTGCGGCCGGTCTCCTGGCGGCCGCGCTGGCGGCGGCCGGTGGAGCGCTGGCGATCGCACAGGACGAGACGAAGAACGGCGAATGGCGTTCGTCGGGCGGCGACTCGTCGTACATGCGCTACTCGCCGGCGGCGCAGATCAACAAGGACAACGTCAAGAACCTCAAGATCGTCTGGCGCCGCCCGGCGCTCGACCCGAAGCTGAAGGAGCAGTTCCCGAAGCTGCGCACCAACAACTACCTGCGCGCCACCCCGACGATGATCGGCGGCGTGCTCTACGCGCCCGACGCCGTCGGGCTGCTCGAGGCGTTCGACGCGACGACCGGCCAGACGATCTGGCGGCAGCCGCCGGCGCCGGAGATGGAGACCGAAGGCGGCGCGTCGAGCACCCGCGGCGTCGACTTCTGGAAGGGCGGATCCGATCACCGGCTCTTCAACGTCCGCGGCGGCTACCTGTATGCGATCGACCTGCGCGGCCGCGCGCTGTCGGCGTTCGGCGACAACGGCCGCGTCCGGCTGGTGCCCGAAGGCGCGCGCAGCTTCGGCTGGAGCTCCGGCCCGATCGTGGTCGGCGACGTGGTCGTGGTTGCCGGCAACCTCGACGGCGCCGGCGACGGCGGCACGCAGTGGAAGAACAGCGCGCCCGAGGACGTGCGCGGCTTCGACGCGCGCACCGGCAAGCTGCTCTGGACCTTCCACGTCGTGCCGCGGCCGGGCGAGTTCGGCGCCGACACCTGGGGCAACGACTCCGGCAAGTTCTCCGGCGATCTCGGATCCTGGTGCTGCATCTCGGCCGACGAATCGCTCGGGCACGTCTACATTCCGCTGACCGCGCCGACCGCCGCCTACTACGGCGGCCACCGACCGGGCGACAACCTGTTCTCGAACGCGCTGGTCGCGCTCGACGCGAAGAGCGGCAAGCGGGTCTGGCATTTCCAGACCGTGCACCACGACCTGTGGGAGTACGACCTGGTCGGGCCGCCGACGCTCGGCGACCTCCGCGTCGACGGCCGCCGCATCAAGGCGGTGATGCAGCCGAGCAAGACCGGCTTCCTCTATGTCTTCGATCGCACCACCGGCAAGCCGGTGTGGCCGATCGAAGAGCGGCCGGTGCCGCAGTCGACCGTGCCGGGCGAGAAGACGTCGCCGACGCAGCCGTTCCCGACCAAGCCGCCGCCGTTCGCGCGCAGCGGATTGACCGACGACGACTTCATCGATTTCACGCCGGAGCTGAAGGAGAAGGCGCGAGAGCTCGCGAAGCAGTTCGTCTTCGGCCCGATCTACACGCCGCCGTCGCTCGTCAGCGACGCGCCCGGCGGCAAGCAGGGGACGCTGATGGTGCCCGGCTCGTGGGGATCGGGCAACTGGAACACCGGCGCCTTCGATCCGGAGACCGGCTACTACTACGCGTTCTCGCACGAGATCCCGCGCGTCTACCGCATCGCCAAGGCGACCGAGAGCGGCGCGGAGATGGAGTACTGGAGCCCGAACCGCGACGCGCCGTACATCGACGGCCTGCCGTTGATCAAGCCGCCGTACGGCCGCATCGTCGCCTACGACATGAACAAGGGGGAGCAGGCGTGGACGGCGGTGAACGGCGACGGCCCGCGCAACCACCCGCTGCTGAAGGATCTGAAGCTGCCGCCGCTCGGCACCGCGAGCCGGCCGACGGCGCTGGTCACGAAGACGCTGCTGTTCATCGGCGACGGCAGCAACCTGTTCGGCGGCATCCATCCGTCGATGTGGGGCAAGACCTTCCGCGCCTACGACAAGGCGACGGGCAAGGTGATCTGGGAGATGGAGCTGCCGTCGGGAACGACCAGCGGACCGATGACCTATCTCGCGCGCGGCAAGCAGTACATCGTCGTCCCGATCGGCGGCCGGGACGAGCCGGCGGAGTGGATTGCGCTGGGGTTGCCATGAGGATCGATCGGATCGTGTGGGCGTGCGCGCTGGCGGCGGGCATCGCGGCCGCCGCCTCGGCACAGACGACGACGACGACGACGGCGGGAACGACCGTAGGTGACAGGGTCTTCAACGCGGATCAAGCGAAGCGCGGGCGCGCGGCGTACGACGGCAAGTGCGCGTCGTGCCACGACGGCGGCACGATGGGCCCCGAGCTGTGGGGCGATCCGTTTCTCACCCAATGGGAGAACAAGGACGTGGCGTCGTTCTTCGCCCGCATCCAGACGACGATGCCGGAGGACGCGCCGGGCACGCTCGCGGACAAGGACGTGCTCGACATCATCGCCTACGTCATCCAGACCAACGGGTTCCCGGCCGGCGACAACGAGCTCGCCAGCAAGGACGCCCTCGCCAAATTGAAGTTCGTGCGTAAGAAGTAGATCTACTCGAGGAGGAGCGGAGATGGCCCGTGTGACCCGCATCGTGTCCCTCATCTTCATGCTTGCCTGCATCGCCCCGCTCGCCATGGCCCAGACGGTCACGTCGACGACCGGCGCGATCAACGGCACGGTGACCGACAGCACCAGGTCGGTGCTGCCCGGCGTGACCGTGACCCTCTCGGGGCCGTCGTTGATGGGCACCAGCGTGTCGGTGACCGATCAGAACGGCCTCTTCCGGTTTTCCAGCGTGCCGATCGGCGACTACAAGCTGAACTTCGAGCTGTCCGGCTTCGGCTCGATCGCGCGCGAAGGCATCCACGTCGGCGTCGGCTTCATCGCCACGGTCAACGTCGAGATGAGCCCCGGGTCGGTCAACGAAAGCATCACCGTCAGCGGCGCGACGCCGGTGGTCGACGTGCAGTCGACCAAGGTCGCCAACAACTTCGACAGCGAGCGGCTGGCGGAGCTGCCGGGCTCGCGCGACGCCTGGGCGGTGGCGGCGCAGACGCCGGGCGTGGCGATGTCGCGGATGGACGTCGGCGGCAGCACGGCGTGGACGCAGCAGGGGTTCCAGGCCTACGGCGTCGGCGGCGGCGAGCGCAACGAGGTCGAAGGGATCCTCGTCAACGAAGGCGCCGGGCAGATGTACTACACCGACTTCTCCTCCTTCGAGGAGATCTCGGTGACCGCCGTCGGCAACACCGCCGAAGTCGGCACGCCGGGCGCGTTCAGCAACTTCGTCAGCAAGTCGGGCAGCAACACCTACCACGGCAACGTCTACTTCGACTTCGAGAACGAGTCGATGGAGGCGCACAACATCGACGACGGGCAGATCGCCAGGGGCGTGCGCGGCAGCCAGTTCCTCGACACGCGCGATCTGAACCGGCTGTCGCTCTTCCGCGATTTCACCGCGGATGTCGGCGGGTACCTGAAGAAGGACCGGCTGTGGTGGTATTTCGGCTACCGCAACAACGTCGCCGACCTCCGCTTCCCGACGCTGGTCGACGACGTGCAGCACACCTACGGGCCGGTGTACAGCGTCAAGGGCACGGCCAACCTCGGGCCGAGCCACAAGCTGATCGGCTACTACCAGCATGCCGGAAAGGTGCAGCCCGACTACCTCGGCGCGATCGCGCTGCCGACCGGCCGCGATACCACCGCGGTCATGCACGCCGACACGGTGTGGAGCTCGGGCTACCCCAACGACATCTCCAAGGCGGAGTACAACGGCACGCTGTCGAACAGCGTCTTCCTCGCCGTGCGCGGCGGGGCGATGAAATCGTTCTGGTACCGCAACTTCAAGAGCAGCGCGCCGCGGATCGAGGACATCAGCACCAACTTCGTCGCCGGCGGCGTCTTCGGCATCGACAACGACCGCTATCGCCCGCAGGTCAACACCGCGCTCAGCTACTTCAAGAACGACTGGGGCGGCTCGCACAACTTCAAGATCGGCGGCGAGTTCATGCTCGACCGGCTCGACCAGCCGTTCCGCGGCTTCGGCGATCCCTGCAACTGCGTCTCGGTGTTCAACAACAACACGCCGAGCCAGGTCTACCTCTATCAGTCGCCGGTCAACTCCAAGACCGGCCTGTGGGCGACGACCGTCTACGCCAACGATGCGTGGCAGGTGAACAACCGCCTGACGCTGAACCTCGGCATTCGCTTCGACCGGTACCAGCCGTTCCTGCCCGAGCAGACCGGGCCCGGCGGGCAGACCTTCGCCGCCGTCGACGAGATCCTGGTGTGGAAGAACCTCGGACCGCGGCTTGGCGCCAGCTACGACTTGAGCGGGAAGGGCAAGACCGTGCTGAAGTTCAACTACGGCCGCTACTGGCAGTACCCGGCGGCTGACTTCGCCAACAACATCAACCCGAACCCGGCGACGTGGCGGCAGATCTTCACCTGGCGCGACACCAACGGCAACGGCCGCTGGGACTCGGGCGAGCAGCAGGGCAACCCGACGTCGGCGACCGGCGGAACGGCCGCGACCGTCTACGACCCCGACATCCAGAACACGTTCTCGCACCAGGTGATGCTGTTCGTCGAGCACGAGGCGGCGCCGAACCTCGGCGTGCGCACCGGCTTCGTGTGGAACGGCCGGCGGCAGCTGACCGGCCAGACCAACATCAACCGTCCGCTCAGCGCTTACACGGTGCCGGTCACCGTGCGCGACCCGGGACCGGACGGCCGGGCCAACACGTCGGACGACGGCGCGACGCTGACCGGCTTCAACCTGGCACCGGAGAACCTCGCGCTGCCGGTCGTCAACCGGACGCTGAACCTCGGACCGGGCGCCGACCGCAACTACTACACCTGGGAAGTGACGGCGACGCGGCGGCAGTCGGCAAGCTGGTCGCTGCTGGCCAGCTTCGCGCGCACATGGAATCTCGAAGGAGCGATTGCCGCGAACGCGACGCCGAACCTTCTGATCAACACGGTCGACGGCGAGAACCAGTTCACCACCTGGCAGGCCAAGGTCAACGCGACGCTGACGCTGCCGTACAACTTCCGGCTGACGCCGATCGTCCGCCACCAGTCGGGCACCGCGTTCGCGCGCACGTTCACCACCGCGCTGAATTTCAGCTCGGCGGTGACGATCAAGGCGGAGGCGATCGGCGACGAGCGCGCGCCGAACCTCACGCTCTTCGATCTGCGCACCGAGAAGGTGATCAACGTCGCCGGGCGCAAGGTGAGCGGCTTCTTCGACGTCTACAACATCTTCAACGCCAACGAGCCGCAGACGCTGACGACGACGTCGGGGAGCGCGTGGCTGTTCCCGTCGGCAATCACACCCCCTCGCGTCGCGCGCGTGGGGATCAAGCTCGCGTGGTGAGTGAGCTCGTGAGCTACTAGGGCTTGGCTCGCGCGCCCGTGCGGTGAGCCACGAAGGACACGAAGAGCACGAAGGTCACGAAGAAGATCGTAGAACATGCAGACGTCGCGCCGCGCGACGTCTCGGCGAGTTCAGCGGATTCTGCACTGCCGTCGCCTTCTTCGTGTTCTTCGTGGGCTTTTGCCTTCGTGTTCTTCGTGGCCCGCGAGCCGTCATTTCTGCAACAGCGTTAATCGAAGCAGAATACCTGGAATAGGACTAGGAATTCGGGAGGTCCGATGGTTCGACGGCTGGTAAGCATCACGTCTCTTCTCGTACTCGTCGCAGCGTTGGCCGTTGCGCAGCCGCCCGCGCCGGTCGACGTCGCGAAGGTCACGACCGAGGTCAAGGCGACCGTCGACAAGTACTACCGCCTCTTCTCCGAGCAGAACATGAAAGCGCTGCCGGAAGAGATCTACATGACGCCGTGGATCATCATCGGCGGCAGCGGCCCCGAGGCGGATCTCACGAAGGAGCAGGCGCTGGCGCGGTTCGAGGGATCGCTGAAGCAGCTCGTGCAGAACGGGTGGGGCAAGTCGGTGTTCACCACCGAGAACGTCTGCGTGCTGAACGCCACCGCCGCCCTCGCCAGCGGCTACAACACCCGCTACAAGAAGGACGGCAGCGTCATGTCGGTCGGCGGCGTCACCTACCTCCTGGGCAAGACGAAGGACGGCTGGCGCATCGTTTCCTATACCGGCCACCCGAAGGAGAAAGTCGTCCGCTGTAATTAAGTAGTGTGCTAGCTTTCGCCCGGGGGAGAAGCGTATGAAGACGCGACTCGGGCTGCCTGCGGCGTTCGCCTGCCTTGCCATCCTCTTTCACGCCCCGCACACGCTCGACGCCGCCGGCGACGCGGCCGTCGCGCTCGCCGGCACGGTCACCTCCGCTGAGGAGGGCGCGATGGAAGGGGTGCTGGTCAGCGCCCGCCGCGCCGGCTCCACCATCACCACCACCGTCGTCAGCGATCGGCAGGGACTCTACGCGTTTCCGCGCGCGCGGCTCGAGCCGGGCGACTACACGCTGCGCATCCGCGCGATCGGCTACGAGCTCGAGCCGGTGTCGGTGGCGATCGCAAAGGAGCGCCCGGCGGCCGCCGACCTCAAGCTGTCGAAGGCGAGCGACCTCGCCGTCCAGCTGACCAACGCCGAGTGGCTGGCGAGCATGCCCGGCACGCCCGAGGAGAAGGCGGCGGCGCGCGGCTGCGCCCATTGCCACACGCTGTCGCTGGTGACGCGTTCGAAGCACGACGCGAACGAGCTCGTCGAGGTGATCGAGCGGATGTCCGGATATCCGCCCCTGGCATTCCCGCTGATGGTGCAGAAAACGCCGTCGCCGCGCATTGGCGGCGGGCCGGTGTCCGCCGAGCGACAGCTGGCCGCACGCCGCAAGCAGGCCGAGTTCCTCAGCCGCATCAACCTGAGCGCCGGCCCGCGGTGGAGCTACGAGTTCACGACGCTGCCGCGGCCGCGCGGCAAGGCGACGCGCGTCATCTACACCGAGTACGACCTGCCGAAGAAGACGCGCCAGCCGCACGACGTCATCGTCGATTCGGCCGGCATGGCGTGGTATGCCAGCTTCGGCGAGCAGATCCTCGGCAAGCTCGATCCGAAAACGGCGAAGGTCACCGAGTACCAGATCCCGCTGCTGAAGCCGAAGGCGCCGACCGGCATCCTCGGCATGCGCTTCGATCGCGACGAAAACCTGTGGATGGGGATGCAGTTCCAGGGCGGCATCGCGAAGTTCGACCAGAAGACGGAGAAGTTCCAGACCTGGAGCCTGCCTCCGGAGCTGAACGGCGATCACGTGCAGGTGAACCAGGTCAGCCCGGACAAGCATCACGTCGACGGCAAGGTCTGGCTGCAGGACGCCGGCACCTACACCGTGCTGCGGCTCGACGTCGCGACCGGCACGTTCGAGAAGTTCGAGCCGTACAAGATCCCGCGGCCCAACGTCTACGACGTCATCCCGGATTCGCAGAACAACGGCTTCTTCCTGGTGATGGGCGCCGAGGAGGTCGGGAAGATCGACGCGAAAACCGGGAAGATTCAGATCTTCAAGACGCCGACGCCCGGTTCCGGTCCGCGCCGCGGCATGATGG
>Ga0111539_10005844_pt1 | contig 15906 bp, 16 predicted proteins | sample RhiMethybrSRZTD1_FD_79667 | JGI IMG/M metagenome (GOLD analysis project Ga0111539, IMG submission 79667) | Populus rhizosphere microbial communities from Tennessee, USA - Rhizosphere MetaG P. TD hybrid SRZTD1 (version 2) (version 2) | ecosystem: Host-associated > Plants > Roots > Rhizosphere >... | reverse complement strand
CTCTCGTCTCCACTGCAGGTCCTCGCGCGCATCCATTACCGGCGCGCTGCGGTACACAGTTCGACTCGAGACACCGGGAATCTGAGCGGCGACCGCTGCTGCGCCTCCGGTACGCCAGCTCGCTCGAGACACCGGAATCTTGGCGGCGAACCGATCTACCGAAAACTTCAGCGCGCAGCGATTGGCCTACGAATCCCGTTTTTGGCGATCGAGGGCTTCGTTGGCCAGACGGTCGGCGGCCGCGTTCTCCTTGCGGTCCACATGGAGAATGTGAACGTTGCGGAAGCCGCGGAGCATGTCATCGACACGCCGCTTCCATTCGATGAGGCCGGGGTGGCGAACTTTGTAATCCCCGTTCAGTTGGCGGACGACGAGCTCCGAGTCGAGACGGATCTCAAGCTCCTCGATGCCGAGCTCGCGCGCTTTTCGTAACCCGGCCAAGACCGCTTGGTACTCGGCGACGTTGTTCGTCGTGGTGCCGATGCATTCGCCTTCCGCGGCCAGCTCATTCCCGCTCGAATCTTGAAGCAGGAAACCAATCGCTGCCGGACCGGGATTCCCTCGCGATGCGCCGTCGGAATAGAGCATGGCTTTCTTGGGCGAGCCGGGCGCCACGCTTTTCGTGTTCGCGGATTGACTTCGCAGTGGTGCTGCCGGCCGCGCCGATGAAGCAGCAGCCGATGCGCGCGGAAGAAGGCTCTTCAAATGGCGGAGGATTTCCTGGCGTGCAGGATCGTCGAGCGGGGCGAGCTCGGCGAGACCTTTTCCGGAGAGGAGCCCCTCGACGAGACGCTGCGCCTCGGGAGAAAGCTCAGAACCCAATCTTCTCCTCTTCTTCCTCGCGCCAGATCTGAATGCGCCAGCATTGCTCGCAGGCAATCATGCGCCGGCCCATCTTGATCTCTTGCAGACGCTGCGGGGGATGGCGGAATCCGCATCCGCCGCACGATCCACGGCGCACGATGGCGACGAAAGGAACTTTCCCCGTCCGCCGCAATCGATCGTAGTACGAGAGCACCGTGGGGCTGATCTTCTTCACCAAAGGCGCGCGCAGCGCGGAAGCCTCGTCGTGAATGCGCTTCAGCTCGGCGGTCTTCGCGTCGAGTGTCTGCATTTGCTCGGCGGCTTTCTTCTCCTCTTCTTCGAGCTTCGCGGTCAGCTCGGGGAGGCGCGTCTTGGCGGACTCGGCCTTCTCGATCCAGCGAATGCCCGATTCCTCCAGCGCGTCGGCGCGATCCTTCAGCGCATCCATTTCATGGATGAACGCGTTGTACTCGATCTGATTGCGCACGTTCATCTGCTGGGTCTGCAGCCGCTTGAATTGTTCGTTGTTGGAGACGAGCTCCAGCTCGAAGTGGCGCTGCTGCACCTGCGCTTCGGCCATTTCGGCCTCGACCCGCAGCTTCTCCTCCCGCGCGGTCGTGGCGGGACCTTGAATCTCGGCGACCAGGCGGTCACGAACCTTTTGGTGCTTCTCGTATTCGATGAGCTTGAGATCGAGCTCTTGTAGATCGAGCAGTGCTTGCACTTCCTCAGGCGACAATCAAAACTCCTTCGAAGAAGAAAAACGGGTGCTCCCCGATGAGGGAGAGCACCCGGCCGGAATCACTCCGCGTCGAGGGATCGTTCTGGATCAAGAGTCGATTCCGCGCCAGGGACGTTCCTCCCAGAAACCAATTCGGCGAGTGGTGGGCGATACTGGACTTGAACCAGTGACCTCTCGCGTGTGAGGCGAGCGCTCTGGACCAACTGAGCTAATCGCCCGATCTCCTTATCGTTCGGACCAGTCCTGGTGGGCCCACTTGGACTCGAACCAAGGACGAACCGGTTATGAGCCGGCTGCTCTGACCGCCTGAGCTATGGGCCCGTTTCCGAGACCCGCAGAATCAGAAGAATTACCACGCGAGAGGGGGCCGGTCAAGGCGAGCCCTCTGGCCCGCTACGAAGACCGGGACACGGCCGCGAAGGAACCGCGAATTCATCGAGTTGCGGAGAATGCTGCCGCAGCAGGACGCGGCGCATCGAGCACCCCGGAGATGGTGCAGCGAATGGATTCGCATGCGCCGAAGGAACTCTTCAATCTCGCAGGGACGCTGCACCCGACCTTCTTGCGAATGCATTGCACTTGCGATTCGAATCCGCACCAAAGTAACCCGATTTCCCGAATGAAGCAGCGATGCGAAAACAAATAAGCGAGGGGCCGGATTGCAACAGAATGCCGAAGAAAAAGCTCTCGAATGAATGGAAGTCCGGGATTTCCTATGTTACGTTGGCGGCGTTCGCTGATTTGCAAGTTGCTCCTTCGCCGCCCGGGAGCATCCGTCCCGAAACTGATCGTGTGTCCCCCGCACGATCCTCCCTCCGCGAGTTGCCGATTGTTCGCGCGCGCCTTTCTGTCCGCCAAAGTGCGCTCCAATCCCTCGCGCCATTTTTCCGGTTGTACCACGAGTTTTTCAGGTCGGGACCGTGCGATGTGTCGGAGTGAACGGAGACAGGCGGCCGTGTTCACATACGAACTCGCACGGTCCACCTAGTTGACGCCCACCTGACGCGCAGGACATTTGTCGCCGATCGCTAATTGGCAGCGGGCGGATCCTCTGGGGTCGGGATTCCCAAGATCTCTTCTGCTTCCTTGTGCGCGGCCATGATGCGGCGGAATCCTTGAAACAGATCGCGAGCTCGTCCGCCAATTTTGGCGCGCAGCGCTTCATCGGCTTTCGAACCCGCACCGACGGCTTGGTCGATCCACGTCCCGAGCTCCGCCGAGTCCTTCTCCAGCCGTTGAGCTTCTTCCCGAATCCGTTTCAACTGTGATTCGATTTTTGCGTTCTGTTCCGGCGAGTTCGCCTTCTCCGTGGCGCTCACCCACTCCTGAATTTCCCGAGCGAGACGTTCGAGATCCGCGGCGTTCGTACGGGCAAGTTGCAGATGGAAGTCTCCCGGCTGGACCGCTTCGTAATGGAGCTGTTTCGCAAAGTTCATCGCGGCATTGGCCCGGGCGCCGACCATGTAATGGTAGTGCGCATTCTGCGGAGTGGCCCCGGCCTGCGCGGCGAGCATCAGCGACAACGAAATGATGAAGCGTTTCATGGCCTTCTTCTCCGCGCATTTGCGCATGCGGCGCAGTCGGCGCGCCGCGGAATAGGAGTTCGAGTCAGCTTGAGAGCGTCCGTATCGAAGTGCAGGTACTCACCCCACGGAACTTGATTGGTCCCGGCGAGAATTCGTAGCGCGAAGAGCGCAGCCCAGTTCCCGGTCATTGCGCAAACGGCGCCCAGCACTGGGAAGTCATGGCGCCAGGGCGGCTCCTCCGGCAAAAGACAGCGCAAACACGCAGACTGACCGGGATCCACGCAAAGAATGTGCACTTCGCCGCCGTACATCGCCGCATCGATGTATGGTTTCCCCGCGGCCAACGCTGCATCGTTCAAAAGAAAGCGCTCCTCGTAGGTCGGCGCGGCTCCGATGGCGAGATCGCATTCACGCATCCAACGCGCCGCGTCTTGCGCCGTGATGCGGTTCGCGAATCCATTCACGCGGAAACCGGGACGTCCCCATTTTCGAAGTGTATCGGCGGCTTGCGGAGCACGATCCTCCCCCAATCCCTGCGGATCCATGAGCACCATACGATGAAGATCTTCCTCGCCGAGGATGCCTTCATGAAAAAACACGACCTGCCCGATGCCGGCGACCGCGAGAGACTGCGCGAGCGGTCCACCCAATCCTCCCACTCGCGTGATGAGAACTGAAGAGCGACAGATCCGCTCTTGGCTTTCCTCATCCAACCAAGGAAGGAGCTTCTGTCGGCGATAGCGATCCGTCGCTTCCATCAAGAGAGTCGACACTTCATCCCCCTGCTACGGGAAGCATGAGGCGAATTGTTTCGCCGCCGCGAAGCGGAACGTTCTCGTCGGCGCGCGTACACGCGCATTCGTTCAAGACGACGAGAATGCTCGGATGCAAGCGCCCTCGAGCGAGCAGCTCGGATCCCGACCCGCATACGAGCCGTTGCTCCACTGCAATCAAGGCGTCCCGCAGAGTGCGGGGGGAAGAAACATCCAACGAATCACCGGCAAATCCGGCGATCTCCGCAAGGCGAGAAGTGAGCTCGATGCGAACCGTCATGTCAGCACCCCCGAATGAAGAATCGAAACAAAATCACTCCTCGCCGCCCGGCGAACATTGGCGTCCACAAGACGCCCTGCGTTCATGGAGGCGATCCGATCCGCCAGGCGATTCAGCTCGGCAATGTCGTGGCTCACTTGAACGATGGTCAGCCGATGCTCCTTTCTCCATTGCTGCAGAAACGTGCCGACACCTTGTTTCGTTTCCTCGTCGAGAGCAGAAGTGCTCTCATCGAGGAACAGAACGTCGGCATCGGCGAGAAGCGCCCGTCCCAAGGCAACGCGTTGCGCTTCTCCGCCGGAGATCGATTGGATGTTCCGGTGGGTCAGGTGCGCAATTCCGAGCCCCAAGAGCACTTGCTCGTACAGGTTGGTCATTGTTTTGCGGCGGTTTCGCAGGACGGCAAACAGAAGATTTTGGCGCACGTCCAAATGCGGAAAGAGAAGTCCATCTTGAGGTACGTAGGCGATGCGCCGTCGTTCTGCAACGGATTTGGTGATGTTTCTGCCGTCGCGCAATACGACTCCGGATGTGGGAGCGCGAAATCCGGCGGCCACTTCGAGCAGGAGAGTCTTGCCTGCTCCGGTCGGGCCGCAGATCCCCAGCCATTCGAACCTCTCCAGACGCAGTGAGATGTCGCGCACCGCGAACTCACCGAGATCGAGTGACACGCCCCGCCACTCGATCGCCGGAGGATCGGGGGCCTTATTCGAATCGCGAAGCACAAGATGGGGGGCGGTGTGAGTCATCCAAGGACCAGCCTTCCGCCGAGACGCCGAATGCCGGCCAAAGCCAAGGCACCGAGGAAAATCAACAGCACCGAGAGCGCTACGCCGTTTTCGATTTCGCCATTCGAAAAAGAGAGGAAAATCGCGATGGGCAGCACGTCGGTCTTGCCGCGCACTGCTCCCGCAAAGACCAATATTGGACCGAACTCCGCGATGCTGCGGGCCCACACGAGAATTGTGCCGGCGAGAATTCCACTTCGGGCCATCGGTAGCGAGATCTTGGCGAACGTCGCTGCTTCTCCATGCCCCAAGGATCGCGACATGGTTTCCATTCGCACGGGCACTTCCGCGAACGTCGCGCGAAGAACGCGGACGGCGAGAGGAGCAGCGATCGTGAATTGCGCGAGAACGATTCCTTGGCGCGTGAACCGAAGATCCAGGGGGCCCTGAGAGAATCCATTTCCAAAGGTCCGCTCGATCAACGCATAGAGAAGAAGAAGACTGAAGCCGGCCACGAGCGGCGGGAGCACGATCGGAAGATCCAGAAGGATATCCAAGACCGCTCGCCCTCGAATATTCCAGCGAGTGAGTGCGTATGCTGCCGGCACTCCAAGCACGAGCGCGAGAGCCGTGGCGATGGAGCTGGTCGTCAGAGATAGCAGGATCGCGTGGCGAGCTTCGCTGCGCGCGAGAATTTCAAACGCGCGGCCCGGTCCCGAATACACGAGGCTGGACGCAAGAAAGAGGGCGACAAACAGAACAAGGACCGAAAGCGCCAAGAGAAGGCTCCCGCGAAAGACGAGGTTCGTCATTTGCGCGTATCTACTCCGGTCGGTGCTTCTACTCCGGCGAGATTTTCTTCTTCATATGGCTTGTAGCTGCGCGCGCGAAAAATGGCGCGTCCTTCGTCGCTGATGAGGAAGGCGAGGAATTCGGAAGCGAGCTGCGGTTGCTTCGACATGGAAAGAACGCTTCCGGCGATCAAGGTCCGAAATTCACGTGCGTTCTCGGGAACCACGGATTCCAGATCGGAAAAGAGCGAGACCGTGGCATCCCAAACGATCGCGGCATCGATCGCGCCGAGCGAGAGCTGGCTTCCGAGCTCGTTCACGTTGAGCGCGCGCGTCGTCACGTTGGCGTGAACGCCCGCGAGACCGCTCTCCCCCAATGTCGCGCGGAGCCACCGTTCGCCGACGAGGCCGATGGCTACGGATTGGGGATCGCCCAGGCCGACGCGAACACCCGGGCGAGAGAAGTCCGCGAGACCGTGGACTTCTTTTGGATTTCCCTTTCGAACCGCGATGACTGGAGCGAGATAGGCGATGCGCACGGCGTGGCTGGCAATGCCGCGCTCTTGGGCCTTTTCGAGATAGTGCATCTCCCCCGGAATGAACACGTCGCCGCGTCCGGCAAGCTCGGCCTGAGCGAGAAGGCATCCACTGCCGGCGAACGTGAGCTCGACGTGCGCATCGTGCTTTCGTTCGAATGCCGCGGCCGCATCTTCGATCGGTGGGCGAAATCCTGCGCCAGCGTAGACGAGCAGCGCCCGCTTCTCGGCGGCGGAGACATGGTGGGCAACGAAGCCGGCGACGAAAAAAACGAAAAGCCCGGCGAGCAGGCTCCAACCCCGCGGCTTGGCACGCAAAATGACGCCTCCTTGTTGTCGGCCCACCACCGGCGAACGCGGACACCTAATAGGGCAACGAATCTCTTCGTTGATACAGGTTTGGAGGGACGAGAAGCGAAAAAGACGAAACGGACCGTATCAAGATGGCGGACGGAAGCCCTTCTTCAGTGCTCGGTTGGCACGTTCGCGTGTAGGGCCACGTCCTCTGGAGGGGGTTATGCGTCGGTTCAAACTGCTGCCGCTTCTCGTTCTCACATCTTCGATGTTTTGGTGCGTGCCACAGTCAGCACGGGCTTGTGAAAAAGATGGACCGACCAACGCTCTCGCACCAAGGGGAGAGGGAGACGGCTGCGGGGTCGATGACTGTGATACGCCACCACCGTGCACAAAAATGAATCCAAACGCCCCATTTACTCGCCATCAAAGCTCGGTGCCCAGCGCCAACCTCTCGCCGATTGATTGCTTCGGTGTCGTGCGCACGACGAATGGAGCGCATTTCATGTTCAATGGCTCCTCAAATGGCACATCATCAATATCACGTCGCAGATCCATGGACGGTACGACTTGGCCCGTCCCAGGTGGACCTGTTTATGGCTTAGATGTTACTACTTCGTGGTTTAAGTCTGGGACCGTCCGGTGCCCGGACCCCCATTACAACGGGACCACGGGCCTGATGACGCTGTTTTTCTCCGCCCAAGATGCAAGCGGTAATTGGGGCATCGGTCGCGCACGTTCGATTGACAATGGCGAGCATTGGACGGTTGATGCTGCCGCGATCGTTCCGCCATCAACCAGTAGTGACCATTATGCGTTTATGCCTTCGGCCGTCCAAGTCAACGAGGATTATGATCAGGATTTCTTGCTCGCTTACGCTTGGGTCTGCAAAATCAATACTCTTTATCAAGAATCGACCATCGAGGTCCACTCTTACGATGATGTTACGGGACTAGACACAATCCCCCGTGGCGTCGTTCGCACCGGAAATAACAATACGTTTGACGATGGTTCTGCGAATCGCCCACGCTTGGTTCTGGATCCTTCGTATGGTGTAGGCACAAATCGAACGATTCACATGTTCTACTCCGCGTACGAATGGGATCACAACGCCGCCCCCCCGATACCTACTCGCGCATGCGCAAGGATTGGGTATGCGATCTCAACAGCAAACGGCGCAAGCTGGGTGAAGAAGTGCCCAGTTTTCGAGCCGAGGATGCCGCCTCTTGGGACGCCGCCGGTCGCCTGGGATTGGAACAGTGTGGTGAAGCCTTCCCTAGTGGTCGAGCCGGGCCAGAAACTTCGTCTCTATTATGAAGGCGGCGCTGGGCAAGGCAATCCTGTCGGCCTCGGGGTCGCCGAAGCGACGTGGCCCTTTACGGAGCCGTACTGCGATCAGGGGATAATGATCGCTTTGGAGCAACAACCCGCGCCGGTTGACGAGGGAAGTATTGCCCGGCTGACTTCCGCTCCCAATCCGACTCGCGGGACGACAACGATCGAAGTCGATTTTTCTCGTGCACAAGTTGCCGGCGAGGCGGAGCTCACCATCATCGATGTCACGGGGCGCTTGGTGCGGAATCTCTGGACGGGATCTTCGCTGAGCGCACCCAGCTCCATCGAGTGGGACGGCCGTGAATCTAGCGGCAAGCGCGTGGCTCCTGGACGTTATCTCGCCCGCATGCGTCTTGGCGACACGACTGCCGGATCGCATTGGATCACGGTGACTCGCTGATCTTCCACGTATTCAGGTCGCGATGAGCGGTTTCGCAAGAATCTTCATCGCGACCTGATTCCCTCCGGAACAGGCGCGAAGACGTTCGACTCTCGAGCGGATTCCTCTTCTGCGCCTCGCCTCGTTCATCCTTATGATCGCCCCCAGTATCAGCGAACCGACCAGGCGCCCTTCTTTGTGGTCAGCGCCGCGATCACGCGGAAAGTTACGTCTTTCCGGAGGGTGTCATGCGTCCAGTCACTTCCATACCGGTCGCTCTTGTTCCGATCGTTACATTGCTTTGGTTCGCGCCATCGCCCGCGTACGCATGTAAGGAAAGTCCCACAAACGCGTCGGAGATGGACGATGCCCCAATGGATCGAGCCGTATGTCCGCCCATCTCCTGCGGTCCTCCTCCGGCTTGCTCGATCTTGAATGCAACTCCCCCATTCACCCGCCACTCGAGCACCCTGATCGGACCGAATCCCGTCACCGTCGGTTGCTTTGCGGTCGCTCGAAACGCAAACGACTACCATCTTCTCTTCAATTCGGAGGGCGGGAATTTTCGGCGTTCGGAATCGACCGATGGCGGCGTGACGTGGGGCGATTTGGGACTCGTCTCCGGACTTTCTGCTCCATGGATGGGCGGTACCCAATGCCCGGACCCGCACTTCAGCGGGACGAGCGGCAAGATGACCTTGTATTTCTCCGCGACACGGACAGCCGCGGCCGGAGGAAGCTGGACCGTTGCGCGCGCCACATCGGGGGACAACGGGGCTACGTGGACGACGGACCTTGCCCAGCTCGTGCAGCCGACGGCGTCGAACTTTCCATACATGCCGTCAGCCATTGAGCTTCCGAGTGGTGGCTGGCTCCTCGCCTACGCCTGGATCTGCAATGGCTCCAATACGGCCGGTGCAACGATTGATGTTCTCTATTCCGCGGACGGTCTCACCAATTGGGTACCACGCGCCGTTCCGGCGATCTCGACGGGATCATGCAACACTTGGGATGACGGATCCGCGAATCGGCCAAGAATGGTCCTCGATCCGCTGGATTCCTCGGGACAAACGATTTTCATGTTCTATTCCGCTTACGAGTGGGACGGAACCAAAGTCATTCGCAATTGCGGAAGGATCGGCCGGGCGAAATCAACAGATGGTGGCTACACATGGGTAAAAGCAACACGACCTGTTTTTGAGCCTGCGGTTGGAGCTACGAATTGGGATGACAAGCAAGTGCTGAAGCCATCCCTCGTGTTCGAGCCTTGCCCGAATAATCCGGCGAATTCTTTCCTTCGTCTTTTCTACGAAGGCGCGGGCACCCTGGCGAATGGCGGTCTGGGCGGTCTTGGCATTGCCGACGCACCATGGCCCTTCGGATCACAAATTTGCCCAACGGCCCAGATCGCGCTGCAGGAAGATCTTGTGCCGGATGACGAGAGCACAATCGCGCGGCTCACTTCAGTCCCCAATCCCACGCGCGGCACGACGAAGATCGAAGTCGATTTCTCACGCGCCCAAATTGCCGGCGAGGCGGAACTCACTATCATTGATGTCACCGGACGCTTGGTACGGCAACTTTGGACGGGATCTTCGCTCAGCGCGCCCAGCTCCATCGAATGGGACGGCCGCGAATCGAGCGGGAAGCGCGTTGCGCCGGGCCGTTATCTCGCCCGCATGCGCCTCGGCGACACGACCGCCGGAACGCATTGGATCACGATGACTCGCTGATCAGTGAATCAGGTCGCGATGAGAAAACTGAACAGACCTCATCGCGACCTCGCTCCTCTCAACGCACGTTTTCTTCATTTCCTTCGGATCGTGGACGTATCAAGCGCTCCACGGAGTGCCCTTCTTCATTGTTGAGCGACCGCGATCACGCGGGAGGCTCCTGCTCGCCGCCCCTTCTGGCCGGGAGGCTGTCATGCGCCGGCTCATTCTCATTCCCATATCTGCTTTCCGCCGCTCTCGCGCGGCAGCCACGTTCCTCTTGGAGGGTGTCATGCCTCCGCTCAAATCATCGCTGCTGACTCTCGTTGTTGCATCCTCGATGCTTTGGTGCTCACCACGTTCTGTGCAGGCTTGCAAGGAAGGTCCGACTAATGCTCTCGTTCCGGAAGAGGCGAGTGCCCCGGAAGATTTGACGAGGACCTGCTCTTCTTGTCCTACTCTGGTTGGCTCAGGCTGTTCAGCGCCATCATCGTGCCCCAAGATCAATACAACACCTGATTTCGCACGCCACCCAGAGTCAGATGACGATCCCGTCCTCGCAATCGGAGGTTGCTTTGCCGTCGCGCGCGACCCCGGCAACGGCATTTATTGGTTGTTCAATACGGAGGCCGGTCTTACTCGCCGTAAATCAACTGACGGTGGTGTTCATTGGACGAGCTCAACTTCGACTTCGATCTCGAGCCAATCATGGTTCAACGCGGTCTCGTGTCCCGACGCGCACTTCACGGGAACCAATGGAGAGATGACGTTGTACTTCTCCGGAGCGAAGCCGAGCACTTCGCCTCTGGTCTTTCAAATCGGCCGCGCGACATCGACCAATTATGGCCGCTCCTGGACGGTTGATCCGCAGACCCCCGTCGTTTCGGAATTCGAGTGTCACTTTCCTCACCAGCCCTCCGTCATCCACATTCAAGACACGCCCACAACCAGCGAATACCTTATGGCGCATGGCAAGTTGTGCAAGGGAGCTGGAACTGCCCAATGGGAGCTCTCAACGATCGAGTTCCTCTATTCCACGAACGGTGGAATCACCTGGTACACGCGAACGGGTCAGGGGAGCGTTCTCCCGGATGCTTGCGGAGGGTTTGCCGACGGATCGGTGAACCGCCCACGTCTGGTTAAAGATCCCGCGTATTCGGAGTCGAATCCGAAGATTCACCTATTCTACTCCGCTTATGAGTGGGGCGGCTCCGTGGTGACTCGGGACTGCGGGAGGATTGGCCATGCGATCTCAATGAACAACGGTCTCGATTGGACGAAGCAGAATCCCGCTTTGGAGCCGACGCGGTCGAACCAGTTTGAAACCTATCACTGGGACAAAAACCAGGTGTTGAAACCCTCATTGGTGATCGAGCCGTGCACTTCGGGCGCTATTCTTCGACTCTTTTACGAGGGCAACGATGGGGAAAACCCTGCTGTAGTTGGTATCGGCATTGCGGATGCACCGTGGCCTTTTGGATCTAGTCCCACCGGTTGTTCATCGGGAACATTGCTCGCCCTGGATGAGCAACCAATGCTGGACGGCGAAGAGGGCCTCGCACTGCTCAAGTCTGTTCCCAATCCCACACGCGGCACGACGACCATCGAAGTGGATCTCTCTCGCGCGCAAGTTGCGGGAGAGGCGGAGATAACCATCATTGATGTCACCGGTCGCTTGGTGCGGCATCTTTGGACAGGATCTTCACTCAGCGCGCCGAGCTCCATCAAGTGGGACGGCCGCGAATCGAGCGGTGCACGCGTCGCCCCGGGCCGCTATCTCGCGCGCATGCGCATTGGCGACACGACTGCCAGCACACATTGGATCACGATAACGCGGTGATTCCTTGGAACAGGTCGCGATGAACAAAATTCGCAAGAACCTTCATCGCGACCTGATGCGGCCCACATTATTTCCGCGAGTCCGGCCTTCCAAGATCAGATTGTTCGATCTTCAACGCTCGCCCCTTGGGCAGGTGAATCTCCAGAGACCAACTGTCGGAGACGAACTCGTCCATTGAGAATTCTCCAGAAGCATCCGTCGTGCTGGTCGCCACGACGTGATCCTCGTGAACGAGATGTACCATCACGTTTGCGTCCGATCCCTGCAGCCGAACTTTTCCTCGGATTCGCCAGTGACCATCTCCTTCCGGAATCGCAAGGATCTCGATGACACCTTCGGCAAATACGCGAGAAGCAAGACGGGCGCCGGGGTGCATTCCCAACTCGGATCCCCGAACATCGGTGGGTCCCGATTCCGTCGCCTCGAATTCTCGAGAAGGAAGGATGGGCGTTTCTTGCGAAGAAGTGATCGCCCGCTCGATCAAATCATCAGGCGGGCTGGTCCAGCGCCGGACACCACGCGCAAGTACAAACTGGCGAAGCGTGGCAATGAGTGCACGACACTGCTCGCACTGCTTGGCGTGCTCTTCGAGCACCACGGAATCTTTCGCGGATTCCGGACGCTCGATCCATTGGAGCAACTGCTCCGGGGAAGGATGAGGATCCTGCGCCGTCATGAACCTTCTTCTAGGAGCCTCTTCAATCGTTCGAGGCAACGCGAGCGAATCGGTCCGATCGATCCGATCGCGAGACCAGTCTCTTTCCCGATCTCGCCGTAAGAGAGCCTTTCGGGATGAAGAAAAAGCATGCGCAGTAATGACGCGCAGCGCTCATCCAGTTGTTCAAATGCTTCTTCGAGGCGTTGCCGCATTCGGAACGCCTGATACGCTTCGTCGGAAAGCGTGCCCGGATCGGCGAGATCGCTGGAGACGCCAGAGATGGAACGACGGCGCTTGACCGCGACCTTGTAAGCCAACCGGCGAGTTGCCACCATCAACCAACGAGAAAGTGCGTTTGGGTTGCGGATTCGAGAAACCGAACGATGTAATTCCACCCAGACTTCCTGAAAGACGTCTCCGGCATCGTCGGCGTCGAGCCCTACTTCGAGCGCCGTTGAGTAGACGAGATTTCCGTAGCGGCGAACGAGCATCCTCCAGGCGGTTTCGTCCCCTTCGAGGCACCGACCGAGCAACGCACTGTCGGAGAGTCCTTCGACCGCTGCAAAGAAGAACGGCATCCTTTCATCGGAATCCATCGCGAAGCTCCTAACCCAAGACAGGCGGATCTTAAGAAGAGCAATTCGTCACGGAGGAGAAGAGTTCGCGGCATCGTAGGAGGGGGAGCCTTCGATTCCGCGTGACCAGAAGGACGCGGGAAACAGAGCTGTAGTTGAGCCTGAGTCGAAAACTTCATTGGATTCCCTCAGAGTGGTCATTTCGAGGGATGTGAAGCTTACTCCTTGAGGGTGCTCGACGCAATTTCGTACTCGTTCAGCCCTTATCAAGGGATTGGGACGTCCTATGTCGCCTGCGGAATCGGAATGATCTCCCGTTGGCGGCCGCGGCGCTTGGCGAAGATCGCGGCGCCGATTGCGCACGCAAAGAGGATTGCTGCGGAAACCTCGAAGACGCCACGATTGCCGAAGTGGCCGGCGATCCATCCGCCGGCGAGCGGCCCCGCGAAGAATCCGAAAATGCTGGCGGAATTCGCATAACCGGTGATTCCGCCGCGCATTCCTTCCGGAGTTTCGCGGCTCACCATCGAATGCAGCGCCGGCTGAATGCCCGCGGTTCCGATGCCGAGCAGCGCGCGCATGAACAACATGGCTGCAATCGTGTGCGCCACAGGATGAAGGGCGAGAGAGATTGCGCAGATCACCAGCGCGCCGACGAGTGAGCGCTTCAATCCGATCCTTCTCGAAATCTTCCCCAAGAACGGCGCGGTCAAAAGAGTGAACGTCGCGACCACGGCGAAGCCGATTCCCGTGTAGAAAGCCGCGTTCCCTTGCTGATGAAGAAGGTCTTCGACGTACAAAGGGAAAACGGGAAATTGCATTCCGATCGCGGACATCGAGAAAAACATCCCCAGGAGTGCCAGCTGCAGTCGGGGGTCCTCACCGACGCGGCGCAAGTTCGCCTTCACCGATGGGTTTTCCGGACGCACCGAACGTGGCGGCTCTTGCAATTGTGCGAACACGATGACGCATCCAATCAGCGTCAACGCTCCCACGAGAAGAAAGATATTGCGAAACGACATGAATCCGGCCAGCACTCCGCCCAGCGCGGGCCCGACCAGCCGCCCAGCGGATGCCGACGCATACAGCGTCCCCATGGCACCGGGAAGATTCGCCGACGGCGTGCTCGCCGACGTCATGGCCAACGACGCAGGAATGAATCCGGTCACGATGCCTTGCACGACACGAAGGGTGGTCATCTGCAGCGGGGTGCGCACGAACACATAGAGAAACTGCGTCACGGCGAGCGCAGCAATCGCCCGGCCCACCATCATCTTGTAGCCGTGCTTGTCGCCGAGATGTCCCCACACCGGCGACATCAAGGCGGCCGCGAGAAAAGGTCCTGAGAAGATCAGCCCCGACCAAAGCTCCACTTCGCGGCGATCGGTGATGCCAAGCTCACGCACGAAGAAGGGGATGAACGGCAGAACGATGCTGATCGCGGTGACGGCCAGGAATTGCGAAACGGAAAGCACCCACAGATTGCGTTTCCAAACCGGAATGCCCTGGCCGTGCTTCGCTCTCACGGAAACCAAGGGCCCGGATATTCTGCGAGCGTCGGATTGTTGCGATCGCGTTCGGAAAGAATCGGGATGTCGGCCGGCCACTGGATGCCGAGCTCCGGATCATTCCAGGCCAAGCCGCGCTCGAGGGCCGAATCGTAATAACTCCCGCAGCGATACACGAAGTCGGCGACATCCGAGGTCACGCAGAAGCCGTGCGCAAACCCCGCGGGAATGTAAAGCTGCAGATGATTGTTCTCCGACAATTCGATCGTGTACGCCATGCGGAACGTGGGGGACGACTTGCGCAAATCGACCACGACGTCGAAGACCGACCCTCGCGCGCAACGCACGAGCTTCGGCTGCCCGGGAGGAATCTGAAAGTGCAGCGCGCGGATCGTTCCCTTTACCGAGCGCGAATGATTGTCCTGCACGAACTCGACGTGAATCCCGGCGCGATCGAAGACTTCTTTGCGAAACGTCTCCAAAAAGAAGCCGCGATCGTCGCGAAAGACGGTTGGCTCGAGGATCAAAAGGCCGGAAAGCGCGGTCTCGTGAATCTTCACGCCGGAGCCGAAATCAATCTGGAATGAAGCGGAAATTGAATCAGGCGCATGGCACGAAGATTAGCTCATTCGCGCAGCAGCGTCACCTTGCGCGTCGCCTGTTCGCGGCCGATGTTGAGGCGCACGAAGTAGACGCCGCTGGCCACTGGTCGTCCGCCTTCGTCCCTTCCGTCCCAATCCAATTGATGCGATCCGGCAGAGAGGATTCGAGTTGGATAGGTGCGCACACGCCGCCCGCTCGAATCGACGATCGACATCGCCAGCGTTTCATCGCGCTCCAGACGCGCAGAGAACGTCGCGCCGCTTTGCGCGGGATTCGGAAATGCCGGGCCGATCCAAAGCCCTGCGGCGGATAAGATCGGAGCCGAGGTGGACAGCGATTCGCCCAAGAACACGTGGGCCAATCCGGCATCGCCATCGTTGAATTGTGCGGCGCCGACGAGAAGATCGTCGCGGCCGTTGCCGTCTTGATCGCCGGCGCAGCCCACCGCAATTCCGAATCGATCGCCGCTCGCCGTGCCGGTGAAGATGAGATCGGCTTGCGATGCGGAAATGGTTCCGCTCAAAGGCCCCAAGAAGAGATAAGCGCGGCCGGCGCGCCCGCCTCCGCCACCGTTGTCCCATGCGCCGATGATCACGTCGTCGAATCCGTCGCCGTTCACGTCGCCCGCGCCGGAGACGGAATGTCCGAAGCTGTCTTTGGAGACTTCGCCGATGAACGTTGCCGCGGGAACCGCAGTGCCGGAAGCCGACTCGAGCAGCGGTCCCAAGAACAAGTACGCCTTTCCCGGACCATTGTTGAACGTTTGCTCCGCGCCCACGAGAAAGTCGGCGAGACCGTCGTTGTTCACGTCGCCGGCCGGCG
>Ga0111539_10005843_pt1 | contig 15910 bp, 20 predicted proteins | sample RhiMethybrSRZTD1_FD_79667 | JGI IMG/M metagenome (GOLD analysis project Ga0111539, IMG submission 79667) | Populus rhizosphere microbial communities from Tennessee, USA - Rhizosphere MetaG P. TD hybrid SRZTD1 (version 2) (version 2) | ecosystem: Host-associated > Plants > Roots > Rhizosphere >... | reverse complement strand
GGCGCGCTCCTCCAGGGCCCCAGTCAGCCCGTTGCTGTCGATGAAGACGCCGTGGCCGCTGGGGCCTTCGGCTACCAGGTAGGCGTTGGAGAGCCAGTCGGGGTGCTCGACGCGCTCGACGATCATGCGAACTCGATCACGCTTCTGATGCCGTCCTGGGCCTCCATGAGCTCGAACCCGCGGTTGACGTCGCCGAGCGTGATCCGGTGGGACACGAATGCGCCGACGTCGATGTCGCCGGCCAGCGCCCGCTCGACGTATTCCGGCACCTGATCGCGTCCTTTGACGCCGCCGAACGACGAGCCCGCGACCCGACGCCCGGTGATCAGATAGCGCGGGACGACCTCGAGCACCTCGCCTTTGCCGGCGACGCCCGCGACGGTGCAGAGACCCCAGCCCATGCGGGCGGATTCGACGGCCTGGCGCATCACGTCGACGTTGCCCGTCGCCTCGAACGTGTAGTCGGCGCCGAAGCCGGCGGTCATCTCCAGGATCCGCTCCACGGTGTCCGGGCCGCCGACCAGCGTGTCGGTCGCGCCCTGGGCTGTCGCAAGGTCGAGCCTCCCGGGGGAAAGGTCGACGCAGACGATGCGCTCGGCGCCCTGGAGCCGGCAGCCTGCGACGGCGCCCAGCCCGACCATGCCCGCACCGAAGACGACGCAGGTCGCGCCGGCCTCCACCTTCGCAGTGTTCATCACGGCGCCGAGGCCGGTCGAGAGTCCGCAGGCGAAGAGGCATGCGTGCTCCGGCGGCGCCTCTGGATTGACTTTCGCAAGAGCGATCTCCGGCATCACGGTGTACTCGGCGAACGTCGACGTCCCCATGAAGTGGCGGATCGGCTCGCTGCCCCGTCCGAGCCGGGTGGTCCCGTCCGGGAGGAACCCCTTGCCCTGCATGTCCCGGATCGCCAGACAGAGGTTCGTGCGGTCGCTGAGACAGTGGATGCACTCCCGGCACTGAGGCGAGAAGAGCGTCACGACCTGGTCGCCCGGCGTGACGGATGTGACGTCGGGGCCCAGCTTCTCGACGACCCCGGCGCCCTCGTGGCCGAGGACAGTCGGCGCGTAGCCGGAGGGATCAGCCCCGGAAGCGGTGTAGAGATCGGTGTGGCAGACCCCACAGGCGGTCAGCCGGACGAGCACTTCTCCGGACTTCGGCTCGGCGAGATCGACCTCCTGGACCTCGAGCGGTTGGCCGAAGTCCTCGAGGACGGCAGCCCTGATCTTCACGGGCTCAGGCCGCCTAGCTCGCGCGGCGCAGCTGTTCCTGCACGTGCCGGAAGGCCCGGGAGTCGGGCTCGAGCCTGTCGAGTGCGGCCTCGAGACAGTAGACCGCCTGCTCCTGTCGGCCGTTTCGGCCGTGGAGGAAGCCGAGGTTCGCGAGGACCTGGCCTTCGTGATGCTCGTCGTTGATCTCGCGCAGAAGCGTGACGGAGGCGTCGAAGTGGTCGATCGCCGCGCGCTCGTCGCCGGTGTGGGCAAGGGCGAGGGCGAGGTTGTTCAGGGTCATCGCTTCGGTGCTCGGATCGCCGGCTGAGTGTGCGATCTCGAGCGCGGCTCGGTGGGCCTCGACGGCCGCAGTCGCATCGCCCTGTCGCCGCAGCTCGACCCCGCGTGCGTTGAGGCGGCCTGCCTCCTTGCCCCGGTCGCGCTGGCGCTTCTCGGTCTTCAGCTCGGTCTTTCGCGTGCGGAGGCCATCGACCGGCCGGCGGGCGGCGGTGCCCGCGGCGGACTGGACGGTGCCTGCAGCCGACTGGACGCTGCCTGCAGCGGACTGGACGGCGCCCGCGGCGTGGCGAAGCGTCCCTCCCCGGCGGCGCAGCGACCGTCCGACGACGAAGGCGACTCCTCCGGCCAGGGCCAGGAGGAGCATGAGCGCGATCAGCTTCCCGAGGCCGATCACGACGAGGAAGCCGAGCACGAGGAGGCCGAAACCGCCGACCGCGATCGCGCGGCGTCGTAGCTGCGCGCCTTGAGCCGTCGGCTCGAGGGCTGCGCGCGCGTTCTCCGGAATGGTGTCTTTCAAGGCGCTTGCATCCATCAGTTTCCCCGATCCGCGCTGCTTCCCTCTCAGTTCGCGGAACGGGCGTCCAAACCTTTGTACCCGGACCGTCGGAGATACGCGCAAGGTAAGAAACGAAATCGGGCCGCCACCAAGTGATCGAGGGAGGTGGCGAATTGACCTTTACACACGCAAACGACACTCGCCGCAATGACCCTGGCTACCAGGTGTTCATGTTGCTTCGCATCGGTTTCGTCGTCGCACCGATCCTGTTCGGGCTCGACAAGTTCTTCAACTGGACGGTGGACTGGACGCAGTACCTCGCGCCCTGGATCGACGACATCGTCCCGGGGAGCGCGCAGGACTTCATGTACTTCGTCGGAGTCGTCGAGATCGCGGCCGGCCTGCTCGTCCTGGCGGCGCCGTGGATCGGAGGCTTCGTCGTGGCAGCGTGGCTCGGGGGCATCGTGGTGAACCTGCTCACGAACAACCCGCCCGAGTACTACGACATCGCGCTCCGCGACTTCGGCCTGTTCCTCGCCGCGCTCGCACTCGGGCGTCTGGCGTGGGCCTATCGCACCGTGCCGGCCCCGAAGCACACCACGTCGGCCGAGCCGGCCCACCGAGCTGCCTGAGGACTGACGTGCGAACGCTCTCGAGCCTTGAGCCGGCCGGCGCGGACGTGAACCGCTGGCGGCGCGAGCAGCTCGCCCTTTCGGGCTTCTCGCTTCCGCTCGCGGCCCGCGTAGCCCGGGAACCGCGGTACGACCTGCACGGGCTGATCGAGCTCGTCGAGCAAGGCTGCCCGCCGGAGCTCGCCGTCCGCATCCTGGGTCCCCTCGAGCCGAGGGAAGTCGCGTGACCCCCACGACGACTACCGTTGAGGGGGTCATGCGGACCACCTCCGTCGCACCCGGCACCGCGCTCGACCCGGAATCCCAGGAGCTCCTGCAGGGTTTGAAGAGCAGCGGGCGGGCCTACGACGACGCGTGCGCCCGCCTGCACGCGCTCCTTCTGAAGGCCGCGCGGTTCGAGGTGTCCCGCCGCCGCGGAGGGCTCACCGGCGCGGAGGCGGATGCCATCGCCATGGAGGCGGCGGACGACGCGCTCCTCGCAGTCCTCCGGCGACTCGACGACTTCCGCGGTCTGAGCAAGCTGACGACGTGGGCCTACAAGTTCGCGCTCTACGAGGCAGCGGTGAAGGTGCGGAGGCAAAACTGGCGTGACCGCGAGCTGCCGTTCGAACCGGAGGCGCTCGGATCGTTCCAGGCCGTCTCGCCGGGTCCCGAAGAGGACGTCGAGGTCCGTGAGCGTCTCGGGAAGATCGCCGCGGCGATGGACGACGTCCTGACGCCGCACCAGCGACGAGTGCTCGTGGCACTCGCCGTGAACGGCGTCCCGATCGATGTGCTCGCCGAACGCCTGTCGACGACGAGGGGCGCCCTGTACAAGACGTTGCACGACGCGCGCGCCAAGCTGCGCGTGCACCTGGAGGAGAAGAACTGATGGAAGACGCGAACACGAACGAGCTGCTCGGGCGCCTGCTTGGGCCGGCCGGCCCGGAGATCGGCTGCGACGCCTGTTTCGAGGAGCTCGACCGCTACGTCGACCTCGAGGTTGCCGGCAAGGACGCCGACGCGGCCGTCCCCGGCCTGCGAGCCCATCTCCAAGGCTGCCCGGCCTGCCGCGAGGAGCACGAGAGCCTGCTCGCGCTCGTCAAGAGCGACGAGAAGAGCTAGCGCCGTTAGCCCAGGCGGGCGCGGAAGCGGTACGCGCGGCCGTCGTCCTTCGGGAACCCGCCGCAGGAGTAGACGGTGTTCGGGAAGTCCTTTGGTGCGCAGTCGAAGCGGAGACTCCCGTTCGAGAGGACGAGGTCGACCTTCCAGACCTCCGAGCTCCCGAACTTCACGGTTGTGTGGCCATGGCCTTGGCTGTCGAGCCCGATCGGGTGGATCTCCTTCGGGCCGCCCTTCGCATAGACGATCGCAGTTGCCGCGGGGTTTTTTCCCGGCCCGGGAAGGTCGACCCGGAGGTGCAGCTTCGCCGCTGCGCCGACCGCCTGCGGACGGAAGCGATAGAAGCGCGTGGAGAGATGGGCCAGTCTCGGCGCCTGCCAACCCGTCGAGTGCAGGGAGGGTCCGAGGTTGAACTTCGCTGCGAGCGGAGCGACCGGGTAGCCGAGGTCCGCTTCCGCGTAGTCGCGCAGGTCGTTCGTCCAGCCGAATTGCGCGAACGTGCTGCGGAAGTCGAGGCCATGGGAGGCGAGCGCGCTCCGTACGGCCTGGAAGGAGTACAGGTCGCCGTACGCGGGGGAGGGCCCGCCGTCGGCCCGTTCCCAGATCTCGCGGATGATCGTCGGGTCGCCCGAGAAGACCTTCTCGGTCAGGAACCGCCAGAAGAGCCACGCGCCGTACTCGAAGCCACCGGCGCCGGTGTCGAGCGGGACGCCGGGCCGGGCGAGCGCGCTGCGGCCGAGGTAGTTGATCCGGTCGATGACAGCCGGGTAGACCTGGCCCTCCATCCACATCGCCGACCCCTCCATGAGCGCGTAGTCCTCGAACCAGTCATAGGCGAACTGCACCGCGTGGAAGAACTCGTGCGCTGCGGTTACCTGGAGGTACTCGAGCGGCGTCTGGCCGATTCCGTACTGGCCCTGGCGGTAGTCGTCGTCGAGCACGCAGTAGGCCGAGACAGCCCAGGGGGCGCTGAAGTCGTAGGCATGCGGGTCGTCGCTCGTGCAGTAGCCGAAGAGCCCGATGCTGCCGATGTCGGCGATGTAGATGTCCAGCTGGGGCCCGCCGCCGTCGTTCAGGGTCGTCGCGCTGTCGTCGAGCGGCTCGCGGTAGCCGAGCCCAGCCGTCTCGGTGTCCCACACGTTGTCGAGCACCGCGATCGTGCGGTCGATCTGGTCGGGGGTCCCGTTCGCCGGGTTGGTGTCCGCCGCCGGCGGCGAGTCGCGGTTCGTCGGGTTGTCGTCCCAGTGGAAGCAGAGCGGCCGGCCGCCGCCCTCGCACGAGCGCGTGGGGACCGCGTCGAAGTCCCAGGCCGGCTCGCCGAGGAAGGTGGGGGCGCCGTCGGGGCGGGAGAGAATCGCCCTCGCCTCGGCGTGCTCAGAGCCGGAGAGGAACCGCGTCCGGGCGAGAAGGTCGCGGAGGATGAAGGTGGCGGCGTGCGGATTCGCGGGGGCGACATGGCCGAACTCGGCGCGGACGCGGTCCAGAGTGAAGAGCGACCGGGCGCGCTCGAGCGCGTACTGCGACTCGGTCAGCCGGCCCTGCTCGAGCGCGCGAGAGAGAGCGTCGTGCTTGGCCGGCGTGAGCGGCGGGAGCGGCCGCGAAGCCGCCGACGCCGGCGCGGCAGCCGACCACGCGCAGGTGGCGAGCAGGAGGGCAAGTGCGAGCTTGGTGAAGCGCATTGGCTGTGTCGAGTGCCGGACCCCGTGACGGCGATGCAAGACTCTAGCTGCCATATCGGCGTCTTCCTGCGCCGTCGTTAGAGTGGGGCGACGTGAGCACTGTGGAGCAGCGCGTGGCGGAAGAGACGATTCAAGTCCTCGATCACGGCTTCGTCCGCCTGGACGATTCGATGGCGAGCGACCTTTCGGTGGTGAACGCCGCCCGCGTCAGCTTCGCCCGCCGCAAAGAGGTCATGGAAGACGGCGACGCGGGCCTCATCCGCTTCCTCATGCGCGAGCGCCACGGAACCCCCTTCGAGCACAACGCGTTCCGCTTCCACATCCGCGCGCCGATCTTCGTCGCGCGCGAGTGGTTCCGCCACCGCATCGGCTCCTTCAACGAGTTCAGCATGCGGTACGCGAAGGCGACCGAAGAGTTTTACGTCCCGGCGCCTGAGGACGTGCGCAGCCAGGTCGGCAAGCCGGGCGCCTACTCCTTCGAGCCGGTCACGGACGAGATCGCGCAAACGACCCGAGACGAGCTGGCCGCGGTCTATGCCGCCGCCTATTCCGCCTACGAGCGGCTCGTCGAGATGGGGGTCGCGCGCGAGCTCGCGCGGGCAGTCATGCCGGTCGGCGCCTACACCGAGTTCTACTGGACGGTCAACGCGCGCGCGCTCATGAACTTCGTCTCCCTCCGCGCGGCCGAGACGGCTCAGCGCGAGATCCGGCGCTACGCGGACGCCGTCGAGCAGCTCTTCGCCGAGAGGATGCCGGTCACGTACGAGGCCTTCGTCGCGGCCGACAGAACTGCTCCTTAGGTCTCAGCGGAGAGAAGCCAGGGCGAGTCCGACCCCTTGCGAGTGATGACCCACGCGTCGTACTCGGAGAGGTCGTAGCTCGCGGTCAGGTCGACGGTCGTGCGGCCGCTGACGTTGAAGGTCCCGCAGGCGCCCGCATACTCGCCGTCCTTCGCGAGCCAGAGGACGTAGTAGTCGTTGCCCTCGAGGTGAGGGAGGCCGTCGACGACGATGCGCATCCTCCAGTTGCCGGTCGCATCGTCTCGCGGGCCGAGCTCGATCTTGGCAGAGGCGTTGGGCGCGCTCGTTCCCGGTGTCATCTGCACGGACGCGCGGGCGTCGAAGCCGCGGTCGAGCCAGCGGCCGGCGCCGAAGAAGAGCGCCGCGAGGGTGGCTGCGAGCGCGACGGCCACGAAGACCCGGCGGCGCGTCCAGATCGGCCTGGCCGTCCCGATGCGCTCGATGGCGTGCGTGAGGGAGCCGGGAACCTCTGTCACCGGCCCGGGCACAGAGCGGAGCAGGCTGTCCACCCGGGCGAGCTCGAGCTCCTCCTCGGGCGTGAGGTCGTCGCCCACGAGCTCGCGGAAGTCCGGCGTGTCGCTCATCCCCTTACCTCCTCGAGGATGCCGGCCAGGCGGGCGAGACCTGTCCGCGTTCGCGTCTTGACTGTCCCGAGCGGCACGTCCAGGTAGCTCGCGATCTCGGTCTGGGAGAGACCGCTCCAGTAGGCGAGCTCGATGACGACACGCTCGCGCTCGGGCAAGAGCTCGAGCGCGGAGTGCACACGCCATGTGAGCCACGACTCCTCCGCCCGCTCGGCGGGGCCGGCCCGTACGTCCGCCTCGTCAGGGGCCTCTGCGGCGTTCTCGCGCTTCTGCCGCGCGCGGTCGATGATGGCGTGGCGCGCGACTGCGTAGAGCCATGCCGAGGCCGTGCCGCGCTCCGCCCTGTAGCTCTTCGCCGAGCGCCAGACCGCGGCGAAGGTTTCCTGCGCTGCGTCCTCGGCGCGGCCGTTGTCTCCGAGCTGCCTCAGCGCCATCGCGAGCACCGGGCGTGCGAATCGCTTGTAGAGCTGCTCGAACGCTTCCCGGTCTCCGCGCCCGACGCGCTCGATGAGCTGGCTGTCGTTCTCGGCTGTTGCCATTGCCGCAGGCATAACGCTAGGCGATACGAAGCAGCGCCGCTTATGGATTCAGGGAGGAGCCGCCGTCGACGAAGAGCGTCGAGCCCGTCACGAACCCGGCGCCGACCAGATAGACCACCGCGCCCGCGATGTCCTCCGGAGAACCGATGCGGCCGAGCAGCGTCTCGGCGGCGCGGCGCTCCTCCTGCTCCGGCTCGACGGCGACCGGTCCCGGTGCGATCCCGCAGACCCGGATCTCCGGCGCGAGCGCGCGCGCGAACACGCGGGTCAGCATCGCCTGCGCCGCCTTCGCGGCGCAGTGGGGTCCGAAGGACGGCCAGGGCCTGTGGGCGCCGACGTCCTCGATCATGACGACGAGCCCGAGGCTGGACGCACGCAGATGGGGGACGGCCGCCTGCGTGACGAAGAAGGTTCCCTTCGCCGTTGAGTCGAGGGCTTGATCCCAGTCGGCCTCGGACACTTCCTCGATGGGCCTCGGCTCGAACCCGTCCGAGGCCGCATTGACGAGGAGATCGAGCCCGCCGAGCTCCCGCGCCGCGCGCTCGACGAGGGCGCGCGCCTCCTCGGGACGCGTGATGTCGCCGTCGCGCCGGCCGGCCGCGAGGACGGCGAACCCCTCGACCTCGAGGCGCGCCGCGATCGCGCCGCCCACGCGCCCTGTGCCGCCCGTGACCAGCGCCGCTCGCTCCTTTTCCGTCACATGGGGAAAGATACGATCTCGTTCGACCCGCCCGAAGGAGACTCGAAGGGAGACCCATGGCGACACTGGCCCAAAACCACGAGGAGATTGCGGCCCGGGAGCTCAAGCCGGAGCTTCTCGAGATGGACGGCATCTCCAGGGCTTCCGTCGAAGCGCACTACAAGCTCTACCAGGGGTACGTGGCAAAGAGGAACGAGATCCTGACCAAGCTCGCCGAGGTCGACCTCTCGACCGCGAACCAGGTCTACTCGGATGTGCGCGCTCTCAAGATCGACCTCAGCTTCGCGATCGGCGGCGTCAAGAACCACGAGATCTACTTCGAGCACCTCGGCGGGGGCGGGGGCGACCCGACGGGCCCGATCGCGTCGTTGATCGAGCGCGACTTCGGTTCCGTCGCGGCGTGGCGCGCGGACCTGAAGGCGACCGGCATGGGCGGCCGCGGGTGGGCATGGACTGCCTACGACTGGGACGAGCAGCGCCTCTTCAACTACATCGGGGACGCGCAGAACACCTTCCCGGTGTGGAACGCCACGCCGCTCGTCGCGCTCGACGTCTACGAGCACGCCTACTTCCTCGACTACCAGACCGACAGGGCGTCCTACATCGACGCGTTCTTCGCGAACCTCGACTGGGACGTCATCGCGAGCTGGGTGTCGAAGTACCAGATCCAGACCTGAGTGAATATCTCCTGATCCCTGCCGGGTACGTCCTCGGCTCGATGCCGTGGGGGTACTGGCTGCCGCGGATATTCGCGGGCGTGGATATCCGCACGCTCGGCAGCGGCAACACCGGCGCGACGAACGTTTGGCGGACGCTCGGTTTCAAGCTCGGGCTGGGCGTCGCGGTGCTCGACATCGCCAAGGGCGCGGTCGCCGCGCTGCTCGGCCGCTGGCTCGGGAACGACCTCATTGCGGTCCTCGCCGGCTGCGCGGCTATGGCCGGCCACTGGCGCCCTCTCTTCATGGGCTTCCAACGCGGCGGGAAGATCGTCGCCACGACCGGCGGGGTCGGCCTCGCGGTCGCGCCGCTGGCAACGCTCTCGGCGGCCGCGGTCTGGATCGCCGTCTTTCTCGTGACGCGCTACGCGTCCTTGGCCTCGATGGTCGCGGCGGCAACGCTGCCGCTCTTCGCGCTCCTCTTCGACGCGTCCTGGCCGGTCGTCGCCTTCACGACCGGCGGCGCGCTCGCGATCGTACTCCTGCACCGCGGGAACATCGCGCGGCTCGCGCACGGTCAGGAGTCGAAGATGCGCCTGCGCGGCTCTAGGCGACCGCGCGCAGCCAATCCCTGAGCTCGGTGTGGGCGAGCGAATGCTCGCCGCTCCGAAGCTCGCCGCGCAGCTCCCCGACAGTTCCGAACCGCTCGGCGAGGACGTCGTGGTTGTGAATCGTCTCGAAGTTCACCTGGCGGGCGAGCACGAAGTCGTCGTCCGCGAGGTTGGCATAGCCGTCGAGTGCGCTCTTGACCATGAGACGCACCGAGTCCTCCACGAACCGGGGAGTCAGGTGGGCGTGCTCGACGACGAAAAGCTCGTCCGGGCGCTTGAGGAGCTCGTAGATGGGCGAGCTCATCGAGCGCTCGACGATGTCGACGAGGTCTTCCGCATTCAGGCGCTCGTCGGTTCCGAGGAAGAGCGTGCCGCGGCCGCGCTGGTTGTGCGTCGCGAGCGGGACGAGCTCGAGGATCCGCTCGACGTCTCCCTCCTGGAAGCCGGCCTCGGCAAGCCGCCCGGCGGCCTCCGTTCGGACCAGCCCCTGCGCACACGGGCACGCGTTGATCCCCGTCGCCTCGACTCCGACCACGCGCCGCGTCGCGGTGCGCGAAGCAGCGGAGATCCCGATCAGCGTCACGAGCTCCTGCGTTCGCAGCGCGGTCACGGGCGTGAGCCGCTCGATGGGGTAGCGCGCCGCGATCTTCACCTCGGCGCGAAGTGCCTGCTGGCGCTCGACGATGTTGTGCGCAATGTGCTCGGCGAGGTTCTCGACGAGGAGCTTCTCGTCGATCACGACCTCGTCGATCGCCTCCTCGAAGACCTCGGGGAAGCGCGACATGTGCACGCCCTTCTGGGCCGGGTCGAGGTCGACGAAGCAGTCGATCTCGGCCGAGACGAGCGCGTCGCGGCCGCCGTGCTGCAGGCGTATGGCCTTCTGCACGCCGGTGACTCCGGCGCGGGAGAGGCCGATGCGGACCTCGGGCTCGGAAGCCTGGAGATCGGCCCCGCCGGTTAGTCTCTCCTGCTGCACGTGTCAACCGTACCAAGGGGGGAAATGGCCGACGACGAACGCTTCGCGCAGATCGTCTCCATCGGTGCCCATGACCTCTCGACGCCGCTCGCCACGGTGTACGGCTTCGCAAAGACTCTCGCCAAGACCGACCTCGAAGAGCCGGCGGCGCGCTATGTCGAGATGATCGAGGCTGCGTCGGCGCAACTGCGCGACCTCGTCGACGAGCTCTCCCTCGTGACCCGGATCGAGCGCGGCCGCTACTCGCCTGCCCTCACCGAGGCCGACTCGCTGGAGCTCGCCCGGGAAGCGTGTGCCGAGCTCGGCGAGCGCGTCGCCGTGAGCGGCGAAGGCGCGGTCGTGCAAGTCGACCCCGACGCCACGAGCCGCGCACTCTCCCGCCTCGCGAAGGCGGCCTCGCGTCACGGGGGAATCGACTCGGTCACGCTCGTCGTCCGCGGCCCGGAGCTCGAGATGTCACCCCTTCTGAAGAGCGCCGCCGGAGTCGTCACCGGCGAGGAGCTGAGGGAGCTCGGCGCGGTCGTGGCGGTCGAGCACCTGAAGGCGATCGACGTCGCGGTGACCGCCGAGGACGAGCGCCTGCTGATCCGCTTTCCGGGCTAGCCCATTTTCAGCGGATCGACGTAGAGGTCGTCGATCTGCCACTTGGCGCCGAGGCCGATGGGCTGGAAGCGGAACGAGACCGTCACCCGCCCGCCGTTCAGGAGCCCGAGGACGTCCAGGAGCCCGACCGACGGGAGTGATGGCGCCCAGCTCGAGAGGCCGGTGTTCACACCCGCAGGCAAGACGAACGTGTGCCCGGAGCTGTCCTTGACGATCGCGTCCATCTTGAGGCTCGAGAGCGCGACGAGACCCCTGTTCTTCCCTACATAGCGGGCGAAGACGTCGAGCGTATCGACACACATGGCCGGGCTCGTCGCGGTGCTGCCGCTCGGGAGGTAGAGCGAGTGGCTTCCGGGGCCGCTCAAGTTGAACGACTCGTTGCCGCTCACGACTGTCGCGCCGCCCGTCAGCTGCCATCCGGCCGAGCCTGATTCGAAGCCCCCGTTCGGCGCAAGGACATAGGAGACCGGGTCGAGCCAGCGCAGGAATGGCCTGCTCATCTCCTGGTCGGGACAGCCGTTCAGCAGGGCCGCGCCTGCCGGCGCAGCCGCTCCAGTGGCCAGTCCGATGACAAGAGCAAATGCTGCTCCGAAACGCCTCATGCCGCGATCCCTCTCCTTAGCCGCTTGTCGCACTGTGGTTGCGTTTCTGGGCCTGCTCCATCCCTCGGAGGAGGGATCGTGGCTCTGTTCGTCAAGACGAGCGGCGAGGCCGCCGATACCGCTCTGGATGAGCACCGAGCCTGCCCGGCTGCCGGCACCCTCCCCGGTCATCGACACCAGCAAAGACAGCGATGCGCTGATCGAAGAGCGCCGCGCGCGCGCCGCCGCACCGCTCGAGCGTCGCGACTCGCGGGTCACGAGCGCGAGCGCGCTTGCCTTTCTGGCGGCCTGCGCGGCTCTCCAGCTCGCCTTTCCAGGGGAACGCCATCCCTCCGTGGCGCTCCTGGCTCTCCTGATCGCCGGTTACGCGGTCGCCTCCAAGGTCGAGTTCGAGGTCGGCATCGGCTCGGCGATCCCGACGCAGCTCGTCTTCGTCCCGATGCTCTTCCTGCTCCCGCCGGCGATGGTGCCGCTCTGCGTCGCCATCGGCCTTCTCCTCGGGAATGCGGCCACGTATCTGAAACGGCAGGAGCACCCGGAGCGCGCGCTCGTCGTGGTCGCGAGCTCCTGGAATGCCGTCGGCGGCGCTCTTGTCATCGCGCTTGCTGGGGAGCCCGATGCCGCCTGGTCGGTCTGGCCCGTCCTCCTCGCCGCGGTGCTCGCCCAGTTCGCGTTCGACTTTCTCGGCTCGGCGGCACGCGCCTGGGTCGCGTTCGGCATCGCTCCGAAAGCGCACGTGCGCCTGATGGCCTGGGTCTACGGAGTCGACCTCGCCCTCACGCCGATCGCCCTCCTGACGGCGATCGTCGCGGCGGAGCAGCCGCTCGCACTCCTCGTCGTCCTGCCCCTCCTCGCGCTCCTCGCTTTCCTCGCCCAGGAGCGCAGGCGCCGGATCGACCACGCGCTCGAGCTAGGGCACGCCTACCGGGGCACTGCGTTTCTCCTCGGCGACGTCATCGAGGCGGATGACGAGTACACGGGCAACCACTCGCGCGAGGTCGTCTCGCTGACACTCGCCGTGGCCGACCGCCTCGCTCTCTCGGCGCGGCAGCGGCGAAGCGCGGAGCTGACGGCGCTTCTCCACGACGTGGGCAAGATCCGGATCCCGGCCGAGATCATCAACAAGCCCGCCGCGCTCACCACGGAAGAGCGTGCCGTCATCAACACGCACACGATCGAGGGCGAGCGGATGCTGGAGCGCGTCGGTGGCCTCCTCGGCGAGGTCGGCAGGCTGGTTCGTTCCTGCCACGAACGGTGGGACGGCCAGGGCTATCCGGATGGGCTCGCCGGCGAGGACATCCCACTCGTGGCGCGCATCGTCTGCTGCTGCGACGCCTACAACGCGATGACCACCGACCGGCCGTACCGGGCGGCCCTCCCTGCGGCCGAGGCGCTCGCCGAGGTGGAGCGGAACGCCGGCACGCAGTTCGACCCGCGTGTGGTCGAAGCTCTCCGCGAAGCCGTCTAACGCAGTAGGCGCGAGAGGCGGCGGTCCTTGAGGATGCGCCCCTCGGTCTGGCAGCTCGGGCAGTAGTAGATCGTGTGCTCCTCGAAGTCGACGCGTGCAAGCGGCGTGCCGCACTGCGGGCACGGCTCGTCGAGGCGGTTGTGCACGCGGAAGATCTTCTTGTCGGAGACGCCGCGCTCGCGGAGCTCGAGGCCGCGCGTGAGCTCCTCTTGAATGGCGTCGCTGAGCCGCTGCACCTCTTCCTCCGAGAGTTCAGTGGTGAGTGCATACGGCGAGAGGCGCGCGTGATTGAGGATCTCGTTCGCCCAGGCCCGGCCGATCCCGGCGATCAGCCGCTGGTCGCGTAGGAACGCGTGCAGGCGGCGCGAGTCGGAGGCGAGGATCTCCGCAAGCTGCTTCGTGCTGAGTCCGTACGCCTCAGGGCCGAGATGCGCGAGCTCCTCCTCGATCGCGTTGGGGGTGTAGAGACCCACCTTGGCGCGCTTCTTCGCGCCGGCCTCGGTCAGGACGAGAGAGCTCCCGTCTTCGAAGGAAAGCCTGAAGGCCGGCGTCTTCGGCTGCTTGTCGCCGTGGCGCAGGTAGCGGAGCCTGCCCGCGCTCATCAGGTGGACGTGGAGGACGAGCTCCCCGTCGTCGGTCGGGAGGAGGATGTTCTTCGCGCGCCGCTCGGCTCCCGCGAAGCGGCGCCCTTCGAGCGCCGAAAGCGGCGGGTCATACGTCTTGAGCGTGGCGATGTGCGCCGGCCCCGCCTTGGCGACCGGGAAGGCGCGGACCGGGTCGTCCAACTGGCGCCGCAGCGCCTCGATCTCCGGAAACTCAGGCATTCTCCACCTCCCGGTAGCCGAATCCGTTCGGCCCGGTGTACTCCTCGTAGGCCATGACGTCGAGCTCTTTCAGCCGCTCGGGGCGGCCGGCGTAGGAGCGCAGGATCCCCGCGCCCGCATTGGAGAAGTACGCACGCTCCTTCACCGGCTCGTAGGCGAGGGCGCGGGCCTCCTCGTAGAAGACGCCGTCGGCATCGAGCCCGAGCTTGCGAGCGCTCACGTGCAGAAGCGTCAGGAGGACGGTGGTGTCGCGCCAGTCCGGCCAGCCCCCCTCGAGCGCGAGCGCGGCGAGCCCGAAGCGGACCCGCTCGGGATCCTCGTCGCGCACCGCGGCTTCGGCCGCCTCCTGGGCGAGGCCGTCGAGGATGCTCGCTTCGTTCCGTGTCAGGGCCGCGTTCATCGCGGTGCGCTCCTCCGGCTCCGCGTCCCGGAAGGCGAGCACCGCCGCTTCCAGCTCGTTTCTCTTACGCTCCTCGGCCATGGATGCGCTCACAGTAGCCGTCGTCCGAGGCGGGATGGTCGAGTCTCGCCATCGCATTCACGCTGCTCGTGTCGACTCGACTGGATCGCTTGCCGAGGAGCGTGGCGACGCCGGCCTCGTCACGTTCATGCGCTCGGCCGCCAAGCCGATCCAGGCGCTTCTCCTCGTCCGCTCGTACGACGACCTCGCCGAGGAGGACATCGCCATCGCCTCGGCCTCGCACCACGCACGGGCCGAGCAGCTGGCAGCCGTTCGCGCGCTCCTCGCGCGCGCCGGAGCCACCGAGGACGACCTCGAGTGTGGCCCCGTCAACGGCAGCAGGGTCGAGCACAACTGCTCCGGTAAGCACGCCGGCTTCCTCTGCGTCTGCGCCGCACAGGGTTGGCCGTTCGAGGACTACCGCCTCCGCCAGCATCCACTTCAGATCCAGGTGATGGCCGCACTCGACGAAGCGGCGGGGTTGGACGGAAACCAGATCCCAATCGCCGTGGACGGCTGCGGAGTCCTCACCTTCGGTCTCTCCCTCGAGCGCATGGCCGCCTCATTCGGGCGCCTCGTCCGCAACGAGCTCGAGGGCGCCGATCGCGTGACTGCGGCGATGAGGGCACATCCAGCTCTCGTCGAGGGTCCCGGCTCGGCTGCGACCGAAGTCATGCAAGCGGTGCCCGGCTCGGTGGCCAAGGGGGGAGCCGAGGGCGTCCTCTGTGTCGGCCTCGGCGACGGGTCGGCGCTCGCGCTCAAGTCGGAGGACGGCTCGAGCCGCGGGCTCCTTCCGGCGGCCGGCGCGCTGCTCGACCTGGCCGACCTGCGGGCCAGCACGATTCGCAACAGCCGCGGGGAAGCGGTCGGGGAGGTAATCGCCGAATCCTGAACTCGCCCTTCCGCTTTTCGAAAACAGTTGTAGAATCCCGGGCCTGATGTGCCTGTGAGCCGGGGGATGCGGGATCTCTCCGGCTCTTTTCGTTCCGTTGGCGTCATGTTGCAGAGGTAACGAGAAGCAGAGGGAGAGCAATGCTCACGGTCGACATCTCGCTGCCCGACATCGAAGAGCTGCATAAGCTCGTCACCGAAGGGCAGGAAAAAGGGGTCCTCTCCTACGACGAGATCGTCGCCGGCCTGGAGGAAGTCGAGCTCACGAAGGAGCAGGTCGAGGACTTCTACACGTACCTCATCGACCATGGCATCGAGCTGGTCGAAGGCGTCGAGCACAAGGCGCCGCCGCATGAGCAGCCCGCCCTTGCCGAGGAGGAGAAGGCCGGGCCGAAGCTCGACCTGACCGTCGAGCCGTCGCTCGATTCGCTCCGTCTCTACCTCCGCGAGATCGGCAAGGTCCCGCTCCTGACTGCCGACCAGGAGGTCTACCTGGCCAAGCGCATCGAGCGCGGCGACATGAGCGCGAAGACGCAGATGATCGAGGCGAACCTCCGCCTCGTCGTCTCGATCGCGAAGGCCTACCTCGGTCGCGGGCTCTCCTTCCTCGACCTCATCCAGGAGGGGTCGCTCGGGCTCATCCGCGCGGTGGAGAAGTTCGACTACCGAAAGGGCTACAAGTTCTCGACCTACGCCACCTGGTGGATCCGCCAGGCGGTCACGCGCGCGATTGCCGACAAGGCGCGCACCATCCGGATCCCGGTGCACATGGTCGAGAAG
>Ga0111539_10005842_pt1 | contig 15910 bp, 16 predicted proteins | sample RhiMethybrSRZTD1_FD_79667 | JGI IMG/M metagenome (GOLD analysis project Ga0111539, IMG submission 79667) | Populus rhizosphere microbial communities from Tennessee, USA - Rhizosphere MetaG P. TD hybrid SRZTD1 (version 2) (version 2) | ecosystem: Host-associated > Plants > Roots > Rhizosphere >... | reverse complement strand
CGGGCTCGATCGTCTTGAGGCCCGCCATCACCTGGAACCCGTCCAGCCCCGGCATCTGCAGGTCGAGCAGGATCAGGTCGTAGCGGTGCTCGCGATGCAGGCCGACGACCGCACGGGGATCCATCGTCGAGGTGACGCAGGCGTAGCCGGCGCCGCGCAGCATTTCCTCGAGCAGGAGGACATTGGACTCCTGGTCGTCGACGATCAGCACTTTCGCGTTGAGGATGTCGGCTGGATCGATCATGGAGTCGGCTTCTTTGCCGAGAGCTCCAGCGCCATCCCCAGCGCGGCCATGAACTCGCCGACCACGATGGGCTTGGTGAGGTAGCGGAAGAATCCGGCGTCCAGGCCGTCCTCGATGTCGTGGCGCATGGCGTTCGCGCTGAGCGCGATGATCGGGATGTGCGCCGTCGCCGGATCGGCGCGCAGGATTTTCATGGCTTCGATGCCGCTGATGCCGGGCAGGTTGATGTCCATCAGGATCACCTCCGGCTGATAGGCGCGCGCCAGCTCGACGCCGAGCGTGCCGTCGGCTGCGCTCAGCAGGCGCAGGCCGGGAACGCGCACCACCAGTTCCTCGACCAGTTGCAGGTTGGTGGAGTTGTCTTCGACATAGAGCAGGGTGCGCAGGGGTGCGCCTTCCCTCATGGCGGGCTGGGCAAGTGCCGCGGCTTCGGCGCCTCCGTTGATGCGTTTCGGCGCGACGGTGAGGCCCAGCTCGAACCAGAACACGCTGCCCGCCCCGGCCGTGCTGTCGACGCCGATGGTGCCGGCCATCAGCTCGACCAGCCGCTTGGTCACCACCAGGCCGATGCCGGTGCCCTCCTCGACGCCGGCCTCCTGCCCGAGGCGGCTGAACGGCTGGAACAGTTGCGCGAGCTTGTCGGGCGCCAGTCCCGCGCCGGTATCCCTGACGCTGATCCGAAGCGAATTGGGCGGCCTCAGGGCGTAGTCCACGACCACGGTGCCTTGCGGCTTGTTGTATTTGACGGCGTTGAACAGCAGGTTGATCAGCACCTGCTTCAGCCGGGTGCGGTCGGCCTTGACGAAGTGCGGCGTCTCGAAGCGCGGGAAGCTCATGCCGACGCCGCGCTTTTGCGCCTGCGGCTCGATCATGACCTGGCACTCGAGCATGACTTCGGTGAGCGAAACCGGCTCGATCGACAGCGTCATCTTGCCCGACTCGATCAGCGCGAGGTCGAGGATCTCGTTGATCAGCTCCAGCAGGTACCAGCCCCCCTTGAGGATCTGGTCGAGGCTGCGCTTTTGCGACGGCGTCGGCGCCGGCGCGCCGGAAGCCATCACCTGCGCGAAGCCCAGGATCGCGTTGAGCGGGGTGCGCAGCTCGTGGCTCATCTGCGAAAGAAACTGCGATTTCGCGAGGTTGGCCTTTTCTGCCGCCGCCTTGGCATTCTGCAGCTCGGATTCGACCTGCTTGCGCACCGAGTTGTCGGTGCCGATCAGCAGATAGCCGAGGATCGCGCCGCGAGCGTCGCGCAGCGCCGTGACCGACACGATCGCCGGGAAGCGGCTGCCGTCCTTGCGGATGTAGGTCAGCTGATAGCTGTCCTCGATGCCGCGCGAAGCCTTGAAGGCGAGCGCTTCGAAGCCCGGCGCGATGGTCGTCGCGAGCTCGATGCTCAGCGCCGCGGCGCGCGCCTTCACTTCATCCGGGTCGTGGATGTCGCTGGGGTTGATGCGGTTGACGACTTCGGCCGCCTGGTAGCCCAGCATGCGCTCGGCGCCGACGTTGAACAGCTGGATGATGCCCTTCTCGTCGGTGGCGATGATCGAGAAGTTGGCGCTGTTGAGAATCGCGTTCTGCAAGGCTCCCGCCTGCAGCAGCGCCGCCTGGCGCTGGACTTCGACGTTGGCGGCGACGACGCTTTTGCTGGACATGTCTTCATTCCCCCGTGACGCGCGTCAGCTCTTCCAGGCTGGTCACGCCCTGCTCCAGCCAGCGCGCGCCGTCTTCGCGCAGCGAGCGCATGCCGTGCGCTGCCGCGTATTCGCGCAGCTGCTGCTGCGCCATGCGGCCGTGGATCAGGTGGCGCAGGCCGTCGTCGACCATCAGCATCTCGTAGATGCCGGTACGGCCGCGATAACCCGACTGATTGCAGGCCGCGCATCCCTGCGGCGAATACCGGGCGGCGCCTTCGTGAGTGGCCGGCTTGCGGCATTCGGGGCACAGCCGACGGACCAGGCGCTGCGCGACCACGCCGATCAGGCTGGAGGCGAGCAGGAACGGCTCCACGCCCATGTCGACCAGGCGGTTGACGGCGCTCACCGCGTCGTTGGTGTGCAGCGTCGCGAACACCAGATGGCCGGTGAGGCTCGCTTGCACCGCGATCTGCGCGGTTTCGAGATCGCGGATCTCGCCGATCATGACGACGTCCGGATCCTGGCGCAGGATGGTTCTCAGCGCGCGCGCGAAATTCATCTCGATCTTGGGGTTGACCTGGGTCTGGCTGATGCCGTCGAGGGCGTACTCGATCGGATCCTCGACGGTCATGATGTTGAGCGCGGTCGCGTCGAGTCGCGCCAGCGCGGAATAGAGCGTCGTGGTCTTGCCCGAGCCGGTCGGGCCGGTGATGAGGACGATGCCGTGGGGCTCCTTGATCAGCCGGTCCATGTGCGCCAGCTCGGCGTCGCCCATGCCGAGCCGCGCAAGATCGAGCCGCCCGGCCTGCTTGTCGAGCAGGCGCAGCACCGCGCGCTCGCCGTGGCCGGTTGGAATCGTCGATACGCGCACGTCGACCGGCTTGCCCGCCACGCGCAGCGTGATGCGGCCGTCCTGCGGCAGGCGTTTCTCCGAGATGTCGAGCTGCGCCATGATCTTGACGCGCGAGACGATCGCGGCATGCAGCGCGCGCGGCGGCTCGATCAGGTCGCGCAGCGTGCCGTCGATGCGCAGCCGCACCAGTGAGCGCGTCTCGAAGGGCTCGATGTGGATGTCGGAGGCGCCCTCGCGCAGCGCCTGCGTGAAGAGGGCGTTGATCAGCCGGATGACCGGCGCGTCGTCCTGGCTCTCGAGCAGGTCCTCGACCTTGGGGATTTCCTGCAGCAGCCGCGACAGGTCCAGGTCCTGCGCCAGGTCGACCGCCAGCGCTGCCGCGCCGGCGTCGGCGCCGTTGTACGACGCAGCCACCAGCTCGTCGAATTGCGCCACTTCCATGCGCTGCACGCGCAGAGGCACACCGAGCGCGCGGCGCAGCTCCGCGAGCGCACCCGAGCGGGCATCGCTGCGCATCGCGACCTGCGCGAGACCGCCCTCGAGCGAGGTGACGACGACGCCATGGGTCTTGGCGAATGCGTAGGGGATCACGGCTGCTCCGCCGGCCGCGGCGGCAGGGTGGGCGCTTCCATGTCGGGCAGCGGCATGCTCGCGGGCGGTTTCGAGCGGTATTGCTCGCCGAGGATGTAGTCGTAGCGCTCGTCGGTCAGCGAGCGGGCGCGCTTCGAGTCGCGCAACACCGTCGGGCGCAGGAACACCATCAGGTTGGTCTTGGTGCGCGCGCGCGTCTTGTAAGTGAACAGCCCGCCGAGCAGCGGCAGGTCGCCCAGCCCCGGCACCTTCTCGACGCCGTCGCGCACCGAGTCCTGGATCAGGCCGCCGATGACGACGATCTGGCCGTCGTCCACCAGCACGATCGATTCGACCGCGCGCTTGTTGGTGGTCACCCCTGCGGGGTTGGGCAGGACCGTGTCGACGACGCTCGAGACCTCCTGGTAGATCTGCAGCCGCACCGTGCCGCCCTCCGAGATCTGCGGCCGCACGCGCAGCGTCAGGCCGACGTCGCGTCGCTCGATCGTCTGGAAGGGCGTCGGCGTGGTCGCCGCGCCGGTGACCGCGTACGAGCCGGTGATGAACGGCACGTTCTGGCCGATGACGATCCTCGCCTCCTCGTTGTCGAGGGTGAGCAGGGTCGGCGTGGAAAGAATGTTGGCGTTGGTGTCGGCTTCCAGCGCGCGGATCAGCAGGTTGAGGTTCAGCACCTCGCCTACGCCGGGCAGCGTCACGACGCCGCTCAGCACGCCGACGTTGAGGCCGCGACCGGCCGAGGCGGGGTTCGCCGCGATGCCCAGGATGTTCTGGCCCGCACCGCCGAAGTTCGTGCCGCCGAAGCCGGTCGTGCCGCCCCGGTTCACGCCACCCAGGCTCTGCCACTGGATACCGAATTCCGCCGCCTTGTCGGCGGTGATTTCGGCGATCAGCGCCTCTACGTAGACCTGGGCGCGGCGCACGTCGAGCTTGTCCAGGGCCGCGCGCAGGTTGTTGTAGATCGCGTCGGGCGCGTTGATGAGGATCGAGTTGGTCGCCGGATCGGCCTGGATCATGCCGGGCGAGAGCGGCGCGGCCTGCGGCCCCGGCAGCGCCGGCGCGAGCGGCGACACCGGCACAGCCGCGGAAGACGAGGGCGCTGCGGGCAATGCCATTGCGCGAGGCGCAGCCGCGGGCGCGATCTCGCCAAGATAGATCGCGCGCAGCGTCTCGGCGACCTTCACCGCCTCAGCGTTTTTCAGATAGACGACATGCAGGTTGCCGGCGGCGCTGGTCGGCGAGTCGAGCATGGCGGCGAGCGAGCGCAGCCGGGCGATGCGCGACGGGTTGTCGGAGCGGGCGACCAGGCTGTTCGAGCGCGTATCTGCCACGACGTTGAGGCGCTGCGAAGTGTCAGCCGCGCCGCCCGCCGCCTGCGCCTGTTCGACGAACAGGCGGTTCACCATCAGCGCGACATCGACGGCCGAGGCGTTCTGCAGCGGGATCACCACCGGGTCGTTTCCGCCCGGCTGGTCGATTCCCTCGATGATCCTGGCGATGCGCTGCAGGTTGCCGGCGTAGTCGGTGATCACCAGGGTGTTGCTGCCCGGATAGGCGGTGATGGTATTGGAGGGCGGGATCAGCGGGCGCAAGACCGGCACGAGCTGCGCCGCGGACTCGTACTTCAGCGTGAAGACCTGCGTCTGGACCTGGCCGCGGCCCGGATGCAGCTTGGCGTCGGCCTCGGGAATGATCTGCACCATGCCGCGCTCCTCCACCGCCGCGTAACCCTGAAGGCGCAGCGCCGAGAGGAAGATCTCGTAGACGAGCGCGCGGGAGACCGGCCGCGCGGAGACGATGTTCACGGTGCCCTTGACGCGCGGGTCGAGCACGAAGTTCTTGCCGGTGATCTCGCTCACCGCCTTCACCACGCCCTCGATGTCGGCATTGACGAAGTTGAGCGTCACGGTATCGGGCGCCTGCGCGTGCAGGTGCGTGACGAAGACAGCCATGAGGAGCGCCGCCGCCAGCCTCATTTACCCTTCTCCGGCAAGGCGAGCGTCTGGCGTACGCCATTGCGCTCCAGAACGATGCCGTCGGCGTGCACCTCGGCTAGCCGCAGGCCCGGCTCGACTTCTTCGCCCTGCAGCACCGCGACCGTTCGCTTCGCGTCCAGCCGCAGCACGGCGTGGCCGCGCCGGCCCTCCGGCGCCGCCACCACACCCAGCAGCCGCAGCGCGCCCGATGCCGCCGCGCCGGTGGGTTTCGCGCTGCCAAAGAGGTTCCTGGAGGAAGTTGCGCTGCCGATCGCGAGCGCGGCCGGCGCGCGTGCCACGGCGGGCGGAGCGAGCCATGCCCAGCTCCAGTACGCGAGCACCACGCCGAGGAACGCCAGCGCGGCGAGGGTTGCGAGAAGTGCCGCTTTTTCCAAACATGTCCCCGCCAAAGAAGGCGAATGCTAGGGCCGGCGCAAAGCGCGGTATGTGCGGTGGCGTACAGCCGAGTCAGGCGTTACCGCGTAATCAGTCGGGGCTGGGAGGTGCCAATGCAGCGCGGCTTTACATTGCTCGAAGTCATGGTGGTGGTCGTGATCCTGGGCATCCTCGCTGCCCTGGTGGTGCCCAAGATCATCAGCCGCCCCGACGAGGCGCGCGCCCTGGCGGCAAAGCAGGACATCGCAAGCCTGATGCAGGCGCTCAAGCTCTATCGTCTCGACAACCAGCGCTACCCGAGCACCGAGCAGGGACTGCAGGCGCTGGTCACGCGGCCGACGTCGGCGCCGCTCGCGCCCGGCTGGAAGGCCGGCGGCTATGTCGAGCGCCTGCCGAAGGATCCGTGGGGCAACCCTTACCAGTACCTCAATCCCGGCGTGCGCGGCGAGCTCGACGTTTTCAGCACCGGCGCCGACGGCGCGCCCGGCGGAGAGGGCAATGATGCCGACATCGGTTCCTGGGCTCTGTAGCCGCGGAAAAACTCGCGCGCGCGGCTTCACCCTGATCGAGCTGCTGGTGGTGCTGCTTGTCATGGGGTTGTGCGCGGGGCTGGTGGCGGCGATTTCGCGTCCTGACGACGGCACGCGGCTGCGCGTCGAGGCCGAGCGCCTCGCGCAGCTGCTCGACCTCGCCACGCTGGAATCGCGCTTCAGCGGCAAGCCCGTCGCCTGGACGGCGGAGGCAACGCAGTATCGCTTCTGGCGCTGGCGCGACGATGCCGGCTGGTCCGAGGCGCGCGATGACTCCCTGCGCGCGCGCAGCCTGCCGCCGGGAATGGCGATCTCCGCGTCGCGCATCGAGTTCGATCCGTACGTCCCCGCCACTTACGAGGTGCAGATGACGCTCGGCGAAGCGCGCTACCTCATTGCCGCCTCTGCGATGGGCGAGGTGCGAGTTCATGGCCTCCAGTAAAGGCTTCACGCTGGTCGAGGTGCTGGTCGCGCTCGCCATCGTCTCGATCGCGCTGATGGCGGCGCTGCGCGCCGCGGGCCAGGGGACCAACGCGGCCGGCGAGCTGCGCTCGCGCATGCTGGCGGGCTGGGTCGCCGAGGACCGGCTCGCCGAGCACCGCGCGCGTGGCGACTGGCTAGCGCTGGGCATCGCGCGCGGCACGCAGCGCCAGGGCGGCGTCGACTTCGCCTGGCGCGAAGAGGTGATCGCCACTCCAAATTCCGCCTTTCGCCGCGTCGACCTGTTCGTGTCCGCGCCGGCGGAGGAGTCGCGGCCGCTCGCGCGCCTCACCGGCTTCGTCGTCCTGCCCCCCCAATGAAAGCGCGCGGCTTCACGCTCATCGAGCTGATGTGCGCGCTGCTCATCCTGTCGCTGCTCGCGGTGATGTCCTTCCGCGGCCTGGGCGCGGTGCTCGATGCGCGCGACCAGGTCAGGCGGGAGACCGAGAAGTGGCGCGGCGTGACGGCATTCTTCTCGCGCTTCCAGCGCGACGTGCAGATCTCTTCGCCGCGCCCGCTGCGAGCCCTCCCGGGGCGCCTCGAGTTCAGCCGCTTCGCGGCGGGGGGCACGGACGTGCCGCGCCGCGTCGCCTACGAGCTCAACCAGAACCACGAGATCGAGATTTCCCTGTGGCCGGGCCTCGAAGGCGCGCCTTCGGTCCCGCCTGCGCGCTACGCGGTGCTGTCCGGGGTGGAGCGCTTCGAGCTGCAATACCTCGACACCGAGCTCGCCTGGGTGGACGCGTGGCCGCGCACGGAGCGCGATCCGCCGCTGCCGCGCGCGCTGCGGGTGCGCATCGTGCTCGCCTCGGGCGAGGAACTGGTGCGCGTGTTCGCGCTGGGCTCATGAGCGCGGCGAACGCTGCACGCCAGCGCGGCGTGGCCCTGGTGCTCGCGATGAGCGTCGTCGCGCTCGCCGCGATCGCCGCGGCAGCGATGCTCGCCTCGCAAAGCACCTGGTCGCGGCACGCGGAGCTTTCGGCCGAGCATGCGCAGGCGCAGGCGCTGGTCCGCGTCGGCGTCGATTGGGCCCGGGCGGTGCTCGGCGACGATCGCCGCATGAGCAACGTCGATCATCTGGGCGAGCCCTGGGCGATGCGCCTGCCGCCGGTGCCGGTCGATAACGGCGAGCTCGCCGGGCATATCGAAGACCAGCAAGGCGCGCTAAACCTGAACAACCTGGCGAGGAACGGCGCCCTCAGTCCCGTGCACGCTGCGCAGTTCCGGCGCCTGCTGGAGATTCTCGGCCTGCCCGACACGCTCGCCGGTTCCCTGGCCGGCTGGCTGAGGCCCGCAGACCCTGCCGCAGCCCGCCCGCTGATCGATGTCGACGAGCTCGCCCTGGTGCCCGGCTTCGACCCTGCCGCGCGCGCGCGACTGCGGCCCTACATCACGGCGCTGCCGCGCTTCACCGCCGTGAACGTCAATACCGCATCACCCGAGGTCCTGGCGGCAGTGGTGCGCGATCTGTCCCTCGATGATGCCCGTGCGCTGGCCGACCAGCGCGAGCGCGCCTATTTCCGCACTGTCGCGGAGTTCGTGGCGCAGCTGCCCGCCGGCGCCACGGTGGAGAGCAGCGACGTCGGCGTCGCCAGCCAGTATTTCCTGGCGAGCGTGCGCGTCACTTTCGGCGACGCGCAGGCCCGCGGCACGGCGCTGCTCGCGCGCGAGAAGGCGCGCTGGCCCGACGTGGCCTGGAGGAAATATCCGTGAGCCTGCTGCGCATCTACGCCCCGCTGGGTGACGCGCCGCTGCGCTGCGAATGGGCGCTCGTCGACGAGCGCAAGCCGGTTCGCGGCGAAGGCGCGCTGGCCGACCTGCCGCGCGGCGCCGGCCGCGTCCAACTCGTCATCCCCGCGGCGCAGGTACTGATCACGCACGCGCAGCTGCCGCCGGGCGCGCGGCGGCGCTCCGGGTCGGTGCTGGCGTTCGCGGCGGAAGAGGCCACGGCAGCGGAACCCGAGGCGAGCCAGGTGAGCTGGCTCGGCGCCCTCGGAAGCGGCGACGCCGATGCGCTCGCCGTGGTCGACCGCGAGGCGCTGGATCGCTGGCGGGATGCGCTCGAAGCCGTGGGCCTGCGCGCCTATGAGGTGCACGCCGAAACCCTGCTGCTGCCGCGCGCCAACGACGAATGGAGCCTCGCCTGGGACGGCGCGGAGGGATTCGTGCGCAGCGGGGAATTCGAGGGCGCGGCGACCGACGGCGGCGACGCGGCAACCCCGCCGCTCTCGCTGCGCATGATGCTCGATGAGGCGGGGCTGCGCGGCGCGCGCCCCGGCGCTATCGCGGTGTACCTGATTGCGCCCGGCACGCCGCCGGACACGAAGTCGTGGGAAGCCGCGCTCGGCGTGCCGCTGCGCATGGCGGGAGCCTGGGACTGGCGCCTGGCGCCGGAGCAGGCCGCGGTCGGTTTCGCTCAGCAGCGGCGCGCCTGGCGCATCGCTCCGGCCGCGCTCGCAAGCCTGCGGCCTGCGGCGTGGATCGCTGGCGCGGCGCTCGTCCTCCATGGCGTGGCTCTGATCGCCGACTGGTCGTTGCTCGCGAGCGAGCAACGAGCCGTGCGCACCCAGATGCAGGCGCGCTTTCGCGGCGTCTTCCCCGACGCCGTGGCGGTCGCGGACCCCGCGCTGCAAATGCGCCGCCAGCTCGCGGCGGCCCGCCATCGCGCCGGGCTGCCCGACGGCGGCGATTTCGCGCCGATGGTGGAGAAAGTGGCCACCGGGCTGACCGACCTGCCGGCGGGCGGCCTGCGCGCCGCGTCCTACGAGAGCGGGCGCATGAGCCTCGAGCTTGCCTCGATCGACGAGGCGGCGGTGCGGCGCATCGTCACGCGCCTCTCGCAGGCGGGCCTGATCGTCGACGTCGCTGGTACCCGCCTGATCACGGTGCGCCCCCAATGAACGCTGCGCTGCGCAAGATCTGGCAATCGCGCGCGCCGCGCGAGCGCATGGTCATCGCTCTGCTCGCGGCGGTCCTGGTCGCTGCCTCCTATCTCTGGCTGCTGCACTCGGCGGATCGGGCCCGCGGCCAACTGCGCACCAGCGTCGCTACGCTGCGCACGCAGGCGGTGCTGCTCGACCAGCAGGCGGCGGAGCATGAGCGCCTGCGGGCAAGCGCCGCGCCGCCAACCTCGCCGACCGATCTGCGCACCCTGGTACAGGCGCGGATCGACGCGGCGCTCCCCTCCGGCGCGCTGACGCGCATCGACGCACCGGATGCCGATCACGTAAAGGTGGCTTTCGGCGCGGTCGCCTTCGCCGATTGGCTCGCCTGGCTCGCGGCGCTGCAGGCGCAGCAGGTCCGCCTGGAGACGGCGCGCGTCGAAGCCCTGGCCGCGCCGGGCATGGTCAGCGCGACGGCGACGCTTACGCGGAGCAGCGCGCCGTAGTGCGCTGGATCGCTCCAGCGATGGGACTCGGCAGCTTCGTCGCCGCGTTCGCCGCCGCGTCGATCGCTCTCGCACCGGCGACGCTGGTCGATGCGCAACTTGCGCGCGCCAGCGCCGGCAGGCTGCGCCTTGCCGGCGCGGAAGGCACCTTGTGGTCCGGCGCGGGCTGGATTGAAGTCCGCGACGCGGACGGGCGGGCCGGGATCGCGAGGCGCATTGCCTGGCGGGTGCTGCCCGAGTCGATGCTGCGCGCCCGGCTGGCAGCCGAGGTCGAAATGGACCAGACGGCGAAGCCATTCCTCCTGACGATGTCGCTCTCGCGCATCGAGATCGCGCAGGCCGGCATCACGGTGCCGGCGGCGGCCCTGGGCCTGGGCGTGCCCAGGCTCGCGCCGCTTCGCCTCACCGGCGAGGTGCGGGTCAGCATCCCGCGCCTTTCGCTCGAGCGCGGCCGCATGGACGGCGACGTCACGCTGCAGTGGCGCGCGGCCGGGTCGGCGCTGACGCCGGTCTCGCCTCTGGGCGAGTACGAGCTGCGGCTGGTGGCCACGGGCGCGGCGGTGCACGCCACGCTGAGCACGCTCGAGGGGCCGCTGCAGCTCACCGGCGAAGGCGACTGGTCCGGCGGCGCGCCGCCCCGCTATCTCGCCACCGCCAAGGTGCCGGCACCGCAGCAGGAGCAGCTCGCGCCGCTCTTGCGCCTGATTGCCGTCGAGCGGAGCGTGGGAAGCTTCGAGCTGCGCGGCCCGTGAGGATTTCCGTCTGCCTGCTCTTCCTTTCGAGCATCGCGTTCGCGCCGGCGGCGAACGGCGCGAACGAAGGCCTTTCGCGCTGCGCCGGGATCGAAAACATCGACGAGCGGCTCAATTGCTACGACGATCTTGCGCGAACGACCGAGGCGCCCCAGGGGGGCGCGATCGACGCGTCGCCGAGCCCTTCGCACCTCAGCGAGGCCTGGAAGCTCGGCGCGAAGCACGGCGGCGTACGGCACCTGACGGACATCCTGGGATACCGGCCGACCTACATCATCGCCCGCTGGTCGAGCAACCCGAACACGCAGCCGAGCAGCCCGGCGACCGATCGTACGACCCTGGAGCCGCAGGATCTGAACCGTACCGAGCTCAAGTTCCAGATCAGCTTCAAGACCGAGCTCGTTTCACGCCGGCTGTTCGAGGAGATCGGCGTCACGCCGCTGCTCAGGAACATCGGCATCGACAGCACGCGCGTGTGGTTCGGCTATACGCAGCGGGTGAACTGGCAGGCGTTCAACCACAAGAGCTCGCGCCCCTTCCGCGAGACGAACTACGAGCCCGAGGCAATCCTGACCTTCGGCACCGGCAACGAAGGCGACGGATTCAAGCTCGTCAACCTCGGCCTGTCGCACGAATCCAACGGGCAGACCGGGACCCAGTCGCGCGGCTGGAACCGCGCGTACGTGCAAGGCGGCTGGGAATGGCAGCGCCTGTCGCTGCTGGCGCGCGCATGGCAAAGGATCTCGGACACCGCCAAGGACGACGACAACCCGGACATCAAGGAATACATGGGTCGCGGCGATCTGCTCGCTCGCTACCAGACTGCGGGCGGCTACGTGAGCACCCTGCTCTTGCGCCACAGCCTGACGGCGGCTCCCGGACGCGGCTTCGCGCAGCTCGACTGGGCAACGCCCCTGCTCGATTCGCTCGGCGCGGCGCGGCTTCACGTGCAGCTCAGCTCGGGATACGGCGAGACTCTGATCGACTACAACCACAAGCAGACGACGATCGGGATCGGCGTGTCCTTCGGCGATTGGTGAGCAGTGTGCGCGGACGCACAGTGCGCGCGCCGCATACAGCGGATAACTGCTGCGGCGACGGATCCGCAACCCTCTCGGGGTTGCTTGCGTCGCGCAAGAAAAACCAGAGAGGTGCAGCAATGAGTTCCTGTCCGAAATATCTATCCGTTTGTTTGCTGGTGTTGCTCACGCAGGCGGCATTCGCCGTCGAGAAGAGCGCGCCATCGCTCGGCAGCGCCGCCGATTTCGCGATCCTCAGCGCCACTCCCGGCAACGGGGGCGCAGTGACCTGCACCGATTCCACCATCACCGGAAACGTGGATTCGACCGGTCAGCCGGCATCGATCGTCCAGACGAGCTGCATCATCAACGGCGCGACCGTTGCGCCGGTCTCCGCCGGAGCCGTCGCGGACTTCTACGGCGCGTATGCAGCCCTTGCGTCACAGCAGTGCGACAGTTTCCTGACGGGCACCCTCGCTGACGTCTCGCTCACGCCCGGCGTCTACTGCTTCGCCGCCGCGGCTACGCTGACGGGCACTTTGACGCTCAACGGCGGCTCGAACGACACCTGGCTGTTCAAGGTCGGTACCAGCGGGACGGGCGCTCTCACGGGCACCAACTTCTCGGTGGTCATGGCCAACGGCGCATCGGCGTGCAACGTGACGTGGTGGGTCGCCGAAGCCACGACGATGACGACATCGAGCTTCCTCGGCACCGTTCTCTCGGGAGCGGCGATCACCGCGACCGGCGTCGCACCGACCTCTCCGTTCGAGGGCCGGGCGCTCGCCAAGGCGGCGGTCACCTTGACCAACGTGGCCTTTACCGGCTGCACCGGCGGCAGCATTGGCGGCACTGCGAAGACGAAGTGCAATCAAGGCGTCGGCAACGGCCCCGAAGGCTGCGATCCGGGCAACTCGAATCAGGGCAACCCGTTCCGCTCGAACGACGAAGTGGGAGGCGTCCCGGGCAACCCGGGCCGCAAGGGCGGCAACAAGTAAGCGCGCGCCACGAGGATGGAAAGGGACCCGCGAGGGTCCTTTTTCTTATGTGTGCCAGCGCACGCAGCGCGTCCCGGGGACACATTTCGCCCGCTGTGTAATGCGGCGCACAGTGCGCGCCTTGCAAAGCGCGCATAACGATCCTGTCGACAGGTGGCCTGAGCCACCGAGTGGCAAATCACAGGGAAGGGAATCACATGAACAAATATGAAAACAACTCCAAAGCGCGGGCATGGCTGACGGCGCTGATCCTGGCCGGCACGGTCGCCGGCTGCGGTAATTCCGACAACGGCGCGCCGCCTCCGCCGGCACCGGGCACCGGCGGTGTGAACGGTCAGGGCATCGGCCCGACGCCGGTCAACCTGGGTACCGCGGGCAACTTCGTGATCCTCGCAAAAGCGGGAGTCTCGACCGTCCCGGCCTCCGCCATCACGGGGGATATCGGCGTCAGCCCGATCGACCAGACGGCGATCACCGGATTTTCATTGACGATGGATGCCTCGAATGAATTCTCGACGTCCACCCAGGTGACCGGGAAGATCTATGCCGCGGACTATGCACCACCGACCCCGACCAAGATGACCACGGCGATCAGCGACATGGAAACCGCCTACACCGACGCCGCCGGCCGGGTCGTTCCCGCCGCCGTCACCGAGCTGGGAGCGGGAGACATCAGCGGGCTGACCATCGCCCCCGGACTCTACAAGTGGGGCACCGGCGTCCTGATCAATTCCAGCATCACCCTCTCGGGCGGTCCGAACGACGTCTGGATCTTCCAGATCGCGCAAGGCCTGACCCAGGCCTCCGCCACGAACATCACCCTGGCGGGTGGAGCATTGGCGAGGAACATCTACTGGCAGACCTTCGGCGCCGTGACCATCGGCACGACGGCGCACTTCGAGGGCATCATCCTGTCGCAGACGTCGATCGACGTCGGCACCGGCGCATCGGTGAACGGCAGGCTGCTGGCGCAGACTGCGGTCTCTCTCAATCAGAACATGATCGTGCAACCCGCCGCGCAACCGTAAGACCCGGTAGTTGCAGGAAGAAAGGCCGTCGCGAGACGGCCTTTTTCTTTGATGTGTGCGGCAGCGAACAGTTCGCTCCCGGCGAAAGAGGCATAACGACTGCCTACCGACGGCTACACGCTGTCGTCCAATTCGAAAGAAGGTCGCAAATGAAGTACGCCAGCTGTTTCAACCCGCGCGCGTGGCTTGTGGCGGCGCTTTTCGCCGCCTTCGCGGCGGGATGCGGTGACGGGCTCTTCGGCAACCCTCCCTCTTCTGCGGCAAACCCTGGACCGGCAGGCCCGGCGCCCGACCTCGGAGTCGCCGCTTCGTTCGGGATTGCATCGACCGCCGGGGTGGCCAACACCGGCGCGACAACGATCAATGGCGACGTGGTTCTGGCCGCTCCGACGCCGACCTGCAATGCCGTGGCAGTTCCCGGCGGCGCGGGCACGGCCGGGTTTGGCCTCTGCGGAGGTTCTCCGCCGACGCTCAACGGGTCGGTGGTGACTCCCACGACTCCGGACCTCATCACAGCAAACAACGTCAAGAACGCCATGAACGCGGCGTTTCTGGGCATCACGCCGCCCGCCGGTCCGCCGGCGGCCGGTTCGCGAGGCGGCGCCACCAACCTGCCCGCCGGCACCACGCTGGGAGAGCCGACCGGCAGCGCGCTCGTGCAGGGCGACAACCTGTTCGTTCCGGGCATCTACCAATCCCTCACATCGATCCTGATCACGGGTGATCTGACGATCGACGCCCAGGGCAATGCAAACGCGGTCTTCATCTTCCAGTCGTCGAGCAGTGTCAACACAGCGGCCGGCGCGCGCATCCTTCTGGTCGGCGGCGCCAAGGCTTCCAACGTCTTCTGGCAGGCGGCCAGCTCAGCGACCCTCGGAACCTCAACCGTATGGCAGGGCAACATCCTCGCCGCGCAGGACATCACCATGAATACCGGTGCGACGTCCTGCGGCAGGTTGTGGTCCGGCGCGTGGGTCGGTGGCAGTGGCGCCTTCGTCTTCGACGCCAACGTCGTCTCAGTGCCCGGTAGCCCCAGCGCACCCGGCGGTTGCCAGTGAGGATCCCCATGGAGAACAAGATGACGCTGATCAAAACCCTGAGCACCCTCGGGCTGGCAGGATTCGCAGCAGTCAACACCCCGCTCGCAATCGCTGCCGACTCGGGCTGGTACGGCGGGCTTAGCGGCGGCCTGACGACTGCCAAGGTCAACGAAGACCGCATCCGGTCCGGATTGTCGGGCGTGACATCGGTCGACAAGGACGAGAGCAGCTTCGGCTTGAAGCTCTTCGGCGGCTACAAGATCAACCCGAACTTCGCCCTTGAAGGCGGCTACTTCAACCTGGGCAAGTTCGGCTATACCGCCCATACCGCCGCCGGGTCGCAGACCGGCAGCGCCAAATATCAGGGCTTGAACCTGGATGCGGTCGGGATGCTGCCGCTGACGCAGAAGTTCTCCGCCCTCGGTCGGGCCGGCCTGACCTACACGCAGGCCAAAGGCACGTTCAGCGGCGTCGGCATTTCCGACCCCAGCCCTTCGAAGACAGAGGCGAACTACAAGCTGGGCCTCGGAGCCCAATACAACATCACCGATGCGCTCGGACTGCGCGCGGAGGCGGAGCGTTACCGCGTGACCGATGCGATCGGCAACGACGGCACGGCGCACATGTTTTCCGTCGGGCTGGTCTACTACTTCGGCGGCGGCGAAAAGGCCGCGCCTAAGGCGGCAACGCCGCAGCCGGTCGCGGCGGCAGCAGCGCCCGCGCGGGCAGCTCCGGCGCCCATGCTGGTCATTGTGCCGATTGCGGCGAAGACCCAGCAATACTGCAGCATCCTCGTCTTGCAGTTCGATATCAACCAGACGACCGTCCAGCGCGACGCGGAAGAGAAGACCGAGAAGGTTGCGATCTTCATGCGCAAATACCCCGACACCACCGCGGTGATCGAAGGCCACAGCGACGAAGTGGGGTCGAGCGCCGACAACATGAAGCTGTCCCAGAGCCGGGCGGACAACGTGGTGAGCT
>Ga0111539_10005841_pt1 | contig 15910 bp, 13 predicted proteins | sample RhiMethybrSRZTD1_FD_79667 | JGI IMG/M metagenome (GOLD analysis project Ga0111539, IMG submission 79667) | Populus rhizosphere microbial communities from Tennessee, USA - Rhizosphere MetaG P. TD hybrid SRZTD1 (version 2) (version 2) | ecosystem: Host-associated > Plants > Roots > Rhizosphere >... | reverse complement strand
TGGGGCTCAACTACAACTTCTAGCACGCCCGGGTTTTAGGCGAACATTTGGACGAAATCCCTCATCCCCTGAATCTGACCAAAAGACCGCAGGTGCCGGGGGATCTTCAGGTTCAACTGGGTCAACAATGCCTTGATGGTCGCGCGATCCTCCAACGACAGGTCACAGCCGAAGATGGCCTCGGAATCCATCAACGAAGCCACCGCGGCTTGCGCGTCACTTCTGGAGAGGTCGTGCCCGGCCAGGCGCGATAGATGGGGGGCTGCGGTTTCAAGGTCGTACCCGCTATTGATGAAGTGTGCGGCTAATCGGTCCTGCGAAGAGTCGCAGTCGGCGAAGTGAAGCTCTTTCAAGTGGCGCGGCATCGGTGATTCGTACCGCTTGAACCAGGCTTCGCTCCCGTGGAATGCTCGGATTGCCGAAAGGCAGTGCTCGAAGGCGTTTTCCGAAACGTCGAACGCACCGCCGCAGAGCGCTTCATACAAGGTCAGCCTCATCAAGACACTCAATCCGCCCACGATCTTCTCGAGATAGGGGATTGCCCGTGCGGCGTTCCGAGCGAGGAGGTAGTCGAAGTAATAGATCTTCTTGATGAGGCCTGGGCTCAGGTCGCGCCTCTGGACCGCAAGGCCGTCCGGGTAATGCTCCCACTGGTAAAGGCCGGGTTCGTTGATCGTTTTCACGCAGAGCGTCACCGTGGGCTTTTCCAGATGGATCACGCGATGGGTCAGCTGATGGCCGGGCAGAATCGTGCGAACGTCGCCGGGCTCCAGAAGCGTCATCTGCGGGACTCCGGAGTCGCACCGCATCACGCCTGGAGCGATCCGCTGCAGCACCTTCATCCGGTAGGTTTCCTGCAGGGACTTGCCATGGAGCACCCGAAAGGCGCCGCGAAACCCGTGAGTATGAATGGCGGTGTCGCACGTGAGCCAGAAATAGAGTTCGATGGCGATCCTTCGATTGTTGAAGATCGTGACCGGCGGCTGTCCGAAGGTATTGTGATCGCTGACCTGTTCCGGAAGCTCGGCGGCGTTCAGGAACCATCGCGCCAGTTCCATCTCCAGCTGGTCCTGGCTCCAGCGGTACTCGAATTCCGTGAGCAGTCGCGTCGCGAGGTCCGGGAAAGCGTCGAGCCGGTGTTTCGATCCGGCCCACTGGTGCTTCGCCTGGTTCACGAGGCTTTTGAAGGCATTCATCATCGGCGGATTATAGCGAATCCTTGGAGCCGGCACCGCGCCCGTTGCGGGGAGGCGGATCCTTCTAAATCATCCCCCGTTTCTCAAGATGCTTTCCATCTTCTTGCCCTTGGCAAGCTCGTCGATCAGCTTGTCCAAGTACCGGATGTTTCGCATCAAGGGGTCCTTGATGTCTTCCACGCGAATGCCGCAAACCACGCCCTTGATCAAGGAAGCATTCGGATTGAGTTTGGGCGCTCGGTTGAAAAACGCCTCGAAATCGGTTTTTGTCCGGAGTTGTTCTTGCAATCCGGTCCGATCGTAGCCCGTCAGCCAGAAAATGATCTTATCTACTTCTGCTTTCGTGCGGTTTTTGCGTTCCGCCTTTTGGACATAGAGCGGATACACGCTGGCGAAAGTCATGGCAAAAACCCGGTTCTTTTCCATGAAGGCGCTCCTTTGAAGATCGTGGATGGTACTGCGCCGGTAGCGAAAATCAATGCTTTGACCCCGGGCGACGGACCTCCACGACAGTGGCGCCGGGGAACCGTTTCCGGACGTCCGCCGCGCGCCCGCTGACCGTCGAGTAGACCCGCCGGGCGCCCGAGAGCGCCCGCGCGGCCTCCGCCCGCTCCGCGGTGTCGACATGGTCGAGCGCGACCACGTTCCAGTCGCCGTGCCGGGCCTGAAGCACCGCGCGGTCCAGGCTGGGCACGTCGGCCGGGAGCTCGATCTGCGCGCCGATGCCCTTCGCGTTCCGCAGCACGTACTCGATCGGCTCTTCGATCGTCAGGATGCGGCAGGACAGGGTCTCCATCAGGTGCCGAAGGATCGCCGCGACGGCCGTGGTCCGCCCGGACCCGGCGGTTCCGGCGACCAGCGTGAGCCCCGGGGCCGTGGTCGCGAGCGAGGGCTTCAGCTTCGCCTTCTGGAGCGTCGGCGCCTCCAGCGGGAGCACGCGGAGGGAGAGGGTCACCGCGCCCCGCTGGGCGGTCATCGCCAGTCGGAAGCGGCCCACATCCTTGATCCCGAACGAGGCGACGAGGCCTTCCTTTTCGAACTGGGCGATCTGGGTGTCGGTGAGCACCGGCCGGATCCACTGATGGATCTGATCCGACGTGAGAGGCTCCGGCGCGAGGGCTTCCAGCCGCCCCTTGATCCGAACCATCAGGGGCCCGCCCGGGGCCAGATGAACGTCGGTCGCCCCGCGGTCCACGGCCGTCGAGAGGATCTGGAGAACGTCGGGCCCCTGGAACGCGTCCGGCGGGCGCTCTTCCGGGGGCCGCGCCGAGCCTTCATAGGTGTCGGAGTCTCCGAGCAGCTCGATATAGTGGGGCGTGAAGACGAGAGCGCCGCCCGACGACCGCGCCTGGTCGACCATCTCCAGAAAAGACTCGGCCCAGAGATCGCCCCACGTGCCGTCGGACGCGAGACCGTCGCGGTCTTCCGGGGATAGCGTCCGCTCCCCGAGCGCCTGGAGATCCACCGCCGACAGGCTGCCGAACGAAAACCGGCCCGAGCCGCGGATGCCCATCAGGCCGCCGCCGAGGGCCTGGTCCGCAAGTTCCGGGCTGCCCAACAGCCGAGGGTACCAGCGCCGGGCGAACCCGCCGAACTCGGCGCCGATCTCGATCGGCACCTTGATGAACCCGGCGTCCTTGCCGGTCCGGTAGACCACATCCAACAGGGCGGCGGCGCCCAGTTCGCTCACCGATCCCCCCGACTCCTGCGCGCACCGCGCCTCGGCCACGGCCTCCGTCCACAGGGACGGCGGATAGAACCGGGAGAAGTACATGCTGCCGTAGGGCTCGGTCGTCGACGCGAGCGCGGCCTTCAGTTCTTCCGGATCGACGACGTAGCCCTGAAGTCCGCCGAATTCGAAGCTCATCTTACCTCCGACAGAAGGAAGGCTTCCGGCAGGTTACGCTTCGAACGGGGCTGGAAGCGAGTGTTTTGAACGAGTGCTATACTGAGCCCGGATGGGAATCGGAGACCACTTCAACTACTGGGCCTCGAAGATCGGCGGCAATGCCAAGAATGCCGATGCCGCCCAGCTTCGCATCCTCCACCAGAAGGCCGACGCGCTGCTGCAGTCCGGCCGCGGCGAGGAGGCGGTCGAGCTGCTCGTGGACGCGGGCGATCCCGGCCGCGCGGCGGCGATCGCGCAGAAAGCCGGGCTCTGGAAACGGGCGGGCGAGCTGCACGAGTCCCAGAAGAAGCCGGTGGACGCAGCCCGCGCGTTCGAGCGGGCGCAGGAGTGGGAGCGCGCGGGGCGGCTGTATGAGGGTGCCGGCGACCTGAAGAACACCGAGGTCTGCTTCAAGAAGGCCGGCGGCAGGGCGCTGCGCTTGTTCCTGGAGCGCCGGGGCGAGTGGGCCGCGGCGGCGAAGCTCTGCGAAGAGGCCGGCGACCGCCGGGACGCGGCTGCCCTCTACGAGAAGGTGAAGGACATCGACTCGGCCGAGCGGTGCCTCCGGGCCGAAAAGCGCCTCCTCGACGTCGCCGATCTCTTCAACCGAAACGGCAAGATCGAAGGCGCCGCCAGGATCTACGAGGAGTCGGGGCTTCCCACCAAGGCCTCCGAGGCCTACGCGGCGGCCAACTGCCACCGGGATGCGTTGCGACTTCTCGATCCCATGGCGCGCGCCGCGCTTGCGACGAGCAAGCACGCCCCCGGCAAGATCCTCGAGGATGCCCGCACCCTGGCCCGGAAAGCCGCCGGCCACGCTCTGGCCCTCGGAGAGAGCCGGCTGGCGGCGGAGCTGCTGGAGCGGGCGGGCGACCTGGCCCGCGCCGCGGAGTGCCTCCTGGCCCTCAATCCGGCGAAGGCGGCGCAGCTCTTTGAAAAGGCCGGCGACCCCTCGCGGGCGGCGGCCGCCCGCGAGGCGGCGGGAGACGCCTCGGGCGCGGAGCTGCTGCGCGCGAAGGGGGCGGATCCGAAGCGTGCGGCCGAGCTCCTGGCCGGGCGCGGAGAGCACGCCGAAGCGGCCGCCTTGTACGCGAAGCAGGGTCTGATGCAGGAGTCGGCGAAGGAGCTCATCGCGGCGGGAAAGTATCTCCCCGCCGCCCAGCTCCTTCACGCCCACGGCGACCTCGCCGGCGCGGCCGAGGCGTACGAGGGCGCCGGGATGTTCCCGGAGGCCGAGCGGCTTTTCCGGCATACCGGCAACGACGACGGCCTGATCCGCCTCTACACCCGGCGGGGCGACCAGCGCGAGCTGGCCCGGATCCACATCCGGCGGAAGAACCTGGAGGCCGCCATCCTCGCGCTCCAGAGCACCGAGCAGGATGCGGAAGCCGTCGCCCTCCTTGCCCACTGCTTCCGCGGACTGGGAATGGTCCCTCAGGCCCTTCTCAAGTTCGAGGAACTCGTCCAGCAGAAGGCCCTGAACCCGGAGACTCCCGCGCTCTACTACGAATACGCGCGCCTGCTGGAAGAGCTCGGACGGAAGGCGGAGGCGATCGCCGCCTACAACGCCATCCTCGCGGTCTCGCTCGACTTCGGCGACGTCGGTCAGCGCCTGAAGAGGCTCGAGACGCCCGAACCCGTGGCGCCGCCCGTCGCGCCCGTGCCGCCCGAGCGCTTCGAGGTGCTCGAGGAGATCGGTCGCGGCGGCCAGGGAGTGGTGTGGCGCGCCCGCGACAAGCTGCTCGACCGCACCGTCGCGCTCAAGTCGATCCACGACGCGAGCGGGAACAAGGCCCTGCTCCGGGAAGCGCGGAGCATGGCCGCGCTCGTCCATCCCAACATCGTCACGCTCCACGAGATCTTCGAGAAGGGCGAGTCGTTCTACATGGTCCTGGAGTACCTCGAAGGGGAGACCCTTCAGAAGTGGATCCGCGAGAGCGCGCCGCTTCCGGCCCACGGGGTGATCCACGTGGCGAAGGGCGTCGTGGCCGCCCTCGAGCACGCCCACGGGAAGGGCATGATCCACCGGGACATCAAGCCCTCCAACATCATGCTGCTCGAGGACGGCGGCGTGAAGGTGCTCGACTTCGGCCTGGCCAAGTCCGTGGAAAACCTCGAGCAGTCGTCCACGCAGTGCGGGACGCCCTACTACATGGCGCCGGAGCAGATCCTCTGCCGGGCGCCGGACGCGCGCACGGACCTCTACAGCCTGGGCGTGACGCTCTACCAGGCGCTCACGGGACGGGCGCCCTTCCATGGCGGCGACATCTTCTTCCAGCACCTCAACTGCCAGCCCGCGCCGGTGCGCTCTCACGCGCCCGACGTCCCGATGAAGCTGGACGTGCTCATCCTTCAGTGCCTGGAGAAGGATCCGCAGTACCGCCCGGAATCCGCCCGAGCCGTGCTGGAGATGATCCAGTCGATGTGAGGGTCAGGGCTTCCCGCGACGGAGAAGGACGACGTCGTTCCGCGCGTTCCGGAACTTCCACACGGCGATCTCCTGGCGCACATCCGGGACCCGGTCCAGGTTGGGACGCAGGACCATCACATACTCCGAGGCCGGCGCCGCCCGTTCGTCGCGGACCAGCCGGTCCGGCCAGTAGAACTCCATCGAGTAACCCTTGATCGGCGGAAGGATGACGGGTTTCGCCCCCGGCGGCAGGGCCCGGGTCGCGGTTCGGACGAACTCGCGGGTGTGGTCGAACTCGGCTTCCAGCCGATCGACCGCTCCCGTCCGGCAGGCGATCACGACGACGGCCAGTCCCGCGGCGGCGCGCAGGGCCGCCTCGCTCCCTTTGCGGGAGGCGACGACCAGAACGGCGCCGATCGCCAAAAGAGCGGCGGCCATGGCGGCGAAGGCCGGCCGATGGTTTCTCAACGCTTCCGCGAAGGCGCCTTCCCGGCCGAAGCGCTCGAGGAGCGAGGGAGCGGACACCATCACCACGGCTCCCAGGGCGGCCGTGACCGCCAGGACGCCCATCACGGCGGCGGGAACGGTCAGCAGTCGGCGCGGCGCCTGCGCGAGCGCTCGTTCCGCCGAAAGCGCGATGGCGATCGCCACCGCCGGCTGGAGGGGAACCAGGTAGTAGAAGCGCTTGTTCGAGGCGACCAGGAACAGGACGAACCCGCCCAGGAACCAAGCGCCCAGGTGACGACGCGCGGGATCGCTTTCGCGGGACCGAAGCCAACCGGGGATCGTGGCGAGCAGGGGAAGGGCGGGCAGGACGGCCACCAGCTGATACATGAAGTAATAGTAGAAGGGCTTCTTGTGGGCGACGCCGATCCCTTCCGCCTCGCCCACCGGCATCCGGAAGTTCTCGCTCAGGATCGAGGTCTCCAGGAATTCCTTTCCCCCGCTGAGAAGCCCCGGAAGATACCACGCCATCGAGACGAGCAGCGCCAGGACGGAGGCGACGAGGACGGGACCTGCGGCAGGGAGCGCGGCTCGGAATCTTCCCCAGAAGGAAAGCAGAGCGTCCACGGCGACGATCGCGCCGGGAAGCACCAGACCCACCGGCCCTTTGGACAGAATGGCCAGGCCGAACGCGATGCCCGCCAGTCCCGCCGCGGTCCATCGCTGCATGCGGCCGAGACGGGCGGCGAAGTAGAAGAGCAGACCCAGCGTGACGAAGCAGGAAAGCGTCATGTCGACCATCGCCTGCCGCGCCGAGAAGAGAAAGAGGATGTTGGATCCCAACAGCACCACCGCCAGGCCGGCCGCACGGGAAGAGGAGTACAGGCGGGCCAGCGTCCACACGGCCCACAGGCAGACCAGGGCCGCCGCGACCGATACCCCTCGCAGGGTCCACTCGTTGATGCCGAGGAGCGATCCCAGGACCGCTGCGGTGCCGTAGTACGCGAGCGGCTTTTCGATGAGGTAGCCGTCCGGCGTCCGCGGTAACAGCCGCCGGCCGCCTTCGACCATGTCCCGGACCAGGACTCCGCTGCGGCCCTCGTCGGTGTCGCTGAGCTCGATCGCCGACAGATTGAGGCAATAGAGGACGCCGAAGAGCGCGATCAGCGCCGCGCCGGCACGATCGATCCTGGGAAGTCCTGGCATGGGTACGGCCCATGGTGCAGGGCGTCGGGGCGGGAGTCAACCCGAGGGACCGTCCCGGAGAATAATAAGGAAATTCTCATAAAAACTTCATTGTCATTTCAGTCGGGTTGGCCTAAGTTAGCCTTTCCGCAACGCCTGGGGGTAGATCCATCCATGTCCGTCGATCGCCGACGCCCGACGATGCTGCCCTTTTCTCGGCCCAGCATCGGCGAGGACGAGATCCGGGAGGTCGTGGAGGTCCTGAAGTCGGGATGGATCACGACCGGCCCCCGCACCGTCCAGTTTGAGAAGGACTTCGCGGCCTATGCCGGGGCGCCGCACGCGCTCGCCCTGACCTCCGGGACCGCGGCGCTCCACTGCATCTACTGGGCCCTGGATCTCCAGCCCGGCGACGAGATCATCTGCCCCTCGCTCACCTGGCCCGCCACGGCGAACATGGCCGTCGCCCTGGGGGCGAAGGTGGTGTTTGCCGACATCGACCGCCGTACGCTCCAGATCGACCCCGCCGACGTCGCGAAGCGCCTCACGAAGAAGACCCGGGCGATCGTCCCCGTCCATTTCGCCGGGGCTCCCGCCGACCTGGACGCTCTTCGCGAGGTCGCCGGTAAGGGGATCGCCCTCATCGAGGACGCCGCCCACGCCGCGGGCACGGAGTACAAAGGGCGAAAGATCGGCACGCACGGGAATCCCGCCGTCTTCAGCTTCCACCCCATCAAGGACATGACGACGGGCGAGGGCGGCATGCTCACGCTCCACGACGACCGAGTCGCGGAGCGCGTCCGGCTCTTCAAGTTCCACGGCGTCTCCCGGGACGCGTGGAAGGCCTACGGCTCGGCCGGGAGCGCCCATTACGACACGGTGCTCGCGGGCTTCAAGTACAACCTGACCGACATCGCCTCGGCGATCGGGATCCATCAGTTGCGCCGCCTCGATGGGTTCATCGAGCGTCGTCGGGAGATCGCCGAGACGTACCTGAAGGGGCTTGCCGGCGTGCGGGGCCTCGAACTCCCGACCCCTCCCGCGTATCCGCACCGCCACGCCTGGCATCTCTTCACGGTGCAGGTGGACCGTCGGGACGAGTTCATGGCCCGGCTCAAGGAGGAGAACATCGGATCCGGATTCCATTTTGAGGCGGTTCATCGGACAACGCTCTACCGCCCCGGATCCCCCAACCTGCCCCACACGGAGACCGTATGCGACCGGATTCTCTCGCTGCCGCTCTTCCCGGACATGACGAACCAGGATACGGAGGACGTGGTGCAGACCGTCCGGAGACTCCTCGCTTGACCGGCGCCCCGGCCGTCTCGGCCGTGATTCCGGTCTTCAATGAGGAGGCGAATCTTGCGGAGCTGAACGAACGGACGACGAAGGCGCTCGAATCCTCGGGGCGTTCGTGGGAGATCGTCTACGTCGACGACGGCAGCTCCGACCGCTCGCTCGACCTGCTGACCGGATTCGCCTTGAAGGATCCTCGCGTGAGGGTGGTGGAGTTCAACCGCAACTACGGCCAGCACGCCGCCGTCTTCGCCGGCCTCTCGCAGTCCCGGGGCGAGATCGTCGTCACGCTGGACGCCGACCTTCAAAACCCGCCGGAGGAAATCCCCCGGCTGGTCGCCAAGATGGAGGAGGGGTTCGACGTGGTCGGCTCCGTCCGGAAGGACCGGCAGGACCCGCTCTTCCGCCGGATCGCCTCGAAGCTGGTCAACCGGTTGACGCGCGATGGAAGCCGCGGCGCCGCCCCCATGACCGACTACGGCTGCATGCTGCGGGCCTACCGGCGCAATGTGGTGGAGCAGATCGGACAGTGCCGCGAGCTTTCGAGCTTCATTCCGGTCCTCGCCCTCCTGTACGCGAAGAAAACGGCGGAGATCCCCGTCGAGCACGCCGCGAGGTCCCGGGGGGCGTCGAAGTACGGACTCGCGCAGCTGCTTCGCCTTCAGATGGACCTGATGACCGGGTTCTCGTTCCTGCCGCTGCGTCTCCTCACGGGGTTCGGCGCGCTCGTCGCCGTGGGCTCCTTCTGCCTGGCCCTCTTCATCCTGGCCATGAGGGTGATCAAAGGCGACGCCTACACGCAGTACGGCGTGTTCACGCTCTTCGCCATCCTCTTCATGATGGTCGGCGGACTCTTCGTGGGTCTCGGCGTGCTGGGCGAGTACGTCGGCCGGATCTACGGCGAGGTGCGCGAGCGGCCGCGCTACGTGGTCCGGAAGGTTCACGGGGGAGGGGCGGCTTGAGGATCGTGCTGTTCGGCTACGGGGAGATGGGCTGCGCGGCGCTGGAGTTCCTCCGCGCCTCGGGGGAGGACGTCGCCGCCGTGATCACCCATCGCGACAATCCGGCCGAAAAGCAGTGGTTCCGCTCCCTGGCCAAGATGGCCGCGACGAGCCGCACGACGACGCTCATCGGAGAGGATCTCGATCTCCGGAAGACGGTGGCCGATCTCCGGCCGGACCTGATCCTGTCCTTCTACTACCGGGACATGATCCCGACCAAGGTCCTGGCGCTCGCCCCCCGAGGCGCCCTCAATCTCCACGGCTCCAAGCTGCCGCGGCTTCGCGGCCGGGCTCCGCTCAACTGGGCGCTGGTGGAGTGCGAGGAAGAGACGGGGGTGACGCTTCACCACATGGTGAAGGCGCCGGATGCGGGCGACATCGTGGCGCAGCGCTCGTGGCGGATCGGCCCGCGCGACACGGCGAAGGATCTGTTCGATCGCGCGGTGGTCGAGACCCGGACGCTGATGCGCGACATCTGGCCGGCCATCCGAGCCGGGACCGCGCCGCGCATCCCCCAGGATGAGACGAAGGCCACCTACCGGGGACGGCGGACGCCCGAGGACGGAAAGATCGACTGGAGCCTCCCGGCCCGCCGCATCGACGGCCTGGTGCGCGCGGTCACCGATCCGTTCCCGGGCGCGTTCACCTTCCTCGACGGACTGAAACTGATGGTCTGGGCGGGCGAGCCGGTTCCCGGTCGGGGAGCGGCCGGGACCCTGATCGGGGAACGCATCGTCGCGACGGGCGAAGGGGCCTATCGAATCGACCGGTGGACGGCGCCGGACGGCTCCGCCCCCCCTCTGACCTCGGGAACAACCTTTGAAGGAGTTCGGATATGAAGGTTCTCATCACCGGCGGCGGCGGGTTCATCGGCTCCCACCTCGCCGAAAGTCATCTCCGGCGCGGCGACGAAGTGTGGTCGGTCGACACCGGCATGAACCTGAAGGTCCGACATCTGCTCAACGATCCCAAGTTCCATTACATCAAGGCCTCCGTCCTCGACGAGGGCGCCATGGAAGCCTTCGTGATCCGCGCGGACCTCGTCTACCATCACGCCGCGGTCGTCGGGGTCGAGCATTACGTCGACGATCCCTTCAACGTGCTCAACGTCAACATCCTGGGGACCCTCAACCTGCTTCGTCTCTGCCACCGCCACGGCAAGCGGATGGTGTTCGCGTCCACCAGCGAAGTCTACGGCCGAAACATGAAGGTCCCGTGGAAGGAAGACGACGACCGCGTGCTCGGGTCGACGACGACCGACCGCTGGTGCTACTCGACGTCGAAGGCGGCCGGCGAGCACTACGCCTGGGCGTTCCTTCGCATGGGCCTCGACGTCTCCGTGGTCCGCTATTTCAACGTCTACGGTCCGCGCCTCGACAAGATCGATGTCGGCCGGGTCATCACCATCTTCATGGGGCAACTCCTGCGCGGCGAGCCGCTGACGATCATCGGCGACGGCCATCAGACGCGCTGTTTCACGTACATCGACGACGCGGTCCAAGGCACGATGGAGGCGGGACTGCGGAAGGAAGCGGTGGGCAAGGTCTTCAATATCGGCGACGACCGGGAAACGGAGATCCTCGAACTGGCGACGACCATGCTGAAGCTCTTCGACCGGGATCCGGCCACGGGCCTGCTCTTCGTCAAGCAGGAGCAGGTTTACGGGTCCCGATACGAAGACATTCCCCGTCGCGTTCCGGACATCACCCGCATGAAGACGATCCTCGGCGTGACTCCGAAGACGACCCTCGCGAAGGGGCTCGCGACGACCATCGACTGGTTCCGCGCGGACAGCGGATCGCGTCCCGCGCTCACGTCCGCCTCGCTGGAGGAGAAGCCGGCCCGGTGAACCCCCTGCGACTGCGCGTCGACGTCTGCACCCGCCGCGGGCTCGAGGTCGGGGTGCCGGGCATCCTCCAGGTCCTGCGTCGAGTGAGGGCTCGGGCGACCTTCTTCGTGACGTTCGGCCCGGACTCCTCAGGGCTGGCGATCCTCCAAATGCTCAATCCTCGGTTCGCGCTCAAGATGATGCGCACGCGGGCCGGGTCGATGTACGGATGGAAGACCGCCCTGTACGGGACCGTCCTGCCGGCGCCCCTCGTCGGGTCGGACGCCCCCGACCTGGTCCGGCGGATCCGCGAAGAGGGTCACGAGGTCGGAATGCACGGCTGGGACCACCGGCGGTGGCAGGACTGGCTTCCCGACTTGTCGCCCGACCGGCTGCGCACGGAGTTCGGACGGATGATGGACGCGTACCGTGACGCCCTCGGCGTTGAACCGGCGTCGTTCGCGGCGCCCGCCTGGCGGCTGTCTCGTCCCTTGTTCGACCTGACTCAAGGCGCGGGCCTCCGCTACGGGAGCGCCTCGCGGGGGACGTCGCCCTTCCTTCCGGTCTACGAGGGCTGCCCGGGGACCGTCCCGCAGTATCCGGTGACGCTCCCCACGCTGGACGAGTGCCTGGGCCGCATGACCGCGGAGCGGTTCTTCGACCGGCTGCTCGGGCTGGCCGGCGACCAGCCGGCCTATTCCTGCTACACGGCGCACGCCGACGGGGAAGGGGAGGACTACGCGCCGCTTCTCGAGCAGTTCCTCTCGAAAGTCGGCCGGCCGGTGGAGCCGCTGGGAGAGTTCTCCCCGGGCCCGCTGCGGCGTCACGAGCTCCGGTCCGGCTACGTCGAGGGTCGTCCGTCCGCCGTCACGCTTCAGGGGGCGATCATTCCGGGCCCGTGGGCAGGTCGACCGTGAACTGAGTCCCCGTCGATTGCGAGCTGGCGACCGTGATGGTCCCGCCGTGGGCGTCGATGAAGGATTTCGCGATCGCGAGGCCGAGCCCCGAGCCGCCCGTCTCGCGGGACCGGGCGCGGTCCGCGCGGTAGAACCGCCGGAACAGCTTGGGCAGATGGAGCGGATCGATGCCCACGCCCGTGTCCGCCACCCGGACGCGCGCGGCGGCACCGGCCCGCTCGAGAGAGAGCGTCACCGTTCCCCCCGACCGGTTGTACTTCACGGCGTTCTCCACCAGGTTCATGAACACGCGGCCGAGGGCGGCGGGATCTCCCGACACGGCGACGTCGTCGCCTTCGAGGCCGATCTCGACCCCCTTCACCTTCGCGGCGGCCTGCCAGGTTTCGCGCGCCTCCTCGAGGAGCGATCTCAGGGGGACGCGGCTCTTCTCGAGCGCGTACTGGCGCAGGTCCATCTTCGCCAGCGTCAGGAGATCGGCGACGATCCTCGTCATCCGCGCCACCTCTTCGGAGACGCTGACGAGCACCCCTTCGTACTCCTCCGTGCTGCGGTCTTTCTGAACGGTGGTCTCGATCTCCGCGCGCAGGTTGGCGAGCGGCGTGCGCAGCTCGTGGGCCGCGTCCGCGGCGAGGTGCTGAAGGTCGTCGACCGCCGCTTCGAGACGGTCGAGCATCTCATTGAACGTGCGCGCGAGGTTGCTGAGCTCCCCGAGCTCGGCCGACACGGGGACGCGCTCGGAAAGATTCATCCGGCTGATCCGCTCCGCGTGGCGGCGAAGCTCCTCGACCGGGCTCAGCGCCCGGCGGGTGAAGAGGAGCCCCAGCACGGCGGCGAGCAGCAGGGTCAGCGGATAGAAGATCGCGCAATAGACCGCAAGTTGCCGGAGCGGTTCGCGGTAGGGCGCCTCCCGCAGGCCGTAGCTCACCCGGAACTCCCCGCCGCTCCGCGCATCGGACAGACGGGCGCTCCGCCACCGGTATCCCGGAGCCTCCGGCATGAACTTGGACGACCGAAAGAAGGGGACGGGAGAGGAGTCGCCGATCTCGGCCATGGCGCCGGCCGTCTCCAGGAAGCCTTCCAGCTCCCCGGCGAGATCCGTGTGAATGCCCCGGTGGACTTCGTCCAGCTCCTCCAGGAAGCGCTCCTGGAACTGGGTGGACTGGATCGCGAGATCCCGCTCCAGGGCCCGGTCCATGCTCTGGCGCACCCAGAGATAAAGGCTGGCGACGAAGATGCCGAGGAGCAGCGCGAAGAGCGTGGTGAAGAGGACCGTGAGCCGGCCGCTAGTGGACTTCATCCCCCGGCTCCTTCAGGATGTAGCCGACGCCCCGCAGCGTGTGGATAAGGCGGGGTTCTCCCCCCTCCTCAAGCTTGCGGCGGAGCGTCCCGACGAACACATCGACGACGTTGGATTCCCAGTCGAAATTGTAGTCCCAGACGTGCTCGGCGATGGACGTGCGGGTGAGCACGCGGCCGGCGCTCCGCAGGAGATATTCCAGGAGAGCGAACTCGCGGGGCGTGAGCTCGATGCTCCGCGTCCCCCGCCGGACGGTGCGATCGAGGAGTCCGATCTTGAGGTCGGCGCAGGAGAGCGTGGTGGCGGCGGACGCCGTCCCCCGGCGCAGCAGCGCCCGCAGTCTCGCGCGCAGTTCGTCGAGCGCGAACGGCTTTGTGAGATAGTCGTCCGCGCCGGCATCCAGGCCCTGAACCCGGTCCCCGACGGTGTCTCTCGCCGTGAGGACCAGGACCGGCGTCAACTTTCCTTTCGTGCGGAGGTCGCGGAGCACGTCGAGACCGCTGCGGCGGGGAAGCATGAGGTCGAGAATGACGGCATCGTAGTTCTGCGTCTGCGCCATCTCCCCGCCTTCCTGGCCGTCATGGGAGAGGTCGACGGCGTGCCCGTCTTCGCGCAGGGCCTTTCGGATGAATCCCGCGAGCTTCTTCTCGTCCTCGACCACCAGGATCCGCATGGGCAGGATTATACGCGAAGAGCAGCGCTCAGGTAAATCCGGACGATTCATCCTTGCGGAGGGGCTCCCGGCTCCATTAAAATTCCTTCATGATCGACGTCCGGCGCGCCTACCGGAACTGGTTGAAGCGGCGGCTGCTCTGGCTTGTCCCGTCCTTCCTCCTCTCGTGCATCGTGGGCGTGGTCCTGGCCTCCGATGCGCGCCTGTCCCTCTGGGTGCGTCTCCCGGCCGTCGCCCTCGCTTCCGGCGTGGCGCTCCTGTTCGGAGCGATCGCGGTTCTGACGATCATGGTCGGTCGGGTGCGGGTGCGAGGAGGAAGCCGCCGGGCCCAGCTGCTCCGGATGGAACTTCGACCCTCGCCCGGCGTCGGATTGACGCTGCTCCTGCTTCTGCTCCCCTTGGTGGGCGTGCCCACCTTCTTCCGGGAAGCTCCTCCGGAGGAGGTTCGGACCGTCGTTCGCCATGTCCGGCCGATCGCCCTCAGGCCCTCCGCAGAACCCGCTCCGGTTTCTTTCGAAGTCGTGCCGGTCGAACCCGCGGTTGCCGCGCCGCCTCCCCCTCCGCCGGCTCCTCCTCCGCAAAATTCCGTGACGCCGCCGCAGATCCTTCCGGAGATCGCCCGGCTGCCGGAGATTCCGCTGCGCCTCGAGGACTTGGAACGTCCCGCGGCCCTTCCGGTCCAGGAGAAGGAGAATCCGGGGTCCGATCAAGACGCACTGAAGCACCGTCCGGATGACGGCGACGACTTTCTCCGGAGAACCCTGAACGAACGGGGGGCCATCAATCGCGCGGGGCTTCCCGCGGAGAACGACCTGGAGTCCTGGATCCCGCCGGAACTGCAGATCGAACTCATGCTCATTTCCAAGTCCGGACCTTGGCGCGGACGATCCCTCGAGGTGGGGTTCGACCTGCCGATCGGGCGGGACGATTCGGTTCGGCTGACCTACACGGCCGTGATGCTGACCGATGATCACGAGATTGCCGGCGTGGAGCCCAGCTTCACCTGGCATCGGGGGACGGTCGAATATGCCCGCCGGATCGTCGGATACCACCGCCGGTCGACGTTCGATCTCGCCCTCATGATCGGCATGTCGTTCGATCGACTGAGCACCCACGAAGCGAACATTCAGTTCGACGGGTCTCCGCGGATCTCTCCCTGGTTCGGGCTCGAATCGGCGATCTGGGAGGACGACGGCGTCGGCCTGCTCCTGCGCGTCGGCCATTCTCTTGCAACGCATCTCACGACGGGGTGGTCGAGCGTGACCGAAGTGAAAGTCACCGTCCGGATCGATCTCGGTGAAAAGTCGTCGCTCGAGCTGGGCTACCGGATTGTTTCGGCACGGTTCCGCGACCGGCACGGCCCGGCCGATGGAGACTATACCGACAAAATGGATCGCTCCTTCACGGGCCCCGTGGCCGGACTCGCCGTGCGGTTCTAGGTCCGGCGAAACCTTTTCTTAAAAAGATCTCATCACAGGTTCACCGCCCTTTCATCTTCACCCCGGAAGATGTTCATGGAGCGGTCGGGGTCTCCGGGCCCCCCGCCCCGTGGGGGTTGCGGCATGGTTGAGCGCGTGGTCCGGGCGATTCTGGATCCGAAGACGGGGCCTTGGATTCTCCTCGCGGGCGCCGCGCTGATCCTGCTCGTCTGCCCCGCGGGGTCCAGCCTCTGGACGCTCGAAGGCAGGACCGGCGCCATCTGCCGCGAGATGATGCGCAGCGGCGATTACGTCCATCCCTACCTCTTCGACGACGAGTACTACGACAAGCCGCTC
>Ga0111539_10005839_pt1 | contig 15915 bp, 14 predicted proteins | sample RhiMethybrSRZTD1_FD_79667 | JGI IMG/M metagenome (GOLD analysis project Ga0111539, IMG submission 79667) | Populus rhizosphere microbial communities from Tennessee, USA - Rhizosphere MetaG P. TD hybrid SRZTD1 (version 2) (version 2) | ecosystem: Host-associated > Plants > Roots > Rhizosphere >... | reverse complement strand
TGTCGCTTTGATAAACCTCTGATCACGTGGGAAGGAGTGCAGTCAATGAGAGATAGATCCAAATTCATCGTAACGATTGTTAGCGTAATAATAATGGCCGTGATTGTTGTTGTTTGTGGCAGTCAAAGAGCACTTGTAACTGCTTCGTCAGTTCCTGGTCCATCGCAATTTTATCTCCAGCACAATCTCATTTCAGATGGATTTGTGCCTGCAGACATCACCCATTCCAACCTGGTCAACGCGTGGGGCCTTGTCTCAGGTCCAACAACACCCTGGTGGATTGCTAACAACGGAACGGGAACAACCACTTTGTATAACGTCGCCACCGGAACGATCGTGACGGACTTCACAGTCCCGGGCGCCGGCGGTGCGCAGGGCAATCCTACCGGATTGGTCTTCAACGGTGGCACAGGCTTCGTTGTGAACAACGGGGTCGGCTCACCCGCACCTGCTCGATTTATCTTCTCGAGCGAAGATGGCACGATCTCGGCCTTCAAAGGCGCGCCGATTGTCACCGTCGTTCCGAATGCACAGGCTCCCGCGCATGGTGCGATCTATAAGGGACTCGCCATTGACAGTACCACTGCGGGCCAGTTCCTTTACGCAACTGATTTTCACAATGGGAAAGTCGACATTTTTGATAGTGCATTTCATGCGGTCACGATTCCGGGGTCTTTTACCGATCCGAATCTCCCAGCCGGATTTGCGCCATTTGGAATTCAAAACATCAACGGGACAATCTATGTGACGTACGCATTGCAGGATGAAGATCAGGAAGACGACGTAGCCGGTCCAGGGAACGGTTATGTCGATGCGTACGATACTTCGGGCAATTTAATCCAGCGCGTCGCATCGGCCGGCGAACTCAACTCTCCGTGGGGCCTCGCATTAGCGCCTAACAACTTCGGCAGATTCAGCGGCGATTTACTGATCGGCAACTTCGGCGACGGACGGATTCATGCTTTCGATCCGAATCAGCTTACGCTTGCCGGAGAGTTCGAAGCTGTCGGCCTGCTTCATTCGGCGTCAGGAAAGCCGATTGCGATCGATGGGCTGTGGGCACTTCAATTCGGTCACGGCAACAGCGCGAGCAGTCCCAACGGATTGACGAATACGCTATTTTTTACGGCTGGACCAGCCGAAGAGGAACACGGATTGTTCGGATCACTTGTTAACGTGCCACCGCCAGGCCGGCAATGATCGACTCCCAAAAGTCTGAACCGCTCTGAATAACTCCAGAGCGGTTCAGCCGTGATCAAAATCTTTTTCGCCACCACTCGATGGCTTGTTCCACGGACACGATGCGAATCTGTTTGTCGTCGAGAATGAGAGTATAGGTGCGGGGTGTGCGGTAGTTACTCAGTCCCTCAATGATCTGCTGCAGACCATAGCTCAGAGGCATCGGTGCCCCGCCAGTATTCGCCCACGGATATCCATCGGCGGCTCCTGCTTCGCGAGGTAATGGCTCGCGGCTGGGTTGATAATCCAGCACGATCCGAATGCCGGTCTCACGATCAAATGCCTCAACCGTAGTTTTCACTGATTGCATACCCAGGCTACGAACCTTCTGCGTCTGAATGCGTTCCCAGAGTTCACGATCCAAATGTCGATTGAGTTCGTTGATGATTTCGCTGCGATAAGGACAAGTGGGACGAGCAGCCAGATCGATCAGCTTAGGAAATGTCCTTCGTTCGCCGATCTGCGCCAGAGCCACGCCAACTTCCGCGGTCGCAGACTCGTCTGTGATTGGTTGGTCCAAAAGCTCGAGTAGATCGTTTACGCTTTCTCCGGCGCGGAGGACACCGAGCGTCATCACCGCCGCTCGTTGTAAGAACGTATTGTTGTCCCTTCCGCGCGCGTACGTTCTCAACACCGGGATCGCCTCTAGTGCTTTAAGTTGGCTCAGGCATGTCATGAGGTCGCGGCGTATATTGCTGTCTGTGCCAACGTCGTTGGGATTACCGCCCAGCACGGTCTGGCTTTCGAGCACAGCAATGAATGCGGGTACAATCGCAGTCGCTTTTATCGTTACGAGGTAATTCAGCATTTCACTGCGGCGTGACAAGTCGGCATCTGTCGCTTTATTGACAGCGAGGGGAATAGCGCGTTTTTCGCCGAAGTAGATCAAGGCTGCCAGCGCATACCGCTGCGTTTGAGGAAGTTGGGCTTCGGTGAGTTTCCAAATTGCCGGGACTTGGTCGCGTGCATTGAGCTTCACGAGGGTGTCCAAAGCCCAGTAGCGATCGTTTTCGTATTGATCGTCTATGATCCTGGCCACATCAGCGGCAGCCTCTCTGCCGTTGACCTTCACCAGACTGGTCATCGCATAGTATCGGCTGCTTGCGTCGCCACCTCGCAGGATCGCGACGAGGGCGGGAATTGCTTCTTTGGCCCCAAGATTTACGAGTATGTCCAGAGCTTCACGCCGAATGTTCTCCTTTGGAGATTGCAGCAGCGCCACTAATTGCGGCACGCTCTCGACTGGCTGCAGCGTTTTTAATGCCTGAAGAATGGCTAACTGGACAGGCGGGGTGCTCTCAGGTAAGTAACGGGCGAGAGTTTTAACCAGCTCCTTGAACTTAAATACGCTGACGATGTGGGTGAGTTTCCACCAGGCTCTTGATGCGCGTGTCTCATCAAGCTGCGCTAAATTTCCTGCGAGTACGCTTCGGACGACAGCTAAATAATCTGAAGCCGGAAGGTTATAAGGAAGAACAACCCGTAGTACGTCACTGCGTTTCTCGGACGTCACTAACTGGTCCAGCACACTGATCCGGTCATTGATATCCTGGGACTGCAATTTCTCCGTGACGCCCGGGATGAGCTGCAAAATAGAAGGCGAGAGTTCCTGCGCGACCGCGTTACGTTCGTAAGCCAGTCCACTCAAAATGAATGCGGCGCATATTATCGAGCGGGCTACAAGCATGCGACGGCCTTCAATGCGTGTAAGAATGCTGCTCAGAAAAAGCTACATCGCCGGACTTGCTTATGGTCCACACTCGCCAGACCTGTGTTCCTCCACTCATCAAATGGCCGCTCGAGACTTTGTTTTCTCTCGCGGGCAGGAAGAACAATCGCGTCAGTCCCCAGTTAGTATCTTTTCCCCACGTGAATTCGACAACCTGTCCGATCACGTCTGTGCTTTGACTTGGTTCCCAAATGAAGTCACCGAATCGTTCGTCTCTTTTGGGCCGAGGGTATACTCCGTCGGGTGTGAGGGGCCGGCCCGGTTCAGGCGTAACTCCGGTTGATGATTCGTGGTCTAATGAGTTCACGAGCGTGTTGGCAGTCGTCAGCGGAATCTTGGCCCAGGTATTTAGTGGATCGTGAGTAATTGCCAACAACCGCCAGATCCCGCTCTGATTCCTAAGCACGGCGAGAATCGAGTGTTGGCCAAGGTCCATTCCATGTCGTACCTGGAAAATTGTGTTGGGATCGCGTGTCTCTGCCGAGAAACCACCGATGAGTGAGAAAAACGCAAGTTTGTCGTTGCCCGATATTCTACAAACCTTCAGCGATTCGACCTTCGTATCACTCTGAGGCAACATGCACTGCTGGAGCAGGCGAGATTCATCTGAAATCTCCGAGAGTGTGGAACGATCACAAGCGAGATACGCGCGCGTGGCGGCGACGGCTTTCTCCTGAGCTTGCAGCAGAGCCGGATCGATCGTCTCTGAAATTTCACAGTCTGCCGGTTGCATGGACAAAGCCCGTGCTGCTTCGTAATTGATAGCCGAGCGGACCAGCATGACCCAGCCTCGTGCCATGAGGGAAGTCATCGTCTCGTGAACTAGCGCGAGAGACGGAGCCACCTGGCGATCGGCGTCGATACCCTCGAACCAACCCAGACGAGTCTGAATCCCCATAATCACACCGAAATTGTCGAATGTGAGGATCTCGGGTTCGGTATGGTCCTGAAGCGCCTGACGAAATTTAGCGGCGAAGCCGTTGGCCCGGAAACTTTCGACCTCGATGGTATACCCGAGCCTCTCAGTTCGTTGTTTGAACACAGGAGATACGACTGCCGGCGGCAGTGCACCAGTGTGAGGCGAACCGACAATCCAGATTCGGATCAAATCGCCTGTGGTTCTGGCACGCGTTGCCGCGCCAGCCGGTGCGTGAAGGAACAGTGTTAAGAAGACGCAGGCGAGTACAGGTATGGGGCTCGAGACGATGCGGATACCTCTCATAGTTCAACCTCCGATCCGCTTGGAAAACAGGTTAAGTTGAGCCACCGCAGAAAATCACAACTGTTTAGAGGCCCTGGCTCAAGTTAGTGGCGCTTGGACAGAACTTGGGACTTGGAGGTAAGAGTTGTTTCCCGGGTTGCATTCGAAGATGTCAACAATCCCGCCAACGGAAGTTGGCGGATGGTTCAAGTCCTTTCTAATCCCATTCCTAGACTCATGTTCTAATCCCGCCCACGGAAGTGGGCGGATACTTCAAGTCCGAACTATTAATCGAGCAAGATAATAGTGCGGACCTGAACGATCCGCCAACTCCCGTTGGCGGGATTGATAGTCAATCGGAGTGGAGGTTTTATAGAAAGGACTTGAACGATCCGCCCACTGCCGTGGGCGGAATTCAAAACGCGAGTACTGTCTGGATCATCGGCACCCAGCCGCTCATGCCTGCTGTATACGGAGTAAAGCCTCCGCTGTAAGGAACTCTTTGAACACGCATCAGCTCGGCGTTGAGCCACAAGCGCTCCGTCGGAAGGAAATGCCACTTGACACCACCAGCATATTCATGAGAGTCGCGAAATTCGCCGAATACCGCCGACCCGCGTACATAAACCATCAGCTTTTTAGGAACAACAAACTTGCCCGCTGACAACTCAAAGCCGTGGTCGAATGTGGCTGTGAGCGGAAGCGGCCCGTCAGCGACGAAGTCGTCCAACCAGCGAAAGTAATATTGGCCATTGACTGCAAATCCATTCCATTTCACACCGCCGTCGATGGCCCACATGCGGTAGGTAGCCTTGTCGACTGTGACGCCCGGCGCGAACGCTCCGGTCGAGAAGGTCAGCACGCCGTCTGAATTGTGAAGCGAAGTGTTCTCCGGACTTGATTGATCGAGATTTGAAAAACGGTCCTCCCGGGATCTCGTGTAAGAGGTTCCCAGGCGAATGCGAACTTTGTTCGAAGCGAAATAATCGTCATACATGTTACGGGCTCTGCTGGGAGGTCCGTAGTCTCCAAGCGGCTCCCACCAGACACTGCCCGAAACTGCAAGATTGGTATCGATCTTGGTTGCCGAGATATTCAGCGTATTGAGACCGTTGCCGACGAACACCAGGTAATTCAGCCCCTTCACCGGTTCGCCGTTAGCCCAAACTCCCTGAGTGAAGCTTGGCCGGAAGAAGTTGTCAGCCAGGGTTCTGTCAGCACCAGTGAAAAAGGGGAACGTGTTGACCAACGATCGGCTGCCTGGAACACCAGTGTAACCGCCGGTGATCGTAAGTGCCTTATTGAACTGCCAACCGATGTTCCCGGCAACAACGATCGAAGCCGCTCCAGCGGAGGTCCACACGGTGAGATTATATCGCGCCCGCTTGTCGAAAATGTAACCATTGAAGACGAACATCGAGCGGTTCACCGTGATGTCATTGCGTTTATGAACCTCGCGAACAACGCCAAGATGGTCGGTGAAGGTGTCGTTCGCTGAAAGCGTGTTGAGATATCTGACTTGAGTAGTGTTTGTGAACTTTAGTTGGAACGGCACCGCGGCGTCCTCGGACGTTTCCCAGATGATGATGCCATCGTTGTAGTGACCGCCCTTTGGCTCTTGTATCGGTGCGGCAGGCGGTTCCGCGCTATCGGTTGATGGTGTTGTGGCATTGGGCGGCTGTGTTAGCGGTGCGGCTGGCGTGGGTTGCACATCGGCGATTGCGCCGCCATCAAGTCGTCGTTGCAAACGTTCGAACTGTTCGAGCAGTGCCTTCTGCTGTTCCTCCATCTTGCGAAGTTGTTCTCGAACCACTGCGTTCTCCGCTTTCAGGTTCGAGACTTCGGTTTCGAGATCTTTTGGTTTAGGTTCGTCAGGGAGTTTGGTCGGAGGAGTTGGTCCAGTCTGTCCGAGTGCAGAACTCGCTGACAGCATCATCGAGATGAAGGCCACCATAATGAATAACTTGAAGTATCCAGGGTATTTAGACATGTACGACTCCATCCAGAGCACAGCTCGCCAAATGCCACGAGTATCAATGCGGTTTGGAGTCGTTACATACTGTCAGAACTACTAGGGGAGGCCGACAGGCGATAGGTATACTGCGAAGCAATGGGAAAGATCATATGTGAGAAACATGGCGATCAGGGAGTTGTACTGACGTGTGAACACGTTCGGCAGGATGTTCTCACGGCGACTGTTACGATTAAGTGTGTGGTTACGGCCATACATGAAATTGAGAAGTTTGGGAATCATTCCGTTGATATTTGCCTGGGGTACTGCAAGGCCTGCGCGAAGCATCACGGGCTCCCGGTTGTTGATGGAGTCTTACCTGGTCCCGCAAGCAAGTTTGTCGATTGGACCCTACTGCCGGTTTGTTCAGAGTGCTTCAAGGTCTTTCGAGAATCTCTGAGTCGGATATGAGTTCGAACTCATTCTTGGACTGTATCCAAGTACGTCAATCCATGATCGACCATTCGAGGAACGGCTTGGAGATTTTGACGATCTTATCTCGCGGGCTTTGACTCGGCTTCTCCGGCTCACCGACGGGCTCGAACTCAACATCAACTTTGATGTAGCGACACTCATGGTAAACGTAACGACGCCACGTCCTGGTTGAGATCCCGCCTTCTTCACCGAACACTTTCAGAAGATCGCCCCTCGTCATGCCTACCTTAACGCTTTCGATTTCTTTGAGGCTCTTGACGATCCATTCCGTGTGCGCATCTGCCTGAGATTTCGATGAAGGCAAGATAGCGGCGGCAGAGACAAAACTGACAAGACCGAATGTGAATAGCAACATGAGCGTTTTCATGATAGTTACTTTCCTTCAAAGTAAAGTCCGCATGAACTTAGTGTAGCAGACGATTACTGATGTTATTCTGTTCGAGATGAAGGCCATTACTCTTCGAGTTACTTTCATATTGCTGGTGACGGTTGTGCTCTTCGTTGTCACGAATGGCCAGGGTTCTGAACCTCGGTATTGGTCCCCGGTTGAACCTTTTCGAATCGAAGTCGATAGGCAGAATCCGGAAGTGCGGGAGCTGCTCGACCGTTGGGACCGGATTGGAAATGAGGCGCAGGGCGTCACTAACGGTCCAGCCGGCACGTATCTGAAGTCTGGCTATAACGGCTGGCTGCTTCGTTGGGCGGCTCATACTGGTTTCGTCTATGTTTACCATTCAGAGGGCCTGAGTATCATCGACTTCAGTTACGGCAGGGTTGAAGAAACGTCGAGCGAAATACGATTCATTCCTGAGCGGGAGATGAGGGAAAGCCGTCGGGGCATAAAGCTTAATACCCCGTATATTTGGGTGGCAGCCAAATCGCCGCAGTTGAAATTCATGATTCCGAAGGACGAGATTAAGGATTTCGGTCAATACATTGCGGGGCTGCGCGACTACAACGACTTCAATGGTCCATGTTGTGAATTCGATCCCTTTTTTGTATCAGAAGTATCGAAGGGAGAGCTGGTGCCAGGCGCCTCGGAGATTGTGGTTCCGGACGAATACCAGCGATTTATGAGGCGACCGATTACTGGTCGCATAGTTTCAATTGGGAAGCGTCGAATCGTAAAGGGCTATGGGATGGACCGCAACCTTTTCGGCAATCTTTTCCCGGAAAGCTCACTAACCCCCATTGCGATCAACATCGGTAGAATTCATGGGCTGAGAAAGAATATGTTGTTGAGGCTCGCGGGCGAACAATTTAATCTCACCAGCCAATATATTCAGATCACCTCTGTCCGCAGACAAACTGCCGTTGCTGTTGTGATTAGGTCCATCGACAAGCGTAATCATGATAGCTATCTCGACAACCCTTTCGAATCAGATAAGCGAATTGGCTATCCTCCGATACGAGCAGGCATGCGAGTCACAACGAGTCCAATTCTAAATAACTGAATTAAACGTCTTTCCCTCCGTACTAAATAGGAACGCCGGCTCTCCAATCCAGTATTGTTAGAGATCAATAAACCGACCACACGCGGGATCTTTCCCAGAGAACTGCTGCTAGTCGAACGAGGCACGCTTTTTGAAGTGGCCCAGTAGCTGTTTCTGCAGTGGAGGTCAACTATGTTTCCGATTGGCGATGATGATTCGTCGGAACGGTCAGTTCCGATCGTCACTTACCTACTGATCGCACTTAACGTGCTTTTCTTCTTCGTGGAGTTAAGCGGCGGCGAGCCTTTCATAGAGCGGTGGTCGGTTGTGCCGCGGCGTCTTATCGCAAATCCGGGCGCCGACTTCATAACCGTCTTCACCTCCATGTTCATGCATGGCGGGTGGTTGCACCTGGGCGGCAACATGCTCTACCTCTGGATCTTTGGAGACAATGTCGAGGATCGATTCGGGCACGCGAAGTTCGCTTTGTTCTACCTGCTGTGCGGTATCGCTGCCACGGTCGCACAAGTATTTTTTAGTGCGGGGTCGAACGTCCCTAACCTGGGCGCCTCCGGAGCTATAGCGGGAGTCCTGGCAGGTTATCTAATTCTATTTCCGAGAGGACAGGTTAAGGTGCTCATGGGTAGAGGCGTGGTCCCAATGCCGGCATTGGTAGTCATCGGTCTCTGGATCGTCTTACAGTTCATCAACGGAGTCGGATCAATCACACAATCGGCTGAAACCGGTGGCGTAGCTTACATGGCCCACATTGGCGGCTTCGTGGCCGGGCTGGTTCTCACCTTCCTCTTTGGTGGTCGAAGAAGAGAAGTAACAGCTTGACGAGCACACACTAAGTGGGGAGAAGCGTCTGTTCACTGGATCAGATGCTTCCTCACGAGTTCTCGTCGAGCTGGAGTATGTTCTTCTTTATTTCCCTTCTTATTCGAAACACACGCAATCGAAGCGCATTTAGCTCTATACCCAATTGGTTGGCGATCGCTCGACGATGTTCGATCTTGCGTTTTCCATTCCACGCGTAATACGTCAGAATTAGTTCACGATCACCATTTGGAATCATGTTCAGAGCTTTCTCCAGGAGCTCGAACATATGCTCCGAATCTGGATCCTCAAAAGTTGTTTGTTCCAAACAAGTTGTTCTCAACTTATTGGTTTTCAGTTGGCGCACATATTCCAAATAGATCTTCTTGGCTACTCCATAAAAGTATCGAGTCGGATCACCGGTAAACTGAGAAGTAATACTCGCCAACCTTTGAGCGACCCGCTCGAAGGTGACATCGGCGAGGTCTTCTGCAAACACACATCGGCGGGCCCTGAACATCGCTATTAATCGAGCACGAATCGATTCATATTTTCGACCGGCGGAATGCGAGTCCGGGCCCAGCCAATGCAAAAGTCGTTCAAAGATTGCAGCGTTAAGCCGACCGTTGTAATTTTGCGGGTGCTCTAACGGCTGTGTAGCATGGCTTAGCTGGCAATGCCGGGAAGGATTCGCTGATAGATGTAAGTCTGGTAATGAAACCACTCTGTGTTGGCTATTCATATTAGCTCCTTAAAGTTGGTTAACGGTTGGCGTTTCGCACACACATATATCGTTGAGGTATTTTCAGCCCTCAGCTTTAAAACTAGTTCGCGTTGGACGTCGCGAGAATAGAAATACCTGTCAGTCTTATTCCGTCCGCGAACGCAAGACTTCCATGGCGTGGGGTTCGAGCGAGTTTAGCTTTGACCCAATCCACCCTTTCATACCAGGTGCTATAATCGAGTCCAAAATTTCAACTGGTTGAAAAAAATTTTGGCGATGATGTCTCTGACTGAAAGGAGAGCAGTGGATCCTCGTCGAGCCTCCCGAGAAAGTCTTGGCTTAGCTTTTCAGTTTCGATTGGCCGAACCTAATGGGTTGGAACGATCAGCCCGGCGTCAATTCTTATCATTACACTCAGTAGGACCACGGTTTGAGCGACAAAATTGTTTGGCAGTCATTACTCACCGCACTCACGCACGCTGGCTTGGAGTACAAAACTGTTCATCGTGCACTTACAGCATTCTTTGTATCACGGGACTGCGGTGCTGACTCAGAATGGCTGGCAGACGTCACCCTTGATCGAGTTGCGAAAAAGATTCACAAAGGGGAGGACGTGCGAAGCATAGTCGCGTATTCAAAAAAATTCGCTGATCTGGTTTGGAAGGAATACTGTAGAGATCGCGATAAGTTTAGGAAGGCAATGAGAGATTGGGTGTATCTTAATCCCGATAGTTATGAGCCTGAAAACACTCCTAATCTTCGTCGCAAATGCCAGGAGGTGTGTCTCAAACGGCTACCGGAAAGCGAACGTCAGTTGCTGGAGACTTATTACTCAACGGCAATAGATCGTGAAACGCTAGCTGAAGAACTTGGCTACGTGATTGCAACGCTACGGACGAAGATTCATCGACTAAAACTACGACTAACAAAGTGCGTAGAGAGTTGTCGGCAATCTGTTTAGGTCGTTGCCTACAGGTTGAAAGGACATCGGATACTGAAACGAGTTTGCGCAAATGTCTGAGCCTCGTGAACAACATGATCTCTTAATTCGGTATCTTTTAGGCGCAGCCTCTGATACGGAGCGTCGCACTGTGGAAGAACGAGTCTTCGCCTCTGGTGCTAATCTCAACGTGTTGGTTCAAGCGGAGGATGAACTCATTGACGATTATGTTAGGGGAGCCCTCAGTACCTCAGATCGACGATTGTTCGAAAGTAATTTTCTTTGTACAGATAAGAGAAAGCAGCGGCTGGAGATGGTACGGTCGTTTGTTCAGGTTTTGGCTCAGACGCACCCTGAAAGATTTCCTTCGTTTGAAAGTTTCGGTCGATCGTTGCCTCTTCAGGAGCGGCGCGGGCGTAGCCGTCCTCTAGCCTCAGCCCAGCAACTCACACTGTCATCATTTACCCAACTTCTAAAATGGCTAGATTCGGATAGTGAGAGAGCGGCAGAAAAATACGAAAGTATTCGGAATGGGTTAATCAAAATTTTTGTATCGCGAGGTTTCGAGAATGCTGAGGAGTTAGCCGATCATACCTTTGATAGAGTTGCTTCAAGCGTCACTCAGCTTATCGAAACGTACGTTGGCGATCCGGCGAGGTACTTTTGGGGCGTCGCCAGAGCAGTGATGATGGAATCAAGCAGACGAAAAGCTCAGGTTCTTATGCCGGTTGTTATGGTAGGTAGTGGGGATGTTTCGGACCGAGCGTACAATTGTCTCGAAAAGTGTTTAAATCAATTGTCTGAAACCGATCGTGATCTGATTTTGCAATACTATGCATCTGAGAAACGAAGTAAAGTTGCCAGGCGCGAAGAGTTAGCACGGAGTTTAGGAGTCTCTTCAAATTTGCTGCAAGTGAAAGTACGTAAGATAAGACGGAAGCTGGAGGCCTGTATTAGGGCAGGTCTTAAAGATGAGAATGATTAGGCTGTCGAAGCAACTCCGGCCAGCAGCAGATCCATTGCTTCATATCACCACTTCAATTCACACGCTTCACATCATCCGGCGAAAAGGAGAGACGATGGACAATCGGCAATCACTTTTAGATACCTTCGACTACGTTGTGGTTCTCATGCTGGAGAATCGTTCGTTCGATAATATTCTCGGGTATCTTTATCCCGCGGGGACGCAGTTTGACGGTGTCGCGGGGAAAGACTTGAAGAACCCCGATGAGAACGGCAATCCGGTTCCCGTATCTATCGGAACTGACTTCCATCAACCCTATCCCGATCCGGGCGAGCAGTTTAATGACATCACGGCGCAGCTCTTCTCCGGCGTCGATACTACAGGCACTCCGGCCATGCAAGGGTTCGTTAAGAACTATTTCACTGTTCTATCGGAGCTGAAAAAATGGTGCGGTTTACCCGCCGATCAAAGCAAGGTAATCATGCAGTGCTTTGCCCCGAGCTCGATTCCCGTGCTTAGTGCCCTTGCAACGCAATTCGCAGTCTTCGATCAATGGTTCTGCGCCGTGCCGAGTCAGACGTGGTGCAATCGCGCGTTCTGGCATGCTGCGACTTCATGGGGCTGGGTCAATAATCCACGACTGTCTGGTGACGCGCCGTGGGACCTCGACAACTGGGCTGTGTATAGCAGTACACCAACTCTATTCGATTTGCTCGAGACGAAATTTGGGGTTGGTAGCTGGCGCGTTTACGAAGATCTGCCCGTACCTTTTACCAAGCTGATCCATTGGGGCGACTTGAAAGACAAGTGCGGAGAAGACTACTTCCGGTATCTCGAGTTCGACAGTCCTTTCTACAAGAATTTCTTCGTTGACTGTGCCGCCGGCAATCTGCCGAAGTACTCTTTCGTCGAGCCGCATTTCATTAACTTCCTCGACGACGTGTTGTGGCACGACGACATGCATCCATCTTCCTTTGACTCGCCGCTCTACTCGGATGGTGGCCCGGGAAGTGTGTTGCTCGGTGATCGCATTGTTTGGAAGGTCTATCAGGCGATTCGGAATTCCCAATCCACCAGTGGAAACAACTGGCAGAATACCTTGCTGATTATTACTTTCGACGAACACGGTGGCTGCTACGATCACGTCCCTCCGCCGTCGCCTGTTACTCCGCCAGACAAATCCAAATTCAACAACAATGGAATAGGGCAGGACGGTTTCGGATTCGATCGACTCGGCGTCCGCGTGCCGATGGTGATGGTGTCTGCGAACATCGCTGCGAACACGATCGTGAGCTCTCCGATGCACCACTGCTCTTTCTTGCAGACGATGCAACAAAAGTGGGGCCTGACATCGCTCGGTCCCCGTCAGGACACCGCCCCGCCATTTACCGAGGTGTTTAGTTCCACGTCACGTGGTCTGGACACATTTCCTGACTGGCCGTTCTATCCAGGGCCATCTTCGACGCTTAACACAGCACTTATGGGCCAGGTCGATCCGAGCGAAGTACCGCTCAACGATCTCCAGAAATCCATCATCGAGGCGATCTATAAGTTTTACGTCCACGATCCGCTGTCGGATGCTTTGTCGATCGATACCGCGGCGGACGCGAAGCTGGTCCTCGAGGTAGTGGAGAAGCTTCGTCATCTCAAGCTCTAATCACATTCAAGTATTATCCAGAACGAAAGGAATGCCGAACTCGTAAGAGTAGTATGCTGTTTACTGTTGCCACAGGTAAACGCCAATGAAACGATCCTTACATTACCTATTGCTTCTTCTCATTACCGTCGCGCTCCTGCCCGTTAAAACATTCTGCCAACAAGTTAATGACAAGAAGGGCGATGACGCCGTACGTCAGAAAGCCTACAAGTTGCTCGAGTCACTTGCTGAGCAGATTGGTTCACTTCAGTCCGGTGAGAATCGCGCCCGCATGGGTTCAAACATCGCTATGTCTCTCTGGCCGCATAACGAAGCCAGGGCGCGGGAGATGCTTGCGACGGTTACAAAAGAGATCAAAGCGGGATTGCAGCGTGATGATGAAGATCCTCTTCGATATCTCGCCAGGCCAAATTTTATAAAACTACGGGAAGATACCGCTCTGCGAATCGCCAAGTTTGATCCAGAGTGGGCGCTGCGATTTCTGGAAGAGACCGTACCTATTGACATCAAGATTAGCGATGACGATGAGCGCGAATTGAACTTACGACTCGCAATGGTGTTTGTTAAAGAGAAACCCAACCTTGCGCTAAAGCTCGGCCGCGAGTCTCTCGAGCACGGAGTTTCAATTTCTCAGATGTTTCTCATATACGACCTTGGCAAGAAGTCTCGAGTTCATGCATCGGCACTCCTGCAGGAAATGGTGAGGGTAGCTCCCAACCAGGACATCCGACACTCGATGGAGAAGGAACAGATTTATTTCAAGCTAGCCAGATTAGTTGAACCAACCCTCGGACAGGATCGCTCCTTTCGTGATCTGATGAACTATTTCGCTGAGCTCGCATTTCAGGCCGGGTGCGACAAAAAGAAGCTGCCGGATACCGATACCATCGCCTTCTGCTACCGGCTGGGCCTGGTAGTTCCCCTAATGGAAAAAGTTAATCCCACGCGAGTGGCGCCGTTGAAATATCTCGCGCGAACGGGCGGGTGGCCATATGAATGGGAACCCGCAATAACCGAATATGAGGACGTCTATCGGAATGGTTCGATTGATGATCTTCTTGCGATGATTCCAAGGTTCCCGAAGTTTCGCAATTCCGGGCAGGCTCTCGTACTTGGGAAACTTATAGAGTCCGGGGATTTCGAAAGAGCACGGAAACTTGCGAACGAATTTACCTGGGATCCACTAGCGCACAAGCAGGTTATTTTCAAAGAACTGGATGACGCTCAGCGAATAGTGAATGAAGATACGTCAGCAGAAATCCTAAAAGAGGCAGAAGGCCTGCGCGATGAAACTGAAACGTTCCACCACTTATTTCGCACGGCTACCCAGATTGGTACAAAAAATCCACAAACAACGCTGAAACTACTGGACCGAGCAAGTGAGTTACTGGAAAAAGTTCCGCCGGAAAGATGGCAGATGCAGTATCGGATCGGGATTGCAGTGAGGTACTGCCAGGTCAAGAGTGATCGTTGTTTCACGATGGCGGAGTCAATCATTCGAAAGATGAATGAGCTCGTTTCCGCCGCGACAAAACTACAGGGCTTTGACAATTCCTATCTGCGTAACGGTGAATGGAATATGACAGCCGCGGGAGGTGTAGGATCACTCCTGACCGGGCTGGCCCAAAATGCTGTCTATTTTGCGTTGTCCGACTTTGACCGAGCGGTCGCGTTATCATCGCTGTTCGAGCGCCGTGAGATACGCATGATGGCGCAGTTGAGACTAGCGCAAGGAGTACTGGACGGGCCTCCTAAAAAACCGTTCTTTGCAGATGATGATGAGCATTGAGTGCTCACTAATCTAAGAGGATCAAATGAGAAATCTAATTTACGCGATCAACATTACCCTCGATGGTTGTTGCGACCACACCAAATTAAGTGCTAATGACGAAACGTATGAACACTATGTGCACCTCATGCAAGATGTTGACCTACTCGTCTACGGGCGTAAAACCTATCAATTGATGATTCCTTTTTGGCCGGATGTCGCAAAGAACCAGTCCGGGCAGACAAGAGCAATGAACGAATTTGCGCAGGCATTTAACTCCAAGCCCATTGTTGTTTTCTCACGATCGTTGGACAGGGCTGAAGGAAATACGAGAATCGTTCGTACGAACCTTCAAGACGAAATACTTAAACTGAAACAAGAAGAAGGCAAGAATATTGCAGTCGGCGGAGTAAGTATTCCTTCACAACTTATCGAGCTTGGCCTGGTTGATGAATATCGTGTTGTCGTTCAGCCAATGCTTGCAGGAGAAGGGAGACGGTTGTTAGACGGTATTAGCCTGCCGGAGAAATTACAATTAAGACTTGTTGAGTCAAAGGTTTTCAAATCAGGATTTGTTGCGCTTCGTTACCTGAAACAGTGATGCCCCACTCGTCACCGTGATGCTTCTCTGTGCACAGAGAAACCATAAGGGAACTACGGTCACCTGACAGAATTAACATTCAGGTGAAACGTTTTTATATCTGACTCCCTCTACGAACTCAGCCTGTTTTCGATTCTCTTCGGCCAAATGCTTTTGGTATTGCGCTTGCCAAGCACTGAGTAGTTTCGAACGACAGGAGATTACTTAGTGATTAAGACACCTTTATCCATAGCGCTTTCACTAATCATTACAGCAATGAGTTTCGGTTTGCCCGCAACGGTGAGAGCCCAGTCGAATGACAACGTTGAGAAGATCAGGGCGCAAGTGCAAATACTTTCAGCCGGCAAGGACTCGCAGGTTGAAGTGAAGTTCAGCGATAAGACGAAGGTCAAGG
>Ga0111539_10005835_pt1 | contig 15920 bp, 17 predicted proteins | sample RhiMethybrSRZTD1_FD_79667 | JGI IMG/M metagenome (GOLD analysis project Ga0111539, IMG submission 79667) | Populus rhizosphere microbial communities from Tennessee, USA - Rhizosphere MetaG P. TD hybrid SRZTD1 (version 2) (version 2) | ecosystem: Host-associated > Plants > Roots > Rhizosphere >... | reverse complement strand
GATCAACCGCGTCGCTTCGATCCCATCAAGCACCGGCATGGAGACGTCCATGACGATGACGCCGGGCCGCATCTCATACGCGGCAATCAGGGCCTCGAGGCCGTTGGCGGCAGTTCTGACAACAAACCCGGCATCTGCGAGCACGCGCGCCAACACATCACGGACGTCACCATAGTCATCCACCACGAGCACCGCGCTCGGGCACGGTGCCGCCCTGCGATCGTCGTCCAAATCCGCGAGCAACCGACAGGCCGCGGCATGCTGTTGGTGAGCGCCGGCAAGGAGGCGCTTGGCCGCTGCAGCGCCGGCCGCGCTTCGTTCGAGCTGAGCAGAGAGCAGGCGTCGGGCCTCATCCACGTCTACGTCGTGCCCTGCGTGTGAGACCGCCGCCTCCGCGTGCCGCATATCCCGTTCGACTGCGGCTACGAAAGCCTCGAGCTGACTTGCTTGGTCGCCGGCTCGGTCAGTCAACAGCCGTGCGTCGTGGCAAAGGTGGGCAAGTTGTTCAGAAGCAAACCAGAGAGACATTCGTCACGCTCCTGCACGGTAGCGATTCGCTGCCGGAAGCTCGGAGGCTGAGGCGACGTCACCCCGAAGGCGTGGCAACAGTCTGGCGGGCAAATGTAGTGTATCGTACATTCTGGTCGTCGCGACGTGGGCAGCTCAAGCGCAGATTCAACGCGGCGACATCCTGGCGCTCTACGCCCAGGCCAACCTCCTGCAGATCATGCAAAGCACGGCGTGCAATGCGCTGCACGCTGTGAAGCAGCGGTGTTGCCGAATTCGGGTGCTGAAGAGGAAGAAGGTCGAACAGACCGTGTGCGAGTGCTACGAGGTGATTCGCGCGCACTTTCGGCGGCTCGGGTTGTGACCAGTGTTACGCGTGACGATCGCGTGCCGCTGTCTCCCGAGCGTTCCTGAGATCGCGATCCCGCGATCAATCCCGCAACACGACGCTCAGCAGCGAGTTGTTGATCTTTAAACCACCGTTGTACTCGATGAAGCCGAGTTTCCGGAACTTGTTCATGAAAAAGTTCACGCGCGAGCGTGTCGTTCCGACCATCTCAGCCAACGTTTCCTGCGACACCTTGGGTAATGTCCGGTGAGACACCTCGGGTTCACCGTACCGCGCGAGCAGGAGGAGCGTTCGTGCGAGTCGTTTCTCACTGGAGTTGAACAGCTGATCGATGAGGTCCTCTTCGATGCGGATATTGCGGGTCAGCATGTGCGTGAGGAATTGATCGGCGAACGCCGGGTGCGCGTGGAGCTGCCGGACCATCTCGGGCTTCTCCACGACGACGATCGTGCACCGCGCCATGGCCCGTGCCGTCGCCATCCGTTGGGGCTGTCCGACGAGACAGCCCTCGCCGAAGAAGTGGTTGTCATCCAGCACGGCGATCACTGCCTCTTTTCCGGCATGAGACAACACCGACAACCGTACCGTTCCGTGCGCGACGTACATGACGCTCGTCGCCGGGTCTCCTTGCGTAAAGATCTTTGTCCCCGCTTCGTACTCGACGCGCTGCGCTGCAATCTCGGCCCAATCGATCGCGGCCGCAGCCGTGGAGCTTGGATGCTTCGACCTACTCATGGCTGTTCACCTTCCAAGCCCGGTCGCCCTGCTGAGGACTACGACAACACAGGAGCGCGGTACTCAGTGCAGCCTGACACGAATACGAGCGCGCCGCAATCTGCACCGATCGGGCGGAGCCACGCTCGGTCTGCGCGGCCCATCAATACATGCCACCGCCCATCCCACTCATCGCCGCACGGACCCCTTCTCAACGAATCCCTCTGACGTCGTCGCTCTGGGACACACTCTCTAGGGCGGATCGCCGCAGACGAGTTCATTGGTGCTCACCGGCCATCTGTCGTGAGCAGCCGGTACACGTAGTCGGTCAGTTCGCGCAGTCGCATGCCACCTGCATCTGGCACGCGCTGCGTCGCGGTTGGTATCGCCGGCACTTCGACCGCGCCTCTGATGATCAATGCCGCAGCGATGATCGCTCTTGCCTGTCCTTCCACTGGATCCATCATGGCCTCCCAAGTTCGCTTCACGCGTCTGGACTTCCGGTGGCGGCCGCACCGACGGCGCCCCAGCCATCGTACGAACTCGCCATCCGCAAGATCTCGGTCACAGTCCGAGACGCGCGAAGTGCGCGCGGATGACGCCGTAGCACTCGCACGAGGCAGCTTCGAGTCGCTTTCGCCGCAGGACGTGGATCCGTCCGTAACGGCTCGAAATCAATCCCTCTTGCTGCAGCGCCCGCAGGACAACGGTCACGGTGGGCCGCTGCACGCCGAGCATCACGGCCAAGAACTCCTGCTTGAGTGCCAACGTGTCGTTCTCGACCCGGTCGTGGGTCTGGAGCAGCCATCGACAGGCTCGCTGGGTGACGTTGTGCAGCGCGTTGCATGCGGTGCACTGCATGATCTGCAGCAGGTTCGCTTGAGCGTAGAGATTGACGACGTTGCGAAAGGGACCGGCGATGGTGGTCTCCTCGACAAAGCGGGCGGCCGTCATCGACGGCAAGGGGCCATTCGGTACCTGCTGGAAGGTCCGCCCGATGCCGGTCCGAGCGCCCAAAAACACACCGATCCCCAGCATGCCTTCCCGCCCGACAGTGGCAACTTCCACGAGTGAGCCATTCCGCATTTCGTTGGTGACGGAGAACACACCGCCGTTCGGGAAGTAGACATCCTTGATGCGAGCGCGGTGCCCATGCAGGGTATGACCGATCGTGACGGTGGTCATCCTCACGTATTGGAGAATTCGGTCGTACTCGGCGCGTGGCAATGCGGCGAGGAGCCGATTGTGAAGAAGACTTCCGTCAGGCAGCCGACGGGGCGACGGCGCGCGTGCGCGGGGCATGGCCCCTCCTTTGAGCAACCCTGAGCTGAATCGTTCAGGTGCTTCGATGAGGCTGGAGGGGCGCAGCGGTGACTGCGAGCGCAGCTCAGAAAAGCGGTGATTGAGCGTATCATGTCCCCGCTCGCTGCTCGTGCAAATGTACGATAGACTACATTGCTGCCCGCTAGACTGGTGCCACGCCCCCGGTGACGTCGCTTCAGCCTCCGAGTTCCCGATAGCCGGTGCTATCGCGTAGGAGTGTGACGATGTCGAGCCCATTTTCTTCCGATCTTGCCGGTATCCGCGATGACACGCGACGGATGGTGGAACGGACCCGTCCCCACGAAGGCGACCAGCTGTGTTGCGCTCAAGTGCGTCGAAGCGGCGAAAACGCTGAGGCAACGGCACAGCCGCATGAGACGGCCGCGTGCCGCACGGCTGCGGTGCTCGTCGTCGATGATGCCGCGGACATTCGCGAACCGGTAGCGGTCCTCCGACGCGAGGCAGGGTTTGCCGTGCGGACCGCCGTGAACGGTCTTGAAGGTCTGCTCACCGCGGACGAGATACGGCCCGACGTGATCGTGATGGATCTTACGATGCCAGTGCTCGACGGCATCGAGGCCACTCGCCTCCTCAAGTCAACAGAAGCGACGTGACAATCGCGAGTGATCGCTTACACTTGGACACAGCTCGATCCCGCCCCCGCTCGAGCGGTGGTTCGTCGCTGTCGTGTCAAAGCCGTCGCCGCCGGACATCGTCCTCGCGGCTGTTCAGAACGCAGTCAATCTGTAGCAACCGCACAAGCGGTATAAACTCAATCGCCCCTGATGTGGATGCGGGCAAAAGCACTGGGAGGCGCAATGAGGCGCGATGAAAACAACTTAACGGCATGATGGTCCACCTCGTTAATCCAAGCCACCTGTCGTTCGGGGTTGGCGTCATCACGCCGCGCTGGCTCTTCGTGTTGGCCGGTGCGACACCGCCAGTGTATGGTCGGCCACATATCGTCGACGAGACGCTGGAGCCGTTCGACGTGGAAGCCGTGCAGGCCGGCGAGATCGTCGGTATCGGCATTCACACCGGGAACGCACTGCGCGGCTACGAAATCGGGAAGCGTGCCAACGCACGTGGTGCAACTGTCGTGTTCGGCGGCATACACGCCACATTATTCCCAGATGAGGCGCATCAGCTCGGGGGGGCGCACGCCGTCGTTCGCGGCGACGGAGATATCATCTGGCCCCTCGTGCTCGAACACGCGACTCACGGCGCCCTGCAACCTACCTACGAAGGGGGACGCGTCGACGCCGATCGCTTCGTGCCGGCGCGGTGGGAGTTGCTGCCCGAGGGGCGATATATGTGGGGCTCCGTCCAGACCGTCCGCGGCTGCCCGAAGCATTGTTCGTTTTGCTCGGTCTGGCGGACGGACGGACAGAAGCCGCGGCAGCGGACCGTCGACACGGTCGTGGCCGAGATCATCGAACTGCGCCGGCGCGGCTTTCGGTTCGTGGCACTGGCCGACGACAACTTCTATCCGGTGACACTGGCGGATCTCGCCATGGCTGAACGGCAGCGAAACCAGGCGCGGCTGGAACAGCTCCGGGCCTTGCGGTCCGAACGATTCGAACTGATGGCACGACTGGCCGAACTGCCTTCCGATATGGTCTTTTTCACGCAGATCACGATGGAAGCGGCTGAAGACGAGGCGTTCCTCGACGCCATGCGCGGCGCCAAGATCAAAGGCGCACTTGTCGGCGTCGAAGCCGTGACGCCCGAAGGGCTCAAGGACGTCTACAAGAACTTCAATGACGCGGGGGAGCCGCTGGTGCTGCGTCTGCGCAAATTCCGCGACCACGGGGTGCACGTCCTCGGTTCCTTTATCTTCGGGTTGCCGAGCGATCGTCCCGCGACCTTCGCGGCGACGGCGGATGTCGCCGAGCGCGCCGGTGTCGCGTTTGCGCAGTTCGTGATGCTGACGCCGTATCCTGGAACCGTCGATTTCGAGGCATGGGAGAAGCGCATCGGCGTGGATGGCGCGCAGGTGGCCGGCATCCCGATTACTCGGCACTGGCTGATCCCGCAAGCACAGCGACCGAAGGTCTATGTGCCGCATCCGGTCATGACGCCCGACGAGATCCGCGCGCGCACGCAGGCGGTCTGGGATCGGTTCTACAGCCTTCGGCGCATTTGGGTCCGCTCGCGGTGCACCCCGACGCTCCGGGCGCGCCTGGCCTTTGTGCTGATCTCGAAGTTATATCGTCAGATGTATGCGAATACCGGCATTGCCACCGACAGCGCGCGAGTCAGTCGGGCCAACCGCTGGGCGCGCTTGATTGCCCGCCCCTGCCGCCGGCTATTTGCCGGGCGCCCACTCCCCGCATTGCCTGGAACAGTTGCCGATCTCTGAGTGATCGGTCGATCGAACATCGCGATGTGGCGCGCCGCTCCGCATGTCCGAGGGTCACGTGTTGATCCAACCGAGTCATCGCGCGTGAGCCGCGCGTTCCCGTCGAGCTGCGACGGAATCCACGGCTGAACGAAACCGATCGGCGTCGAATTCCCACCGCTCGTTCAACTCGAAGCTCGCCGCCAGTTCACAGGCGCGGCCGGTGCGCGAGGGCTCCGATCGCAGCCACGATACCGTTTCCGTGCGTGCGCACCAGGCCGTCAGCGCGCGAAAGCGGATGAACCAGACCATGGCCCGGTTGATGTCCTCCGGAAAGCGTTGGCACGCGATGTCGATCGACACGGCGTCGCTCGAATCCAGCTGACATGTGAACTCGGGCACCGTCAGCGCCACGACGTCACACGGCCTGACGGGGTATGGTGTGGTTCGCATGTCGGCCCGCCTCGCTTACGTCGGGTCATCCGTTTTTGCGCGTTGCACTTTCCGCTCCGCGACTTCGTGCTGCGCAGTGAGGGCAATCTTCGCGGAGGGCTCGACACGCGGCGAGCAGCCACGGGACAACTGCGCCGCCCGCAGGCCAGACAACACGGCGAACTCGAATGTACTGATGTCGTTGGGACGTCTGATCATGGCAGCCGCTCTCCCGCGAGCCGCGAATGAGAGAGCGGAAGCGACATCACGCCCTCACACGCAGCAAAGCTTTGGTGAGGGCTCTGGCCGGGATGGCCGGAAAGCTCAGAAAAGCAGGGACTTCAGTATACGTCTACGCTGTGATATGCTTGCATCTGTTTTTCTGACAGCAGCGCTTCCCGACCTTCCGCATCAGATCCGAGCGTTTCGCCTCTCCTGCGTTCCGTCGCCGAGCATTCCGCTCGGGCCCGCCATCAGAGCATGTGCATCCAACGGATGCAGGAGTCATTCATGAACACCAAACTGTACGTCGGCAACCTGCCCTTCGAGACCACCGAATCTGATTTGCAGGCGCTCTTCGCCGCCGCCGGTCAGGTCAACACCATCAGCATCGTCCGCGACCGAGCCACTGGCCAGGCGCGCGGCTTTGCCTTCGTCGAGATGAGCGATGTCGAAGGCGCACAGCGCGCGATCGCCGACATCAACCAGCACGAGCTGGGCGGCCGCAGTCTGACGGTCAACGAAGCGAAACCGCCGGCGGCGCGCTCGACCGGGGGCGGCTTCGGCGGCGGTCGCCAGCGGCGCGACCCGCGCTGGTAATCGCTCGGTCAGCCAGATGAATAAGAGCCCGGATCGCCGATGGTCCGGGTCTCGACTCTCGCGTCGTCCAGTATCGCCGATCAACCGAACGTGGTATGCTGAGCGAGCTTTCCTGATTCCTCCTGCCGTCCTGCGGGCAGCCTGGCTCATCAAAGTCGACGGCGCACGTCCCCTCGCAGGACTGGGAGGTTCCATGCTTTCCTCATTTGCTCTCGCGGTGACGATCTGCTTCTTCGCCGGGACCATCATCGTCGTTGCGCTCGCGGCGCGAGCGGGAGCGGACGGTAGTATTGCGCGCGTCCTGTACGATACGGAACATCCCAAGAAAACGCGTTGAGCATCCGCATGACGGGTTTCGGTTTCGCCGAGCGAACGTGCAGCATGAGTGATTGACCGCGTGTGGTCGTTGGCCGCAGCGGCGTTGACTGCAGCTTTACGGAGGTCCTGAGACGCACATGCAGCAGCCACGCAAGACAACAGCGCCCGCCCTTCACCTCTGCCCCGTATGTGGTCACCCGCAGACGAAGATCCAGAGGCTCGTCGGCTCGGTCGCGCGCGGATCCACCACGTTCATCTGCGCGCGCGCGGGTGAATGCAGCATTGGAGTCAGTTTGAGCAAGGTCGCCAACTGGGTGGCGGTCTAGTTTCAGCCGAGAGGCCGCGACGCCTTGACAGGCGATGCTCCGACAGGCATACTGAGCGCACTTACTGAGCTCGCTAGGTATGCCGACACGTCCGGACACACTTCAAGGGTCGTTGCCGCTGCTCGTCCTCACCATCCTGAGCCGTCGCGGTCCGTTGCACGGCTATGCCATCACGTCACAAATTCAGAATCTCTCTGACGCCTTGCGAGTCGAGGAGGGATCGCTGTACCCCAGCCTTCATCGGATGGAAGAGGCGGGTTGGATCAAGGCACGGACAATCACTACCGAACACAACCGCCGCGCGCGGGCCTACGAGATAACCGCCGCAGGGCGGCGTCAGCTCGGTATAGAAGAAGCGCGGTGGCGTTCGGTCACCGGCGCGGTGAACCACGTACTCAAGCACGCGTAGGGTGGTGGCACGCATGTCCTGGCTCTCCCGGATAGCGAACGTGTGCCGTTCGTCGAACGTCGATCGCCTCCTCGATGACGAAATCAGTTTCCACATCGAGTCCCGGATCGCCGATCTCGTCGCCGACGGGATGGCGCCCGATGCAGCAAAGATCACGGCGCGTCGTCAGTTCGGGAACCGCCTCCAGGTTCGCGAGAAGAGCCGCGACGTCAAGCTGCTGCCGTCGCTCGATTCACTGGTGCGCGACCTGCGACTCGGCGCGCGGATGCTGCGTAAGAACTCGCTGGTAACCGCTGCGGCGATTCTATCGTTGTCGATGGCGCTCGGCGCGTGCGTGGCGGCGTTCTCGCTGGTCGATGCGCTGATTCTGCGGCCGCTCCCGGTGCGCGAACCCGACCGCCTCGTCTACCTGACATATCCGAGCACCAACCCCGATCGGCCCGAAGACGACGTGTTCAGCGACCCGGCGTTCGTGCGGATGCGCGACGCCGGCCGCGGGCGGGTCGATTTGTTCGCACTGGTGTACCCCAACCGGCCGCGTGTGACATTCGACGTCGCGAGTGGACAGCGCGAGACTGTGCGAGCGCAGTACATCTCCGGCGAGGCGTTCGAACACCTCGGCATCGGCGCGGCCGCTGGCCGGGTGCTGACGGTCCAAGATGATGAGCGCCCTGGAACGCATGTCGTGGCCGTCCTCAGCCATGCGTTCTGGATGCAGCGGTTCGGCGGCGATCCCGCGATCGTCGGGCATTGGATCGTGATGCACGGCGCCACGGAAGATCGTCAGTTTCAAATCGTCGGTGTCACCGAACCGGGTTTTCGCGGCCTGGAGCCGGGCTATTCTACCGACGTCTGGCTCCCGTACGCGATGCAGGAGCCGGCCGTGTTCGGCAACAGCGGATATCGATCGTTGCGCATCATCGGACGATTGAAGAACGAAGTCGCGGTGGAGCAGGCGCAAGGCGTCCTGCAGGGCGCGTTCACGAGCTTCCGTCGCGACGATGCAGCGAACAACTTCGGTGCGTCATCTCCGCCCGATCTCGTCGCGCAGTTCGTCAACACGCCGCTTTACGTACGACCGGCCGCGACTGGTGTGTCGCCGCTCCGCGCCATGTTCCAGCGGCCGCTGTGGGTTCTCACTGCGATCTCGGTACTCATGCTGCTGATTGCCGGTTCGAATGTCGCCAACCTGTTTCTCGCGAGGACGGCGGCGCGTGAAGACGAAATCTCGCTTCGCCTGTCGTTGGGAGCGGGACGCGGCCGCTTGATCCAGCAGATGGTGGTCGAAAGCACGGTTGTCGCTGTTGCCGCGTGCTTCATCGGCATGGTGTTCGCGTTCGTTGCCGCGCCGTCCGTGGTGAACATGCTCAGGTCGGCGGACGATCCTGTGTTGCTCGATTTGCGCGCCGACTGGCGCCTCGTCGCGTTCATCAGCGGCATCACCGTGCTGAGCAGCGCGCTCCTTGGCTTCGCTGCCGCGTTGCGTGCGTCGAGGGTCGAGCCGATCACGGCGCTGAAGGCAGGCTCCGGGCGCGCCGCCGGCCGCGCCCGCGCCATGCGTCCGTTCGTCGTCATGCAGGTCGCGTTCAGCCTGATCGTCCTCGTCGTCGGCGGTCTGCTGGTGCGGTCCTTCGTCAAACTGTCGAGCGTGAATCCTGGATTCGCGATGTCGGACGTGTGGCTGGTGTCGTTGGAAGCCGTCGAGCGCATGCCGCCGACTCAACAGCGCGCGGCGCTGTTTCAGGTCCTCGATCGGGTTCGCGATCTGCCCGGTGTGTCCGACGTCGGTGCGGCCGAGTTCAGTGTGCTCGGCCGGAGTTGGCGGAAAGAGATCGCCGTGCCCGGTACCTCACGCGAGGTGATGGAAGCGACCGTGGCACCGGTGACGCCAGGATACTTCGGAGCGATGGCGATTCCGCTCGTCGCCGGACGAACGTTCACCCGCCGCGATCTCGACACCGAGAATCCCACGATCGTGATCGTCAACGAATCGTTCGCGAAGCGCTACTTCGGTGCCGAGTCAGGGATCGGCCGCCTGATCGATGCGCGATTCGGCAAGACACGGATGCAGAACGAGGTCGTCGGTGTCGTGGCGGATGTTCGCCACGACCTGCGCAAGCCCCCGGCGCCAACGATTTACATTCTGCTTCCGTTGAGCAGTTTCCGCACCCTGCACGTCAAAGTCGCCGGCGATGCGCGGCCGATCGCCGCCAGGCTCCGCGAAGCCGTGCGAGCCGCCACGCCGCTCTTGCGCGTGACGTCGATCACGTCGCAGGCGGCGGTGGTCAATCGTACGGTCGTGCGCGAGCGACTGCTCGCGCTGCTCGCGGGGTTCTTTGCGCTGGTCGGGCTCGTGCTGACGGCCGTTGGGCTGTACGGCACGTTGAGCTATGCGGTCGTACAGCGTACGCGCGAGATCGGCATCCGCGTCGCGCTCGGTGCCCGGGCGTTAGGCGCGGTGCGCTCGGTTCTGACCGAGAGTGCCGGCACCACGCTGCTCGGCGCCATCGTCGGCCTGGCCGGCGGCCTTTACGCGTCGCGCTTTGTCGAGACGATGCTGTTCGAGGTCGCGCCGCTCGATATCTCGAGTCTTGGACTACCACTCGGCACGCTGTTCCTGACGGCGCTGGCGGCGGCCGCTGTGCCCGCCTGGCGCGCGGCACGCGTCGATCCGATCATCGTATTGCGCAATACATAGCGGCGTGCACTAACGATCGCTTACCGGCGCAAGCTACTCGGTCGCGCGCGGATCCACCACGTTCATTTGCGCGCGCCGGTGAAGGCAGCATTGGAGTCGGTTTGAGCGAGGTCGCTAGTTTTATGCGAGAGGCTTCGCCCCTCGGACACGTTCGACCCGCAGCGCCCGCGGACCGCTGATGGGGTCCTCGAGCAGTTCGAACGTCACCCGGTTGCCGACGGCCAGATCGTGGAACGACGTCCCCTCGCACAGGTCGCTTCGATGGAAGAACACCTGGCGAGTGCTCGTCAGCCGGATGAAGCCGTGCCCCTGTCCGAGCATGAGCGTGACGATGCGGCCCGAGCTCGGCGTGCCGCGGCGTTCGGTTGGGCGGGCGGCGGCTTTGCGCATTTGTGGCACTCGGACATCTCTCCGCTTTAGAATCCATCACTGACACCCGCGACTCGAGCGGAACGATCGCCAATTGTGTCACACCTTCTGATGTGCCGCGATCATTTAGGGCGGCATTTGTTCAGCGGTCGTCACGCTCGTTGTGAGTCAGGCCTTGTCGGGATCCGTCGGATGAACCACTAACTCGAAAGAGCGGCCGTCGCGGAGTCGAACGGCCGCGAAGTGACGCACGTCGCGTGTCGCCAGGCGACGGATGCCGAGCGACTCCGCAAGCGCCACGACGGAACTATCGACGAGGCCCAGGCTGAGATCCGCGAAGCGTCGGTCCACTTCCATCGCGCGTGAAAGCTGGCCGACGGTTGGTGGCGCGTAGGTGAAGGCACCGCGCGCGACATCCTGCATGAACAACTGCATCGCATCGCGGTCGTCGCGAAGGAAGTAGTCGACCTCGGCGAGCACGAGGCCTGGAACGTAGCGGGTGCGTGCCTGGTCAATGGCGTCGCGGAAGCGCTTGTGGTCTGGCGCGCTCTCGACCAGGTAGTCGATGAGCGCACCGGTATCGCAGATGAGCGCATCGGCGTTACCGACCGGCACCGAACAACTCGCGTTCGTTGCCGCGCTCGCTCAGGGTTCGGACGATGCCCGCGCTTCGCGGCTTGGGATGCCGACGGTACTGTTCGAGCACCAGGGCCAGGTGCTGGCGGATGAATTCTGAGCGCGAGATCCCGCGCTCGCGAGCGGCTCGGGAGAGCAGCCGATCGTCCTCTGGATCCAGCGCAATGGTGGTGGCTTTCTTCCTCGAGAGTGCCATGGAAGTAATATGACCTGACGAATGGCCGGCGTCAAGCCGGTGTTCAGGAACGTACCTCGTCGCCTGCACGCTGTTCCTGCGAAGGCTGCACGGGCCCGTGGGGCACTCGACCGTTATAATAGCGCGCCCAAACGGAGCCACTGAATGCGTCCTGGCGAGTCCTTCGGCGACTACCAGCTCCTCACCTTACTCGGTGCGGGTGGGATGGGGGAGGTTTGGGCGGCGCACCAGCAGACACTCGGCCGACGCGTGGCCCTGAAGTTCTTGCCGGAAGAGGTCACGCGCGACCCGTCGCGGATCAGCCGATTTGAGCAAGAGGCCAGGGCGGCCTCGGCCCTCAGTCATCCAAACGTCGCTCACATCTACGACTTGGGCCAGACGGCGGACGGCCGGCGTTACATCGCGATGGAACTGGTCGAAGGCGAGACGCTCCGTGCGCGGCTCCGCAGCGGCCATCTTCCACTTCCGGAGTCGATCCGGTTCGCCGTGCAAGTTGCCGCAGCACTCACCGCCGCGCATGCCCTCGGCGTCATTCATCGCGACATCAAGCCTGAGAACACGATGATCCGGCCCGACGGCTTCATCAAAGTGTTGGACTTCGGGCTTGCGAAGCTGCTGGCCTCCTCGCCGAGCGACGTGGCGGTCGCGACCCGCACGATGGTGCACACCGACGCGGGTATCGTGCTGGGGACAGTGGTCTACATGTCGCCCGAGCAGGTCCGTGGCCGTGAGGTAGACCCACGCACGGACATCTGGTCGCTGGGGGTGATGCTCTACGAGATGGTGGCGGGGCGATGCCCGTTCGCGGGCGAGAGCCGCAGCGACGTCATCGCGGCCATCCTCGACCGAGAGCCCGCGCCGCTGGCGCGATTTGACCCGGATGTTCCCTGGGAGCTTCAGCGCATAGTGGGCAAGGCGCTGCGCAAGGATCGGGATGAGCGCTATCAGGGCATGAGGGACCTGCTGCTCGACCTGCAGGCGCTGCGCGAGGATCTCGCGGGCGAGGCAAGAAGCAGCCATGCGGAGGATCGTCCACCCCACGCCCCCCCGACCCCGCCTCCTCTCAGTTCGCCGACTGAGCGGCTGCGGGCCTATTGCCAACGCGTGCTGGACGACCCGCGCCTCGAGCGGTATCACATCGACGAGCGGTTCGTGCGGATGCGCGTGTTGCTCGACCAGGGTCGTGACGCGGACGAGGGCCGCTGGGCCGATGCAGGCATCGAGGCGCGCGACCTGCCGGATCTGCTGGCCCAGTTGGCGCGCCGGGCGCCGGCGAACGCGGTGGTGGTGTTGGGGGCGCCGGGCGCCGGCAAGAGTATGTTGCTGCGCCAACTGCAGACCGAGACCGCTCGGGCGTGCCTGGCCGATCCCTCGGCGCCCATCCCGTTCTTCGTCGCGCTGAATACGTACGCGGCCGACGATCCCGACCCGCTGACGTGGTTGCGCGGGCGCTGGGCCGAGGACGGGCACGGGCTGGAGCCGTTCGACTCGCTGCGGCGTGAGGGTCGGCTCCTGCTGATGGCCGACGCGCTGAACGAGATGGGCCACCATGGGGACCTCGGCAACCGTCTCGATCGGTGGCGCGACATGCTGCCCGCCTTCGTCAGGGACGGGAACCGGACGGTGTTCACCTGCCGGACGCTGGATATCGGCGCCGGTCTGAGCAGCCCCGAAGTGCTGGTGCCGCAGGCCGAGGTGCAGCCGCTGTCCGCCGATCAGATCCGAGAGTTCCTCAGGCACTACGCGCCCGAGCACGCGGAGGCCACGTTTGCGAGCATCAACACCGATCAGCGTCAGCTCACGCTGTACAACACGCCGTTCTTCCTCGACCTGCTGGTGCGCCAGATTCGACCGGACGGGACGCTCCCCGCGAGTCGGGCCGCGCTCTTTGCGGGGTTCATCCGCGCTGCGCTCCAGCGCGAGATCACGGCGCGATCGTTCCTGTTCGTCGAGGAGGGGCCGGACGCGCTGCTCCAAGAGCGGGACCGGGCGTGGCTGCACCGTCCGCCACGCGGTACGGCGCCTCACGAACTGCCCGCTCGCGGTCCGCTCATCGGCCGGCTGAGCGCGTTGGCCTTCGCGATGCAGCGCAGCACTGCCCGGCCGCACGACGGGTCGCGGGAGAGCGCGCGGCAAGTCCGGGCGCCCGAGGCAGAGGTCCTGGCTCGGTTGGATCACACGCGCGCCTCCGACATCGTCCGGGCCGCGCAGCAGCTCAACCTGCTCGAGGTAATCGAGGGGGCCAGAGACACCGACGTGCAGTTCTCTCACCAGCTGTTTCAGGAGTTCTTCGCGGCCCGCGTGCTGGCGGAACGTCCGGAGCCGGAGCTGGTCCAGGTGGAGTGGCGTGCAGCGTCGATCGCGCCTGGAGTGCACGAGCTACTCGAGACGCTGGGTCGGGGTGAGCGCCTGCCGGAACTGCCGTCGACGGGCTGGGAGGAGACGACGGAGGTGGCGGCGGCGATGGCGCCGGACGCGGACCGCTTCGTGCGCGATCTGATGGCGCCGAACCTGCCGCTCGCGGGCCGCTGCGCGGTGGCGCCGGGGGTCACGGTGGGCGACCCGCTCAGGGCCGAGCTGCGCGCGGCGCTGGTGGCGCGGTCGCGGGATCCTGCGGCGGACTTGCGTGCGCGCATCGACGCGGCGCTGGCGCTCGGGCCGCTGGGCGACCCGCGGTTCGCGCGACGCACGGGGCCATTCGGAACCTACTTGCTGCCGCCGTTGGTCACGGTCGCGGGCGGGACGTATCGACTCGGCGCCGCCACATCACAGGAGTGCCACGAGGAGATCGAGGTGCAACTGCCGCCCTTCGCGATCGGGCAGTTCGCGGTGACCAACGCCGAGTATCAGTGTTTCATGGACGCCGGCGGCTATGAAGACGAACGCTGGTGGGAGGAGGACGCGGCGCGGGCTTGGCGCAATGGTGAGGGCGTCGCAGAAGCCATGCGATGGCCATTTCGCGAGAGTCGGCGACTCGTCCTGTCGTGGCCGGAAGCGAAGATCAAAGAACATCTCGAGGCGGCTCGACTCTCGCACAAGGATCGCGTGGCTGGCGAATTCACTGACGATGAGACGGTCCTCCTCACCATGGACGACGCCGCGTTTGAATCCTGGCTCTTGTCGCGGTTCCCGGACGTCGAGCGCTACACGGGCCCGCTTTTTTTTGACAACAGCGCATTCAACGCACCCCTGCAGCCGGTCGTGGGCCTCTGCTGGCACGAGGCGTGCGCCTACTGCGCGTGGCTCTCGGCGCAGACGGACCGGACCTACCGGCTGCCCACCGAGCACGAGTGGGAGGCGGCGGCGCGTGGTCAGGCTAGCCGCTCTTATGCGTACGACGGCCAGTTCGATGCTGCGAAGGGCAATACGGCCGAGACGCGGCTCAAGCGAACGACGCCCATCGGCGTCTTCCCGGAGGGTGACACACCTGACGGCATCAGCGACCTCGCGGGCAATAGCGCGGACTGGACGTCGAGCCCGGGGCCTGGATATGACCCATCCACAGTGTGGCGGGTGTTTCGCGGCGGGTGCTGGTTGGGCGCTGGGCGTGACGCCCACAACGCGTCGCACCGCCGCTTCCCTCCCGACTTTCGCAACTTCGGCCTCGGGTTTCGTGTGGTGTGTGTCTCCCCATCCGGTGATCCGCCGACGCCGAGGTGCTGAACTGGAGGTCAGAACGGGCGATGACAGGGACCCGGCGGAAGCAAGCAAGGGGGCACACGTTCGCAGCAGTCGAGGCTATCGGCCGCGCCCTTCCGAACGTGGAGGTGACAACCGCATGGGGTAAGCCCGCTCTGAAGGTGCGCGGGAAGATGTTCGTGTGCATGGCGTCCCACAAGTCCGCCGAACCGAACTCACTGGTGGTAATGATGGCCTTCGCTGACCGTGACGCACTCGTCGAAGACGACCCTGCCACCTACTATCTGAAAGAACATTATCTGAACTACCCGTGCGTGGTGGTCAGACTGACCCGCGTTCGTCTCGACGCTCTTCGCGACCTCGTGGCCGGCGCACACCGCTTCGTCAACGCCCAGATGCGGAGCACGTCGGACGCCGGCCGTCGCCGAGGCACGGCCCGGTCATCGCGCAGCCGCCGGTGATCGATCGATCATGAATCCTGGGATCGCGAAGGCGGTGATTCTCGGCGCGAGTCTGGTGATGATCGCGATCCGAGCGCCTCACGGGCGCCGGAGTCGGGGAATCAAGGTCGCGCGAAGTTGCAAAGGTCCGCGCGAAGTCGCGCTGCTGACTCTCGCGTGGATGGGCTTCCTCGCTCCATTGATCTGGCTCGTGTCCCCTGTCTTCTCGTTCGCCGAGTACCCACTTCGTGCTTGGGCGTTCGGCGCCGGAGTCTTGTGCCTCGCAGCGGGCCTTTGGTTGTTCTACCGGTCACACTCGGACCTGGGCACGTACTGGTCGGTCACCCTTGAACTCCGCGAGAACCATCGCCTCATAACGCAAGGTGTCTACCGCCATGTCCGTC
>Ga0111539_10005834_pt1 | contig 15921 bp, 12 predicted proteins | sample RhiMethybrSRZTD1_FD_79667 | JGI IMG/M metagenome (GOLD analysis project Ga0111539, IMG submission 79667) | Populus rhizosphere microbial communities from Tennessee, USA - Rhizosphere MetaG P. TD hybrid SRZTD1 (version 2) (version 2) | ecosystem: Host-associated > Plants > Roots > Rhizosphere >... | reverse complement strand
GGCGCACAGGGTCTCCCCCGTGGTGACCTGGCGCAGACCGACGCCGGCGGCGATGTCGCCGGCATGGAGCTCCGCCACCTCCTCGCGCTTGTTGGCGTGCATGCGCAGGATTCGTCCCAGACGCTCGCGGGTGCCCCGGTTGGCGTTCCAGACCTGGGTGCCCGCGGTGATGTGCCCGGAATAGATCCGGAAGTAGGTCAGCTTGCCGACGTGCGGGTCAGCCTGCACCTTGAAGACCAGCGCGCAGAACGGCTGATCGTCGGACGCTTCGCGAACGATATCTCGCGCGTCGTCCGGATCTCGGCCCTGGATCGCGGGGAGATCCACGGGGGAGGGCAGGTAGTCACACACGGCGTCGAGCATGGGCTGTACACCCTTGTTCTTGAACGACGAGCCGCACAGCATCGGGAAGAACCCTCCGCTGATGGTCGCCTTTCGCATGACGGTCTTGATCTCATCGGCGGAGATATCCGCGCCGTCGATGAATTTCCGCGCCAGGCCGTCGTCGTGATCGGCCAGCGCTTCGATCATGGCCTCGCGGTACTGCCGCGCCTTCGCCTCTAGCTCCACGGGGATCCCCACGACGTCGAAGCGCGCGCCGAGCTCCTCGCCTTTCCAGACGTAGGCACGGAGGTGGACGAGGTCGACCACCCCCACGAACGAGGATTCCGCGCCGATCGGCAGCTGGACGGGCACGGCCTTGACGCCGAGCTTGTCGTGAACCGACTGCACGGACGCGTAGAAGTCCGCGCCGACCTTGTCCATCTTGTTGGCGAAGATCACGCGCGGCACGCGGTACTGATCGGCGAGGCGCCAGTTGGTCTCCGATTGCGGTTCGACGCCCTGCGAGCCGTCGAGCACCACAACGGCGCCGTCGAGCACGCGCAGCGATCGGTTCACCTCGGCGGTGAAGTCGATGTGCCCGGGCGTATCGATGATGTTGATCTGGCAGTCGCGCCAGCGGCAATAGGTCGCCGCCGAGGTGATGGTGATCCCTCGTTTGCGTTCCTCGGGCATCCAGTCCATCGCGGTGGTGCCTTCGTCGATGTCGCCGATGCGGTGGATGCGGCCGGCGTAGTAGAGCACCCGCTCGGTCGTGGTCGTCTTGCCGGCGTCGATGTGCGCAATGATGCCGATGTTGCGGATCTGGGTGAGCGGAAATGAACGGGACATGGCCAAACTCCTGGGTACACGAACACGGACGTTGAAAAACAAAAACCCCCTCGGAGCTCACGCTCGGAGGGGGGTCTTGCAAGCTTTGTCCCTGTCAGACCAGGATCAGCTCGTCGTCACTCCGCGCGCAGGCTCCGCCAACGACGGCTCGTTCGAGCCGCCGAGGTGCGTAAATTCGAGCAGGCGCTGGCAGGCGGACATGAGGACGTTGAAGGTGCGCGCGACCTAATTGCTTGTCAACGGGATTCGCGGAAGTGGCTCAAACGGCAGCAGATCGGCGGTAGGCTGCCGGCATGCGCTACCTCCACACCATGCTGCGCGTCCGCGATCTGCCGGCGGCGCTCGACTTCTTCGTTGCCAAGCTCGGGCTGCGCGAGCTGCGCCGCCAGGAAAACGACGCCGGGCGGTTCACGCTCGTCTTCCTCGGCACGGGCGCGGAGGGCGACGGCGCGGAGATCGAGCTGACGTACAACTGGGACCAGACCGAGCCCTATCCGACGGGGCGGTTCTTCGGTCACCTCGCGTACCAGGTGGACGACATCTACGCGACGTGCGAGCGGCTGCGTGACGGCGGCGTCGCCATCTTGCGCCCGCCGCGCGACGGCCACATGGCGTTCATCAAGTCACCCGACGGCCAGTCGGTGGAGCTGCTGCAACGCGGCCCCGCGCTGCCGAAGCAGGAGCCGTGGGCGTCGATGCCGAACCAGGGGAGCTGGTAGCGCGAAAGTCGGAGCCATGTGCGGTGCGGCACTGACACGTTGGCGCTCCAGTAGTAGACCAGTCCGGTGAATCTGCGACCGGTGTCGCTGGCGGTGGTGGTCGTGCTCGCGCTCGCGCTGCAGGCCTGCACGAAGACGGTGTACTACGCGGTCCTGGCGCCGCACGCGGCCATGGACGACAGCAAAGGGTGCATCAGGCAATGCCAGATGCTCCACGCCGGTCAGACGAAGCAGTTCCTGAAGTGTGTCGAGATCTGTCCGGGGAGCCAGACCATCAAGGAGAGGCGGTGCGAACAGGTCCCGTACGATGACGAGGCCTACGCGTGCGTGACGGCGCACAACCAGACCTTCGACGGGCTGGCGTTTGGACTCGGGATCGGATTGCTCGCGCTCGTGAACGTGGTCCTCTTCGTGTTCCTCGCCTCGGTGGACAGATCGCAGACCTAGTCGGTTCATCGCGGCGGAGGCGTTCATCGCGAACACCGTGCCGTTACGGCTGAGCCGTTCGACGTGGATACGCCAGAGCGATCTGGCGGCTGAGCCGCGCCCGGTCGTCGTCGCAACCTGCGCGGCGGCCAGCGCTGGTACACTGCGTGGCTCGCGCCATGCCCACCAACAAGACCGGTAGCCGCAAGGCCGACGACCAGTCGGCTGCGGCGCCGTCCCTCAAGAAGGCCCCCGTCCTCGTCACCCAGACGCAGGCCGCCATCAAGCGCATCTCGCGGCGCCTGGGCGGGCCTCTGCTCTGTTACTGGATCTCGGTCAACGGATCGATCTGCCACAACGATGTCGTGGCCATGAACGAGATCCTGAAGGGTCAGAAGAAGGTGCGGCAGCTGTACGTGTTCATCAAGTCAGACGGTGGCAGCGGCCAGGTGTCGTTGCGCCTCGTCAATCTGCTGCGCCGCAAGTGCGAGCGGCTGGTCGTGCTCGTTCCGCTCAACTGCGAGTCGGCCGCGACGATGCTGGCGCTGGGCGCCGACGAGATCCAGATGGGCGCCATGGCCTTCCTCACGCCGGTCGACACGTCGATCGTCCACGACATGTCGCCGATCGATCGCGACAACGATCGCGTGCGCGTCGGCACGAACGAGCTGCAGCGGATCATCGCGCTGTGGGAGCGGGAAAAGGCGCGCGCGGTGAAGAATCCCTACGAGGAGATCTACCGGTACATCCACCCGCTGGTCGTCGGCGCCGTCGATCGCGCCGGCTCGCTGTCGATGATGCTGTGCAACCAGATCCTCTCGTACCACGTGAAGAACCCGGCGGTGCGCAAGCGCATCGCGCATCGCCTGAACAACGACTATCCGTCGCACGGCTACCCGATCGTCCTCCGCGAGGCCAAGCAGATCGGCCTGCGCGCCGTCGAGATGGCCCCGGACCTCGAGCAACAGCTGATCGATCTGAACGAGCTGTACTCCGAGATGGGCCAGCGCTGCCGCACGGACTTCGACGAGCACAATCACCACGACAACGAGATCGTCAACATTCACGAGATGGAAGGCCGGCAGATCTACTTCCAGGTCGACAAGGACTGGCACTACCGCCAGGCCGATCGCACCTGGGTGTTCACGAACGAGAAGAGCACCTGGCGCGTCCACCGCGCCGCCGGCGACAAGTTCGCCGAGGACGTCCTGCACATCCGCTGACGCGCCGCCGCGGCGGGACGTAGGGCCGGGTAGGCGTGGCGAACCACTGCCCCCGAGGTGTACGATCGAGTCACTTCGTTTTGGGCACCATCGGGGGACGAGGGTTCGTCGTCATGTCCGCCGCCGCTGTGATGTTGGCGGGCGCGTGCGGCAGGCCGCTGAAGCACAACGACGCCGGTGTTGACGCTAGCGGCGGCGGAGCGGGCGCCGTCGCCGCTACCGGGAGGGGAGGCGGAGGCGGCGCGGTTGGAACCGGGACGGGTGGCGCGGGCACGGGTGGCGCGACGGGTGGAGCGAGCGGCGCGACGGGTGGCGCGGGCGGCGCGGCCGGAAGCGTCGGTGGCGCGGGAGCGGGCGGCGCGACGGGTGGCGCGGGCGGCGCGACGGGTGGAGCGGGCGGCCAAGCCGGAAGTGGCAGCGCGGGCACGGGTGGCGCGACAGGGGGAGCGGGCGGCAAGGCCGGAAGCGGCGGGACGCCAGACGGAGGGCTTGTGAGCTTCACCTGCCCGACGCTGATCGACGGCGCTCTCGAGACAACTGATCCGACGCAGATGGGACGACAAAATCGGATCGGGACCGCTGCCACCTGCGGGGTCAGCAAGCAGTTTCCGGGGAACAGCGCAGACCCGACCAACCCGCACCTCGTCGACGTCTACCGTTTCGTGAACCCGACCGGAGTCCCCGACTGTTTCAGCTTCACCCTGACGTACGACGGGACGAGCGGCCTGCAGCGCTACCTCACCGCATATGGCATCTACGATCCGTCGAACATCGGTACCGGATACCTCGCCGACGTGGGCAACCTTCTGACGTCGCCGCAGACCATGAGCGTCACCGTCCCGGCCGGGTCGTCGATCGACGTGGTCGTGTTCGCGATCGACATAGCACCGTCCGGCGTAGGGCCCTACAGCTTGAAGTGCGAGACGGGTGGCGCCGGCGGCCGTGGCGGCGCGGGCGGCGGCAGCGGCGGAACGGGCGGAAGCGCTGGAGCGGGGGGAATCGCAGGAACGGGCGGAATCGGTGGAGCGGGCGGCAGCGGCGGAACGGGCGGAAGCGGCGGAGTGGGGGGCACGGCGGGCGGCGGCACCTACGGCGACTGCCCCGCGACGCCGCCGCTGATCGGCGACTGCGAGCCCGACGAGGCGAACGTCATCTGCAGCTACCCGACGACGGCCTGCGTGTGTGCCAGCGGGACCAGCTGGAGCTGCGCCGCGTGCCCGGCCGCGCTGCCGGCGCCTACGAGTTCCTGTGCCAGTGGCGGGCTCCCCGGCCAGTTGCGCTGCCAGTACGGGAACGTGACCTGTTCGTGCGCCAACTTCAGTTGGGGTTGCGGCGTTTGCCCGGCCGCGCACCCGCAAACAGGAGCGGTCTGCGGCAACACGACCTTCGAGTGCCGCTACGGCGCCGACACCTGTCGCTGCAGTGGTGGTGTGTGGTCCTGCGCGACCGTGACCTGTCCGGCGGACCCGGGCGCCTTCTTCGGGAGCTGCAACGCCTCGACGAGCTACGTTTGCACGTACCCCGAGTCGAAGCAGACCTGCACATGCGACGGCATCACCCCCTTTGGGCGCTGCTCGTGCCCCGCCGGCGCCGGGCCGCTGGCCAACGGCAGCCGCTGCGCCGAGCCCGTGGGGCCATGTCGCTACACCGATTCGGAGTGCACGTGCAACCAGGGGCAATGGAATTGCGTGCCGAGGCCCTGCCCGGAGTCGCAGCCGACCGGCGGCGCAGCATGCTCGTCGATGGTCAGTTGCGCGTACGGGAGCACCTTCTGCTCATGCGACGGCGCGCAGTGGTCATGTTCGTAGCCGACGGGCGAGGCACCAGCGTAGAAGCACGCTCGCCGCGTGCCTTCGATGCGGCCTCCTGGCGCTAGCCTCAGGGAAACAGACCGCGAAATACCGCACGACCGCCCCGAAACTTCCTCGCTCCGCTGACTCTAATAGAGAGGACCGCACCGAGGAGGCTCGCACCATGTTTGGCAACCGTTCGTTCGTCAGGCGATTCGCGATCTGGATGGCGCTGGGGATCTTGCCCGCGTGCAGCAGCGTCCCGGAACAGATCGAAGTCCGACAGTCGGCGCTGCTGGGCGCGAACGGAATCGGCGCCGAGCTGGTGATCGACACGCAGTGGGGCACCGGGTATTGCGCCCGCGTCATCGTGAGCAACGGGCACCCGACCGCGACCACCGGTACCTGGAGCGTCGGGTTGAAGCTGGACGCGGCGGTCACCTACACCACCTGGCAGGGCGTGTTCAGCGGGAACACCGGCCTCGTCACGGTCACGCCGCTGGCGCAGAACGCGGCCCTATCGCCTTCCGCCAACACGCAGTTCGGCCTGTGCGCGAACATCCCGACGCCGGGTCTCATGCCGATCCTGATGACGGTCGCCAGCGACCTGCCCGTCATCCCCGGCGGCCCAGTCGTCGCCGAATACAAGTTCCCCGCCGCCGTCGATGCGCAGGTGAGCCCGGACTACGCCGTCGAGCTGTGGGCGTCGTTCTATCGTCCGGCGACGCTGGTCGCCGGGAAGCGCTACCCCCTGATCGTGCTCATGCACGGCAACCACCCGACCTGCGGCATTGGCACCAACCCGCGGATCGACGACAACAACCAGTACGCGCTGAACGGGACGTGTCCGACCGACCACGTCGTGGTCAACAACCATCGCGGCTACGACTACCTCGCCCTCGATCTCGCCGGGCGCGGCTACTTCGTCGTGTCGATCAACACGAACCGCGGCGTCAACGGCGACATCACGACCCCCGACGATCTGTTCAACATCGGTCCGCGCGGGCGCCTGCTGCTGCGCCACCTCGAACGACTCGGCCGCTGGAACGCCGGGAGCGAAGCGACGCCACCCTCACTGGGGGTGAGCCTGGCCAACCGCATCGACTTCAACCAGGTCGGGTTGTTCGGTCACTCGCGCGGCGGCGAAGGCGTCCGCTTCGCGTACAACGAGTACCGTCGGGTGGGCAGCCCGTGGCCGGGGCTGATCGGCACGCCCGTCGTGTTCCGGGGCGTGTTCGAGATCGGGCCGACCGACGAGCTGGTCGGCGGCCAGCGTCCCAACGCGACGGGCACGCCCTGGAACGTCATCCTGCCCGCGTGCGACTGGGACCAGCGCGACCTTCCCGGCGTCAACGTCTTCGACCGGATGATGAGCATCGTGGAGCCGACGCCCAGCTTCAAATCTTTTTATCACGTGTGGGGAACCAACCATAACTACTTCAACAGCGAGTGGCAGATCGCCGACGGCAACCCCGGCGGCAACATCCAGGGCTGCATCGATCACCAGGAGCTGTTCATTCCGGCGCAGTTCGGCTCGCCCGCGCAACGCGAGACCGGCCGCTTCGCGGCAGTGGCGTTCTTCACCGCCAACGTCGGCGTGGACCGCACGCCGTCCGCGAACGCTCTGTTCGACACCGCCTTCGCGCTGCCCGTCTCGTATCGCGTGAACCGCGGCTATCACCCCGGATCGTTCGGGCCCGGCAGCCCGAGCCTCCTGCTCGAGGACTTCCTCAACGCCAGCGGGACCAGCTCGTACAACCTGCCGAACCAGACCGGCGGCACGATAACCGTCGACCACAACCCGGCCAGCGGTCACCCGTCGCTGCGCTGGGGATTCGTGCACGACGTCGTGCCCAGCGCCTCGACGTTCTTCCAGTCGAACTGGGCGCCCACCGGGATGGGCTTCAACCTCACCAGTTACAACTTCCTCGACTTCCGCGTCGATCGTTCATTCACAGAGACGAATCCGTCGGCGGTGGCGTTCCGCGTCCAGCTCGTGAACAGCAACAACACGCTGTCGAGCTCGGTCGCCAGCAGCCAGTTCGTCGAGATCATCAGGCCGCCGCGGGGGGGGAACACGCTGCACACGGCGCGCATCCCGTTGACGGTGTTCAGCGGCGCGCAGCTCGGCTCCATCCGCGGCGTTCGCTTCGTCTTCGACACGCCGTTCCCGGGCGCCGGCAGCAGCATCTTCCTGGCCAACATCCGCGCGACGCGCGCCACCACAGGGTCCTCGTCGCTGGCGGCCGCGTCGGGTGCCGCACCTTCCGCCGCCGCGGCGCCGACGCCGACACGCGGCGCCGCCCGACCGAGTCCGGTGATCACGGCGGAGGCCCCCGTTCGCCGCATCACCACCGGCAACCGGATCGAACGGATCACCACGCGGGGCGCGGACGTCGAGATCGTGCTCGCGAGCGACGAGTTCTTCGACCTGCGCGCGAGCAACCTGGTCCTGTCGATCGGCGGCGCGCGCAGCGTGCGGTCCTCGCACCCGGACGGCAACCTGCGCAAGGTCCATTTCCTGGTGTCGCGTGCCGAGTTCGACGCGCTGAGCGCGCGCGACACGATCAGCGTCCGCCACGGAACCGGCGCGGGCCAGGTCTGGGAATTCGGCGCGCTCGACAAGGCGCCGCTCGATCGCTGAGTCGCCGCAGAAGGTTCGGCTCAGGGTAGCGTGAAGGTTCCTTTGCCGACGAGTACGGCGTTTCCGCCGACCTCGACGGTGTCGAGGCGATCCCGGCTGCCTCGCGCGCGCGCATGCAACGTCGACGGTCTGCCGATCTCGGCGCCCTGCTCGATCACGATCTCGTCGCCGAACGTGATGCGGCCATGGCGAGCGAGATGCACCGCGAGTGGACCGGCCGCGGCGCCTGTCGCCGGATCCTCCGCGATTCCCTCTCCGGGCGCGAACACGCGACATTTCCAGGTGGCACCTTTTTGCGCGAAGACGCTGAAGGCGGTGCTGCCGAGGGAGGCCAGGCGTGAAAGGTCAGGCGTCAGCGCCATGATCTCATCGGGCGTCTCGAGCTCGACATAGACGTAGTGGGGACCATTGTCGTAGAGCTCGACGGGCAGCTTCGAACGCCGCACGCCGAGGGCCGACAGGAGAGTCGCTGCGTCGCGGTAAGGCTCGATGCGCGGCAGCGGCTGGGTCATCCACCCGAAAACCGCCTTGCCCGCTTCGCGGCTCAGACGGACCGTGACGACGGCACGACGTGTCTCCAGAGTGATGATCTCTTGCTGTCGACGAGCGGACAGCACGAAGGCGGTCCCCAAGGTCGGGTGGCCGGCGAAAGGGAGCTCCATCGTCGGCGTGAAGATACGGATCGCAGCGTCTGCCGCCGCGCTGGTTGGACGGAGCACGAAGGCGCTCTCCGAGAGGTTCGTTTCGCGCGCCAGCGCCTGCATCGTCGCGCCGTCGATATCGTCGGCGTCGGTGAACACGGCGAGCGCGTTTCCTGCAAGCGGTCGGTCGGTGAATACGTCGCACAGCTCGTATGGGATGTCTCGCATCGACCCGGCCTCGCTTCGCCGGCGGCGAGCTTATCCCGATCGCTTCCGCCCTGAGAGGCAGTTCAGCGCACGATCTTGAGGACGCGGTTGTTCTCGGAGTCGGAGATGTAGATGACGCCCGCCTCGTCGGCGAAGACGCCGTGGGGGCGCTTGAGCTGAGCATTTGCGGGGGCGCCGCCGAGCGTGCCCGTGCCCGAGACGCCGTTGCCCACCAGCGTCGTGAGCGTCTGGGTCGCCACCGTGTACCTGCGGACGAGAAAGAGCTCGGTGTCGGCGATCAGGACGTTGTCGTCGGGATCGACGGCGATGTGTTTGGGGTCGCTGACGACGTTCGCCGTGGCGGCGATGTCCGTGGGCCTGCCGGCGGCATCCACGATCTGGAGGGCGTCGCCGTTGGGCCGGTTCTTGACCGCATAGAGGGTGCCCTTGGAGTCCACGGCGATCACGCGCGCGTCGGAGTAGGGGACGGCCGGCCTGGCGACCATCGCGCCGAGGTCGACGACCCGGACGTCGGTCGGCGTCGTGTAATAGAGATCGGTTCCGGTCGGCGAGAATGCGAGGCAGTACACGCGCGTCGCATTCGGGAACGACGCGCCCTGGCCCACGAACATCGCGACCTCACCGGTGTCGGCGCGGAACCGGTAGACGTTGCCGTTCATGGTGTCGGCGATGAACAGCGTGCGCGTCCCCGGCTGGAAAAGCAGATCGTGCGGCTGGTTGAGCCTGATGTTGGCGGCGCTTCCGGGCGCGCCCGGACCAACCACGGTGGTGATCGTCCCGTTGCCGTCGATGTGGCGGATCTTTCCGGTGTCGACCTCGGCGATGTACACGTCGCCGGTGATCGGATCGACGACGGCGCCGTAGGGATTGAGGACCCGCGCCGATGTCGCGGGCGATCCGTCGCCGCCCGTGCCGGTCCCCGCGACGAGCACGATCCGTGGCGTGCCGCCGGCGTCGGGCGACGCGTCGGCGGCCCCGGCGTCCGCGCCGTTCGTCCCGCCGCTGCCGGTGGCGCCACCCCTGCCTCCGGCTCCTCCCGCGGCACCGCTCGCGCCTCCCGAACCGGACGCGCCGCCGGCGCCGCCCGCGCCGGAGATGCCGCCCGAGCCAGAGGCGCCGCCCGCGCCGGAGATGCCGCCGGCGCCGGAGATGCCGCCCGAGCCAGAGGCGCCGCTCGCGCCGCCCGCGCCACCGGACGCTCCCGCGCCGCCGCCGTTACCGGCGCCGCCGGTCGCGCCGCCCGCTGCTCCGGCTGCGCCGCTCGCGCCGGCCGCCGCTGCGCCGCCGCTGCCGGTGGAAGCGCCATCGCCGTTCGATTTGCAGCCACCGCCCATCACGGCAAAGGCCAGGGCGACGGCCACCAGCGCCTGCGCCAGCCCCGTCCCTGCCCGCATCCGTCTCATCGCGCTCAATTCCCACATAGGCGCGGTCTGGATCTCCCTCTGCGAGGCAAACACGAAACCAAAGGCGCGGCGCGCCCTTACGCAGCCGACCCCGACCGCGTCGGAGATCTCGCCCAGGTCCTCAGCGGGTCAGCGTCATGACCCCGTCGGACGAGCTGCTGGAGAAGTGGAGGGTGAGGGTGTTGCCGGACACGCAATACTCCGAAACGGAGTCGGCGCCCGCGTCCTGGACGCCACCACCCGAGGCCGAGGCGACGAGGGTGAGCTGATTGCCGCTGGTCGTGTAGGAGCCGCTGGTCGTGGCCTGCGCGCCCGGGTTGCTGAGGACGGCGGTGCAGGCGCAGGTGTCGTTCGCGGCGGCCGAGCAGCTGGCGCTCTTCACGACCACCGTCGGCGCTCCAGCGTCGCCGGTCTGTGTGGGCGTCACGAACCTGCTCTCGATGTCGGCGCACGCCTGCGGGATCCCGGCGTCGGTGATGCCGCCGAGGCACGCGAGCGGATAGCTCAGCGCCTCCGTCAAGTCGCCCGAGGCCGAGAAGGTGAATGTGCCGTCGCTGGCGAACGTGTAGGTTGCCTGGGTTACCGACGACTTGAAGGCGATCCTCTCGGAGGACGGGCAGGGAGAGGATGAAACCGAACCGCAATTGGACACCTGCCGCCAGGTCCCGACGATGTTGCCGCCGCACGCGGTGAACGGGTCGCACGAGATTCCATTCACCGCCCCGTTTTTCGCGCCGCTGCCACATGCGGCGGTCGCAACGGACACGACGAACACGACCGAACCCAGAAATCCTCTCATCACGGCCTCCGCAAGCGAAGTTATTGCGCGATTGTACGCCCGTTCGCGACGTTCGATACGTGATGGTACACACGTGTCGAGGGCGTGCGCGCACCCGCGCATCCGCGCCTCCGCGCGCGGCGCGGCGCCCGGGTCACCGCCGGCGGGCGCTTGGTCGCGCGCGGCGCCGGAGCCGGATGGCTGCCGCGCCGATCGCCAGGAATCCGAGCGCCGCGAGCGATCTCGCGCCGTCGCGCGATCCAGAGACGTGGCAGCCGCAGCCTGCGGGATCGCCCGCCGCGCCTGCACCCGGTCCGGTCGTCGTACCTCCTGCCGACCCGCCGCTCCCGGTCGCGCCCGCGCTACCGCCGCTTCCGGCGGGTGGTGCCCCGGCGCTGCCCGTCGTTCCGCTGGCCCCCGTGCTGCCGCCAAGCGATCCCGCGCCACCACCCGAGCCCGCACCACCACCGGCCGTCCCCGCGGAGGCTCCGCCACGTCCGGCCTGCCCGGTGCTCGCGGACCCACCCGATCCTCCGCCTGTGCCCGCCGCGCCTCCGCCCGTGCCCGCGCCGCCTCCGCCCGTGCCCGCCGCGCCGCTGCCCATCGCACCACCCCTGCCGGCGCCGGCCGTGCCCGCGGCTCCGCCGCCGCCGCCCCTGCCGCCCGCGCCGCCCACACCACCTTGGCCGCCTCCGCCCGCACCACCTTGCCCGCCCGTGCCCGTGATCGGCGGCGCCACGCAGCTTCCCGGCGTCGCGGTGGTCACCGTGCCGGGGCGGTAGGCGCCGATGTCCGGCGTGCCCGAGCGCGCCTTCGGGTTGAAGCACTTCGCGACGCCCCCGATGCTCTTGATGTAGTCGATGTCGACGTCGTATTGCCACGTGCTCACGCGCGCGACCTGGCCGACCATGATCGGGGTGCGCTTGACGATGCACTTCGGATCGAGGCCGACGTCGGCCGCGGGTACGGCGCTGCCGGCCGCGCCCTTGCCGGTGAGCATCGTGTCGCCCGAGGCCGGAACGAAGCTCGGGTTGGTTCCGGTCGGCGCCGTGAAGAAGGTTGGCGAGCCCGTGGTCACCACGTTGTTCGACCAGCCCGACGTCGGCATGTTCTGGACCGGCTGCGAGCCCGCCGGCGCCTGCCCCGTCCCGACGATGACGTTGTTCGTGAAGGTCACGCCCTGGATCGTGACGCCGCCGTTCGTGAAGTAGAGCTCCCCGGGATTGGTGGGGCCGGTGGCCATGGACCCGAACTGCGAGTTCCGATAGCAGGTGTTGTTGACGAACTTCGTGCCCGAGCTCTTCGTCAGACGCAGGCAAGAGCCCGAGTTGCCGAAGGCGATGTTGTTGACGAAGGTGGCGTTGTTCGTCGCTTCGTCGGCGATGAAGCCGCTGCCGTCGGTGTGCCTCTCGGCGTCGGTGTTCTCGAAGGAGATGGTGCCCTCGACCAGCAGCGTGCCGGTCGCCTCGAGCAATGTCACCCCGCTGGACCACGACGCCACCGCGTTGCTGCCGTTGTGCGCGGAGATGGAGTTCTTGAGGTGAAAGTCCGGCGCGCTGAAGAAGGTGAAACCGGTGCGCCCGTTCGAATAAGCGACGCAGGATTCGATCTCCCAGTGTCCGTTCGAGACCGCGGTCGAATCCGTGCCGCCCGCCCAGCCGTTGCCGAAGCCTTCGTTCCAGCCGCGCGACACCAGCCCGACGAAGCGGACGTATTCGGCGGTCTTGGAGTAAACACCCACGTCATCCGGGTTGTTCACGTCCGGCCCCACGCCTTGCCCTTCGAGGATCGGGGTGGCGCAGTCGTCGGCGCGGAACGTGATCCAGGCCGACGGGGTGCCGGAGTTCGCGGGCCACAGGGGCTGCAGCTTGTAGACGCCGTCCATCAGGACCACCGTGTCGCCCGCGACGGCGGCGGCCGCCGCGCTCGCGAGCGTGCAGGGGTTCGCGCGTGTGGTGCAGCCCGTTTCGGCCGTTGCGGTCGGCGACACGTACAGTGTGGCGGCGGCGGCGGGCCGCGCGAGGGCCAGCGCTGCCACGAGCACGGCGCACGCGCCAGGGACAGCTTTCATGATTCCGCGGAACATCGCACCTGAATTCCCGGCGCGGGAGGTTCGGATCCCGGGTGCGAGCGACCCAGCAGGCCACTCCCAGGCGCCCCTCGGTGTTACGATGACGGTGACGATGTCGATGCCGCGCTTTTCGAGATCGAGCTCGCGCCTGCCGGCCGTCTTTCTGGTCGCCGGCCTGTCGGCGTGCACGGTCGGCTACGCGCCGCCGCCCTCCGGCCCGGCGCCTGCCGGGGCGCCGTCAGTCGCGGGCCATCCCGACATGACGGGCTGGCGCTTGCTGGGCGACGCCTGGGTCACCGGTCAGTTCCAGCGAGAAATCATCCGCGTCGGAAAGTACGAAGGGCGCGTCGCGCGCGTCATGCTGGTCATCACGCACGGCAATCTGGAGGTCGGCGACGTGGTAATCCAGTTCGGCAACGGCCAGCGCTGGTCACCGGGCCTGCGGAATTCGTTCGGCGACGGCTCGCGCAGCCGCGCGATCGATCTCCCCGGCCACGTTCGCTTCATCAGGGGCGTCGAGCTGGTCCGGGGGGCCGTTTCGGCGGGCGGACGCGTGCACGCGGAGATCTGGGGCCAGTAGGAGCGACGCCGCTGCCTTCCACGAGCCCTCCCGCTCCTCCGAGCGCCAGCCAGTCCTTCATCGACAAAGGGGGCGAGGCATGGGTGCGCATGCAGGATCGCACCGACGCGCTCATCGATCCGCTGGGGCGCATCGCGATCGATCGTCTGGGCGTCGCCGTCGGTGCGCGCGTCCTCGACGTCGGGTGTGGGTGCGGTCAGACGCTGCTCCAGCTCGCGGAGCTGGCCGGCCCGTCCGGGCAGGTGCTCGGGGTCGACATCTCGCCGCCCATGCTCGCGCGCGCGCGGGAGCGCGTCGCGGAACAGCCCACGATCGCGCTCGCGCTGGGGGACGCGCAGACGTACGGCTTCGCTCCGAGGGCGTTCGACGCCATTTACTCGCGCTTCGGCGTGATGTTCTTCGATGATCCGCGCGCGGCGTTCCGCAACTTGCGCGCAGCGGCGCGGTCGGGCGGCCGGCTCTCGTTCGTCTGCTGGCAGGACCTGGCGAAGAACCCCTGGGCCGCCCGCCCGCTCGAGGCGGTGATGCGCCTGCTGCCGGCGTCGGCGATGCCCGACATGCTGCGTGAGGGCCGGCCGGGGCCCTTCTTCATGTCCGATCCTGTGCGCGTGCGCGCGATCCTCGGCGATGCCGGGTGGCAAGACATCTCGCTCGAGCCCGTCGAGATGCCGCTGCACCTCGGCGCTGCCGCGACGCTCGACGAAGCGGTCGAGTACTCGCTTCAGATCGGTCCGGCGGCGCGCGCGATGACCGACGCGCCGGAGGCGCTGAAGCCCGCGCTCGAGGCCGCGATCCGCGAGGCGCTCGCGCCGTTCGCGGGCGCACGCGGCGTATTCCTGGACGGCGCCGCCTTCGTCGTCGTCGCGCGCGCGTGAGCGGCTCTAGGCGCTGACCGCGGAGGGTCGCCCGAGGGCAGCACGGCGCGGACGCGCGGCCACCAGGACGAACGCCATCAGAAGCAACGCGACCGCCGGCAGCAGCTGGACCCAGGTCGACCACGCGCCGTCACTCTAGGCGTGCGCCGTCCCGGCCATGAACGTCAGCCCGAGACCGGCGACCGCCCACAGCGGGATCGAGATCATCTCGCGCGACGACGCCGCTCCAGCCGCGATGAACGCCATCGCGGCGGCGAGCGCGTCCACCCACGACACCCAGCGGGGCAGTCCGTAGGTCGGCCCCTGGATCCAGAGCACGGCGAGGAAGACGCCCACCACGGCCGAGATCAGAGCGCAGGCGCTGGCGGCCTTCGCGACCCCGGCGCCGGCGGCGAGCTCGCGCTGTCGCCTCGCTTCCTCCACGCCTTCGACGAGGTTCGGCACGCGTCTCAGATCGCCGAACACGAGCAGCCCCTCCAGTCGACCCTGGGATGACACGACCGGGAGCACGCCGAGATCTGCCGCGAGCATCCGGTCGAGCGCGTCCTCGATCGCGTCCTCCGGGGCCGCGCGCGCGACCGCTGCTTCGCCGATCACCGCGGCCGTTTCGAGCTCGTCGTGACGGTCGTAGAGGCACCGCTCGACCGCGCGCCGCTCGACCATGCCCCTGAGCGTGCCGTCGTCGGCCGCGACCGGAAGCTCATCGAGCCCGGACCGGACCATCTGCGCGAGGATGTGGCGAGCGGGCGTGTCTTCGTTCACCGACACGGACGAGGAACGCATCGCATCCGCCACCCGCGCTGGCCGACGACCTTCCATGCTTCACCCACCTACGTTCAAGCTAATCACCAGACCTAGGGGTGGGGCCGCTGTCCCTTGAGCCGCTCGATCAGCTGATCGATGGTCATGTTCGCCAGCGCCCCGGCGAACGTCTTGCGGAAGTGATTGACCAGGCTCACCCCCTCGATGTTGATGTCGACGACCATCCACGAGCCTTGTTGCGCCCGCATGCGGTAATCGATCGGGACGCGCTCGCGACTGCCCGTGACAAGCGTCGTTCGCACCACCACCTCCTCGTCCTGCTCAGCCGAGCCATCGACGGTCACCGTCTCGGTCCCCTGGAAGCGGTCGATGTCGTCCATGTAGCGGGCGGCCAGAATCTCCTTGAAGACCTCCACGAAGCGGCCGCGCTGCTGGCCGTCCAGGCTGCGCCACTGCGCCCCCAGGCTGCTGCGCGCCATCTCGGCCCAGTTGAAGGCACGATCGGCAACCGCGCGGAGAGCAGAGATGCGCTGAGGACGCTTCTCCCGACCGGCCAGTGACCTGTCCTTGAGGACGGCGAAGGCCGCGTCGATCGTCTTCTTGATGAT
>Ga0111539_10005832_pt1 | contig 15924 bp, 17 predicted proteins | sample RhiMethybrSRZTD1_FD_79667 | JGI IMG/M metagenome (GOLD analysis project Ga0111539, IMG submission 79667) | Populus rhizosphere microbial communities from Tennessee, USA - Rhizosphere MetaG P. TD hybrid SRZTD1 (version 2) (version 2) | ecosystem: Host-associated > Plants > Roots > Rhizosphere >... | reverse complement strand
TTCGGAGTTCGGCCACTTGCCGGTCATATAGAGCCAAGCAAGGCGACTTGCCGAATAAGGCCGACCACCAATGCGAATTTGATGGTAACCCCTCCCATTTTTTGCGCCGGCTATAGAGCCAACAGAAGCGCGACTGCTAGCGCTCACCTTCCACCGAAATATCCCAGTTGTAGGAGCATAAGTCAGGACTTTGCGAAGTCGTTTAGGGGTCAGCATGGGCAACCAAAATATCTTTCCAGACGCGCGGTAGTAATCGGCAAACCAACCAATGAGCTGAATGGCATGAGTCCAACAATGCTGGGAATGCGACATAGTTCCTGTCGAACATCAAAACAGCGCCCCAAACTGGTCGCATTTCTGAGCGCATGAGAAGGCCATGCTTGGGCGTGAATAAAGGTAGGCGTGCGTTCGAATGCGTCCCGTTGGATTTTTCTTTCTGTTCACTTTCGTGGCTGTGACCGGCGGACCCGCCTGGGCATCAGTAGACGCCTGTCCAAGAAATCCAGACGCGCTCGGGACGAGTCGCGTGCTCACCATCGCTCCTAACGAATTTAAAAAAATTGGCAGTATGTATTACAAGCAGACTCTGCCACTCAACGATCATGAGATTGTCATCACGTTTGATGACGGGCCATTGCCGCCCTATAGCAACATCATTCTTGAAACGTTAGCCTCGCAATGCGTTAAAGCTACCTATTTCTTGATTGGCCGGATGGCGCGCCAATATCCGTCCATGGTGCGGCGGATCTATAACGCGGGACATACCATCGGCACGCATAGCGAAAATCATCCTCTCGCTTTCCGGCGTTTGCCAATCCAGCGAGTCAAATCCGAAGTCGAGGGCGGTATCGTTTCTGTCGATGCCGCACTGGGAGATCCGAAGGCGCTTTCGCCGTTTTTTCGCATTCCGGGTTTAGGCAAGACCAGCGCGATCGATGACTACCTGGCCTCTAAGCAGTTGGTGAATTGGAGTGCGGACGTGGTCGCGGACGACTGGTTCAGGCGCATCACCGCTAAGACCATTGTGCAAAGGGCCATCCAACGACTGGAAGTAAAAGGCCGAGGCATCTTGCTCCTGCATGACATCCATCCCGCTACCGCCATGGCGTTGCCAATGTTGCTCAAGGAGCTCAAGGCACGCGGTTTCCATGTGGTGCAGGTGGTGGCAGCCGGTGATCGGCCAAAATTTGTGCCCGAACTGTTAGCGTCACCCGCCACTCAAAAAGATGCATGGCCGACCGTGCTCAAGATGCGGCAGTTCTAAACCCAACTTTCAAATCCTCAACGTGGCGAAGACCAGAAACGGGGCCGGAAAAGTCTATGTCCGCTTTTGGCCCTTAGCGGACATTGCTCGTTGCACCGCACATGTCCGCTTTCGGGGGTAAAGCGGACATTGCTTCTTGCATTGCAAATGTCTGCCAATGACCCGAAGCGGACATCCAGCGGACGGGGCCACCCCTGGATGGACACCAAGCTCAGGGGTCGATCATTCGTTCCCGGCGCCCAAGCAGGAAAAAGTGGTTTGAACAGTCATCGTCCTTTCGGAGGGATAGCCTGTTTCATCACGACTCTCATTGAAAAGGGGCCACCATCGGGGGACGACGGCAGCCCCCCACCAAATGAACGCTGCCAGCATTGGGGACACGGGGACGGGGCGCTGACAGCGCTGACTGAACAGGCAACTCGGCTCTGAGAGTTACGTTCCAATCCAAGCCAGATGCGCGCGCCGGGCGCGCGGCCCGGCTCGGGGACGCGAACGCTGTCAATATTGTCGACTAAGGCTCAAATAGAGTGCGATTACTCCAACAACAGCAAGAGCTGCGGTGATAGCAATCCAAACACTTACAGCCCTTTGCTCGGAAAGCGAATTGCCCTTAGGTGCACGCATCCATGGCCCCAGCGCTGCACTACCAACGTCTGCCCCAACTTCCTCCCCAACCCCATCGCGATCCGCCTCCGCCGCGCACAAGCCTGATTGCCAACAACAATAACAGCGCACCGATTGTCGCGTTAGTGATCGCCGACAAAATGCCGACGCCAAGGTGGATGCCGAGCTGCGGAAGCAGCCAACTGCCGATAAAGGCGCCGATAATACCGATAACGATGTCACCGATAATCCCAAAACCAGTGCCTTGCACAATCTGCCCGGCCAGCCATCCAGCCAAGAGGCCCACCAGCAATATGATCAGCAAACTCTCGGTGGACAGGTGCATCGTCGTATCCTCCAAATAAGTGCCAACCTTTACACGAATGCAGCTTGACCGACGTACAATCAAAAACGGTCAAGCCTGTAAGCACTCGAAGGAAGTGGCGGCCACTTCTCAAACCTATGCCTGTGCCAATGGAAAGACTGTGCAGAATTGCTCACATCAGCAGGGACATTTCGACCGCGATGTTTTGGCATTCGAGGCCGAAAGCCGCGCCTGAGAGTCCGTTGATTTTATAACGAGCATTTACTTTGTGAACCTTTGGGCGATAGGCGCGTTGGTCATAGATTCAGCCACTCAACTAAATCTGAGGCGACGCGGATTGCGGACGCAATTCGATCATGCGCCACCCGGCGCGTGGTCGATACGAAAAACTAACACCAACTAAATATTTGCGGACTGTCCAAAGGAGACATCCATGAAAAACCTGCGACTATTATCCACCACGGCGGCGGTATTGCTGCTTGGTGCTGGCGCCGTTTCGGCGCAAGGCATGAAGAACGACGAGGCGCCAGCACGCGCTCCGGCGGCACAGCAAAACGCCCCGGCGGAGAAGATGGCGCCCGCCTTGAAATCCGGTCAAAGCAAAGCACCCGAAACGACCGGGCAAGCAGCGGAGCCCGAATCCGACAAGAAACAGCTGAAAAGCCAAAAGATGGATAAAGGCGCTCCTGCGGCCCCCGCGGCCAAGGGTTCATCCGATACCGATGGCAATGCGAACGTGAGGTCGAAGAACAAATCCGAAAGTGATGCTGGCGCGGCCTCGTCGCCGAACAAGTCCGCCAATGAAGGCAAACGCAGCACCACCGGTCAGGGCGTAGCGGCTGGCGCCGCCAACCTCACGACCGAGCAGCATACGAAAATCACCGGCATCATCAGGCAGCACAAGGTGGCACCGACGCAGCTTAACGTGTCAGTACGTGTGGGAACACGCGTTCCGAACAGCGTTCGCTTCCACCCGCTGCCGCGTGAAGTCTTCGTGATCTATCCCGAGTGGCGTGGCTATGAATACATCATGGTCGGCAATGAAATCCTCGTGATTGACCCGCGCACGCATCAGATCGTCGCTATCCTCGAGGCGTAACCCGGCGCGGCAGGCGACCGGACTTTTCCGGTCGCCTTTCACCGCTTCGATCCAGCCGTGCTCTGCTTCAGCGTGACGTGATAAGTGGCTAATTACAAAAACATCGAAAGGCGAGATCATGAAATCCGCAATTCTCAAGTATGTACTAGGTGTAAGCGTCTCGTGCGCGTTTGCGATCTCTTACAGCAATCCATCCAAAGCCTTCCCGGTGTTGACAGACACTTTGGCGGTTAAATCATCAACGCCGAGTCTGATCACCGATGTACGAATTTACGGTCGTGGCTATGGTCATGGCGGACGATATTATGGTTATGGCCGCGGTTACGGCGGAGCGGCTGCCGCCGGTATCATCGGTGGGATTGCCGCCGGCGCCATCGTAGGCTCGATCGCCGCCAATAGCGGCTATGGCTATGGGCCGGGCTACGCCTACGGTCCTGGACCTTATGCGTACAGTCCGGGGCCTTACGGTCCTTACGAATACGATCCCGGACCTTATGATCATGGTCCCGCTTATTATGGTGGCACACACAACTATTATCCCCCGCCACCCAATCGGTATTACGCTCCCTACAAACATTGGACGGAGTTCTAGTCGCGTGCAGTACGGCCGCTGACAAGGTCGAGGTGATGCTTATAGCGGGCGCGCGGCTGCGTACCAACGCCGTGCGCCCCCGCACCATGCATCAGGTCATGAATCGTAACACTCTACTACCTCGTGATCGGCGCGCTCGTCGTCGTCACGTCGGCCTGAGTTATAAAGAGGGCTCTATGTTCGGTTAGGTCCGGTCAAAAGGAGATTGCACTATGTCCCTTGGACTCATCCTGGTTATCATCCTCGTCATTTTCCTGCTTGGTGGCTTCAGTGGTCGCTTCGGCGGCTACGGCTACGGTTTCGGTCATGGCGGCGTCGGACTCATCGGCACTATTCTGATCATCATCGTCATCCTGATGTTGCTTGGGCGCCTCTGACCGTGAGGCGGGTTCTCGGATGAGCCGCCTTCGCCTGCATCCGGAATACCACCGCGTCGACCGCATCGGGTGGCTGCGAGCCGCGGTGCTCGGGGCCAATGATGGTATCGTCTCGACCGCGAGCTTGATTGTCGGCGTCGCCGCGGCGGCCGCGACGCAGAACGCAGTGCTGATCGCAGGGGTCGCGGGACTGGTGGCTGGCGCCATGTCGATGGCTGCCGGCGAATATGTATCCGTCAGCTCGCAATCCGACACTGAACGGGCGGATCTCGCACGCGAGCGCAAGGAGCTGAGCGAGAACCTCAAGTTCGAACAAGAGGAACTTGCCGAGGTCTACGTCAAGCGGGGTGTCGAAAAAACGCTCGCGCTGGAGGTTGCCCGGCAACTGATGGCGAAAGATGCCCTGGCCGCCCATGCACACGATGAACTTGGCATTTCGGAAATCACCACCGCGCGTCCTGTGCAGGCCGCACTGACCTCAGCCGCAACGTTTTCAGTTGGCGCGGCCATGCCCTTGCTTATGGTCGTCGTATCACCCGCCGGTGCGCTTATCCCGGTCGTGTCTGCTGCGTCCTTGGGCTTCCTTGCTCTTTTGGGCGCGATCGGGGCAAAGGCAGGCGGAGCAAACGTTCTGCGCGCCACGGCCCGAGTGACGTTCTGGGGCGCTTTGGCGATGGCTCTCACCGCCGGCATAGGAAAGATTTTCGGAACAGTTACCTGATGATCGGGCCGGTGGTCCTACTAACAGCGCGCTACCTCAACAATCATTTTTGCCCGACTGGTCGACTTTCGGGCATGTGATGTTGAGACAGACCTGCGTCAAACCGGAAATGCCGAGGGCGCGTGCAGCAACCTGTGACAAATCAATTATTCTTCCACCGATGAATGGGCCACGATCGGTGATCCTCACCACTGCGGAGCGTCCGCTTTTTTGATTGTCGACCTGGACCAGTGTCCCAAATGGTAGTGTTCGGTGAGCGGCGGTAAAATCCTCAGAAAGTGTATCTTCTCCGCTCGCCGTCTCTTCCGTCACGGTTGCATAGACCGATGCAAGACCACACTCGTCCGATTTTATCTCTGCTGCGCACGCCGGTCCCAATAGAAAACCCAGCACCAGCACAGCCACAAGCGGGGGTGACTTCGTGATCATTGCTCGCTTCGCAAGGATTGAAGTTAAACAATATTCTGCGCAGACCGCCGCAATCATCATCATCCGATCATGAGAATATGTCACTTCGGCAGGTTCACTGTGCGGGGCTGGTCGGCCAGCAGAACACCCAACAACGAAGTATGGACTTCGAGATGTCCGTTGTAGTCAATGAAACCCAATTCACGAAACTTATTCATGAAGTGGCTCACGCGCGACCGGGTCGTGCCAATCATCTCAGCGAGTGTTTCCTGACTGATCTTGGCAAGGATTGGTTCCGGCCGGCCTTCCTTTCCAAAATTGGCCAACAGCAGCAACAACCGTGCGAGGCGCTTTTCGGTTGAGTTGAAAAGTTGATCGACCAGGTCTTCTTCGACCCGGGCATTTCTCTCCAGGATATGCGAGACGAACATTTCAGAAAATGCGGGCTCTTCATGAATGACCCGCTGGATTTCGGTCTTTGCCACTCGCATCGTCTCACATTCCGTCATCGCAGATGCGGTCGCTAAACGCTTCGGCTGTCCGATCAAGCATCCTTCGCCGACGAATTCGTTTGGCCCCAGCAGTGCGACGACAGCTTCCTTTCCTTGCTTGGATATGACGGCGACTTTGACCTTGCCCTTCTTGATATAGAAAACCGCGTCCGCATCGTCGCCCTGAGCAAAAATGACCTCTTTCTTTGAATGCTTGGAAATGTCGCGGCCAACGGCCGCCGTCGATAAAAACACCCCAGGATCAAACAGCGGCGCGCCCGCCGTCTTGGGGTGCGTGCTTACCTTGATAGATTTTGATCTGGGCGCACGAGACATCACAGCTTCCCCTCCATTCAGGCGGGAGCTCAATTGTCTCTCAGCCACCGACGCCTGGGCGCAGAGCCGCTGTAGGTGATGTGCTAGTGTACGCTTCCAGACACAGGGGTCCAAGCACAATCGCGTCGACCGATCGGAGCAAATTGGGTTCACGGTCGCGTGAATGCCTGCGGAATGCGTGCATTTAGTGGGTAAAAGGACGAAAAGTGGTCTGTATGGAACAGCCGCCACCTTTCCCGAGGGGTAGCCTGTTTCATCACCGAAACGGCTTCGGGCCTCGGTGACTGAGAGACAGTAAGAGTACAGCGCTCCCGCCCGTGCTTCACGGGAGGTCACTATGAATATTCATTCCGCTCCAAACATTTGGTTCGACGACGCCGCGACTTCGGCGATGGGCAAGGCTTTCGACCAAGCGTGCAAATCGCTTCAAGATTTCGGGTCTGCCCCCGAGATCATCGCAATCCTGATTATTGCGGCCGCCAGGGATGGCGAGCGCGATGCCGCCCGCCTCTATGAACAAGCATTAAAAGCCTTTGTCATCGACCATATGTCGATGCTGGTTGTTGGCGTAGGCCGCGATCTCCCCGTCCCCGCCTACGCTCCGATCGCGCACGCAGCGTGATCTTGGAGAGCCCGGTTTGATCCCCGAAGCCGGGCTCTCGCTTGCACCAAGCCGGATCGCTCAGCATGGAGATCGCCATGGATAAAATCGTGCAAGCCAACGTCGATAGATTTCAAGCGCTTCTTAAAACGGAAACTGATCCAACGAAACGGCTGATGATTATTTGGCTCCTTGCCGAGGAAAATATGAAAGAACAGCCCCAGCTCCAGGCAAAACGAGCTTAGCTTTGCTGGTGCGTATTCGAACTGTCGACCCCTCGGCGGTTTGAGATGCCAGACGCCCCGGCAGGCGAAGCCGGGGTTTTTTTTAGGCTCGTAGTAAAGTCCGCTAAGGGATAATTTTCACGTGCCGCAAATGGAGACGAAATCATGTCGTTGGGACTTATTCTTGTAATTATCCTTGTCATCTTCTTGCTGGGCGGATTCAGCGGGCGCTTCGGCGGCTATGGATACGGTTACGGTCATGGCGGCGTTGGTCTCATCGGCACGATTCTGATCATCATTCTCATTTTGATGCTGCTCGGGCGGATCTAACCCACGCACGGCATCCGATGTCTGCTTTTGGCCCATAGTGGACATGCGCTGGCGCACCGCACATGTCCGCTTTTGGGGGAAAGCGTACATGACGATTCGCATCGCAAAATTGGGGGCCGGGGCGGGGAATCCGTTTTCGGTAGCCGTGCGAAACCGCTAACGGTGGCTGGATTCCGGGTTCGCGCCTTAGCGCGTCGAAGACGCGCGTGAACGCGCTTATACGCGCGCGCCGGAATGACTCAAAACGCTACGCCACCGCCGCGTAACGGCGGGCGAGCATCGCCCGCTCGAATTTGCGCGGCGCCATCGGCTTCGCGAACATGTGGCCTTGGAGCAGATCGAACCCGAGCTCGCGAACGACGAGGAAGTCCGACTGAGTTTCCACGCCTTCGGCGACGGATTTTGCGCCGGTATCGCGCGCGATCGCCACGATCTGCGCGCAGTGGGCCTGCTTGATCCTGTCGTCGGCGCAGCCGCGGATGTACTTGCGGTCGACCTTCATTTCGACGACCGGCAATTCGCGCCGCCCGGCGAGCGTGGCTCCCTGAGCATCGATGCCGTCGATCGAAATCCCGATGTTTCGCGCCGCCAGCTGAGCGGCGATACGCCGAACCAAAACGAGCTCGTTGACCAGATCGACGCAATCGACCGCGATCAGGAAACCATCCTCCCGGACCTTGTCGGGAAGATGCGCCATCAGCCGGTCGATAAATTGCATGTCTTCCAGCGCCTGCAACGGCAGGCGAATGGAAATCTGGACCTTGTGATTGGCCGCGGCGAATTGCATCGAGTCCGCCAGCACCCTCGCGACGACAAATTGCGACAGGCCGTGAAGGAACGGGTCGCTCGCGCCTGGGATGTAGTAGGCCGGCGCCACCACGCCCCAGGTGGGATGGCGAACGCGCACGAGAGCCTCGGCCCCGCGCGGCACCAGCGAGTGCGGATTTATTTTTGACTGGTACCAGAGCTCCAGCCAGCCGTTGTAGAGCGCTTCGTCGACATCGACGGGCAGCGGCGGCGCCGGCTGGACCGGGAGGAAGCAGTCAAGGTTTGCGTGAAGGTCGCGGTCACGAAACGGCGTGCCGAGCGGCGGCAGCATCGTGAGCCCTGCCGCTTCACCAAACTCATAATTGCGGATGAGCGCTGTGGAGCTTCGTCCCCCGAACAACATGACCTTCGCGGCACAGCCTTGAGCCCGCAGCGTCTGCATGACCGAGCGCACCTCCGGGCCGCCATCGAGCGGTCCGAGCACAATCAGGTCGGGCCTGAAGTCGCGCAGCATGGTCCGGATGTCGACCGTCATGGCCTCGCGCGTAATGAAGCCAAGCTCATCAAGCATTTCGGCAAGAAATGTCCGCACATGCGTCTTGTTTTCGAGAACGCAGGCGCGTGGCGGAATCGGCCTGCGGCCGAAAGGAACGATTTCTCCCATTCCCAATGCGCTGCGGTCAACGATCATGGCTGCATCCCTCCCCAGAAATGGCCATGCGGCAAATTGCACTGTATGAAACATTTATTGCAACGCAGCCGTCTACACTTCGCGCCGCACAATCCTCAAGCGGCTCCTGCCGCGGTTAACGGGAAGAGTGCGCGACACTTCAAATTTGATTCAGATGGAAAATTCAGCGGCGACGCGCGCCGGCTTACATCGCCTTGACGATGCTCTCGGTCATTTTCTTTGCGTCACCAAGAAGCATCATGGTGTTGTCGCGATAGAACAAGGGATTGTCGATTCCGGCATAGCCGGACGCGAGCGAGCGCTTGATGAACATCACCGTGCCCGCCTTCCACACCTGCAACACCGGCATACCGTAAATCGGCGACGACTTGTCGTCTTCCGCCGCCGGATTGGTGACGTCGTTGGCGCCGATAACGAAGGCGACGTCGGCCTGCGCGAATTCTGAATTGATGTCTTCGAGTTCGAACACCTCGTCGTAAGGCACGTTCGCTTCAGCCAGCAAGACGTTCATGTGACCGGGCATGCGGCCCGCGACCGGATGGATCGCGTATTTGACCTCGACGCCTTCCTTTTTCAGCTTGTCGGCCATTTCGCGCAGCGCGTGCTGGGCTTGCGCGACCGCCATGCCGTAGCCGGGCACGATGATGACCTTTGACGAGTTCTTCAGGATGTAGGCGGCGTCCTCGGCCGAGCCGAGCTTGACCGGGCGCTGCTCCGCGCCGCCCGCCGGACCGGCGGTCTCGCCGCCGAAACCGCCGAGGATGACCGAGATGAAGGAGCGGTTCATCCCCTTGCACATGATGTAGGACAGGATCGCGCCCGAGGAGCCGACCAGCGCCCCGGTGATGATCAGCGCCGAATTGCCGAGCGTGAAGCCGATGCCGGCGGCGGCCCATCCCGAGTAGGAATTGAGCATCGAGATCACGACCGGCATGTCGGCGCCGCCGATCGGGATAATGATCAGGATGCCGAGCGCGAGCGACAGCGCGACGATGATCCAGAAGTCCAGCGCGCTCTGCGAGACGAAGAAGCCGTAGATGAAGAATATGAGCGCGGCAGCGAGCGCGAGATTGATGATGTGACGTCCCGGCAGCGTGATCGGCTTGCCGCTCATGCGGCCCGACAGCTTCAGGAAGGCGATCACCGAGCCGGTAAAGGTAACGGCGCCGATCGCGACGCCGAGCGACATTTCAATCAGGCTTTGCCCGTGGATATGGCCTTCGGTGCCGATGTCGAAAGCCGCGGGCGCGTAGAAAGCGCCGGCCGCGACCAGTACGGCGGCCATGCCGACCAGGGAGTGGAACGCCGCCACCAGCTCCGGCATCGACGTCATCGGCACCCGCCGCGCGATGACCGCACCGATGCCGCCGCCGAGGGCAATGCCGCCGATCACAAGTCCCCAGGCGACGGGATCGGCCGGCGGATGCGACCCCAAAGTGGTCAGCGCCGCAATGGTCATGCCGATCATGCCGAACTGATTGCCGCGCCGGCTGGAATCCGGACTCGACAGGCCGCGCAGCGCCAGGATGAACAGGACGCCGGCGACCAGATAGAGCAGCGCGACGAGGTTGGGGCTCATGCTCAATCCTCGTCATGGCCGGGCTCGTCCCGGCCATCCACGCCTTTGCGGCATGGCATAAAAAAAGACGTGGATGCCCGCGACCCGCGCGGGCATGACGGCGACATTTTGCGAAGTGAAGAGTCCATAGCCACCGTCATTTCTTCTTCTTCTGGTACATCGCCAGCATGCGCTGGGTGACGAGGAAGCCGCCGAAAATATTCACGGAAGCAAAGACCAGCGCGACGAAGCCAAGCGCGCGGGCCCACAAAGGGCCCTGATCATTGGCAACAAGTGCAACGCCCACCGCAAGCAGCGCGCCCACAACAATCACCGAGGAAATGGCGTTGGTGACCGACATCAGCGGCGTGTGAAGCGCCGGCGTCACCGACCAGACCACGTAGTAGCCGACGAAGACAGCCAGGACGAAGATCGAGAGCCGGAAAACGAAGGGGTCAACCGCGGCAGCGACATTTTCCATGTGGGCTCTCCTCAGGCCGCCTTCGGCTGGAAATTCGGATGCACGACCGCACCGTCGCGCGTCAGCAGCGTCGCCTTCACCAGCTCGTCGTCCCAATTGACCGCTAGCTTCTTCTCTTTCTTGTCGATGAGCGTTTCGACGAAGGTGAGCAGGTTCTTGGCGTAAAGCGCCGACGCGGACGCCGCCAGCCGGCCCGGCACGTTGAGATAGCCGACGATCTTCACGCCGCCGGCCTGCACGATGCTGCCGGCCTGCGCGCCTTCGACATTGCCGCCCCGCTCGACGGCCAGATCCACGATCACCGAGCCGGGCCGCATCGAAGCGACCATGTCCTTTGAAATGAGACGCGGCGCTGGCCGTCCCGGGATCAGCGCGGTGGTGATGACGATGTCCTGTTTCTTGATGTGCTCGGTCACCAGGGCGGCCTGCTTGGCCTGATACTCTTTCGACATTTCCTTGGCGTAGCCGCCCGCCGTTTGCGCGTTCTTGAATTCCTCATCCTCGACCGCAAGAAATTTCGCGCCGAGGCTTTCCACCTGCTCCTTGGTCGCAGGACGCACATCGGTTGCCGTGACAATCGCGCCGAGGCGGCGCGCGGTCGCGATCGCCTGCAGTCCCGCCACGCCGACGCCCATGATGAAGACCTTCGCCGCGGGGACGGTGCCGGCCGCCGTCATCATCATCGGCAGCGCGCGGCCATATTCCTCCGCCGCATCGATCACCGCCCGGTAGCCGGCGAGATTGGCCTGGCTCGACAGGACGTCCATCGATTGCGCGCGGGTGATACGCGGCATCAGCTCCATGGCAAAGGAGGAAACCCCGGCGCTTGCCATCTGCTTGAGCGCGGCCTCGTTGCCGTACGGATCCATGATGGCAATGACCAGCGCGCCCTTCTTGTAGTCGGCGAGTTCGTTAGCCGCAGGCCGGCGCACCTTGAGAACGATGTCGGCATCCTTGGTGACGCCGTCGGCAATCCGGGCGCCGACTGCTTCGAATTCGGCGTCGGGAATGCCGGAGGCTATGCCCGCGCCGGGCGCAACCGCGACCTCGGCGCCAAATGACTTGAGTTTCTTGATTGTTTCCGGGGTTGCAGCGACGCGCGGTTCACCGCCATCGGTTTCACGCGGTACGGCAATTCGCATTCGCGCCTCCCCGCCCAGCCGTGAATTCCGTCAGTGCGGCGACAGCCCGGTGAAGGCGAAGATCAGGAAACAGATGACAAAGGACACATAGCTCGGCGTTGTCGCGCCGCTGAGCAATCCCGGGATCACGCCGAGCAGGCCGATGGCAAAAATCAGCGCCGCCGTAAACCAGTGGCCCATGACGCCGCCGGTCGCCAGGCCGAACAGGATCGTCACCACGTAGAGGATGCCCACCAGCGTGAAGTGCACGAAACGCTCATAAGAACTTTCATGCGCCTCATAGTCGTTTCCGGTGGCGGTGGCGTATTCGACGGTGCCGTGGTCGGCCATGGGGGAAGCTCTCCGAGTCGCTCTAAATGGCGGGCGCTCAGGGGTTAGCGCAATTGCGGCCGAAGGGCAACCAAGTGCAACGCCGCCGGGCTCAGCCTTTGGTGGACGGCTGGAGACCGACCTTGGCGAGCGCGGCGGCTTGTCGCGCGGCTACGTCCTCAACTTTGAAGCGCTCGATCGCCTCATTGAACAAGCGATAGAAATTGAGTTCCGCCGCCAGATGCAGGAACACGGCGCCGAGGCCGATCGCGGCGCGGTCCATGAACACGAATTCGCGCGGCACCGTCACGGGCCCCCGGGCCTTGAGCGCCTGATGCACGCGAAAGGCCTCCTTGCGCCCGTATTCGGACGGTTTGACCCCATCGGCGATGGTGCGCACGCGGTCATCGAGCAGCGGTCCGTAGATGAACCGTGCCCAGATATTGAGCGCATCGATCAGCTCGCGATTGAGCCGCTTGAAGCCCCAGGTCTCGTAGGCGTGCACGACCAGCGCATCGTCCTTGCGTAAAAGGCCGCGATAGAGATCGACCACGCCGCCGACAAAGCTCGGCGGAAAAATCCGTATGCACCCATAGTCGAGAAGGTTGATGCCGGCCGGCTTGCCCTTGGCATTGTCGAAGACCGTATAATTGCCGAGATGCGGGTCGCCGTGAATGACTCCGAAGCGGCTGAAGGGAAACCACCAGGCCGTGAACATCGCCGTGGCGAGCCTGTTACGCGTCTCGAGCGGGTCGTTCTTGTGCTCCAGCAGCTTGCGGCCTGTCATCCAGTCGAGCGTCAGCAGACGGCCGGTCGAAAGCTCGGCCCACACTTTCGGCACGCGGATGGCATCTTCGTTCTTCAACATATTTCCATACAGCGCGACGTGCCTGGCCTCGCGGAAATAGTCGAGCTCCTCGCGCAGCCGCGCACCGATTTCGATCGCGATCTCGGTCGTGTCGATGACTGGATCGAAACGCTTGCGGATCGCGAACAGAAGCTGCAGCTGGCTGAGATCAGCCTCGACCGCCGACTGCATGTCGGGATATTGCAGCTTGCAGGCAAGTTTGCTGCCATCGATCGCGCGTGCACGATGCACCTGGCCGAGCGATGCAGCCGCCGCCGGGTGATGCTCGAAGTCTGAGAACTTCTTCTGCCAGTCGGCGCCGAGCTCCGCACTCATGCGCCGCTTGACGAAAGCCCAGCCCATGGGCGGCGCCTGGCTCTGCAGCTTGATCAGCTCGTTCGCGTATTCCGGCGGCAGCGCATCGGGGATGGTGGCCAGCAGCTGCGCCACCTTCATGATAGGGCCTTTCAGCCCGCCAAGCGCCGCCGCAAGTTCAAGCGCGTTGGCGGCGCGATCGAGCGGCACGCCGAAAAAGCGCGCGCCGGCAAATCGCGCGGCGGTGCCGCTCAGCTGCGTGCCGACTTTCGCGTAGCGCCGGGCGCGCGCGGTAAAGCGATTCCGTTCGCGGTCGTTTGGGGGCATCGGCGGGCTCACCCGCATTATCTAATCAGTTTTGGCCCGAAAAATAAGGCCTACTCCAGGCCCTCAAGCTCTTCGATGAGCCTTGCGATCACGCTCAGGCCGCCGTCCCAGAAGTTCGGATCGCGCGCGTCGAGACCAAACGGCGCCAGCAATTCGGCATGATGCTTGGTGCCGCCGGCCGCAAGCATTTCGAGATAGCGCTCGGCAAAACCGCTCGCCGACTTTTCGTAGACCGCATAGAGCGAGTTCACCAGGCAATCGCCGAAGGCGTAGGCATAGACGTAAAACGGCGAATGCACGAAATGCGGGATATAGACCCAGAAGGTCTCATAGCCCGGCTTGAGCTCGATCGCCGGCCCGAGGCTCTCGCTTTGCACCGACATCCAGAGATCGCAAAGCTTGTCGGATGTGAGCTCGCCATTGCGCCGCTCGCCGTGCACCTTACGCTCGAAGCTGTAGAAGGCGATCTGGCGCACGACCGTGTTGATCATGTCTTCGACCTTGGCGGCGAGCATCGCCTTGCGCTGCTTTCTGTCGGTGGTTTCCGCGAGCAGCTTCCGGAACGTGAGCATTTCGCCGAATACCGACGCTGTCTCGGCCAGCGTGAGCGGCGTCTGTGCCATCAGCGCGCCGTTGGGTGCCGCGAGCACCTGGTGCACGCCATGACCGAGCTCGTGCGCGAGCGTCATGACGTCGCGCGGCTTGCCCATGTAATTGAGCAGGACATAAGGATGTGCCGATGGCACGGTCGGGTGCGCGAACGCGCCCGGCTGCTTGCCCGGGCGCACCGGCGCATCGATCCAGCTTTTCGTGAAAAACTGATCGGCGACGTCGGCCATCTTCGGTGAAAACGCACCATAGGCGGTCAGTATGGTCGCACGCGCGTCACTCCACGGGATTGTCCGTTGCGCCACCTTCGGCAGCGGCGCGTTGCGATCCCAGTGCGGCAACCGCTTCTTGCCGAACCACTTCGCCTTCAGCGCGTAATAGCGGTGCGACAGTTTGGGATAAGCGGCGCGCACCGCCGAAACCAGCGCCTCCACCACTTCGGGCTCGACCCGGTTCGATAGGTGGCGCGCATCGGCGATGTCCTTGAAGCCGCGCCAGCGGTCGGAGATTTCCTTGTCCTTGGCGAGCGCATTGGTGATGAGCGTGAACGGCCGCAGGTTTTCCCTGAATGTTTTTGCCAGCGCCTCGGCCGCCGCCTTGCGCTTCTTGCCGTCGGCGTCCTGCATAAAGTTGAGCGTGGGCTCGATGGCAAGCGTCGTGCCGGCAACCTTGAACCGCAGGCTTGCAATCGTCTCGTCGAACAATCTGTTCCAGGCCGAATAGCCGGTCACCGACTTTTCGTGGAAGAGCTCCTCGACCCGATCTTCGAGCTGGTAGGGCTTTTCCTTGCGCACGTCCTCGATCCAGGGCCGGTAATGGCCGAGCGCGGGATCGCGCATCGCGGCCTCCAGCTGCGCGTCATCAATGCGGTTGAGCTCAAGCGTGAAAAACAGGAGATGCAGCGACGCCGCCGTGATGCGCTCCTGTATGTCGCCGTAGAATTTCGCGCGCGCCGGATCGGTGGTGTTGCCGGCATACATCAGCGATGCATAGGACATCAGCCGGCCAAGCCTGTCGTCGATCGCTTCGTAGCGCGCCACGGCTTTCGCAAGCGCGCCTCCCTCGCCCGCCGCGAGCGCCGCGAGCCGGCCCTTGAAATCCTGCTCGAAAGCCGCGCACTCACTGTCGGCCAACTCCAGGTCGCGCTTCACCTCGGGGCTATCGAGACCGGGGTAAAGGTCCCTCAGGTTCCACTCGGGCAAGTCGCCGAGTTTGGCGGGCTTATTCAATGCTTTCCGGGCTGACGCTCTGGCCATAGGGGCAATCTATTTGGGAAAATGCGGACAGGATGGGCTCATCTAAAGCACGGCTCATGGCGAGGCGATGGCATCTGGCGGGTTTTCAACACGCCCAAAGCCGCACACCGCCGGCTACGGTGTGCACTTAATAGCCCATTAAGGCAGACCGGCGACATTGCACCAATTCGGCACAGCCGTGCGTGAGGGGTGTAATGGCGGAAGTGGTGCTCATCGTCGACGACGACCCTGTTCAGCGGCGCCTGCTCGA
>Ga0111539_10005831_pt1 | contig 15924 bp, 20 predicted proteins | sample RhiMethybrSRZTD1_FD_79667 | JGI IMG/M metagenome (GOLD analysis project Ga0111539, IMG submission 79667) | Populus rhizosphere microbial communities from Tennessee, USA - Rhizosphere MetaG P. TD hybrid SRZTD1 (version 2) (version 2) | ecosystem: Host-associated > Plants > Roots > Rhizosphere >... | reverse complement strand
GGCGCCCGCGGCGAGGTCCCCGAACCCGATCGCCAGCACGATCGCGCGATGCACCTCGCGCGGCGTGACCGCCTGGCTCGGCCGGAACGAGCCGTCTTCGTCGACTTGCATCCACCCGGCGGAGACCGCGGCGTTGGCGAACCGGAAGAAGCGGTCCTCCGAGGGCAGGTCGGGGAACGACAGGCTCGCGTCCTGCTGCGGGCCCTTTCCGAACGCGCGGAACAGCGCGCGGGCGAACAGCTTGCGACTCTCGCGCCGGTCGGGCCGGAAGGCGTAGCGCCCGTCCGGGTCGGGCTTCCAGTCCCGCATCCAGTCGTTGGTCGCGCCGACGTAGTCGATCGCGTTGTGGGCCCACAGGGAGTTCGGCACGTCGGACCAGCGGACGTCGGTGGTCGCGAAGGCGCCGTCTGCTCCCCGCTCGTCGACCTCGCTGCTCCAGGCCGGAGGACCGGAGCCGGCCTCACCAGCCTTCGCACCGCCGCGGGCGGGCAGGGACGATGCGGCCTGCGGCAGGAGCAGCAGGCATGCGGAACACGTGAGCACAGCGACGACGCGCCGCAGGGGCCGTGCGGGCATACCGGTGTACCCTCGGCGCCTCGGCCGGGGGCCTCAAGTCGGTCGATCGGGGGACCTGGGACGGATCGCCCACTGCGTTAGCCTGCCGGGCGTGCTGGGGGAGGTCGAGGCGGTCGTGCTCGAGGTCAAGGCCTGGGACGTGCACGGCGTCGGCTACGTGGACGTCACGGTCGCCTACAAGGACCGAACCACCGAGACCGCGCGCCTGGGTCCGGAGAGCGTCCCCGAGGACCTTCAGTCGGGCGAACAGGTCCTCGTGAGCAAGGCCGTCAACATGATCGTGGCGATCCGGCGGCCCTGATGTTCGCCTGGACCTATCTGGACCGCTCCGACGAGGAGGTCGGGCGCTCGCCCGCGTTCGAGCTGGCCGAGCAGGCCGAGGAGTGGATCGGCTCGTCCTGGCCAGACCTGCTGGAGCAGGGGGTCGAGGCCGTGATCCTTCGCGACGACGACCTCGCGCGGGACCTGTACCGGATGGGGCTTGGCCCCGACGAGGAAGCCGAGGCCTAGGAGGCCGAGGTCAGGAGGCAGGCCCCTCGCCGCGGACCTTCTCCACGTCCGCGAGGGCGTCTCGCAGGTCCTTCAGCCACTCCTCCTGCTTCTGCGCCACCAGCCGGACGCACCAGGCAAGCGCGTGGCTGCGCGAGCGCGCCACGCCGCCCTCGACCAGCGTGTCGAGGACGCGGCGCTCCTGCATCCGCAGGCGTGTCATGGCCGGCACGCTGACGGTGGTGAACAGGGTCCGGACGTCCCCGCACTCGGCGCCCCACGACACCCGGCGACCGAACCGGTGCTGTGCCTCCTGCGCGATCCGCATCCGGCGCTCGCGCGTGTCCTCACGGAAGCCGCCGATGCGGGCCGAACGGGCCGAGGCGACAGTCTCGGCGGTGGCGTCGGCCGGGAGCTCGGGGTCGGCGAGGGTGCCGACGACCAGGATCTCCTCCCGGTCAGCGGTCACCACGGGGGTCCCGACGAACCACTCGGTGGGGATCCGGCCGGCGAACCAGCCGGCCAGCTCCTCCGAAGATGCGTAAGAGTTCTTCGTCATGGGGGGGATGATTACACCATTACACGTAATCGTCAAGCTTTGCGAGCGAGTCGAGGAGCCTGCTCGACGCCGATGTCCGGAGATGGAACGATGGCGCGCGGCCGGCCTGGGCCCAGGAAACGAGTCGGCAATACGTCGAGGATGAGCCACGAACGGAGGACTCATGAGTCAGAGGGAACGTCGGGCAGCGCCAACCGCGGCGATCGTGACGATCGTGGGCGGGGTGCTGCTCGCGGTGGCCTCGTTCCTGCCGTGGGCGAAGGTGTCGGGGTCGGGCGCGAGCGTCACGGCCAAAGGCCTGGACGGGTCGGACGGGTACATCACGCTTGCCGCCGGACTGATCGCCGTGGTCGCCGGCCTCGTGATGCTCCGAGCGACCCGCCGGGTGCTGGCCGTCGTGGCGGTCCTGGTGGGCCTGGTGGGCGGAGGCATCGCGCTGTACGACGCGCTCACGGCCAAGGACAGCGTGCTGGACGCCGCGGCGGAGGAGCTCGCGCCGTCGTTCGGCGTGTCGGCCGATCAGGTGCGCGCGGCGCTGGACCAGGCCGTCGATTCGGGAACGCTCGGCGTCTCGATCGGCGTCGGGCTCTACATCGCGATCGCCGGCGGGCTGGTGGCCATCGCGGGGGGCGTGCTCGGCCTGCGCGAAACCGTGGCCGAACCCGCCGCGGCACCGACCGCGCCGACGCCGGCCACACCGTCCGCTCCCGCACAGGACCCTCGCGAGTCACCGGCGTCTCCACCGCCGCCCGATGCGAGCGGCCCGTAGCGCGTGAGCCGGCGCGCGTCCGTCGCCGGGGTGCTCGCGCTGGTCGGCGGCGTGGCGGCCGTAGTGGGCTCGTTGCTCCCTTGGGCCGAGATCTCGGCTGGGCCATTCACCGAGCAGGCCAGGGGGATCGACGGCTGGGAGGGTAAGGCCGCGATCGTCGGCGGCCTGGTGATGATCGTGGCGGGTGTCCGGGTGATCGCCGGATCCCATCAGGCGATCGCGAAGATGCGGCCCGGCGCGGCCATCGGCGGGCTGGTCGCCTTCGGCGTCGGGCTGTACACGGCCCTCACCGTGCGTGAGCAGCTGCTCGACGCCGCTCAGGGGCAGCTGCCGCGCGCGGAGGTCGAGCGCGCGCTGGACAGCGGCCTGCTCGAGCTGTCGATCGCGATCGGCCTGATCCTGGTCATCGTCGGCGGCGCCCAGGGGATCCTCGCGGCCCTGCTGTCGATCGGCGTGTCGGAACCGGCGACGCCACGCGCGTCGGGCGCGGGACTACGCGGCTGGTCGAACCAGCCGTCGAACCGGACGCCGGCTCGGCCGCCGGGTCCGGGCGGCGCACCGCCCACGCCTCCTCCTCCACCGGGCGAGACGGGTCCATCGACGTGAATACCATCGAGCACGTGCTCGACACGAGCGGGCGTCGCGTCCTGGACGTCACCGATCTCGTCCGCGCGTTCTGCGCCGCGGACGGCCGCGACGGCCTGGTGAACGTGTACGCGCCGCACGCGACGGCCGGCGTCGCGCTCATGGAGACCGGCTCGGGTTCGGAAGAGGACCTCGAGGAGCTGCTCGAGCGCCTGCTGCCTCGCGACGACCGCTACCGGCATCGTCACGGCTCGATCGGACACGGCGGCGACCACCTGCTGCCTGTCCTGATCGCACCCTCGCTGTCGATCCCGGTCGGCGCCGGCGAGCCGCTCCTGGGGACGTGGCAGCGCGTGGTGGTCGTGGACCCGAACCGCGAGAACGACGTGCGGCAGCTCCGCCTGTCGTTCGTGCCCGGCTGATGCGGCTCAGAGGTACAGGCCGGGCTCGCGCTCCTTGCCGTCGGGCGAGGAGGACACGGCCTGGACGTCGCGCTCGCGAAGCAGCAGGCAGTCGCGGCCGTCGATCTCGACCTCGAGCCCGGCCTGGGGCAGGTACAGGATCCGGTCGCCGGTACGCGTCGAGCGCACATCGGGGCCGACCAGCAGGACGTCGCCCCAGATGCACCGCTTAGGCGCGGGAGCCGCGGTCGCGGGGATCAGCAGGCCTCCGCGCGAGGTGCGCTCGCCGTTGTCCGGATTCTCCACGACGATCCGGTCGCCGGTCAGCCGGATCTCCTCGGACGCGGTCGATTGGCGCTTCTTCCGCGGCTTCTTGGGCCGGTCCTTCGACGATGCGGATCCCTCGGCCATGCGAGCGATTGTATCCACGGGTCGTGGGACGACCGGGTGAACCGGCCCTCGCGCAGGTAGCATGCTCGGCCGATGAATGCCAGCGAGGTGCTCGCGGACGCCGTGTCCACGTTGAAGGCGTCCAGCGCGATCGACCACTGGCAGCGCGATCGCGAGCAGATCGAGGCCGAGGAGCTGTTGCGCTTCGCGATGGGCGTCGACCGCGTTCGACCGCGCGACGAGGTGCCCGCGGCCATCCGCCGGAAGTTCGGCCGCATGATCGATCGTCGCGCGAGCGGCGAACCCGTCCAGCTGATCATCGGCCACGCGGTCTTCCGCGGGCTGGAGATCGAGGCGCGGCCGGGCGTGTTCGTCCCGCGGGATTCGACGGAGTTCCTTGCGGAGCAGGCGATCCGGCGCCTCCACGGCCGGCGGCGCCCGGTCGCGATCGACCTGGCCACCGGGGGCGGCGCCGTCGCGCTGTCGATCGCCGACGAGGTTCCGGGGGCGCGGGTGTTCGGCTCGGACATCTCGGCCGCGGCGGTCCGCGTCGCCAGACACAACGCCGAGGGGTTGCGGCTACGCGCCACCTTCGTGCGCGGAGACCTGTTCGGCGCGTTGCCTCGGCGCATCGTGGGCGAGGTCGACGTGATCACGCTGCACCCGCCGTACGTGGCGCGGGGAGAGCTCCGCGAGCTCCCCGAGGAGATCCTGCGGTTCGAGCCGGTGCACACGCTGACGGACCAGAGCCTGGACGGCCTCGGTCTGGTGGGACGCACCGTGGCCGAGGCGCCGGCATGGCTCCGTCCGGGCGGCTGGTTGCTGATCGAGGTGAGTCCGGATCGGGCCCGGCCCGTGGCGTCGGTGATGCGCAAGGGCGGGTTCACCGACGTCCGCAGCACGATGGACCGCGGGTTCAAGGTCACCAGGGTGCTCGTCGGACGCGTGAGGCCGTGAGCGCGCCCGAGCGGCTTCCCTACGGGACCTGGCCCTCGCCGATCACCGCCCGGCGGGCGGCGCAGGCATGCATGCGGCTGGCCGAGACGCGGGCGTTCGGGGAGTCCACCTACTGGATCGAGCGCCGTCCGGACGAGGACGGCCGCTACGTCGTGGTGCGCGCGGACGCGGGCGCCGATCCGCGGGACGTGACCCCGCCCGGCTTCTCGGCGCGAACCCGCGTGCACGAGTACGGCGGCGGCTCGTACACCGTGTTCGGCGACTCCGTGTTCTTCACCGACGATCGCGACCAGCGACTGTACCGGCATCGCGAGGGCGAGGAGCCGGTCGCCGTCACGCCCGAACCGCCGGTCGAGCGCGGGCTCCGGTACGCCGACCCGGACGTCTCCCCCGACGGCGAGCGTCTGGCGTGCGTTCGCGAACGCCACGAAGCCAACGGCGAAGTCGCCAACGAACTGGTCATCATGGGGACCGACGGCTCTGACCCGACGGTGCTCGCGTCCGGCCGCGACTTCTACGCGAGCCCCCGATGGTCGCCCGACGGCTCGAGGATCGCCTACCTGGGCTGGGACTTCCCGCAGATGCCCTGGGACGGCACCGAGCTGCGCATCGCCGAGATCGGCCCGGACGGCGCCGCCGTCTCCGAACGACACGTCGCGGGCGGGCTCACGGAGTCCGTCTTCCAGCCCTGCTGGAGTCCCGAGGGACTCGTGCACTTCGTCTCGGACCGGACGAACTGGTGGAACCTGTACCGCGAGGACGCGCCCGGCGCGGTCACCAACCTCACACCGACCGACGCCGAGTTCGGCGTGCCGATGTGGGTGTTCGGGTACGCGACCTACGCGTTCCTGTCGGACGGGCGGATCGCGGTCGCCTACCGGCGCGAGGGCGTGCACCACCTCGCGCTGCTCGATCCCGGCAGCGGCGAGATGCTGGATCTCGATCTGCCGTTCACCTGCTTCGACTCGTACCTGTCGGCGTCGGGCCAGCGCCTGGCCTTCATCGCGGGTGGCGCGGCGACGCCGATGCAGGTGGTGTCGCTGGACTTCGCGACCCGCGCCGTCGAGGTGCTGTGCGAGAGCGAGCGGATCGAGTTCGATCCGGGCTACGTGGCCCGGCCCGAGCCGATCGCGTTCCCCACGACGGACGGCCGGACCGCGTACGCGTACCACTACCCGCCCACGAACCCCCGGGCGATCGGTCCAGAGACCGAGCGACCGCCGCTGGTCGTCTACGTGCACGGCGGCCCGACCTCCGAGGTCTGGCCCGAATACGACCTGGAGGTGCAGTACTTCACCAGCCGCGGGTTCGCCTACGTCGCCGTCAACTACGGCGGGAGCACCGGGTACGGGCGCTCGTACCGCGAGAGCCTGTACGGGCGGTGGGGCGAGGTCGACGTTGACGACGCGATCGCCGCGACCCGAGCCCTGGTCGAACGCGACCTGGCCGACGGCGACCGGCTCCTGGTCACTGGCGGCAGCGCCGGCGGGTGGACCGTGCTGTGCGCGCTGGCGTTCCGCGACGCGTTCGCGGCCGGGACGAGCTACTTCGGCGTCTCGGACCTCGAGCCCTTCGCCGAGACGACCCACAAGTTCGAGTCCCGATACCTGGACCTTCTGGTCGGCGCGCTGCCGGAAGCCGCCGACGTGTGGGAGGCGCGTTCGCCCGCGCGGCACGCGGACGGCATCCACCGGCCGCTGCTGATCCTGCAGGGCGACGAGGACGAGGTCGTGCCGCCCGCGCAGGCCGACGTGATCGTCGAGGCGCTCGAGCGCCAGGGGCTGCCGTACGCCTACCTGGTCTTCGAGGGTGAGCAGCACGGGTTCCGCAAGGCCGAGAACATCGCCCGGTCGTTGGAGGCCGAACTGACCTTCTACGGGCGCGTGCTGGGCTTCGAGCCCCACGACGACCTGCCCGACCTCGACGTTCGGAGTCTGGCGCCGAGCTGGTCGACCTCGTGAGCGCCGGGGTTTCGAGGGGGGTGCGGGGGGCCCGACCCTTCGGCCCGGCCCCCCGCTCGAGAGGGGGCGCATCCTCTCGTGGCGTTCCAAACCGTAGCGGTGGCCTGTGAAGACCTCGCGACGCCCCGATGACGGAGCGGTGAACCTAGTGCTTGACGGGCCAGGTCGCGGCCGCGAGCGCCGCGCGTCCGATCCGGCGGGTGAAGCCCCGAGCCTCGACGGCCTTGCCGCGGCGCGTGGAGCGAGCCAGGCGGTCGGCGTGCGCCTCCCGGTGACGGTCCGCGATCTGGTACCTGGCCATGTCTCCGCTCAGCATCTGCGCACCTCCTTGAGAAGACCTCTCGAACGGTACGCGTCGGCCCTCGGACCCCCGGTGACGACGCACACCCATCGGTGGTGACCTCCATCACGTTGCGGATTCGTGCCCTCGGGTCGAAGATTCGGGCCGTGATCCGTCGCGGCGTGATCGGGTTGGGGGCGCTCGCGGCGCTTCTGGTCGCCTTGTCGGCGACCCCGGCGCCCGCGAACGCGCAGTCCGCAACGCCCAGCCCCGCCAAGACCCCGAGCATCACGAGCGCCCAGGTCACGGGCTCGCTCGTGCAGGGGGGAACGCTCACGATGCGCGTGGACGCCCTGATGCCGGGCGGCTGGCGGGGCCTGCACCTGGTCGAGGTGTCCGTGCTCGTGAACGGCTCCGTCGTCGAGCACCTGGTCTACGACATCGAAGACGACAAGCTGTCGGTGGGCGATCAGGACATCGCCCGGGGGACCGGAGCGGTCGCCGAAGGCGCCTACATGCGCATCCGCGGGACCGACGCGGTGGTCACGACGGGGGGCGCGAACCTGTCGTTCCAGACGGACGCTGAGATGGTGCAGACGATCACCGAGGATCCTCGGTTCCGATTCTCCGTGACCGACGATTTCGGTTCGTCCGACCGTGTGACGACCGGACTGGCTCAACCCGAGGGTACCGGGACGACCTGGGGCACCGTGGCCACGATCGCCGTCGCGGCCCTGTTCTTCGGGGTCTTCGCGGGCAACCTGTTCGCCTCCAAGCGCAAGCCGCCTGCCCGCCCGTCGATCTACGACGCGGTGCAGCTGCGCATCGAACATGAACGTGCCGCCAAGGAGAAACCTTCGTGAGCTCGCTCCACGTCTACGAACTGGTCGAGGAGGACCTCGAGCTCAACGGCGGGGCGGGTGACGTCTGGGCGCGGCTCGGGGACCTGCTCGACCCGACGACCTTCAGACCCAAGCTCGCGGACGACATCGAGATCAGGCTGTTCGAGCAGCGTTGGGGCGAGGGGTACCTGATGATCGCGAACCCCCGCGACCTGCTCCACTATCGGCTGGCCGCATCCGACCTCGACCTGCTGGAGATGATGGACGGGACGCGGACCGTCAAGGAGATCGTGATCGAACGGTTCGAGGGCTCGGGCGAGATCGAGCTCACCACCGTGATCGACCTCGTTCGCCAGCTCTATCAGGGGAACTTCCTCGAGCAGGGCTACGTCGACGTGCCGAGCATGGTGACACGCGCCATGGACCCGCTCACCGAGCGGCGTCGCAAGGCCCAGCAGTTCGGGAAGACCCTGTCGATCGAATGGGAGGGCGCCCACAAGCTCGTGCGGTGGCTGTACGACCACGGACTGAAGTGGGCGTTCCGCCCCGTCGTGCTCGGCCTGTTGATCGCCGCAGCGGTCATCGGGTTGGGTTTCTTCGGCGACCTCCTGCGGACGCAGCGCTTCTCGGTCGCCGGCGAGTCCCTCGCGATCGGGTTCATCGTCCTGATCGTTCTGGACTACGTCATGGTGTTCTGCCACGAGCTCGGGCATGCACTGGTCGTGGTCCACAACGGCAGGCGGATCCGGAGCGCCGGGTTCCAGATCTACTTCGGCTCGCCGGCGTTCTTCGTCGAGAGCTCGGACGGCCTGATGATGGACCGGAACCAGCAGATCATGGAGTCGTTCGCCGGTCCATTCGCGCAGCTCGTCCTGGCGGGGATCGCGTCGATCGTGGCCTGGTCGTTCCCGGGCTGGATCCTGGCCGAGACGATGTACAAGTTCGCGGTCCTGAACTACCTCGTCGTGATCATGAACCTGATCCCCCTGCTGGAGCTCGACGGCTACTACATCCTGGCCGACCTGATCGAGATCCCGGATCTGCGTGAGCGCTCGCTCACGTTCATGCGCCACGACCTGTTCCACAAGATCAAGACGCGCGACCGGTTCAACAGACGCGACTGGGGACTTCTCGCGTACGGCGTCCTCGGCATCGCCTTCACGATCTTCTCCCTGTGGACCGCCTACTACTACTGGCAGACCGTGTTCGGCGACCTGGTGAGCCGGCTTTGGGCGGGCGGGTTGCCGACGCGCGTCCTCCTGCTCGTGCTCGCAGCCTTCATCGCGGGCCCGCTGCTTCGGGGGTTCGTCAAGCTGCTCAACGCGGCCGGCCGACAGATCCGGGCCATCTGGCGCCGGGTCGAGTTCCGGCTGCAGACCAAGTGGCGCGTGGAAGCCTCTGAGCTGATCGACGCGCTCCCGATGTTCGAGGACATCCCCGTGGACGCGCTCAACGATCTGGCCGGCCGCGTGCGGCTGCGCTCGATCGCGGTCGGCCAGCCCGTCTTCCGCCAGGGGGACCGGCCCGATGCCTTCTACGTCGTCCGGTCGGGGGTGCTCGAGGTGGTCGAGGAGGCGCCCGACTCGGGTGCCGAGCGCCAGATCCGGACGCTGTCTCGGGGGGAGTCCTTCGGCGAGCTCGGGTTGGTTTCCGGCGCTCCACGGGCGGCGACGATCCGGGCGATCAAGGAGGCCCAGCTGTTCGAGGTCGACAAGGGGACGTTCGATCACCTGCTGGCCGACATGGTGCACGTACCGGACTTCGAACCCACCCTGCAGCAGATGGTCGAGCTCCGCAAGCTGACCTGTTTCTCGACCTTCGGCAACGAGCAGCTCTCTGCCTTGTTGGACCGTGGGACCTGGGTCCCGTTCACCCCGGGCTCGGACATCATGCGACAGGGCGACGTGGGCGACGCCTTCTATGCGATATCGTCCGGCCAGGTCGACATCGTTCGCGACGGCGAGGTCGTGAACACGATCGGCCCGGGCGCTCATGTCGGGGAGATCGCGTTGCTGATGGACGTGCCGAGAACCGCCACCGTCGTCGCCAGGACGGCCGTGCGAACGTTCCGGATCGACCGGGAGGGGTTCGACCGGCTCGTCGCCAACGTGTTCCGGCGGGGAACCGCGGTCTCCTACGCGGTGACCGAGGAGCTCTCCCACTAGACATGGACTGCTGGCACTGCAAGCGGAGCGCCGTCGGGGTCTGCCGGTTCTGCGGCCGCGGGATCTGCGAGGACCACGTGGAGACCCAGCCGTTCATCCTCGAGGTGTTCCGGGCGAAGGACGTCACCCAAGTGCTGGTGGTCGAGGACGCGTTGTACTGCGGCGCATGTACCCCCCGTCCCGACCCGTTGGAGCTGCCCGAGCTCGACTCCATGTGACGTCCGTCACATCGATTCCTGTGACGGACATCACGCAGGACTCCGTGACGCGCGACACACGCATGGTGTGACCCGGAGGACCATGATGCGTCCATGAGTCGTGCCCTGAACGGGCAAGAGCTGACGGGGGGGAGGTGACGACAGTGGCGGACAAGAAGATTTCTCCGAAGGCTCCGGCCGACAAGGCCAAGAAGGAGACTGGCAAGACGGAGGCCGCCACCCGTGTTTCCCGGGTGAAGCGGGTCAAGAGAGTCAAGCGGGTCAAGCGCTAATCACGCAACCTGACGTAGGACGGGCCGGGTCGCCTCAGGCGACCCGGCCCGTTCGTTTCTCCGATGCGACATCCCACGAGGGGGAGCGGTTGACTACGCTTGGGTCCGTGGCTGTTTCGGAGGTGGGCGGGGACGTCATCGAGGCGATGGCGGTGACCCCGCTGTTCGAGGGGGCGTCGACCAAGACGATCGGGCGCCTGGCCGACAAGGGCGTGCTCCGGCGGTTCCGCCGCGGCACCTACCTGTTCCACCAGGGCGACGACGCCCCCGACATCCACTTCCTGGTGCGCGGGCGCATCGAGATCAGCTCGCTCACCTCCAGCGGGCACCGCCAGCTGCACACGACGCTGGAGACCCCCCAGTTCTTCGGCGAGCTCGGCGTGCTGGGCGACCAGCCGAGGTCGGCCGCCGCGCTGGCCCTGGAGGAGACCGAGGTGTGGCGCGCCGCCGCGGACGACTTCATGGCGTTCCTGACCGAGGAGCCGCCGGCGGCACAGGCGATGCTGCGCGCGCTCGCGCGACAGGTGCTCTCCCAGGAGGCCTTCGTCGAGGACCTGCTGTACCTCGACCTGAAGGGGCGGGTGGCCAAGCGCCTGTTGCAGCTCGTCAGCCCCTCACTGGACGACCTGCCGGAAGACGGGGCGGTCGTCCCCTCGATCGTGACGCATGCCGACCTCGCGAGCCTGTGCGGGGGGAGCCGCGAGAACGTGACCCGCATCCTGTCGGACTTCCAACGCCGCGGCTACGTCGAGCGCGACGGCCGGCGGTTCGTCCTGCAGAAGATCTCGGGTCTGGCCCGGCTGGCCGGCCTCTAGCGATGACGTACCGGACGTTCCGGCGGCGGCTGAGCGAGGCGACCGCGGCCCACGACTGGCTCGAGGGCGTCTCGTTCGTCCTGGGGCTCGCGTTCATGGTCCTGGCGGTGCTGTGCGTGTGGGGGATCGTGACGGCCGTCGTGAACATCGGCGACACGCAGGGGATCCCGGGCACCTACGCCGTCGGGGGCTTCCTCGAGGTGACGCGCGGGTTCGCGATCGTGCTGTTCACGGTGATGGGCCTCGTGGCGATCGGCGTCGGGTGGTTCTTCGCCGGGGACACGGTCAAGCGATGGGCTCGCCGCGGGGGGACGCGCCGCTGAGGGTCGCTCAGCCGCCGATCGCGGACATCGATCGCTCGGGCTGGCGGAAGTCCGGGTGGTTGATCCGGTGGCCCGACCACTTGCGCCAGACGTTCTCGCGGATCAGCGCCTCGAGGTCGTCGTCGGAAGCGCCGGCCCGCAGGGGCCCGCGCAGATCCGTCTCCTCGAGCGCGAAGAGGCAGGCGCGCACCTCGCCCTCGGCGGTGATGCGCAGCCGGTTGCACGTGTCGCAGAAGGGCTCGGTCACGCTGGCGATCACGCCGATCCCGCCCGGGCTGCCGTCGGCGAACCGGTAGCTCGTGGCCGGCTCGGCGTCGGGGTGTTCGAGCACCAGGGGGAAGACCGCGTCGATCGCGTCCAGGATCCGGGCGGACGAGACGACCTTGGCGCGCTCCCACGCGTGCTGCGCGTCCAGCGGCATGTACTCGATGAACCGGACGACGCGATCGTGCTCCCTGGCCCACGCGGCCAGGTCGACGATCTCGTCGTCGTTGGTCCCACCGATCACGACGCAGTTGATCTTCATCGGGAGCAGTCCCGCGTCCTCGGCCGCCGCGATGCCGGCCAACACCCGGTCCAGCGCGTCTCGGCGCGTCATCTCCTCGAACCGGTGGCGCAACAGCGAGTCGAGCGAGACCGTGACGCGGTCCAGGCCTGCCTCGGCGAGCGGCCCGGCGAGACGGTCGAGGAGCACGCCATTGGTGGTCATCGACAGGTCGGCCCCCGGCGCGGCCCCGCGGAACATGCGGATGAGCTCGGGCAGGTCGGCGCGCACGGTGGGCTCCCCGCCGGTGACCTTGACCGAACGGATCCCCAGGCGGTCGACGAACAGCCCGAGGAGGCGGGTCAGCTCCTCGAACGTGAGGATCTCGTGCTTGGGCAGCCAGGCCAGGCCCTCCGCTGGCATGCAGTAGGTGCACCGGAAGTTGCACCGGTCGGTGACCGAGATCCGCAGGTCGTCGGCGACCCGGCCGAACGTGTCGACCAGCGGCCCCTCGGCCGGGGCGGGCGTCGTGGGTGGCTGCCAGGCATCCATCGGTCACCTCCAGCCTACTGCGATGGCGAGCTTCGCCTCCCCCCGAACCTGGAGTTACGCCTCCGCGTCCGTCGGCGGGGGCAGGAGCCGGTCCAGGGTCTCCAGCGCCGCCGAGAGCGCATCGTCCCGTGATGCCCCGGCCGCGGCGGCGCGCCCGGCCGACGAGCCCAGCAGGAAGGCCGCGAGCGGCGTCGTCTTGCGTTCGACGCGGTGGGCGACGTCCCTGGACGCGCGCAGCATCCGATTGGTCTCCTCGTCCGTCAGCGGGGCCTCGCCGAGCGCCTCGGCCAGCCGATCGATCCAGGCGTCCATCAACCTTCGTCCCTCCTGTGTGTACGACCCCGAACCGTACCGCCCGGCACGCCCGGGGCGCGTCGCGCGGCCGTCTGGCAGGATGAGCCGGATGAGCGGGATGCGCGCCGCCGTCGTCACCGTCTCCGACGGCGTCAGCCGGGGAACCCGCGAGGACGCCTCCGGAGACCTCGCCGAGGAGATGCTCCGCGGTGCCGGGTTCGACGTCGGGGCGCGCGAGATCGTCCCCGACGAGGGTCCCGCGATCGAGACCATCCTTCGCGACCTGGCCGACCGGCGCGGGTTCGGGCTGGTCGTGACCACCGGGGGAACCGGGTTCGGGCCCCGCGACGTGACGCCGGAGGCCACCCGCGACGTGATCGAACGCGAGGCGCCTGGCCTGGCAGAGCTGATGCGCCTTGACGGCCTGCGCCAGACGCCGATGGCGGCCCTGTCCCGCGGCGTCTCGGGATCACGGGGCTCGACGCTGATCGTGAACCTGCCCGGGAGCCCGACGGGCGTGCGCGAGGGCCTGCAGGCGCTGCTGCCCGTCCTGCCCCACGCGATCGAGCTGCTGGGCGGCGCGACGGGCCAGCATCCGACCGGACACGAGGACGCGCACGAGTACGGCGGCGCCGACGCGCCGTGGGTGGAGGTCAAGGCCGTGAAGGTCCACGGCTCGCCGCCCTGCCGTGTGGGCAACGCGATGCGGATCGTGCCCGAGGGCGAAGTGCACGGGACCCTCGGGTGCGCCGAGTTCGACGAGGCGGCGGTCGCCGACGCGGCCGAGATCCTCGCGTCCGGGGCGCCGCAGACGCGGACGTACCACCACGACCAGGGCGACGTCGAGGTGTACCTCGAGCCGCATCGGGCCGTGCCCGCGCTCGTGATCGTGTCGGCGACCGACGTCGGGCGCGAGCTCGTGACGCTCGCGCCGGGCCTCGGCTTCAGGCCCGTCCTGGTCGAGAGCCGGGACGTGCGCGTCACCGACGCCGACAGGCGAGCCACCGAGGTCCTCGGATCGCTGGACGACCTCGCGATCGACGCCGAGACCCGCGTGGTCTTCACCGACCACGACGCGCCCGAGGTGACCGAGGCGCTCGCGTCGGCGCTGCGCTCGCCCGCCCGCTTCGTCGGGGTCATGGGGAGCAAGCGCCATGTCGGGCCGTACGTGGCCGGGCTGCGCGAGATGGGGTTCGGCGACCGGGACCTGTCGAGGATCCGGTCGCCGCTCGGGGTGGACCTCGGCGGCCGCCGGCCGTCCGAGATCGCCTTGTCGATCGCGGCCGGCCTCGTCGCGGACGCGAACGAGCGCGACGCAGGCTGGCTGGACCGATGAGCCCGTCCGGCTCCGAGCCAGGAGGTGCGCGCGCGACCGAGCCGCGCTACATCGCCCGTAACCGCGCGAACTGGAACCGTGAGGCCGACGACTACCAGCGCGAGCACGGGTCGCAGCTGAACCGGTTCGACAGGCTCCGCTGGGGGACGTTCGGGATCCCCGACGACACGCTCGGCGTGCTGGGCGAGGTCGCCGGCAAGGACGTGCTCGAGTTCGGGTGCGGAGGGGGCCAGTGGTCGATCGCGCTCGAACGTCGGGGGGCGCGCCCCATCGGGCTGGACCTGTCGATCCGCCAGCTCTCGCACGCGCGCGCGCTGGCCGAACGCGCGTCCGCGCGGGTCCCGTTCGTGAACGCGAACGCCGAGCGCACGCCGTTCCCGGATGAGCGCTTCGACATCGTGTTCTGCGACCACGGGGCGATGACCTTCGCCGATCCGTTCCGCACCGTCCCGGAGGTCGCGCGGGTCCTGCGCACGGGCGGCCTGTTCGCGTTCAACATGGCGACCCCGTTGATCTGGCTCTGCTGGGGCGACGGCGACGAGCCCCCGGGCCCCGAGCTCGTCCGCAGCTACTTCGGCATGCGCCGCGAGACGTGGGAGACCGTCGAGTTCCAGCTGCCCTACGGCGAGTGGATCCGGTTGTTCCGCTCGAGCGGCTTCGAGATCCTCGACCTGATCGAACTCCGTCCCCCCGCACGCCCCCGGACCACGTACACGGACTACGCGCCACTCGAGTGGTCCCGCCGCTGGCCCGGCGAGCACATCTGGAAGCTCCGGAAGTCGGGATGAACTCCGAGCCCTCGTCCGCGAGCGCCGGGCGAGGCTCCGGCGCGCGGGCGGGCGTGGCGGCCGCGCTGGCGGCGCTCGCCCTCGCATGGAGCGTCGCGTTCCTGCCGCAGGTCCACGGCCGGGAGGATCGCCGCCCCAACGTGATCGTGATCCTGACCGACGACCAGTCCGAGGACTCGATCCCCAACCCGAACGCGATCATGCCGTTCCTGCAGGGCCGGGCCCTGGATCCGAACGACCACTGGGTCGTGTTCGACCACGCGTACGTCAACACCCCGCTCTGCTGCCCGTCGCGGGCCACGATGCTGACGGGGCAGTATCCGCACCACACGGGCGTCCTGGACAACGAGGACGGGGACCGGCTGGACGAGTCCTCGACGATCGCCACCTGGATGCATGACGCCGGGTACCACACGGGGCTGTTCGGCAAGTACCTCAACCACTACCCGTTCGGCGGCCCGGGGTACGTCCCGCCCGGCTGGGACCGCTGGTCGGCCCGGCGGTACGGGCCGGTCACGACCTTGTACTACGACTACACGCTGATCGAGCAGACCCGGGCCGTCCGCTACGGCCGGGCCGAGAACGACTATTCGACCGACGTGCTGGCCGACCAGGCGACCGCGTTCATCCGCGAGTCGCCCTCGGATCGCCCGTACTTCCTGTGGTTCGCGCCCACCGCGCCGCACCCGCCGTCGATCCCCGCGCCCAGGGATGCCGGGGCGTTCGCCGATCTCCCGCTGCCGGTCTCGCCGGCGTTCGGCGAGGCCGACGTGTCGGACAAGCCGGCCTGGGTCCGGGCGCTGCCCGAACCCGACTCGGCCGCGGCCGCGGCGATCCGTGCGAACCACCGGCGCTCGTACGCCACCCT
>Ga0111539_10005825_pt1 | contig 15932 bp, 12 predicted proteins | sample RhiMethybrSRZTD1_FD_79667 | JGI IMG/M metagenome (GOLD analysis project Ga0111539, IMG submission 79667) | Populus rhizosphere microbial communities from Tennessee, USA - Rhizosphere MetaG P. TD hybrid SRZTD1 (version 2) (version 2) | ecosystem: Host-associated > Plants > Roots > Rhizosphere >... | reverse complement strand
TATCTGTTCGCGTGACGGCGAGGCGCGTCCCATCGGGTGAAAACGCTGGCTGACTGTATAGACCGCGCTCGGCAACAGCGACCAGCGTCTTACCTTCACGATCGACCACGATCAGTTGACGCGCATTCGGATCGTGATTCGTGTCGCCTTGGGCGAGCCCGATGACGGGCAGGAGCGCCACCAGCACGAGCGCGGCAACCGTGAGACAGGTCCTCAACGCAGTTCCCACACCTCGCCGTCGACGAACACCAGTCGGTAGAGATAGCCGAACGGCGAGCCGTCCTTGGCGCGCACACCGTCAACCATCACTGTCTGACCGATCGCTTGCTCGAGCGTGGCCTTCGGCAACGAGCGGTTCCTGAACCACGACGGCGCACCCGTCTCCAGCCTCCAGACGTCTCGATCGCCAGCACCATTGTTCAGGTCGACGAAGACTTCGACGTGTGGATTTCGCCAGTCGACTTTCGTCAAGGTGCCGGTCAATGCGAAAGTCTGCGTCAGGTCGAACATCGCCGCGGAGTGATGCGCCATCATCCCGTCGCTCGCAACGATAGCCAGACCAAGGACCAGCGCGGCGCGCGTGCCTATCGAGGTGGTCAGAGCCACTACGTGTTGTCGATTCATTCCGAATGTTGGGTGTCGAACTCGATCGACGTCAGACGACGCAGGTTGATCTTCTGCATCCGACCATCAGCGCCGATCACATACAGAACCCGATTGTCAGCAACCACCGACACACGGCGCGTGGAGCCGTCCTTCAGAACGAACGCCGCGTCGCCGCCACCGATGTCCCGTATCGCCATGACATCGTCGAGGAGAGTGTGGTCCACCACGCCGCTTCCGAGCGCGCGAGTGTTCACGATGGTGCGCGAGCAGATCGATTCGTCACATCCGACGCCATCGAGTTGCGCGGTTTGCGACGAACCGTCTCGAAAAGATAGGTGGATCGTCCGATGCATCGATCCGACGGGCGCAGCGGCCGGCGCGGCACCTACGACCGCCAACGGTGCGAGGACTGCGAGTGTCGAGAGCAAGGCCGCTGTCACACAGATGTGTCGTAGTCGCATGTGTCTCCTCCACCTCTATTCCGCGAGCACCTTCTGGATGTCACGCTGGTACTCGGTCCTGCTGCAAAAGCCCACGTGCCGGACGGCAATGCGCCCTTGCCGATCGAGAATCAGCGTCGTTGGGATCGATGGGCCGACGGCGGACTTCGCACGGTCACGGTCGCCGATCGCGATCTGGTAATTGACAGGACGTTGATTGAGGTACGGCGTGACACGCGTCCATCCATCTCGCTCGATTGCAACGCCGAGCACCGCGAAGCCTTGATCTCGATAGGTGTCCTGGAAGTTGGTGAACCACGACATCTCCGTCTCGCATTGACCGCAGGTCGTCGTCCACAGCGTCAGGAGGACGACCTTGCCGCGAAACGCTGCGAGGGTGACTGGCCGTCCCGCTGCATCGACGATGGTCAAATCGGGCACGCCAGGACGGGTTCGCGCCTGAGCGCCGTTCGATACGGTCAGCAGCCACTCCCCACAGCGCTGAGCGAGCGCTCGCACCACGGGGACCTCCGCCAACGGCAACGCCAACACCACTGCGGCTGCTGCAACGATCAGACGGATGCGGCGACCGCCGCGTCGGTGCGCGAGTTCCTCCTGCATACGAGCGCGGCTCTTGGCGAGGTCCGGGCTCCAGTCGTCCGGCGGCGTGAGCCGTCCGAGGCGAGCTTCGGCCCAACGTGCAACGTCATCGTCTTTACGCTTCGCCATAACGCTTGACGTACTCCTTCTGGAAGGCGGCGTAGGCTCGGGCCAGCAGAGTGCCGACGGACCCTGGATTCAGTCCCAGCGCCGCTGCGATGTCCGCATAACTCACGTCGTCGCTGCGCAGGATGAGGAGCGCCGCCTGCCGACGCGGCAGGGTCGCGAGCACCACACGAACCTGCTCGCGCGATTCGTTCGTCTGATGGACGTCCCCCGGCGTCTTCACGGGCGAGCGACCCAGTGGCAGAAACGCAAACAGTCGCTCGTACCGCTGTCGCCGCGTCTCGCCGCGCAGCTCGTTGAGCCCCACGCGTGTCGCCGTTCGGTAGAGCCAACCAACGGCATGTGGCCCGTGCGCGCTCGGCGTCTTCGCCCATTTGAGGAAGACGTCGACCGCCAGTTCCTCCGCCCGGGACGGATCTCGGGTGACACGCGCGATGACACGTGTAATCCGAGTGAACTGGCCATCGAACAGCGAATCGAGATCGACCGCGACGGCTTCCGCCGCGTCCCCTCCGGTCATCCTGACCGCGAGCTCTCGTGCCACACCTGCTAGAACACCGGCCGAACCCGATTTGTGACGCGCTGACATATCCGTCACAACCCCGGCTCGGCCGGTGTTCCGAAACGTGTGACCTCGCGACGCGATTTAGCCTCAACCGCCACTGCGAACTTCGTTCTGCGATGAGTTGCAACGAATTCGGCGTGGTTCGACCGCCCGTCCGACTCGTCTCTGGTAGCGCGGCGCAGGCGACAACCGAGGGCGCGAAGATCCTTCGGGCGCTCAGTCGCCGGAATTCCACAACGGCGCCAGGAAATGCGTATCGGTAAAGCCCTGAATCCCAACCAGGTTACGAGGAAATCAGAAATTAGCATCCAGGTGCGTTGCCCTTCCGGGACGCCCGCCGTAGCGTGCGCTCGTAGAAGGGAAGGCTCCACATGCCCACAAGGGAGATTCGCTCGCTCGCATTTGCGTTCCTAGTGCTGTCGTTTGGTTCCATGGCTGCCGCTCAGGAAGCGTTCACCATCGACGTTCCTGAGGCCACTTTCACGCGGATTCTCGGACTGAACGCGCAGGGAGATATCTGCGGTGGTGTCCTGCTGAACGGCGCTCGGCTGGCCTTCGCTGGAACCCGCCGGTCGGACTTCACCGACCTGACGACGTTTGCGTATCCGCTCGCCGTGTTCACGCAGTGCCGCGGCATCAATCCGGCGGGACAGATGGTTGGCACGTACCAGAGCGCCGATACGAAGTCCCACGCCTTCGTGAAGGACGGCGACGACTTCATCAGCATCGATGTGCCAGGGGCGACCGATACCGCCGGAGAGGGCATCGATCCGCTCGGTCAGATCGTGGGGAGGTATACCAGCCCCGACCTGAAAACTCACGGATTCTTCAGGAGCCGGGACGGAGCGGTGCAGACGATCGACGGGCCCGGCGCGATCGAGACCGAGGCCTCGGGGATCACGCCTCGAGGCGACATCACCGGCGTCTACCAAACGGCCGACAAGAAGTTTCATGGATTCATCCTGTCGGCGGACGGATTCGAGACGATCGACATACCGGGCGCCCTCAATACGGGATCGGCAGCGGGTGGCGTCTGGATGTCCAGTTCCGGCGAGGTGGCGGGCTATTACCGACCGCCAAGTTCGTCTGGTCCTCGGGGCTGGGTGAGGCTTGTAGACGCGACTATTGAGACATATCTCTACCCTGGCTCGGTCGACACGTGCTTCTTCAACATCAATGAACGAGGTGATCTCGTGGGCCGGTACATCGCCAGCGGTGTGGAACATGGACTGTACGTCGATCGACTCGGCAGGCGGGCTCCAGGTCAATAGTTCGAAGAGGTCGACGGCATCCGTGCGGCGGCGCTGGGCCGAAGTTCATTTCCATTGGTCAACCACGAAGACCTGGCGGCATTCACGACGAACACGAAGCGAACCAAATTCTTGGTGATCTTCATGTTCGTCGCGAAGTGAACCTTCGTGGTTCGTACTCAACCGAAGCGCGGCACGGGTCTAGGAACCGTGATGACGAACTGACATTTCCAGCGGCCTGTGGTAGCGTGCCTTCCCCCAGATGGGCTTTTATGCGGGAAGCCACGCACACGGATGACGTCGTCCGATTTGGAGTCTTCCGCGCCGATTTTCGAACCGGCGAACTCAGGAGACAGGGCGTCCCGATCAGGCTCCAGGACAAGCCGCTGCAGGTGCTGGCGGCACTCGTCGAGTGCCCGGGCGAGCTCGTAACTCGTGATGAACTGCGACAGCGACTGTGGGGTGATCAAACCTTTGTCGATTTCGAGCGAAGCCTCAACATCGCCATCGCGAAGTTGAGGACAGCGCTCGGCGATTCCGCCGACAGCCCGAGGTTCATCGAAACGTTGCCGCGGCGCGGATACCGGTTTGTCGCGCCAGTCACCGTCGACACACCCGGCGCCGGGATTCCGGATTCTGGTCAGACAATGGCGACGCGCCGATCAGCTCGTCGCCCGATGCTGATCGGCGCGTTGACTGCCGCCGGCCTCGCCGCAGTCGTTGCCGTCGTGTTCACCGTCGGCAAACAGCGTCCGGCGAGCGGACCGTCTCGTGTCGAGTCGCTCGCGGTTCTTCCACTGGAGAACCTGTCCGGGGATCCTGACCAGGAGTATCTGGCCGACGGTATCACCGACGCGCTGATCACGGAGCTGGGGAAAAGACACACGGTGCGAGTGATCTCTCGTACATCGATTCTTCCCTACAAAGGAGCGAGAAAGTCATTACCCGACATCGGCCGCGAGCTCGGCGTCGATGCGGTCGTCGAAGGAAGCATCGTGCGTTCCGGCGATCGCATCAGGATTACCGCGCAACTTGTAGAGGCCCCTTCCGATCGCCATCTGTGGGCGCAAGCGTTCGAACGTGACGTTCACGATGTCGTGGCCTTGTACGGCGAAGTGGCTGAGGCCATCGGCAATGAGATACATGCCAATATCGACCGCACAGAAGCCGTCGCAGTCCGCGCTCGGCCGGTCGACCCTGAGGCGTGGGCCTCGTACGTGAGGGGCCGCTATCTTTGGGAGCGGCAGGGGGCCGAGAACCTGTTAAAAGCCCGCGACTACTTCAAGCAGGCCATCGACAGGCAGCCTGACTACGCATTGGCCTACGCAGGCCTGGCGGATGCGTACCTGTTGCTCGCCGAAAACCGCGTTCTGGATCCCACCGAGGCAGTCCCAAAGGGAAAAGAGGCGGCCCTGAAAGCGTTGGCGCTCGACGGGTTGCTCGCCGAAGCCTACACGTCGCTCGCAGGAATCGCCTGCACGTTCGAAGCGGATTGGTCCGGAGCGGAACGGGCTTACAAACGGGCCTTTGAGCTCAACCCGAGCTACGCGATTGCGCATCAGTGGTGGGGCTCCACCCTGGCGGGTTTGGGACGTCACGCCGAGGCGGCCTTGGAATTGAGGAGAGCGCTGGAGCTCAATCCCGCGTCGCTGCGAGTCGGTCAATCCACAGGACGGGCCCTGTACTTGGCTCGCCGGTACACCCAGGCCGTCGAGACATATAACAAGACCCTCGAACTCGATCCGAATTTCGTGCCTGCCCTCACGGGGCTCGGGCGTGTTTACATCGCGCTCGGCCGGAAGGAGCAGGCTCTTGCCGAACTCGAGCATGCCGCGACGATCTCACACCGCGCACCGGCTTCCCTGGGACCGCTCGGGCAAGCGTACGGCCTGTTTGGCGATAGAAGCCAGGCGCTGACGATCCTCGCCGAACTGAAGGACCTGTCGGCGCACGCCTATGTCTCGCCTCTCGATTACGCCGACGTCTACTTAGGGCTGCGTGACAACGATCGGGCGTTTGGAGAGCTCCATCGAGCAGCGGAACACCGGTTGGCTTCTCTCGGTGCCCTGAAAACGTCGGTTGAATTCGATCCGCTCCGCACGGATCCGCGGTTCGCCGATCTGCTGCGCCTTGTGAATCTGAACTGATCCGATCCGAGTGCACGATGTAAGCGTGGCGACACCCCAGACCCTATCGCCAGGGAGAAGCTCGAGCAGTTCCTCCTTCGTGAGCCTCTCGAGTCGCCAAAGCAGGCCTAATTTCCCGCCCAGGCGTCGCTATACTCGTGAGCATCTGGTTGAAGAACAAGCAGCGCGCAATCGCAGACAAAGCCCGTCCCGTTGCGCCATCGCCGAACCGCGCAATGCGGTTGTGGTGACGTCATCTACTCTCGCCTATCAGCGGAGCCGCTTATGGAGGGCCACATGCCTGAGCGTCAACCGACAGCCAGAGTCCCGAGGATGCAGCGACACATCCCTCGTTTGGCCTGGATGGGCAGCGAAGTTACCGCCGCTCTTCTCGAGAGTCAGGTCGCGAGAGCCGCCTCAACGGAAGGACCGGTCCTGATTGTCGGCGAGCCGGGCACCGGTAAACGGCTGGCGGCAGAATGCATCCACGATCAAAGCTCCAACGGCGGCTGCTTCGTCGCTGCCAGTGCATCCTGCAAGCACGTCCCATCGGTCTTCCGCGAACTTGAACTCTTTGGAGGGATGACAAGTTCTTTTCAAGGCGCGATGGGACCGCCGGCTGGCCGGCTCGAACAAGCCCGACTCGGGACCTGCTGCTTGGAAGACATCGATGCCCTATCACCCCACGGTCAGGAGCTGTTGCTTCGGTATCTCGAGACGGGCGAAGTCCGATGTTTGGACACCTGGTTTCGTCCGCCGGCAGCGCGGCTCGTGGTCGCGACGACGCGCAACCTGCAGCAGGCCGTTACTACGGGGGATTTCCGTGACGACCTTCGCACAATCCTGACCCGCAACACAATCGTCCTGCCCCCACTCCGTGAACGGCGGGAAGACATCATCCCGATCTTCAAGCACTATGTCGACGCCTATGCTTACTGGACGCGCCGGACGATGGCCACGATGTCCCCGGCAGCCACGGTGGCACTCGCCGCACACACCTGGCCGGGGAACGTCGATGAGCTCAAGCACACCGCCGCGCGAACCGTTCTCACAGGGACACTCGAGGGACACCTCGATCAACCTTGCTCCCCCGCGGCCGATTGGCGCGAGTTGGTTGAAAGCCAGTGGACCGACGACAACCGCGGCAAGGGCGATGTCGTCGCCTGCGGAATCTACCTGACCGACGTGGGAATGCAGCTGTGCACGAACGATGGGAAGACCCACGGCGTGTACACCAACATGATCACCGCACGGTGCGCGGCCCGAGCGACCCGCAGGGACTTCCTGCTCGCGACGCATCGGTATGAGGACTTTGTGTCAGCGGCGTACGACTGGTGATGTCCGGCAGGCGCATCCACGAATCGATGTAGCTCAGAATGGTTATCGCTTGAACGTCGTCGCACGGCGTGAGCTGCTTCGATTCCTTCGGATATCGCCGTTGGGTTGGATGGCGAGGGACTTCATCGTGGACCTGGCTCGACTCAACGCCGGATCCGAGCGGCCACGCCCGGAGGCGATGCGAGAGATGTTCACGAAATACGATATGGAAATCGTCGGCCCTCCGTTGCCAAAGAGAGTCGTGCCCAAGTAGGACAGCCCCGACCGGCAGGTGTGGTTGAAGGACTCCGATGAAGCTCTTTATCAGCTGGTCTGGTGATCGCAGCCGGATCGTGGCCGAAGCCCTCCGATCCTGGATTCCCGACATCATTCAGGCCGTGAAGCCGTGGGTGTCCGGGGTGGACATCCGGGCCGGAACTCGCTGGAGTCGGGAGGTGGAGCAGCAACTCCTCGACACCCGATTTGGGATTCTGTGCCTCACCAAGGAGAACCAGACCGCCCCGTGGCTCGTTTTCGAAGCGGGTGCGCTGGCGAAAAGTGTCGAGGGATCCGCGGTGTGCCCCTACCTGATCGACATGACTCCGGGGGAGCTCCTCGACGGTCCGCTGACAGCTTTTCAAGCGAAGCGGGCCGATCGAGAGGATACCTTCGACCTGATCGGGGCGATCAACTCCACGCTGCCGGAATCGGAGCGGCTGGGTGAGGGCCAGTTACAGAAAGCGTTCACCCGTTGGTGGCCGGATTTGGAATCGGTCCTCACGAACCTGCCTTCATCGTCTGCTCCCCCCGTGCAGCGCAGTGCTACTGACATCGCGGAGGAGCTGTTGACATCGACACGCCAGATCGCGCGACAGATGACCGAGGCATTGACGATTCTGGCGGGCGGGTCACCGGCAGGCACAACGGTTGGCACGGCAGCCGGTCCTGTCGATCACCTCCGCATCAGCGGCGATCCTGCAAAGGTCGAGGAGCTTGTCAGTGAACTTCAACGCGGATCCTTTGGTGGACGCGTGCTGCAGCGACAACGCTACGCGGACGGATTGGTGGCGGTGAACGTCGGAGCCGACTCCTCCGGTCATTACCTCGATACCGATCGATTCCGAGAGCGATCCGTAGCCCTCGGGGTTGTAGTGACCCGCAGCGAATTCTCGTTCTGGTAGCGCTGGTCCAATAACTGATGGGGATGACAACTGACACGATTACACGCCTGAATGCGTTTCGCTCATCCGAGGACGATCGATTTCTGATCCAGCGCGTGACTCTGGCAACGTCATCGCAGAAGATGTCGCGATCAAACTACCCAGCAGCACTGCTTCTGGATCATCTCCTGGGAACAAACGGTGCCCGGTCATGATCGTAAAGTCCGACAACCCAAGCAAATCCTGGAGGTATTCCTTGATCGCCATCACGATAAACGCGGTTTCTGCGGTGACGAACATCCCCACGTAATACAAATCCAATCGCAAACGGTTGGGAATATCAAAGAGATTTGTTCGTTTCAATACATCTGCTTCTCCGAGGCCTTGTCCAATCGGCCCCTTCATTAGCTGTTGGAGAGAAAGCACCAACGTGTCCTGATACATGGCCGCGCAGAATAAGGCTGCGGCGATGAGCAGCAGCGGCAGGATCGGCACGAACAGTTTTGACATCGCTCTGTCAAAATCATGAAACGCCTCGCCAATGATGTCGGTGACATTGCGATCCTCAGGCGCCGCGTCTGCATGTCGCACGGCACGGATGAACCCAGGGAACATCCGTGGGGCGAGTTGGTGTCTGGAGTAGAAAACAAACCCCAGGCAGAGGAAGCAGAACATGGAGGTGTAGGTGGAGAGGTATTTGGTCTGCACGGCGTAGGTCGGGATGAGGCCGATCGCGGTGACCGGGACCGGCAATGCAGCGGTCACCACCGACGCGAGGCTCATGTAGCTCTTGAAGAAATGGGCGAACTGCTGAACGCGGCGGGGTTCAAGGCGTTGAGGGCGTTCTGGATCTGCCATCGTCCCACTCCGTCGAAGAGATCGACTCGGTTCGTGTGGGCGGATGATACCATCGCATCACATCTGACTTCAGAGGCGGCATTTCGTTGCAGCCCCGATGTCGACTCCCACCCGTTCCGAGGGCGAGCGCTCATCACCGCTCCTTGTGCTGCTGCAACGCGCGCTGGACCGCCCAGACGACGAGTTCCGGTTCCGACCGCTGTATGTTGTGCGAACTGCGCATCGTTTCGAGAAAGGTGCCGCGACGAACGCTGAAAGCAAACCGTCGCAGAGACGCGTTGCGTACGTCGAGCCACTGACGGACCCATCGGTGCATGTCGAAGGAGACCGGCAATGATGCTGGCCATTCCGCATCACTCCCGCCGACGAGCACGACCACCGGAATGTCCGGCAGCGGCGGCACCGCACGAATGTCCGCGAACTGCGAGTCCACCATCGCGCGCGACATGTTCGCTTCGGCGACAATCGACTTCGGCAGCGACGCAGCGGGCGGCTGCTGCAGCGACTCCATTTCTTCCTGCTCCTTCCGGCCGAGACCAAGCGGCAGGAAGATCTCCTGCAGATCGTCCGGTGTGCGCGTGAAGTCCGGCGTCGGATCGACGAACACGAGACCGACGACTTCGTTCGGATACAGACCCGCGAACATGCGGATCCTCGCGCCGCCGAGCGAGTGTCCGACCAGTACGTAGGGCGGCGCGACACCAGCGGCCATCAGCGCACCGTGCAGCACGGTCGCGACGTGACGCAGCGTCGGCGCCTCTCCGTCGTCATCCGACGCGCCGTAGCCGGGACGGTCATAGCGAACGCACCGTTCGACACCGCACAGCCGCGGAACGACGCTCGTCCAGTCCGTCGTCCCGACAGTGCCCAACCCACTCTCGAAAACGATCGCCGGGCCGCCATTCGTCCGCGGCGGTCTCCGGACGTCAAGGTGAACGCCGTGACCGCTTACGACAACCGTCACATTCGCGGCATCCACGTCGAGTGATACCAACAACAGCGCGGCGATGAGCACGAATCGCTTCACGCGGCCGATGATAGTCGATGGAATGTCGAAGCAGCCGACACGCGGAAGCGCGGGGAAGTCAGGAGTGTGGCGCGGCCGGACGATCGTTCAGAGCGCCGGCAGCGGGATCACTGAATTACGTGAACGAGGCCGGTCGGGCACGGCTGCTGAAGGAACGGCTCGGTCGTCGTCTGAAACTCCTGCGGAATGTATTGCCGCCATTGTTGCTGGCTCATCGACGTGCCAAGCCTGGCGCATGTTTCGGAGACAAGATCATTCTGTTGCCAGAAGTACCACCGTACCGACCGCCTGTCCAGGACGACGAGATAACGCTCGTCCTGCGAAAACGATACCTCCGTCGGACGAGCCGAATGCTCGATGCGCGACAACTCCGGCAGCACGGTCAGAGCTGGCGTCGCCGTGGCAGGCACCGCGAACACGTGCACCGTCCCCGCATCGTCAGCAGACGCGAGGTACCGTTCGCTCTCGCTGAATGCGAGGGCCGTCACGTTGCCATCGACTTTCCAGGTGCCAAGTGGCGCGCCAGCTTTCCACACCGTGATGCCGTTCCAGAATCCAGCGCCTTCCGCGTACCCGAAGTCGGCAACGGCAATCAGCGAGCCGGTCTTCGACACCGCCAGCGGCTGAATGCCGCCGACCCTGGGCGCCGGACCGAGATCGCGAACGTTGGCTTGTTCTGCGGGATCGATGATCGCGAGGTGTCCGCCTGGGCGGCGCATGAGAAGGACGCCGCGCGGCAGCACCGCGAGGATGTCACCTGGTGGAATCTCGAACGGGCCCTGGCGTGTACCGTCTGCTGCGTCGAACACGACCATCGAACGCGGCGCTGAGGCCTGTCCGGCGCCGTCCGGCGTCGATTGATTTTGACCGATAGGTGACAGCACGGCGAGACTTCGTGAATCGCTGCTGAATCGTATTGACGGCAGCGGGGACTGCAGTCCGTGTGGTTTCGTCCACCGCTCGACGAGCTCGCCGTTCTCCACCACGCTGTAGGCAATGCCGGTCCCGGTCGGCCGCGCGTGCGCGGCACCATCCTGTGACAAGCCTGCCCGAGCCATGAAGAAGATGGACGGAACCCGTTCTGCGCGCACGCTCACATGGCTTACAGGAGTGCTTCGCTCCCACACATCGAACCCGCTCGCCGTCGTGACAAGCACGCGTCCGGCCCGGAGAACCGGCGCTCCCCTGGTCGGCAGAATGTTTCGCAGGATCCCAGCCAGCCCACCCGAGGACGGTGCAGACGGAACCAGTTGGAGCGTGTCGAGGCCGAACGCCGTCCACCGGTTGATTCTGCGTTTGTCGGCGGCGACGACCTGACGCGTGTCGACGGAAACGGCGACCCGATCGATTTGTTGGCCGAGGGCGGCCGTCGCCACCAGGACTCCAGTCGTGTCCCACAGGCGAACCGTCCCGTCGGCGCTGAACGTCAGAAACGTATCCTCGCTGATGCCTCCGGCCAGCTTGACCACGTTCGACCCGGTTGGCAGTGCCAACGGGGGCCCCGGTTCGCCGGTCGCGGGAATCTGCCAGAGCCTGACAGTTCCCGCGTTGTCCGCACCGACAAGTCGATCGCGCGGCAGAAACATCAACCGCGCGCCGCTCTGCCCGGTCGCATACGAGACGGTCACCAACGGGCGCGATCTCGAATACAGCAGGAGGTCTTCACTAGGATTGCCTGTCTTCTCGCCGATGGCCCCGATCAGGCCGTCGCTCCGAACGTCGACGGCTCGTACCTGGTACTCGGACGACCAGGCCACGACCTCTGGCATCTCCCCAGTCCGCCACCGCGAGCGCGGCCACTCGTACAACTTCCCGCACGGCACCAGCACGCTCGTGTCGTCGGGACCGAATACCGCTTCTCCCGTCGGTGCGTATGCGCACGAGAGACCGGCCACTTGTTCGCCCGTGTCAAGTCGCCAGATCTCAATCGTCGGACCGCCTCCCGAGTGTGTGACGACGAGCAGATCCTGGCGGGACGAGACGGCGAATGCGTCCGGGTTGCGACCTCCCATCAGCATGCGATCCGGTTGGCCAGGAGTCATGATGCGGATGATGCCGTCCCTCGTGCCTGCGATCAGCACACCCCCAGGCAACGTTTCGAGCGCACTGACGTCGCCGCCTGCATCGATCGACCCTTCAGGGGTCGCCGTTCGCGCCAGGACATTGGTGAGAACGGTGCGGCTCTCGAGATTCGTGAGGCCCTGCTCACCGTTGGCCTGTACGAACTTGATGGCGGCCAGCGCCAGCAGTGCTGCCGACGGCTGCGACGCAATGTTCGACCCGACCAGTTGTGCGCGCGATGCGAGCAGCTGCGACACCGCCAGCGTCCAGTTGCGCCGTGCGTCACGTTCGTTGCTCCGCGAATCGCGATACAGCATCAACAGCGTCACCGCCACCCCGACGAGCGCGACGATGACAACGGCGACTGCGGGAATGGTCCGCCGCATCCACCGGTCGCGTGTGCGTCGAGACTCGGCTTCGGCGGCTCGCGCTTCCTCTTCAGCAATACTGCCGCGAAGGAACCGCTCGACGTGCGCGAAGCGGTCCGCCGGAGCATCGGCAGCAGCGCCGTCGCCAGGCGAAGCCGGGGTGTCGCGCGCCTCCAAGTCGTAGCGGTGCGCCCACGCGGCCGTCGGCTTCTGCACCGTCCACCATTCCCGCGCCAGCTGCAGCCGCGCTCCGGTGAGCGGTTGACCCTCGCTGGCGGCAAGCAGCAGCCGCAAATACTGCCGCCGCTTCTCCTCTTCCTGTGGCACCCACTCCTCCCGCAGGACCCGCCATCGCCGCAGCAGACATTCGTGCGGGACGTTGATCTCCTGGGTGGAGTCGTCGACCGATTTCGGATACTCGGGGAGCAGAAACGTGCGCCCGTGCGTGCGGAATTCGTCGATGACGCGCGACACGTCCTCGCGCGGTGCGCCGACGACACGGCACAGGTCATCGAATGAGACAGGGTCGCGGACCTCCCGTCCCATGTTGTCGCGGATCCGCAGGCGGACGAAGATGGCGCGCACGATCTCTTGACCGTCCGCCACCTCGCGGGCCGCGTCGGCCGCAGCGCGATCCAGATCGACGGAGAGCGCGTTGTGAACCGTCCGGACGCTCTCGTGTTCGTAGTCCTCGATGTCCATCTGCAGCGACGACGCCGGCGGCGATCGGCGCCGGCGTTCGTCGAACTGCTGCCACGTGCGCTGCAGCACGTGCTGCAGCAGCGGCAGCTCGTCACTCTGATCGTCGCTGCTGTCATCGGGCGACACAATCTCCTGACGCCGCAGCGTTGCCACGTCGTTCAGCAGCCGTTGGACGAGCTGCGGCGAGATGCGATCGCCGGCGAGACGGACCGGCTGTTCGATTGCCATCCGCCAGTGTTCGCGAGTCATTCGCGGGACGAGGAACTGGCCCGCATTGATCGCCTCCGGCAATCCGCGAAATCGGGCACAGTCGCCCAGATACTCGGAGCGCATCGTGATGACGACGTAGAGCGGGAGGTCGGCCGCCTCACTGGCCTCGAGGAGCAGCTTGACGAAGGACGTGCGCTCGTCCCAGTTCCCAACCGACCGCGTCCAGGAGCCGCGAAAGATCTCTTCGAACTGATCGACATGAATCAACAGATTCGCGTCTGGCCGCCAGCTGCCGTTCGCGATGCGCTCGCGAAGCGTTCGCGCGAGCGCGAGCGCGCTCTGCCTCAAATCATCGCGCGACGGCACTCCGAGCTCGGGCACCGTTGCCAGTGCCTGCTCCAGGCGTCCAAGCGGATCGGATCCAGGATTGAAGGAAACGATGCGCCACCGCGAACGTGCACCCGGCAGATACCCGCCGCGCAAGGCCGGAATCAAGCCGGCGTATACGAGCGACGACTTTCCCGTCCCCGATGTGCCGAGCACGGCCAGGAAGCGGGAACGACTCAGACGGGCGAGTAGATCGTTCCGCTGCGTCTCACGACCGAAGAACAGATGGCTCTCGGTGTCCCTGAACGGACGCAGGCCGGGGAACGGACAGATCGCTTCTTCGACGACGTCGCTATCGGCGTCGGCGGTGGTATCGCCAGGGAACTGAGAGCGCAGCTGTCCGTTGGTCATGGCCCATCTGGTCCTGGCCGATCGGCAAAGCGCTCGACCAGCGGACGCAGCTTCTCGTGATCGAACGAACCGCAGTCACCCAGAATCAGGAGAGCGGGAAATGCATCCTTTTCACGCAACGCCGGTTTGGGCAGCAGGCGGTATTGCACGTCCTTGAACTCGTCTGCGGGTGCGGAAAGATAGATTGCCCGGTGACGCGGTGTACTGCTGTCGGCTTTTGCCCATGCCTGCTGAATGGCGCGGCGTTTCTCGCGCACCCACCAATCCTCCGCATGGCCGTAAAAGATCACGGTGGCATCGGCTTCGATGATGTTGCGTTCTTCGAGCGTGGTGAGCATGCCGACGTCACCCTGGAACGGAGGCAGTTCGGCCACCCAGTCGTTTGCGACCAGCCAGCTGCGGAGCGCCCGCAGTTGCGGGTCCCTGAGGTCATCGCGCTGGCAGAGCAGGAACACCGCCGGAACGGGAGCCGGCGATCGCTCGATTTCCGGTGGCGCCGCGGCGATGTCGAGGAGCGCTTCTTTGAGCGACGCGATCGACCCGCCGAGCACTTCGAATTCGAGCGCGTCGCCGTCGATGTTCGCCACCGCCGCAACGAAGGTGCGGCGCACCGTCTCGATTCGCGTCGGGTCGTCGCTGGGCACCCACACGATCCGCCTGACTGGCTTGCGTGGCGGCCGTTTGACCGCCTCGCGCGTGACGATGGCGAACTGGGCGAGGGGAAGCGGGTCGTCGCCGATTCGCATCCGGGATTCACCAGCGATGTGGAGCGCGACGTCGCAGACGCTCGCGCTCTCGACGATCTTCGCCGTTGCCTGCTCGTCGGTGTCTTCAATCGACAGCGAAGGAGCGGTGACGCCGAATCCACGGTCGGAGAGTTCGACGGCAACAGCATCACGATACTGACGCACGTCCCCGCCGACAGCGGCGATGAACACGGAACGCTGACGGGCCTGGACCGGCCGCTGCTCCCGGGCACGGCGGATCATTTGCAGCGCGGAGTTGATCGCATGCGCCAGGTCATTGCACGCAGCCTTGAACTGGGGGTACGAGTCCATCCGCTGGTCGTTCGAGTACTCGCGCGGCGGGGCGCCTTCCGCTCCGGGTGCGTAGAACCGCTGTCGCAGCGTATCCGGCGGAATCGCTCGAGGGATGATCGCCTCGTCGATCGGATACTTTTCCACCGGGATGATGCGGCTCTTCGCGTCCAGTCTCAGGTCCTCACGCGCAAGCGCGTCGACGAACCACTGCGTTTCCCTGGCGCACCACGGCTGCCTGGCGAATACCGGTGTGAGCACAGACACGAACACCGCTGACCGCTCGATCGCGTGCTGAATCGTGGCGTTCAGACGGTCGCCGGCCATCAGTTGCGGGTCGCGCCAGACCGTGACATCGGCGCTGCAGATCTGACGCAGCTTGCCTTCGACATTCGCGGTCAGATCCCGGATCCAGTGCTCCGATGGCGGAGCATCATCGGAATGGCCGTAGCTGATGAACAGGTCGACGTCGCAGCCGGGAACAAAAGGCATATGAGAAGCGATGTGCGGCGGAGTATAACAGCCGGCCTCGCGACGAAGCGGAAGCGCCGACGACGTGACAACCGCCGAAGCTATCGCGACGGCTCCATCGCTCGCCTTTTCATCTCGCTCGTGATCTCTGACAGCTCCGCGCAGAACGGATGCGCGCTGTTCCCCTCCAGATTCAACGGAGGACGCAGATCAGCGATGACATCGCGCTCGATCTCCCACGGCCTCGGATGTTCCACCCAGGCAACGAAC